>Ga0209269_1000248_pt1 | contig 65892 bp, 67 predicted proteins | sample MTBAKMMethaMetaG_FD_187455 | JGI IMG/M metagenome (GOLD analysis project Ga0209269, IMG submission 187455) | Enrichment culture microbial communities from Arthur Kill intertidal strait, New Jersey, USA, that are MTBE-degrading - MTBE-AKM (Arthur... | ecosystem: Environmental > Aquatic > Marine >... | reverse complement strand
AAGCGATCTCACGGATCGGCGCTGAAAGCGATACGGATCTGCTCAAAGCCCACCTTGCCAACGAAAAGCGGCGCACGGTCATCGATGCGCTGAAGAAACGACTGGCGGAGGTGGACGGTGGCGCTGAGTGATTTCGTTGCAACACTGAGAACCGACCTGTCGGACCCGGCCGGTGAGCTGTTCACCGACGAAGTATTGCAGCGCTGCGTCCTCAAAGGGGTCCACCGACTGGCCCGTGATCTGGAGATATCCCTTTCGGTCGCAAACGACGAGATCGTTCCGGAACCTGAAGGAGAAACGCTCGAACTTCTTCTGCTGCTCGGCCAGATTCATGCATGCCAGGTCATGCGTGCGACCACGGCGAACGCGTTCTCGTTTTCAAGCGGCGACAAACGAGTCGATAAGACCAAGCAGCCCCAACACTGGGCCGAACTCGAAGAGGACCTGAAGGCCGTCTACAAGCAGCGATTGAGCGATATCAAACCTGGAGCCGCTGCGTCGCCCGAGGATTACATCATCACGCCCGATGGTCTCAACCCGGTGATCTACGAGCAAGGAAGCGATCTGTGACTCTTTTGAGCGATCCGGAAAAGATCCGCGCCGCCGATGATGTGAAAGAACTCATCCTGGCGTCCGGACAACAGGCGATGCTTCTGCGTGCTGTTCCCGGTGAGCGACTCTATGGCTCTGATGACGCCGCTTTTGAGGAGGTCGGCACCTTTCCGCTCGAGTTCGTCGAGACTCCACCGGAGGACCTGAACAACAAAATCGACGCCGTAGCGTGTGTTTTGTCGGTTCAGGATGTTCGACCGGAAGATCGCGTGCAGACCGGCGCAGACGCATTCCGTATTCAAACCGTGGAAGAAGAGCGACTGTTCGGCGTGATCACCCACAAGGTCATTAAACTGGTACGGCTGCATGGGAGTTAAACGTTTCGGAGACTGGGACAAGGCCAAGGCAAAGCTGGCCGCAAACCCCGGCCCCCGTCTCGCCCTCGCCCTGCGTCAGGCGACGATCAAGAATGCGCTGCTCCTGGTCCGGGAGATCAAGCGCGGCATCCGCAGCCAGGCTCCCGGCGGAAAGCCGTTCGTCAAGCTCGCCGAAAGCACCATCAAGCGCAAGGGCTCCAGCAAAGCCCTGATCGATACCGGCTTCCTGGTCAATTCCATCACCCAACGCATTCTGGCTGATCGGGCTTTTGTCGGACTGCTCAGAGGCACCGTCAATAAGGACGGCGACGATCTGGTGAATATCGGTGCCGTGATGGAATACGGAGCCACAATCCAGCACCCGAACGGAGCGATCATAGTTATCCCGCCTCGTCCCTTCCTTCATCCCACTATGGCAAAGTATCGCGAGCAGATCATCGAGAACTACCGGCAAGCCATCCGCACGGTGCTATGATTAGCGCATATTATTTCTTTTTGCCGATACCGCTTTTGATGAGCTTACTCACCGACGAATGCCCCGTTTGCTTGAGCAGGGTGTCCACGTGCATGTCCGAGCGCACCCCGAAATCCCTGTCATACTGTTTTTCAAGTGTGCCGACATGCTTGTCGTCACGGGTATCCCTGAGACGACCATCCGTTTGGTTTCGTGATCGTTTACCGCGCATAGCAGGATCATCTTTTGCCATTGGATAAAAACCTCCGTTTAAGATTTTAGTGCGATCAATTTCGCTCCATGTCGCCACCCGGCTGGTGGCTAAACTCCGATTATATTCAATAAGTTTCGATCATCATGATCGGGACCTGCGGCCTTCCCGACGCCGAATGGTGTCCACAAAGCGCGAGACGATCTTTTCGGTAATGTGTTTAGGATTCGACAGTCGTATGGCTTGAGCGATTGCCTCTGCCTCTGTGGCCGGGATTCCTCCAACTTTGTGCAGTTCGGCGAGAAGCTCGAGTCCCCACAATAGAGATACATTTTCCTGCCTGCATATTTTTCGCAGATTCTTGTCGTTGGTCACGCATGTGAAGCCATGCCGCTTGGCAGTGAGGAGACACAACCAGTCTTCGAACGATAAGGGGCCGGATCGACTGCTTGCGGCATATGCGTCCGCGATTTCGGGCTCGATGACAGTCAGTCCAAGGGAAACCAGTTCGCTTTCATCGTCAATCTCGTTCACCTCGTCGACCACCGGGCTGGTCACGTAAAGCGGCCCGACATGGTTCACAACGAGTTCCAGCACGGCCCGTTCCGTCTTGATGAAATCGATCAACACGCATGCATCCATTATCATGAGCTTGGGAGGCGGCGAGCGACGTGTCACAGGACGGCCTCCCAGTCCTTCAAGAGTTCCTGCATCTCCTCAATGCCGATCCGGAGCATTTCCGCGCCGCGGCTAAGCGATATTTTGTCTTTCTCCACCGCCTCTCTGGTCAAACGACTGAAACGATCTTCGAAAAAGTCGAACCGCTGCATCCCAAACGGTTCGGCGGCATCCATGCCCATCGGCTCTTCCTTGAAAGAGAGTCTCCGGTTGAAGCGTCGCTGATACGCAATGTTGAATTTCTTCCAGATGGAATTGTCTGCATCGCCATACTCGATAAGACGGGAGAGCACGGTTTTATAACTGACCCGGAAGATGCGCTTGACCTTGAAGACCCTGTCCACGAAGTGCAGTCCTGCCGCTTCATTCCATTCCTTCCGGAACCCTTCGTCCGGCATCAGAAAGTGCCCGGCGAAACGGTCGGCTTCCTGCTCTTCCACCTTGCTCTCCTCTACTTGGCTGACGTCATAGGCGTCGGGGTGCAGCATGAGATGGCCGAGCTCGTGGGCGGCGCTGAAAATACGCCTTTCAACCGAAATCCGCTCCCACACGTTTACCACCACCGCCGGGCCGCCGTCTTCCTCTCCGACAGACAGGCCGAAGAAACTATCAGAAGCCATGGGAACCGGGAAAACCTTCACCCCCGCGTGTTCGAGCAGGCCGCAGATGTCGTGAATGGGCTCGGTTGGTTTCAGCCCCAGTTTTTTACGGCAGAGTCCGGCCGCCTCGGCGAGCCGATCCCTGGAACATTGCGCCCTGACAGAATTGAGGCGGAACGGCTTCTCTTGCTTGAGGCTTTCTTCTAAAAAATTGAAGTCATCGAGCCACCTCGCCACTTCGGCCAAGACATTTTCCCGATTCTGCATCCGCTTCGCCGACCGGAACCGGACGGTGCGCAGTTCCCGAACCGGCTGAAAAAGCTCCTGAATTTTCACATCGAGCGCCTTAGCGATGGCCTGCATGGTCCTCATTCGCGGCTCGCTCTTGGCAAGCTCAAGATTTTTGATTGCCGGCAAGGAGAGACCAGCGGTGTCCGCCAAAGCCCTTTGACTGAAGCGTTTCGCAGTCCTCAACCGCCTTACATTTTTAGAGAGTACTTGCAGGTTCATGGCCACCTCCTTTCTTTTTAATTAAAAAATACCACATAACAAAACTTTGTCAAGTGGTATTTTTCAATAATTCCCCGCCCGACACTTCCCGAGCCGCTCCGGTAGATATTCAGCGGAAACACAACTGTCCGTTCCGCGGGTATCGCGGCGGGCGGCCTTTGAAACCGGAGGTGCCGGACCTTGGAAACCGTTCGAATCGTTGTTGAAAGCTTCATCCGCCTGGTCAAGGCGGAGATCGACCCGGATGGGGTGCTTGTCGCCGCGGACGACGTGTTCGAAGTGCCCAAGGTTCCCAGCCTCATCCTCCAGGGACCCACACTGGTCGAGAACGGCGACCGCCGCACCCAGGCGCGCATGGTGGAAAAGGATGTTCCGAACCTGAGCTACGAAGAATGCCGCCATCCGCGCCTCTATCACCTGGATTTCGACGTTATCGTCACCGCCGCACATGAAGGCGAGTTGTTGGACCTACAGGAAAACGTCGCCCGATTCTACCAGCGCCACCCGGTTTTGATCGTGGAAGACCGCGGAACGATCAATCTCACAGAGGTCACCCCGCTCGGGGGCTTGCGCCGCGTGAACCTGTCGGACCTCCGCCAGAGCAGCGGCCGGTGTCGAATCGAGGACTGCCCTGTCTACGACGGCGTCGTGCGTACGGGTCCGCTGGTCAAGGACAGGAAATTCGAATTCCGGGACGGCGTGGAGGAGGACCGGCTCTACACACCATGAAACAAGGAGGCACTGTCGTGATCGAAATCAAAAATCTGCTCTTTCAGCCTTTGACGTTGCACCTCGCGGGCGACGGTCGGGGCCTGCACCTGAATCCTCGTGAAATCAGAAGCATCAGCGACGACGACCTTTCGCCCGAGATAGAAGCCGCGGCGAAACGAGGTCTCGTCTCGCTTTCCGGAGGGGCGGCACCGTCGGAAACGGTCCCCCGTTCCGAGAAGCCCCTCGATGAACCGCCGGAACAGGAAGACGGCGGAAAACCCAAGCCCAAACGGCGCAAGCGGAGGTAGACCATGGCGACATATCTTTCACCCGGCGTTTACACGCGGGAAATCGATTTCAGCTTCTATGTGAAACAGATCTCCACTTCCTCTTGCGGCATGGTGGGCGTGGCCGAGCGCGGTCCGATCAACAAACCGGTGCTGGTCACCAGCTGGGAACAGTTCATCAACAAATTCGGCTCCTATCTGCAGGCCGGCTACCTGGCCTACGCCGCAAGAGCTTTTTTCGACAACGGCGGTTCGGTGCTCTATGTGAACCGTATCGCCCACCTTTCCGATCCGACGGACAGAGACAGTCTGACCGCCGTGAAGGCCTCGGCGACGCTGAAGGACCGGCGTGCGGCCGCAGCGGCGCTCGAGACCGGCACCGAGGGGACCGACCGCATTGCATGGACGGCACGGCAGGCCGGTGCCGCCGGAAACGGCATCACCGTCGAACTCATCGCTTCCGGGACCGATACGCCTCTTTCGGTGGATGTCACCGGCCAGGCGATCACCGTGAACCTCTCGACAGACAGCGCCGGTGACCCGTCCGCAACGGCGGATCAGGTCGTAGCCGCCATCGCTGCGAAAGCGGAGGCCGACGCCCTGGTCCAGGCATCTTCCGAGGACACCGGTGTCGTACAACCGGCCGGGGCGGCGAACCTTGCAGGCGGCCAGGACGCCCAGGACACTCTACGCGTATTTGCAGAGAATGAAGGCGTCTGGGGAGACCGCATCAGCGTCCAGATCGAAGACGGATCGCTCGATCCTGCGGGAGCGTTCAACCTCGTGGTCCGCTACAAGGATGATGTCGTGGAGGTCTTCAAAGACCTGTCCATGGACGAGGCTGCCCCGAACCATGTCGAGCTGGCTATTAACGAACGTTCCGATTTCATCACCGTCGAAGACCTCGGTGCGTCTTCAGGCGTCGCGGAGGATCGTCCGACGACCGGCTTGAGCGCTCTTTCCGGAGGCGACGACGGGCTTACGGGCCTTGATGACGCCGACTACACCGGTGACCCGTCGCAGCATACCGGGCTTTATGCTTTCGATGAGATCGACGCGCTCAACATGATCATGGTGCCGGGCGTGACCACGGCGGAGGTGATTCATGCAGGCGTCACATATTCGGAGAACCGCAAGGACCTGATGCTCCTCGCCGAAACGCCGCTCATGCTGGAACCGCTCGAGGCGGTGGATTTCCGCAAGGGACAAGGCATGTACAACCATGCGGCGTTCAACTCATCCTACGCGGCGCTTTACTATCCCTGGATCGAGATCAACGACCCGGTCACAGGCAAGCGGAAGCTGATTCCGCCGTGCGGGGCCATCGCCGGCTGTTTCGCCCGCAGCGATCAGAAGAGCTACGTATGGTACGCCCCTGCGGGCATCGACCGCGGACGCATTTTTAACGCGCTGTCCCTGGGGTACAAAACCAGCCGCGGCGAACGGGACGTTCTCTATCCGGAGGGCGTCAACGTGATCGCATCCTTCCCCGACTCCGGAATCAATATCTGGGGCCAGAAGACGCTGCAGAGCCAGCCGTCGGCCTTGGACCGCGTCAATGTCCGGCGGCTGATGATGTATATCGAGGAGGCCATCGCCGAGTCTTCCCGCTTCGTGGTCTTCGAACCCAACAACCCGCAAACCTGGCGGTCGTTGGTCCGGTTGATCAACCCGTTCCTGCAGGACATCAAGGACAAGGGCGGATTCTACGACTTTGCCGTCCAATGCGACGAGGAGACCAACACCCCGGCCGTGATCGACCGGAACGAGCTCGTGGCGCGCATCTTCGTCAAGCCCACCAAGACGGCGGAATTCATCGAGCTCAACTTCGTGCTCACCGCCACGGGGGCCGACTTCAAAGAAATCTTCACGACGGGGTAAGGAGGTAAACCATGCGAAGCGGCAATATGCCCAAGAGCTTGTATCAAAACTGGCAATTCGCCGTCGAGGTCAACGGCTTCGATGTGGCGCTTTTCAAGAAGGGGCAGGAGCCCAAAACCGAGTTCGAAGAGGTCGCTTTCGCTCCGGCCGGTTCGATGTTCGACCAGAAAGTGGCAGGACGTGTCAAGTTCGAAGACATCAACCTGGAAAAGGGGATTCTCCAGGACGGCTCCGACGAGGCCGCCCGGGACTGGATCAAGAAGCAGGTGGACGTCAACGCCGTGGTCGGGGGACTTCCCAACGACTATATGCGCGACATCGACATCGTCCGTTACGACCGCACCGGAAACGAAACCCGGCGTTGGACCCTGCACGGTGCTTGGATCAAGGTCTTGGAATACGACGAGCTCGAGGGCGCGAACACGGACAACACCATCGAGAAACTCACCATCAGCTACCAGTACTGGACCTGATCCAAGGAGATGAACCATGCACGTTTTTGAACTACCCAGCGGCGTCGAGGTCGAGCTTCGGGAGATGACCGGAGCCGAGGAGGAATTGCTCACCAATCAGCGGCTCATCCGCACCGGTGATGCGGTGAATCAGGTGCTCAGGAACTGCATCGTGCGCTTGGGCGACAACGATGAACCGGCGGTGAAGGACGTGCTCGACCTGCTCTCAGGCGACCGCCTTTTCATCCTGGTCAAGCTGCGGCAGATTTCTCTCGGTGACGAAGTGGAACTGGAACTCACCTGCGCCAACCCGGCGTGCCGCGCGACGAATCTGGTGACCATCGACATCGAGGAGCTTGAAACGACCCCTTACGGCGAGGACCGGGAGTTCGCCTTCACGCTGCCCGGCTCGGGCCGCAAGGTGCAGTTCGGCTACCTGGACGGCCACAAGGAGAAACGGTTGGCCGCGCTGAAAGAGCCTTCCATCTCTTCGGCCATGCTCATCCGCATTATCGATATCGACGGAGCGGCCCCGAGCAAGAAGCTGATGAACGATATGTCACTGCGCGACCGCAGCGCCCTGCGGCAGGAAATGCTCCGGGTCGATGCGGGGGTCGACACCACGCTGGAGGTCGACTGCGAGTCCTGCGGAACACGCATCCGCACCCGGCTGGAGGCGGAACCGGGTTTTTTGTTCCCCGGAGTTCGCTTGTAAGGGACGCATTCTTTCTCGCCTACGGCGGGCTCCATTGGAGTTTCTCGGAAACACGCGCGCTGCCGCTTCGGGTCCGCCGCGAATTCGTGGAGGCCCTGGAGCGGCAGCTTGATTTTGAGCGTGAGGAATTGGAGCGCAACCGGAAATGAACGGAGATCTCGGGCTCGGTGTCATCGTCTCGATGAAGGACGCGTTCTCGCAAAACGCGGCCAAGGTCCAGACGTCCATGCAGTCACTGGACGCCACGGTCGCCGCTTCCAGCGAGCGCATGACGCGCAACATCGACCGCATCCAGAAAGGCACCATGATGATCGGCGCGGGCCTGGCGCTCATGGCCGTGCCGGTCGGTCTTGTCGCCTCCACCGCGGCCACCCAAAAGGCGTTGGGCGAGCTGTCCTCCCTCGGCGTCAAGGACCTTCGGGCCATCGAGGACGCCGCGGAATCCTTCACCAACAAATGGTCCGGATCGAACAAAGCGGAATTCATCACCGCCGCATATGACGTTCGCTCGGCCCTCTCGGGATTGACCGATGAGGCTGTCGGGTCGTTCACAGCCATGGCCGCTCTCACAGGCAAGGCCACCAAAGCGACCACCGAGGAAATGGTCGGGACGTTCACCACGGCCTACGGCATCTTCAAGCCTCTCATGCAGGACATGTCGGATGCGCAGTGGGCCCGCACCTTCGCCGGAGCCATGGCCCAGACGGTGGCATCCTTCAAGACCAACGGCCGCCAGATGGCCGACGCCATCAAGAACATCGGCGCAGTGGCGGCATCATCCAATGTCCCCTTGCAGGAGCAGCTCGCCATACTCGGTCAGCTCCAGACCACCATGCCCGGTTCGGAAGCCGGAACCCTGTACAAGGCGTTCATCATGAAAGCCGCCGAGGCCGGCGAGAAGCTCGGGCTGTCGTTCGTCGATTCGACGGGACGGCTGAAAGGGATCATCGCCATCCTCGAGGAGATCAAAGGACGCTTTCCCGACCTGTCCCAGGCCGCCGCCCAGGTGGAAATCAAGAAGGCCTTCGGCTCCGATGAAGCCGTGAAATTCCTGCTGCAGATGTCCCAGGGCGCGGAAGCGCTGGAGAGCAATATTCAATCCGTCGCCCGGGCCATGAAGACCGGCACCGCCGTCACCGAAGAAATGGCTCAAGCGATGAACATGGACATCGGCAGCCAGTTCAAACTCCTGTGGCAGCAGATCGCCAATCTGTCCGAAATCCTCGGCCGCACGCTGCTTCCGGTGGTCACGCCTATTATCCAAGGTATTTCCAAGGCCGTGCTCTTCTTTCAGAAACTGGCCAAGTCCATGCCCGGGCTGACGCGGGTCCTTCTCACTCTGTCCATGGCCCTGGGTGCGGTGCTCGCGGTCGTGGGCGGCGTGATTGCAGCGGCCGGAACCATCGGGCTGATGCTTCCCGCCATCAAAGCGGGTCTCGCGGCCATGGGCGCTGCCGTAGCCGGTGTAGGTTCGGCCTTCGCCACCCATTTTTTGCCGGTGGTGGCCGTCATCGGCGGTGTGGTGCTGGCGGTCTATCTGCTCAGACGGGCGTGGGAGACCAATTTCGGCGGTATCCGCGACATGGTCTTGGGTGCATGGGAGAAGGTGAAACTCGTTTTCCAGGGCATCCGCGAGCTTATTTCATCCTTGAGCGGCGGTTCGGGTCGCATGTCCGCAGAGCTGGCCCGGAAACTCGAGCAGGCGGGTCTGATGGGGCTCGTTGTCACGGTATTCCGCATCTATTATCGGGTGCGGCAGTTTCTGACCGGCTTGTGGCAGGCCTTTTCCAGCGCCTTCGGAAAGATAAGAGCGATTCTCGAACCAGCGGTCCGGGCGCTCATGCAAGCTTACGGCGCTCTCTACAAGGCCGTTTTTTCGGTCCTGGAGATCTTCGGGCTGGCGGCCACATCGACCGACGCATCATCCTTCCGCAGTCTGGGGGAGACCCTGGGATCGATCCTGGGAGTGATCGCAAAGGTCGGGGCCTATCTGCTCAAATTTGTGATCTACAACCTGGTGGCGGTCATCAAAGTCGTCACGTGGGTTGTGGATGCGGTCGTCTGGCTGGGAAAAACCATCGTCACCGCCTTCATCGAGGCGGGAAAGTTCATCTACAAGTTCTTCCTCCCGATCCGGCTCCTGGTCCAGGCGCTTCGTATGGTGGGACGGGTCGTCTACACGGTTTGGCAGGTCCTCACCGGCGACATCTCCGTGCTCGACGGATTGAAATCCATCGGCGGTGCCGTGTTCGACTTCCTGGCCACACCGTTTCGATGGGCCCGGGATGTGATCGTCGGCGTCTGGAATTTCATCAGGGGGTTGTTCTCGTCCATCGGGCGGTTTTTCACCGCCGTCGCATCGTCCCTGGTCGCCGCATTCATGGACCTGCCCTTGGTGCGAACCTTGCGGGGTGTTTTCGGAGCGGTACGAAGCTTCTTCTCGGGCGACACCACATTTTTCAAAGCAGGCAAACGGATTCTGATCGCACTGGGAAAAGGCATCTGGTCTGCGGTGACCTATCCGTTCGAGCTTCTCAAAAAGGCGCTCGGCTGGCTCAGAAAACTGCTGCCCTTTTCCGATGCGGAAACCGGCCCTCTTTCGAGCCTGACAGCCTCGGGCGCGGCTATTCTGAAAGCCCTCGCCAAGGGTATGGCCGGTTTATTGGCGCTGCCCGGCAAGGTCCTCGGCATGGCGTTCAAGGGGATACTCTCCGCTGTTCAATGGGTATGGCAGGGCATCAAGTCCTTGGGCTCCGGAATTCTTTCAGCGTTGACCCAGCCCTTCCGAAAAGGCGTCGAGATTGCCGCGTCCGTGTGGCGCGGTGTAACGGATGCGGCCGCCGCCGCTTGGAACGGCATCAAGACCATCGGTGCTTCGACGTTCGATGCCGTGGCATCGCCGTTCCGCTGGATCGGTGACATAGCCGGAAAGGTCTGGGACGGGATTCGCTCCACGTCGGCTGAACTCTGGAGCGGCCTGGGCAATCTTGCCCAGTCGACCTGGTCCTTCGTGATCGCTCCGTTCACATGGATCGCCGATGCGGCATCCGGCGCGTGGAGTCATATCACCAACGCCGCATCAGTGGCGTGGGACAGTCTCAAATCCATGGCGCAAAACGCCTGGGAGTGGATCAAGGCCCCGTTCGAAGGGCTCGCCACGGTCGCCTCCTCTGCTTGGGAGAAGGTGAAAAACGCCGCATCCGGTGCATGGAATTCCGTCACCTCCACGGTTTCCAACCTGGCCGGCAGCGCGTTCGAAAGTGGAAAAGCGATCCTCACAACGGTGGGTGATGGGATCAAGTCGGCGGTGACCGCGCCGTATCGGGCGGCCAAGTCGGCCTTATCGTTCGTCCGCGACCTATTGCCTTTTTCAGACGCCAAGGAGGGTCCGCTGGCGAATCTGACAAGAAGCGGCGCGGCGCTGATCGAAACCATCGCCCGTGGAATCACGCGGACCGCGACGGCCCCGGCGGAGGCGCTCGCAAAGGCTTTCGATTTCATGGGCGACCTGGCGGGACGGATCGCGGTTCCTTCCGCCCTGGCCGGGACGCTGGCGTTGACGCCCGTTGTTACCGGTGACCTTCCAACCGTCGCAGGGCCTGTTGGCCGCACGGAAACGGCGGCGGTTGAATCGGCGCTGGGTGTTCACCCGGCACCCGATCAAGCCCGTCTTCTCGGAGAGACCAGGAGAGCGCTGTCCCCCGGTGCCGCAGGAGCTGCGGCAGAAACCGGCGAGGAGAATCTGAGAACGGTTCTCGACGCCTTGATTGGAAAACTCGACGCGCTGGCGGATCGGCCTATCGAAGTGGCCGTCACCACGCTGCTGGACGGGCGGCAGGTCGCTCAGTCGGTGTACCGGGATATTCGTGAACGAAAGATAAAGAACTACGAGACGCTGTGAGGGGAAATTGTATCAAAAGGAGATAACGGCCTACCTGGTGGACGTGGAAACCGGTGACTATCTGGATTTCCAGTACAACCCCAACGACATCCTGGACGACAAGAGCACGGCTTACGCCGCCATCAAGATACCGGGGATGAGTCATCCCCGCTACCAGTACGTGGCGGGCGAACCGCGCAAGATCGGCTTCAAATTGCTGTTCTTCAAGGGACCGGTCAAGGAATCCGTGGACTGGCTGCGCTCGCTGCTCTACCCCGAGCATGCCGGGACCATGCTGAAAAACGCGCCGCACCGCGTGCTTTTCATGTTCGGCGATCTCTACCCGGGCGTGCTTTGCGTGGTCCGCCAGGTAAAGGCCCGCTACTTCCACCTCTTCGACCGTGACAACCTACTGCCTCAGCATGCGGAGGTGGACATGATGCTCGAGGAATACATCGACGAATCGGTGGACTATTCGGAGGTGCGCGGATGATCGGACGACGATCCAGGTACGCAACCGCCATCCTTTACACCGGTGGTGCGGAGGAGTTTTTGGGCACTCGGGTTCCCATCGACGCCGCGCCCAGGCCCGACGACCGCTTCCATACGGTTGTCGACGGGGACCGGCTGGACCTGTTGGCCCATCGCTATCTGGGCCGAGCCGATCTGTGGTGGATCATCTGTGATTACAACGACATCTTTTTCCCCATGGAACTGGAGCCGGGGTCGGTCCTACGGATTCCCTCGGTGGAACACGTGAACATGCGCCTGCTGGATTGAGCCCCCCGTCCGGTCCTTCGACCCGACACCTCGCCCCCCGCGCCGGTAAGTATTCGGTGGATGCCGCCCGAAGTGCGGCTCGACCGGAGATCGGCGTATGGACCTTGACACATTCAAACCGACATTTCTGATCCAGATCGAAGGGCAGCAGCTCTCCGCGGACATCACCCAGGAGATCACCTCGTTCGTCTTCGAGGACAACGAGGAGGAACTCGATGTCCTGGAACTCTCGGTCACGGACCGCAACCTGCAGTTCGTGGACGATCCTTTGTTCCAGGAGGGCAACGAGATCGTCGCCCGCTTCGGATACGTCGGCAATCTATCGCCGCGTAAGAAAGCGGTCATCAAGGACATCGATTACGACTTCCCCGAAAACGGCGACCCCACGATCCGCATCAAAGCCTACGACAAGGGTTTCAAGCTGGCCGGAAAGGAAAATCAGAAGGTCTGGCAGAAGCCCGCTCCCGGCATCCTCTACTCGGAGATCGCCGAACAGATCGCCGGTACCAACGACCTCACCCCTGTGGTGAAGCCAACGAAGGGTAAGCACCTCCGTGTGGTTCAAAGCAACACCTCGGACGCGCAGTTCCTCAAGGAGCTGGCGGGAAAGGCCCGCGACCGGGATGGAGACGGCGTAACGGGGTACGTCTTTTTCATCCAGGACGACGAGCTGCATTTTCATCCCCGCGAACTGGACAAGGGCCCCGCCGTGGTTCTCGAGTATTTCACCGACCGCAAGGGGGTTCTGCGCTCGTTTCGACCGTCGACCCAATCCCAGGGAGCCAAGGGTGCCGGCGTGGAGACGAAAGCGGTGGGCGTCGATCCTCGCAAGAAAGAGCCGGTCGAACACAAGGCCGAAAACGAAACCACGACGGAACGCACCTCTCTCGGCAAGCGGACTTACCTGGTGGACGGCAACACCGGAGAAGCGGCCTACAAGGAACAGGAATCCGGACAGATCGTCCCGAGCTTCGAACGGTCCGAGGCATTTCATGAGGAACCGCGCCAGGAGCCCGCGCAGGACCTGGCGGAGGGCAAGTTCAAAGAGGCCGAACTGCGCCAGGTGGAAGCCGTGTCGCAGACCATCGGCATCCCATCGCTGCGCGCCAAAGAAAACGTCGAGATCAAGGGCGTGGGACAAAAATTCTCCGGCGTCTACTACTGCCATTCGGTCCGCCACGTGATCGGCGCAGGCGGCTACCACTGCGAATTGAAACTCAAGAAGAACGCCTTGGGCAAAGGTGCCGGCGACAAATCCGACGATGCCAAGGGCAAGCAAAACGACCGGGAAGCGCCGCCGACACCCGAGGAACAACCGCCGCCCATGGTGACGGTCGACGCCGACAGCGGGCAACGGCTTTGAGGAGGAATAGGAAATGGGAGATCTGAGCCGGAATTTTTCCACACATGAATTCAACTGCCGCTGTTGCGGCCGGGCCGAGATCAATCCGCACCTGGTGGACGCGCTGCAGGAGCTCCGCGACCTGGCCGCCGCCGCGGTAAGGATCACCAGCGGCTATCGATGCCCCGAACACAACCGTGCCGTGGGAGGCGCGAAGCGAAGCCAGCACCTGCTCGGCAACGCGGCGGACATCGTCATCAATGGCCGCTCTGTGGCGGAGACCTATGAGCTGGCCGAACAGGTCCCGGCTTTCCGTAACGGCGGGATCGGGTTCTATCCGGAGCAGGGATTCGTCCACGTGGACGTCCGTGACGGCCGCGCCCGTTGGGGGCGGCTCGACGGCCGGTACGTGGCGTTGGAGAAAGCACTGAAATCGACTGGAGGGAAAGAACATGCAACAGCTTGAACAGATTTTAACATTCGTGCTCGATCACAAGGAGTTCTTGGCGACCCTGATCGTGACCTTGCTCACCATCATCAAACTCACGGCGTGGGGACGCGCCAAGGCCGCCGCTCTCGATGCCGTGATCGGCGTCATCGAGCGACTGGGGGCGAAAGAAATCAAGACCGGTGTCGCCGGACAGGAACCCAAGCTCGGCGCAGCCGCCCAGGACGCCCTGCGTCAGGCCGTGGCCAAGGTCGATCCCAAGAAAAAGGCCGCCGGGCCCGTGACCACCGTTGTTCGCGAGGTGCTGCGCGGTGTCCTGCCGCGGAAATAGCTCGGAGGCGGCCACGTGATCGAGACTCAGGACAGACAGCACGAGGAACGCTACAAGAACCGGTGGTACGGCAAGTACCGGGCCTTTATCCGCGACAACAACGATCCGGAAAGGCTCGGCCGCTGCCGTCTGGAAATACCGGCGGTGCTCGGTAAAGGCAGGGACAACTGGTCCGACTGGGCGTGGCCCTGTTTCCCTTACGGCGGCAACGAGGACATCGGTGTCTTTCTCGTCCCCGAGGAGGGCGCGTCGGTGTGGGCCGAGTTCGAAGGCGGCAACATTCAGTACCCGATCTGGTCCGGGGTGTGGCTTGCCAAGAGCAACCCCGGCGAGCAACCCGAAGAAGGCAAGCGACTGTGTTCGGCCCCGACCTGTCAAGACTGCGAGGACAAGGTCGAGCACAAGCCGGACCGGCGCGACAATCTGGAACACCGCAAATACCACGACCACCCCCCGTACTACTGCCCGCGCCGGAAGGTGCTGCTGAAGACCGAAACCGGTCACACCATCGTGGTCGATGATCGTGACGAGGAGGAATTCCTCAAAGTCATCGACCGGGCGGGTCAGATTCTCCATATGGACTGCCGCGTGAAGCGGGATGTGCAGACCGGCAACGCCCGCCGGCGTGGAACCAAGGACGCCGAGCGAGGGGACCAGCTCGATATCGATTCCGATATCAAGGAGCAACGCGCCAGGATCGAGATCACCGACTTGTGCCGGCAGTTCATGAGGTGGGAGGCCTGGAAGGACAAGGAGAAAATCCACATCCAATCCTGCGACAAGACCCGCGCCCGCTGGCAGAAGATTCTGATCGACAGCACCAAGGGACGGGAAAAGGTCCACGTTTGGGGACTCTGCGGTACGCAGGAAATCCTCATCGACTCCACCGCCGGGGCCGAGATGATCCGGCTCACGGACAAGGCCGGCCAGGTCATCGTCATGAACGCCGCAGCCGGTCAGGAACGCATTCAGGCCACGGACAAGTCGGGCAGCGTGATACTCATGGACGGGGTCATGGGCAACATTATCGTCCGCTCCAGCAATAAGGTGCTGATCAACACATGAAGGAAACGCAAACATATCCAACGGTGTCGGTGATCATCAGGGGATACGACCGGGAGCGATATATCGGTCCGGCCATCGAAAGTGTGCTTGCCCAGACCTATACGGATTTCGATCTGCTGATCTGGGATGACGGTTCGACCGACAGGACCGCCCGGATCGCCATTGAATACGCCAAAAAAGACAGGCGCATCCGTGTCGCAGCATGCGAGCATCGGGGGGCCGTCAAATCCTTGAAGGCCGCAGTGGCCGATACCTTCGGAGCCTACCTGTGCTGGGTGGACAGCGACGACCTCTTGTCACCCACGGCCTTGGAAGAAACGGTCGCGGTCCTGGACGAGCATCCTTCGGTGGGAATGGTCTATACCGACTACCAGCTCATTGACGCCGCCGGACGGGGCAAGGGACGCGGGCGACGGTGCCGCATTCCCTACAGCAAAGACCGGCTGCTTCTCGATTTCATGACTTTCCACTTCCGCCTCATGCGCCGGTCCGTTTTGGAGCAGGTTGGCGGAATCAATGAGGATTTCAGGTGCGCCGAAGACTACGACCTGTGTCTGCGCCTGTCTGAGATCACGGAAATCCACCACATTCAAAAACCGCTCTACCAATATCGGGTCCATCCCCGGTCTATTTCCCATGAAATGCGTCTGGAACAGATCCAATGGTCTCGGGAAGCCATTTCCAATGCGTTGAAGCGCAGAGGGCTGGCGGACCGCTTCGAGGTTGACCTTCAGATTCGAGAACGCTTTTCGTTGAGAAGGAGAGACCTTGATGAGTGAACACGACCATGGCCAAGTGCCGTGCAACTGGGAGCAGAGCGAGCGCCTCCTGGCACGCACCTTCGATGCGTGGCGGGCGGAGTTCAGGGCCATCCTCGAAGACCACCGCCGGGAGATTCAGGCGCGGCTGGAAAAGATCGAACGTGAGATCGAGAAGAAATCGGACAAGGAAAATGTCGATCTCGTGGTGCGCAACATCCAGAGTGACTTGCGGCGTCACAGCGACGACATCAAAAACCTGCAGACTGGTCTGAATCAGAAGATGGGCGTCGAGACCATGTGGAAGGTGGTCGGCTTGGTGCTCGCCATCAGCGGGGCCGTCGGCGGCGTGGTCGGTTTTTTGATCCGCGTGTTGACGGGGAAGTGATCATGGCCAGACCGCAAGCCAGACTCGGCGATATTTCAAGCCACGGCGGCGTGATCATCACCGGCGCGACAAGAACCGTGGTCAACGGGATGCCCGCCGCACGGCTGGGTGATCTGCACGCCTGCCCCATACCGGGTCACGGCGTCACGCCTATTGTCACCGGCAGTCTCGACACGACCACCGAGAGCATGCCCAACGCGCGGGTCGGCGACATCGCCGCTTGCGGCGCGGTCATCGTGACCGGCAGCATGGACACCACGGACAACTGAGGATTGACGGATGGACTACGAAGATTTGGGGTTTCATTACTGGGATGTGTTTCCCAAGAAGATCAAGGTGACGCGCAGCTGGTGGTCCATGTCGGTTCCGCTTTCAATTCGGGGCATGCCAAGGGGCGAGTTGCAGTATGAGACCGTCGATTCCAGCATCGCTTGGGTCGATTGGGAAGGCCGCGTCAGGCTCGGTTGGCGGACGGGTGCGACGATCATCATGGTTTACGACTCCCCCTCGCGGGACAGCGTTCGTTATGTGGAGGTCGAAGTGATCGAGGAATACGGCGGTGGCTATGGTGTGCCGTCATAAAGGAGACAGCTGGAATGGCCCTGCGGGATGAAGAAGGTTTTGGTTATGGCGACGGGTACGGCGACGGTTACGGATACGGCGAGGAAGGCGGGCCGATCATAGAACAGACCAGCTCGTCGCTCTCTCACTATGAGATCATGACGCTGGTGCGGCTATTGGCCTTCGGCCTCGGTGTGACCGGCGACGAAGAAGAGCCCTTTCTTCTGCAAATCAAGGACAATCTGGTTGAGATCAAGGACATCCTTCTGCAAAGCCACCAGGCATCCGAAGCCTTGCGCGCCGAGGCACAAACGGTGCTGGAAGCCCATGCGGAGAGCGCCCAGCAATACATGCAGAACGTGGATCAACCGCAACTGCCGGACTATCACCCCTTCCTGACCATGCCGGCCGGCACTTCGGTGCGTGAACTCCCGGACGGCGGGAGGCTTTTCACCCTTGCCGACGGCGTAATGGTCCGCGTGAGTCCGGCGGGGGCACTCACCGCAATCGGCACCGACGGCGCAGCCACTGAACTGGAGCCCGCCAAAGGCGGAATTGTAACCCTGCCGGACGGCAGGGAATTGACATTGAAGCCGGAAGCGGTCCTTGTCACCCACGAGGCCGCGGGTATTGAAGGATTGCCGCTGGATATCGATCCAGTGCAAACGTCGGAAGACCGCTATCGGGTCGAGCTTCCGGATGGTTACCGCCTGGATGTCTCCCACGGAGATCGGACGGCCTTGATCGGTAACCCGGTCGGCACCCTGGATGTCCTGAGCATCACCCGCATCGAAGGTATCGGAGAAAAGGTGACGGTACGTCTGGTTCCCGGCGGAGCCAAGGGGTTCTCGACGCAGGAGAGCGGTCATAAGGGAATCATCGAGGCGGACGGAACGATCCATCTGTCCATGGAGAACGGTCTCGACTTTGTCATTCGCTTTCCAGATAGCATCGATGCCGGCGGGGACGATGACCAAGACGATCAGTCCACGATCATCTGTGAGGAGTGCGACTGATGAGTCTGGACTTTCTCGGCAGAGGTCTGAAATTCCCTTTTCGTTTCCAGCGACGCTCGGGCGGAGCCCAGATCTCCTCGGCCACATCCAGGGAACACGAACACATTCACGAAAGCATCATCCAGATTCTCGGCACGCGCCCGGGCGAACGGTTCATGCGTCCGGAATTCGGCTCCCGCCTCAAAGACCTGGTGTTCGAAGCCAACGACGAAGTGTTGAAAGGGCTGATCCGCCATTACGTGATCGACGCGGTCAAGCGGTGGGAAAAGCGGGTCGTCATCACCAACGTTTCCTTTGACGACTCGCCGCAGAACATCGACCGCAATCTCCTGCCGGTTCGTATCTCGTACCGGGTCATTCAGAGCCAGGTGGAAGGAAATCTGGTCTACCCCTTTTACCGCGAGCCCCGACAGGTATCCCAACCCCGACAGTTCCGCGCCTCCGTCGGTAAGTAACAAGCGGGTCCACCCGGCTGTCCGGGACGGCCCCTGATACCGAAAAACGACGGATGACCGGAAATGGGCAGAGCAAGCATCGACTATACCAACAAGGATTACGAGTCCCTGCGTCGGGAGTTGCTGGCGCGGGTACCGCAGTTGACCGACCGCTGGACGGATTTCAACGCATCCGACCTCGGTGTGGTCCTGCTGGAGCTCTTCTGCGGAGTGGGCGATATGCTCGCCTACTACCTCGATGCCCAGGCGGCCGAGGCTTTCCTGCCCACCGCCCGTCAACGACAGAACGTCATCAATCTCTGCAAGCTGGTCAGCTACCGGCTCGACGGTCCGGTGGCCGCTTCAACCTCCCTGCGTTTCACCCTGGCCGCGCCCCTCGACGCGGATCTGATCATTCCGAAAGGAACGGCGTGCAAAGCCCGCCTGGAAGAAGGCGACATCGTATTCGAAACGGCGGCGGACGCGACGATCCCGAAGGGACAGACAAGCGTCGAGACGGGCGCGCGTCAGGGCGAAAGCAGGACCGAGACCTTCACGGCCACGGGCGAACCGAACCAGTCGTTTCTCCTATCGGGAACGGCGGTCGCCCATGGAACCATCCATATCACCATCCAGGTCGAACAATGGACGGAGGTTCTTCATTTCCAGGGGAGCGACAGCGACGCTCAACATTTCCAGACCGACACCGACGGACTCGACCATGTCCGCATCTTCTTCGGCGACGGGTTGCGCGGCGGAGTGCCTCCGGTCGGTTCCGAAATCAGCGTCGAATACCTCGAAACCCTGGGTGCCGGGGGGAACCTCGGATCGGACCTGGTCTCGGAGCTGCTGAGCCCTGTCTACCAGGGAGGCGAACAGGTCGCCTTGACCGTCACCAACCCGGTCCCGGCGACCGGCGGCGCGGACAGGGAATCTCTGGAACACGCCCGCAAGCAGGCTCCGGGCGAAGTCCGGTCCCTGTGGAAGGCCGTCACCAAGGACGACTACCAGGCGTTGGCCGAGGGTTTTCCCGGCGTGGCCAAGGCCCAGGTCCTCGACGTCAATGACTGCAAGAACATCCGCTACTACCAGGTCAATCTGGCGGTCGCCCCCGACGGAGGCGGCCCGCCTTCGGCGCTGCTCAAGCAGGACCTTTCCGCTTTTCTCGAATCGCGCAAGGTCATCACCATCGAAATCAATCTCTTCGATCCGGTCTATCGCTCCGTGAACGTGGATGCCGAGGTGTACGCCTATGTGGGCGAAGACCTCGACCTAATCCGAAGCCGGACCGAGCAGGCTCTTGATGAGCTTTTCGCCTTCGAGCGCATGACTTTCGGTGTTCCGGTTCACTTCTCGGACCTGGTGGCCGTGCTCGACGGCGTGCGAGGCGTAAGCCACGTGCAGATGTACGCCCCGCAGCAGGACATCGATATCAGGCCCGGTGAGATCGCCGTCCTGGGACAGTTGAACCTCGACGTCAGGAGGGCATCCTGATGTCGTCCTATTTCGAGAAGAAACTCATCGATCTTCTTCCGCCCCTCTATCGGGAGCGTGACGAGACCGGGGACCTGGAGACCTTCCTCAAGGTTCCGGCCTCGAGTCTGGACGAACTCAAGCTCCTGGCCGACCGGTTCCCCGAAATCTTCGATATCGACCGGTGCGAGGATCGATTTCTTCCTCTCCTCGGCGAGATCGTGGGGCACCGTTTCGACCCGCTTTCCGACGCCGCGAGGCAACGACGGCTGATCCGCGAGGCCGTAGAAATCTACCGGCGTAAGACGACCATCCCGGCCATCGGGCGCTCGCTTACCGACCTGGGGTGGCAGGGGCGGATCGACGAGACCTTCCGCAAGGCGCTGCGCCTCAACCGCAGGTCTATTGTGGGGCGGGCCAAGCTGCCCGGCTTGATCTACAGCCTGGGCGTCTACCGCATCGATAGCGACAACATCGTCCAGGGAATCCGTCCCGGACTGGTCTTTCACCATCCCGCCGGAACCAAGGTCTTTTTTCTCCAGTGGCTCTACTCGCTCCTGTCCATGGAATCGGATTTCCAGGCGGTCATCAAGAAAGTGGTGGAACGGGTCTGCCTCGGGCACCTGCACGAGACATTCGTGGTCAGCCACAACGCCCTGAACACCGATTATCACCTGACACGCAAGAACAAGACCTGGGGCTGGTGGCGGATCACAGACGGCACCACGCTGATGCAGGACGTGGAACATGCCGCGGTATGCATTTCCCGCTGGCATGGACGCACGCCCCGATTCCGGCTGAATGTTGGAAACCTCAACGATGAGCGGCTGCCCAATCTGTGGGTCAGCGAACGCCGGGCCGCGTTTTGTTGCGAGATCGACACCAAACCGTCGGAACCTCCGGTCGACGCCTTCATCAGACTCGCCGGCCAAGACCTGAACCGTTCCCGTCTCAATAGGTCCGCGACCGCCTGCAGGATCAAATTCAGGCAGAAGGACCTGTTGTCCGATGCCGATCAACCGGCTTCCGAAATCACCGGCGACCGCCGCACCCACCGCTACGGCAGACGTTCCCGGCTGTCGCACTGGTTCCGTATCGGACATTCCAGGATTGGCCGCCGGGACAAGGTCTCCGGTGCCGCTGTGGGAAGGCATCTGTTCATCACAGCCTACGCGGACGCTCAGTGGTCCGAGGTCAGCGCGGCTTGGGACATCGTCGACCGCTGGCGCGCTCGGAGACCGGGCTTTTCGCTGAACGGGCGCACCCTGAACGGAACGGAACTCACCGATGCCTATGTGACCGAAGCCCGGGCGTCGTTCGAACTGGACGTGGACACCGGTATCCCCCGTCGACGACGGGTGGAGACACTGGTGCTGGGCAACCGCAGGCTCAACCACACTGGACTGCGGCTGTCCGTGGACCGGACCCGGCCCATGCGGTTGGGACTCATGCCGCTCAACGCCGCCGGTTTCCGCATCTCCAAGCCGTCGCTGCGCTGGCGTTTCAGGCAGAAGGACGACCACGCGGAAGCGCAGGCCGGTTTCGAAGCGGCGGCCAATCGATACACGGTCACCCAATGGCCGGCGGCATAGGAGGAATGAATGGCGATCCACTTGTTTGAAGACGGCGCTTTGACGCAGCAGATATCCGAAGGCGACCTCACGAACCCGGACGACGACACCTACAACGGGACCGATGGAGAGGCGAAGGACAAGGAACTCTTCCTGGCGAACGAACAGACTGTTCTCGCTTCGCCCCTGGCGTCGGGCGAAACCTCGCTGCAGACGGCCGAACCTCGCTTCACCGACGGCGAGGTCATCATCATCGACTCGGAACAGATGCGCATCCAGAGCGGCGGAGGAACCACCACTCTGGGTGTGGAGCGCGGCTACGGCGGAACGACACCCGCCTCGCACGCCGCGGGCGCTTCGGTTTACTCGGGATATGACTACACCGGCCTTGTGGTCGAACCGGTCGACACCGCGGGCGGGGACGAATCCGGCTGGTATTCGCTGGCGCTGAACCAGATCGATCTGGACGGGGTGGTTCCCGGAGATCCGCTCAACCTGGGCGACAAATCCCACGACGTCACTGTCTCCTTCTGGAGGCGCTGCGCCGTGCCGCCGGGAACGGCGGTCCAGAACAAGACGGACTTGAAGCTGCGGATCACCGGAACGGAGAACCCGATCCTGTAGGAAAGCCAATATGTCGATCAGCGTGGAAACAGATATTCAGATCGTCGTGTCGGGGCTGGTGAGTGTGAATGTTGATGCCGGGCATCGAATCGTTCACGCGGTACAAAACCATGCGGATTCGGCTCTCGTGGTTCAACAGCCATTGGCCTTCAGCGCTGACATTGCCGTTCTGGTTCAGCATTGGCACGACGCCAAGAAAGACGCCCGGCAGACGGTTTTCGGTTCACTCGACCGGACCGTGACCACAAAGCAGCGCGTGGTTCACCCACTGGCGCTTGGCCCTGATGTCCGCCAGATCGTTTTCGCCGTGCTCATCAACGAGAGCCACGAGGTACAGACCTAAAGGAGGAAATCACATGTCATTGGGACTCATAGTCAAAACCGGCCGCATCCTCACCGCGAGGCTGCTCATGGGCGATCCCATCGAGGGCATCACCCATTGCGCCATCGGTGAAGGCGACGCCACGTTCACCGACCCCTTGAACCCGCCTGCACCGGAGATCGACCAGACCGCGCTGAAGGTTGAAAGGGCCAGAAAGAAGCACTACAAGCGCACCTTTCTCAAGGAAGACCCGGAAGGGACGCTCATCGTCAACGGCATTCACTACATCGAGACCGCCGAGGAAACCCAGACCATCGGCGTTTTCTTCCGTTTCGAGGAAAGCGAGGCCAACGGCATCACCATCCGGGAATACGGGTTCTTCGGCGGGGATGTGGCGTACATCGATGGTCTCCAGTCCGATTATGCGGCCAACGGCGTCTACCACCCGGACACCAATCCGACCGGCGAGGTGCTGACGCCCGGATACCTGTACGAAGTGAAAAACATCCCCGACTTCAACAAGACCTCTGATACGCGGGTGGAGCTCGTCGGGGTCATCAAGATATAGGAGGAGCGACCATGTCCATCTCGCGCGAAACATTCGATCCGGCAAAAAACTACAAGCGCGTCCGCTACCATCAGGACCGCGACCTGCTCGACTCGGAGTTGAACGAGCAGCAGGACATCATCAACCACGAGCGGAAGAAGATCGCCGACATGCTCTTCAAGGAGGGCGCGGTGATCAGCGGACTCGGAGTCACGGTCACCGACAACGTGCTGACCGTGGCCGAGGGCTTCGTCTACGTCGAAGGATACATCGAAAAGGTCCCCGGAGCGGTGTTGACCTACGATCCCGCCAAGACCTCGGGCGCGGACTACGTTTACGTCGAGCTGCTCAAATACAACTACGGCTACAACCAGGACGCCGCGCTCATCAACCCGGCCACGGGCGAGCCCACCGCCGAACGGGAGAAGTGGGTCCTGACACTCAAGGACTACGACACCAGCGGCGAGACACTGCCCAACAATGTGACCGAGCGGAAGGTCGTCCCGGTCTACAAGTTCGACCGCGAGACCGGCGACGTGACCGCCACGGTCCAGGAGAAATCTAACCTCTTTCTGCGTGACCTGTTGGGAACGCTGCCCGGCAGCCGCATCACGGTCTCCTCCATCACGGAGGACCAGCTCGCCTTCGCCGCGGCCGAGGGCTTGAACTCATTGCTTCAGAACCTGGCCGAGCGGACCTTCGACCAGGCCGGCAGTTACCTGGTCAAGGGGCTCGACAGCTTCATCGGCGACAACGACGGAGACAACGTCGAGGTGATCACCAACGCCGGACGCGCCTACATCCAGGGCTTCCGCCTGCAGAAAGATCTGCCCACGACAACGATGGTTCCCAAGTCGGTCGCCACCAAATCGGTGCGCGGCGAACAGAAGACCTACAACGTCGGCACCCGGCGTTATGCGCTCAACAGCACGCCCCTCAAGGAAACCACCCAGGTCGAGGCCATCGTCGAGATCGTTTCGAACATCACCCGCGGTTCGGTGGGCGGCGGCGAGGACCTGCTGACGCCCAACCCGGTGGTGGACATCCTCGAAGTGAGCCAGGGTGCCACCGTTTTCCAGGAGGGCGTGGACTGGCAGCAGTCCGGCAACTACGTGGACTGGCTCGGGTCGGGCAACGAGCCGGCCATCGGCACCACCTACACCGTCCGCTGGACCTACACCAAGCAGATGATCAAGGGGACGGACTATGTGGACGGGGGCTGGTTCGGCGAGTCCGGTCATCCGGCGGCCGGGGAATATTTCTACCTGGTCACGGCGCTGAGCGCCTCCGGGGAGACCGAATATGACTCTGCGGAGGTGATCTCCAGAGACACCTTGGTGGGAGAGATCAACAAGATCACATGGCTCCCCGTGAACGGAGCTACGGGATACCGCATCTACCGCGGCACGCAGAACACCGGTCGCGCTGATTTTCAACGGCTCAAGGAGGTCGCGGCGGGCGTCACCACCTATATGGATGACGGCGTGGACGAGATCGCAGGCGGCAATCCACCCGCGTCCAACACCAGCGGACTGACCATGTCGGCGGCCCAAATCCTGCCAGCGGGTCTGAGCCTCATCAATTTCGGCCGGACCGGGCTGGGCGACGACCCGGTGGACGGCTCGAACTGCAGCGTCGATTACGACTATTTCCTGGGCCGCAAGGACATCATCTATGCCACCACCGGCGAGATCAAACGGTTGGAAGGCGCGCCCGCCGACTTTCCCAAGCTGCCGGTTGTGCCCGAGGGGACGCTGGGACTTTGCAGCGTTGACTGCCCGCCCGACTCGACGGCGATGACGGTGCTCAACTTCGGGTTGACCCGCATCACCATGGATCAGATCCACGAGATCATCAAGGATGTGGAGGACCTCAAATACAACGACGCCCAGTTCCAGATGAACAACGAACTTCAGAACCGGGACGCACAGACCAAGAAAGGCATTTACTCCGACGACTTTTCCAATGACGCCCAGTCAGACATCTATCACAGCGAATGGAGCGCCCGCATCGACGGTGTTCAACAGTTCGTGGCACCGGACCGGACCGCTTCACCCCAGGTGCTCGAAGTGGACCAGGCCGCAAGCGACGCGCTGTTCAAGGGAAGCCTCGTGCTGCTTCCCGGAACGGAACAGGTCCTGGTCGAACAGGCCGACTGGTCCGAGGACAAGAACATCAATCCGTACGCGGTGTTCGAAAAGCCGGAGGCGGCGGTTGAGATCACACCGAACATCGGCCGCCGGGGACAGACCGGCATCGCGGTGGTGGGCTCCAATTTCACGCCCAGCGCGACCGGAGTCACCGTGCGCTGCGACGGACAGGTGGTCGCTTCCAACCTCAACGCCGATGCAGCCGGACGGGTGATCGCCTCCTTCACCATTCCCTCGAATGTCCGCAACGGGAACCGCATCGTCGAAGTCAACGACGGCACTTATTCGGCGCAGACCAATCTGCAGGTCAACGATCCGCTGGTGATCACCCGCATCCAGCGCATCGTGGTGAACCGCACCATCGTCCAACGGCAGACCATCGTCCAGCAGGTGCCGCCGCGCATCATCCGCGTGCCGGTGGTCCGCACCGTCTGGCGCTGGCGCTGGCGAACCCGACGGCGCGATCCCCTGGCGCAGACCTTCAGTTTCACGCAGAACCGCGTCATCTCCGCGGTGGGTGTGCAGTTCACCCAAAAGGACGCGTCCATTCCGGTCACCGTCCAGATCCGCGGCGTGACCACCGGTCTGCCCAACGAGGTCGTGTTGGCCGAAAAGGTCATCTCCCCGGCCGAAATCAACCTGGGCACGGAAACCAAGATCATCTTCGACGATCCCTTCTACGCGGAGGCGAACACCAGCTACGCGGTGGTGCTGCTCACCAACAGCACCAATTACCGGGTTCGCATCGCCACCTTGGGCCAGATGGGACAAAACGGTGTCATCACCCGCCAGAGCTATGCCGAAGGCGTCTTGCTGGAAAGCTCCAACGCAGAGACCTGGACGCCGCTCAACGGTTCCGATCTTACGGTCAAGATTTACGGCTACGACTTCCAGCCGAGCGGTGAAGTGCGTTTTTTGCCCATCAGCGGCGCGCAGTTCAGCGAGTTAAACCTCGACGAGTATTCCTCCATCCCGGAGGGTGCCGGCATCGTCTGGGAGTATTCCACCGACGGCGGAACCACCTGGGACGCCATCGTGCCCGCCGAAGAGGAGAACCTGCCGAATATCGCCGCCGACGTGCTTGTGCGGGCCGTATTCAGCGGCACCGAGGCCAACGACTCCCCCGCGCTCAATTTCAAGGACGTCAACCTGATCGGGTATCTGAACAATACCACCGGCGTGTACATCACCCGCGAGAACGAACTGACCCAGGGCGTGGAGTCCACAAAGGTCTATACGCAGATGAATATCCCTAGCGGCACTTCCCTGAACTGGTTCGCCTCCAACGACGGCGGCGCGACCTGGGAGCCCATGTCCATCGCAACGACGCGCGAGATCGATCAGGAATGGACCGAGTACACCCTCACCCGGACCTTCGCCGATCCAAGCGGCACCAAGGTTCGCTACAAGGCGGAGATGACCGGCAACAACCTGGTCTACCCGCGCATTCACACCCTCGGCGCGACGCTGAGTTGATGGAGGTATGGCGATGATCGTTCGACAGCAAGGCGGATTGACCGAGTTCATACCCTCCCCGCAGGAAAAACGCGAGGGCGTGCTGCGGGATCACACCCTGCGCATGCTCGAGAATCTGGACGCCAGGCTGAAGCGGATCGAGGAGGAACTCGGGTTGCCGCTGAAGGAGGCGGAGGCCTTCTCGAAGGTCATGGCGCGCATACACAGAGAAGAAGCCGAAGCCCGGCGCATCAACGAGAAGATGATCGCCTCCGGGGTGAATCACGAAGAGAGGATTGAATCATGAATATCACCATTCAAAGCAATACGGACACCATTCTGGAACTCCCCGGCTTGCCGGGCACGCTCGGACCGGGAAAAACGACCACACTTCCCGCGATGACCGAGGATCTGGTCCGGGCCGTCGATCTCGGGCTCTTGCTCGTGCCATCCGGCGCGGAAGCGCCCGAGGGTCTGCCCCCGGTCATCTTCGAGCATCACTATCCCCAGGTGCTGCCCCTTGCGGTGGACAGAGCCTATTACGGCCGCGTCCTTCGCGCTCCCGGCGGTTTTCACGACGGCACCGCCCTCCGGAATTTCATCGCCTACTATGGAGACGGCGACGGCGTGAGCTGCGCGTTCTCCGACGATGGCATCAACTGGGACAACGAAAAAGAGGTCACGGGCATCGCGGCGGGCGGCTACCATGTCGTCTGCGCCCTGGAAACTTCGGATCGTTTGCGGATTCTCTACTGGGACCCGAACGTTCCAAACCAGCCCTATGCCATGGCCGGTCTGCGCTCCGCGGTCTGCAATCCCCAGGTCGATGCCTCGGCGTTCACCGAAGACACCGCCTGCACGGGAGACCTTGTCACCGAGGGAAGCGAACCGGTCTGGAACCGAGGCCACTACGGGCCCTCGTTCCTCTGGTACAACCCGGAGCCGTCCTCCGCCCCCGGCAAGCCTTTCACCTGGCGCTACGCCATGCTCTTCATCGCCTCGACCGGCGGCAACGACAGTCTCGGTCTGGGTTACTCGGACGACGGGTTGGACTGGCGACTGTATGGAAACGCGCCGATCCTCTCCGGCCTGATCGATGCTCAGGATTGGGAGGGAGCGAACGGCTATGTTTCCTCCTGCCACGTAGAGCGTCTGGCCGACGGCCGCTGGTGGATGCTCTATTCCGGCGGGGAGGCCGGAAACGCGGGGATCGGTTACGCCTGGTCCTGGGACCGCATCCATTGGACCAAGGCTGCCTTCAATCCCGTGTTCCAGGCGGGCCAGGGGCCGTTCCTCGAGCGCTGTTACACACCGTGCCTTGTCACCGACGCCGACGGCTCCTTCCTTCTTTACCGGGCCGCCAAGGACGCGGATTCCTACCGGACCTTCGTATCCCGACTCCGCGCGCCGATTCTCGGTTGGCGGGACATAATAGGATCGGACCGGCTCGGACAGGGACTCACCGCGCGGGAAGCCATCCATCGAGGGGTCGGCACCGAGGCCGAACGCGACGCGACCATCCCAATCCCATCCGTGGGCGACGAATGGTTCAACACCGATCTCTCCGGCGGCGGAAAATGGGAGAAACACACCGGAACCGAGTGGAAGAAGAGCTGACCGGTGTTCTTTTTTCGAAGTGATCCCAGCCACCCGTTTTGCAGGGAAGCCCATAAATCCCGACGTTTCCGCCGGTTACGGCTCCATGTACATAAGTCATTGAATATCAATGGTTTATCTTCAGCATGTCCGTCGAATTCGCCTTGCTTTCTGTTCGGAAAGAAGCCTGTATGTGTGTGAACACAACGCAGAAACCCTTGCGATACAAGGGCTTACGAACAGCAAGGAGAAACTATGGACTTACGCCAAATCAACTTCGGAATCGAGATCGAGACGGTCAAACGGACACGCGAGCGTGTGGCCCGCGCCGTCCAGTCGGTGGTGGGCGGCGAGGTCCGCCATGTCGGGAGCCCGGCCAGTTTCGACCCCTGGGAGATCACCGATGAACAGGGCCGGACCTGGAAGGTCGTCGCCGACGGATCGCTCATCAATGTTCCGGGCCACCTGCGGGCCGAGGTGGTGAGCCCGGTACTCGCCTACACCGACATCCCGACCCTTCAGGAAGTGATCCGGGCGGTGCGCCGCTGCGGGGCCAAAATCGACCAGCGATGCGGCATCCATATTCATGTGGACGCCACCGCATTCGACGGCCGCACCCTGGGCAACCTGGCCAAGATCATCTACAAGCAGGAACCGCTCATCCTCAACGCCCTGGGCGTCAACGAGACCCGGCAGCGGAACTACAGCAAACCGGTGAGCGATGACCTCATCAGAAAGATCGAGCGCCGACGGCCCAAGACCAAGGACCAGCTCAACCGCATCTGGTACGGCTATCACAACAGCCGGCCCCAGCATTTCGACTCGTCCCGCTACCACGGGGTGAACCTGCACAACGTCTGGTACCGGGGAACCGTCGAGTTCCGCTGGTTCGAGGGAACGCTTCACGCCGGTAAGGTGCGGGCCTATATCCAGCTGGTTCTGGCCGTGGCCGCCAAAGCCCTGAACGGGCGAGCCGCTTCCAGCCGCAAGCGCAGGTTCAATCCTCAGAGCGCCCGCTACGACTTCCGGGTCTTTCTGCTCCACCTGGGACTCATCGGCGACGAGTTCAAGACCGCGCGCAAGCACCTGCTCGCGGCGCTTCCGGGGGACTCGGCGTTCAAACGCGGCAGACCGAAACCGGAAAGTACCCAATCCGCAATTCAAAATCCGCAATCCGCAATCGAATCCCGGCCTCCGTCGTTTTCAGGGAACGGCCCCGCAGAGACGGATGAAGGAGGTGCGCCGTGAGAGTGCTGATCAAGAACACCGACCTCGCCGGGAAACCCCTCGAGGGCGAAGGCGAGGTGTTCACCGGGAAGACCTCCCTTGAAATCGTCCGGGCCATGAAGGGGGCGGCCCTGTTTTCCGACCAGGGGAGTTTCGAGGATTACATCGACATGCTCCTGCGCAACGCCAAAATGCTCGCGGGCATCGACCTGATGGTCAAAGGCGACAACCCCGAGGAGAAAGCCGACTCCCTCCTCGCCGCCTTGATCGATCACGGCCTGGCGGAAGTCCTCGAAGATGACGCACCCGTGCGGATATCCGTCCCCGCCGTCGTATGGCAGGGCATCGACGCGGTGCGACTCTCGGGACTCACCAACATGCTCGACCGCCCCGAGGTGACCCGGATCGCCCGGGAACTCGACTTCAGCGAAGCCGCGGGATGGATCGAAGCCCACCCCAAGGAATACGCCGAGGGCGTCTTCCGGGGCTTCGTGGTGGAACCGGACGGAGGGAAGTCCTGATGTGCGGGCTGGCTGGCGTCATATTGGGCAAGAAACGGCGACGAGCCGAGGAACGGGAGCATCTCGCCTGGCTGTTTACCCGGCTGCTGGTCTTGAGCGAAAGCCGGGGTCCCCACGCAACTGGGGTGGCCTGGCTCAATCGTGACGGCGAGCATCGCCTCTTCAAAAGACCGGTTCCCGCCGGACAGTTCGTCATCGACAAGGCATTCCACGAGGTCGTGGCCGGCATCGATAACCGTACAACGGTTCTGCTCGGCCACACCCGCTGGCGGACCCGCGGGGATGAACGGGTCAATCGCAACAATCACCCGATCCGGGCAGGGGACGTCATCGGCACCCACAACGGCACCATCTACAACGCCGATTACCTGTTTCGCCGTTTCAAACTGAGGCGGTTCGCCGAAGTGGACAGCGAGCTGCTCTTCCGCCTGGCGGCCAGGGCTGCACGGAGCGGTCGGATGGATGTCGAGTGGTTCAAAGAACGGCTTCGGCGCTGCCGGGGCCAGATGACAGCGGTGCTTGCGTTCCGGCTCGATCCTGAAACCATCCTCGTGCTCAAGGGGAACAAACCGCTCGAGCTCCGCACCCACCGCAAGCATCGGGCGGTGCTCTACGCCTCCGATCCGGCCTTCCTGGACGCGGTCCTGGCCGATGAGCCCGGCTGGCGGGAGCTGTCTGTTCCCGCCATGAGCATGATTGTGTTCCGGCACGAGGTTCTCACGGAGTTCTCGAGGGAGTCTCTCGAGTTTATCGTCCAGGAAAAGAGGGGGAAGGCACCATGACAGAGCATGCAATGAACCCCGATGAACCCCTGAAGGAGAACACTCAGGGGATGCTGAGACTCTTCGTCTACGGAACCCTGAAGCGCGGTTTCTGGAATCATGACCGTTTCTGCCGGGGCGTTCTGGATATCCGGGAAGCCGTGGTCCGCGGCCGCCTTTATGAAATGCACTCGGGAATCCCCGTCCTGCAGGTTCCGGATGGGGATGTCCTCGCCCATGGCACCTCGGACGTTTGGGCGGATGTGGCCACACAGGCGCGGTTTTCCGAACAGCCGGCCTCATACCCCGAACCGGCCCTGCAAAGCGCCACAGCGGGCGACTGGGGCCGCGTGTACGGGGAGCTTCTCACCTTCGACGACCCCGAGACGCGCCTACCCGCCATCGACCTCCTGGAAGGTTTCCGTCCGGGCGGCACCAGCCTCTACAGACGGGTTCTCGTGCCGGTATGTAACGAGCACGATATGGCGCTGCCTGTCTGGCTGTATATTGGCCCAAGTTGTTTGATTGACGGGAGATTTCTGTCTTCAGGTAGATGGCCTTCCTGACTCTCTCCAGGATGTTCGCAGAGGCGATTTCCCTTGCTTTTTGTTCCGCGAATGATATAACATACGCTATTAAATTCGAGCAGAAGCCAGAGGTCTGCCGCCCTGACGACGAGAGGTTTACCGAATGGATAATGAAGATCGAAGTTTATCGACCTTGGTAAAGGAAATCCGGCAGCAACTCGCCTTGAGCCAGGAGGACTTGGCGAGGCGGTTGAATGTCAGCTACGCAACCGTAAATCGTTGGGAAAACGGACAATCCATGCCGTCGAAGCTTGCCAAGGCTCAGTTGAGCGCCTTTTGCAAAAAAATGATCAAGCAGGGTAAGTTGGCACTGCCGGACGACCTCATCGACTCTGCGGGACTTAGCCAGGACTAGGGAGCGAATATGAATAATTTCAGCGGAAAAGTGAATTTCATCTGGTCAGTGGCAGACCTGCTGCGGGGTCCCTATCGCCCGAATCAATACAAGGACGTCATGCTCCCCATGACGATGCTGCGTCGGCTCGACTGCGTTCTGGAGCCGACTAAGGACAAGGTGCTCGCCAAACAGAAAACGCTCTCCGGCGGAAAAGTCAAAAAGATCGATCCTCTTCTGTGCCGGGTTACGGGAGTGCCCTTTTACAACACAAGCCGCTATTCATTCGAGAAACTCAAAGGCGATCCCAACAACATCGCCGCCAACCTCACCAACTACATCAAGGGCTTTTCAACCCGCGCCCGGGAGATTATCGAGAGCTTCGGCTTCGAGGAACACATCGGGAAACTCGACAAGGCGGACCGTCTCTACCTTCTGGTATCCCGATTTTGCGATATTAACCTGCACCCGCAGGAAGTCTCGAACCTTGAGATGGGCTACATTTTCGAGGAACTGATCAGGCGGTTCAACGAGGCGTCGAATGAAGAGGCCGGCGACCACTTCACACCCCGCGAGGTGATCCGTCTGATGGTCAATCTGATTTTTATGCCCGACAGCGATGTGCTCACGACCAAGGGCATTGTCAAGACTCTCTATGACCCGGCCTGTGGTACCGGGGGCATGCTGTCCGTTGCCGAGGATTATGTCCGGGAACTGAATCCCGACGCCCGCTTGGAGGTCTTCGGCCAGGACTACAATGCCCAGGCCTACGCCATCTGCGGGTCGGACATGATGATCAAGGGCCAGGACATCGAGCATATTGCCTTCGGCGACAGCTTTACTGACGACCGCTTCCCCCGCCACAGGTTCGATTACATGCTGGCCAATCCGCCCTTCGGTGTGGAGTGGAAGCCCGAGGCTGACTTTATCAAGCGGGAGCATGAGGAGCAGGGCTTCGGCGGCCGGTTCGGGGCCGGCTTGCCGCGCATCAACGACGGGTCGCTTCTTTTCCTGCAGCACATGATCAGCAAGATGAAGGACCCCAAGGAAGGCGGTACGCGCCTGGCAATAGTCTTCAACGGATCACCGCTGTTCACCGGGGCAGCCGGATCGGGCGAGAGCGAGATTCGCCGCTGGATCATCGAAAACGACTGGCTGGAGGCCATCGTCGCGCTGCCGGACCAACTCTTCTACAACACCGGCATCTACACTTATCTCTGGATCGTCACCAACCGGAAGGAGCCAAGCCGCAGGGGCAGGATTCAACTGGTGGACGGCACCGGCTTTTTCAAAAAGATGCGCAAGTCCCTCGGCAATAAGCGCCACGAAGTATGCGACGACCAGCGCGACGACATCACGCGGCGCTACGGTACGCTCAAGGAAGGCGAGCATATCCGCGTCTTTGACAACGAAGACTTCGGCTACCGCCGCATCACGGTCGAGCGTCCGCTCCGACTCAACTTCGCCGTGGACAAAGATCGCATCGGGCGGCTTGCCGAGACCAAGGCCTTTGCAAACCTGGCCACCAGCAAGAAGCGCAAGGACACCAAGGCCGCCAAGGCAGAAATTGAAGCGGGTTGTAAGCTTCAAGAGCATATTATGGCCGCTCTTGAACCGCTTGAGTCGCTCGGCATTGTCAAAGACCGCGACGAGTTCTCAAAACATTTGACGTCCGCCTTCAAGAGAGCCGGGATCAAGGTCCCCGCCGCGCTTTTCAAGGCGATCCTCATGGCCCTGGCGGAACGGGACGAGACGGCCGAAATCTGCACCGATGCCAAGGGCAACCCGGAACCCGATCCGGAACTACGCGACTACGAGAACGTGCCGCTAAAGGATGATGTAGACGTGTACATGAAGCGCGAGGTTTTGCCGCACGTGCCCGATGCCTGGGTGGATGAATCAAAGACGAAGGTCGGCTACGAGATCAATTTCAATCGCTATTTTTACAAGTACACACCGCCGAGACCGCTGGAGGAGATCGAAACCGACCTCAAGAAGATTGAGAAGGAAATCGCGGACATGCTCGCGGAGGTGACGGAATGAGTGATAACCTGCCCGCTCCTGTTGATTCCAAGATACTGATATATCAATCTGATTCCGGGGAAACCCGCCTTGAGGTGCGGCTTCAGGATGAGTCCGTCTGGCTGACGCAAAAAATGATGGCGGAGTTGTTTCAAAAGGATGTTCGCACGATCAATGAACATATCAAGAACGTCTATGAGGAAGGCGAATTGGAGCCGGAATCAACTATCCGGAAATTCCGGATAGTTCAAACCGAGGGAAACAGACAGGTCGGCCGCCTGGTGGATTTTTACAATCTGGATATGATCATCTCAGTGGGTTATCGGGTAAAATCCGTTATCGCAACCCGCTTCCGCCAGTGGGCCACGGCACGGCTACGCGAATACATTGTCAAAGGCTTCACCCTCGACGACGAGCGGCTTAAGGGCGGCAAGGGCCTGGTGGACTATTTCGATGAACTGCTGGCCCGCATCCGCGAGATTCGTGCCAGTGAGGCCCGGGTTTACCAGCGGATTCGCGAGATCTTCGCCCTGGCTCGTGACTACCGGGAGGGTGAGAAAGAAACGCAGGTCTTCTTTGCCACCATGCAGAACAAAATGCACTACGCCGCCACCGGCATGACGGCCGCCGAGATAGTCCGCAATCGTGCCGACGCGGCCAAGACCAACATGGGATTGACAACGTGGAAGGGCGGCCGGGTGCTGAAGCGCGACGTGGGAACGGCGAAAAACTATCTGGACGCCAAGGAAATCGACACGCTCAACCGGATTACGGTGATGTTCCTGGATCAGGCCGAGTTCCGCGCCCAACGGCGGCAGGATATTCGCATGCAGGACTGGGAGGCGTTTCTCGACAAGTTCCTGCATGACACCGAATTGCCGGTGCTGGCCAATGCCGGATCGGTCAGCCGCGACGCAGCCCTCGAATGGGCCGAGGGCCAATACGACGTCTTTGCCGAGCGGCGGCGTCTGGAGGCGGAGACCGAGGCCGAGACACGGTACGTGGAAGACCTTCGGACCTCCGCCCGCGTCCTCGAGCAGGAGCGCAAGAAGAAGCCCCCGAAGCAAAAGCAGGCAAAGGCAAAGAAGAAAGGCCGCAAAGGCTGGCCGGGCAAAGGGGGCGGATCATGAGACGCCCTGCCGTCCGGTCAGGCAAGCGAGCAGCATACCCGGCGTACAAGCCGTCGGGGATGGAGTGGGTAGGAGATATTCCCGAGCACTGGGAGGTTCGTCGCCTCAAACACGTTGCGTCAATCCAGTTCAGCAGCGTGGACAAACACACCATTGAGGGCGAGGAGCCCGTACGCCTCTGCAACTACGTGGACGTGTATTACAACGACTTCATCAAAGAGGGCCTCGAATTCATGTCGGCGACTGCTACGCGGAGCGAGGTCGCCAGATTCCAACTGCATCATGGAGATGTGCTCGTGACGAAGGACTCTGAGTCCTGGGACGATATCGCTGTTCCGGCGTATGTTGCTGAAGAACTCAATGGTGTTCTGTGCGGCTACCATCTGGCTCACATTCGTCCCGATCTGCGGAAGCTGATCGGCGAGTACTTGTTCCGAGCGTTCAGGTCCAGTGGGATCAACAACCAATTCCGAGTTGCTGCCAATGGAATTACGCGATTCGGTTTGGGAAAATATTGGCTGGACAACGGGCTGTTCCCTGTTCCCCCGTTGGACGAACAGCGGGCCATCGCATCCTTTCTTGACCGCGAAACAGCTCGGATCGACACGCTCATTGAAAAAAAGCAGCGGCAGATCGAATTGCTCCAGGAAAAGCGATCTGCCCTGATCAGCCACGCCGTTACCAAGGGGCTCGACCCCGATGCCAAGATGAAGGACTCCGGTATTGAATGGCTGGGTGAGATTCCAGAACATTGGGAAGTCAAAAGGGTCAAAAATTTGGGGGCAATCCGATACGGACTCGGTGAACCTCCTGAATATGTCGACGATGGCCTTCCATTCATTCGTGCAACCGACATTAACAGGGGCAAGGTTAACCTGGATGCCGTGCGGAAGGTTCGAAGTGAAGATGTTCCGTGGAGCCGCCGCCCAAAGTTGCACCCTGGCGAGATATTGGTTGTCCGTAGCGGTGCCTATACGGGCGATACTGCGATCATCACAGAGGATGCCGCCGGATGTATCGCTGGATATGATATGGTACTGACCATTTCCAAAGCACATGCACCATTCGTGGCATGGGTACTTCTCTCCAAGTATATGCTTCACGGACAGATTTACCTGGAGCGAATGCGTGCGGCACAACCGCATCTTAACGCCGAAGAACTGGGGGGATTCGTGATCCTGGTGCCACCTCTGGTGGAACAGCGTCAGATAGCTGAAACACTTAATAGTGAGACCGATAAATTGGATGCACTGGCGGACAAGATCGGGGATTCCATTGAGATGCTTCGAGAACACCGTACAGCCCTCATATCTGCGGCCGTGACGGGCAAAATAGACGTTCGGAAGGAGGTCTCGGCATGACTCATTCAATGCTCGACCTTCTTCGGATAAGGGCGAACCGCATCTGCGAAGAAGGTATCCGGTTAATCGGCAATTTTTCTGCAATGCATCCGGCAAATACACCGGGGGATTCGGTAGTCCTTATCAGTCCAAGCGGAAACCAGTTCTGGGATGATCTGCCTCCGGCGGGCAAGCAGATTCAAGCCAAGATGCTTCCAGAGATTGACCGCTTTTCTGAGCTTGTACTGGCACTGACACGAAACCTCCCGAATAGTGCTCAGAAAAACATGCAAGGGACGCTTGAGACAATACGAAGATCGGTAGAGCAGGAAGGAACTACGTGGTGGAAATCACGGGACGAAGCAGTGGACGGCTTCCGTTCCCTGATCGAAGAGATCATCAACACGCTTGAGAAATATTGCAATGGATCTACCGGAGAAGCGTTGGCAATAGCCGATACAAACGCCCTGATCCATAATCCAGATATCGAACACTGGCACTTCGAGGGCGTGAAAATGTTTACCGTTGTTTTAACTCCAACGGTCCTGTCAGAACTTGATAAGCACAAGATGAACCATAGAAACCAGCAAGTTCGTGAGAAGGCATCTTCGGTTATCCGCCGGATAAAAGAATACCGGAGACGTGGATCTCTACAAGACGGTGTCGATGTTGTAAAAGGCCGAGTGGCCCTTCGATCAATAGCAAATGAACCGAATATGGATCAGAGCCTGTCGTGGCTCGACTCTGACAATGCGGATGATCGTTTCTTGGCATCCGCCATTGATGTTATGCGAGCCGATCTTGCCATGCGTGCTTTTATTGTCACGTCGGATATCAACCTGCAAAACAAGGCAGAGATGGCCGGATTGCCTTTCTGCGAGGTTCCTTCATCTATGGCCGAAAAGGGAGAACAATAATGCCCGGTCAACACACGGAATACGCTTTCGAAACCGCCATAGAACACCATCTGACCACGGCCGGTGGATATGAAAAAGGCGACCGAGACGGCTTCGACACCGAGCGGGGTTTGTTTGTCGGCGACGTGATTGCGTTCATCCAGAAAACCCAGCCCAAGGAATGGGAGTACCTCGCCAATCTCGAAAAGGAAAAGGCCGAAGAGACGCTGATAGACGACCTGTGCCGTGCGCTCAACTCCAGCCACGAGGGGTGCCTCTCGGTCCTTCGACACGGGTTCAAGTGCTTTGGCAAGCTGTTCCGGGTGGCCTATTTCGCCCCGGCCAGTGGAATGAATCCCGATACCCAGGCGCTCTATGCCGCCAACCGACTCACCGTTACGCGCCAGCTCCGCTATTCGGCCAAGCATGGCAACACCCTTGATGTGACCCTGGCCCTCAACGGCATTCCCGTCGCCACGCTGGAACTGAAGAACCCCATGACCGCCCAAAACTGGCGGCATGCAGTCACGCAGTACAAAAACGACCGCGATCCGTCAGACCTGATTTTCCAATTCAAGAAGCGCACGCTTGTCCATTTCGCGGTGGACACTGACGAGGTCTACATGACCACGCGCCTTTCGGGAAAGAGCACGCGCTTTCTGCCCTTCAACAGGGGCTGCGGAGGCGGGGCTGGCAATCCGGAAAACCCCGGCGGCTACAAGACCGCGTATTTGTGGGAAGCGGTGCTGGAGCGTCACAGCTTCCTGGATATTCTGGCACGGTTCATTCACCTGCAGATCGAGGAAAAAAAGCTCGGTGGCAAGCGAGTCAAGAAAGAAACCATGATATTCCCGCGCTATCACCAGCTTGATTGCGTGCGGGAACTCGTCGCCGACGCCCGCGAGCGCGGCACCGGAACCAACTACCTGATTCAGCACTCCGCCGGCAGCGGCAAATCCAACTCCATTGCTTGGCTGGCCCATCGGCTCGCCAGCCTCTACAGCGAAAATGACGAGAAGGTTTTCGACTCGATCATCGTGATCACCGACAGGGTTGTCCTCGACCAGCAGCTTCAGAACACGATTTACCAGTTCGAGCACAAGCAGGGCGTGGTGCAAAAGATCGATATCAACTCGACACAGCTCGCCGAGGCCCTCGCCTCGGGCGTTCCGATTGTAATTACCACGCTCCAGAAGTTTCCTTTTGTCACCGAGAAAATGGGCGAACTGCCCATGCGCCGTTATGCGGTGGTTGTTGACGAAGCCCACAGCTCCCAAGGTGGCGAGACGGCGACCGAGCTCAAGGGCGTGCTCGCCGGCGCTGCCATAAAGGAAGAGGCCAGGGCAAAGGCCGAGGCGGAAGGGCTGCCCGATTATGAGGAGGAAATCCTCAAAACCATGGCCAAGCGCGGGCATCAACCCAACATCAGCTTTTTCGCCTTCACCGCGACGCCCAAATACAAGACCCTGGAGGTCTTCGGCACACCCGGCGCGGACGGCAAGCCGACTCCCTTCCATCTCTACAGCATGCGCCAGGCCATCGATGAGGGCTTCATCCTCGACGTGCTCCGGAACTACACGACATACAAAACATATTACCGGCTGATCAAGTCAATCGAGGATGACCCGCAGGTAGACAAGCGCAAGGCCGCGCGGGCGCTGGCGCGATTCATGAGCCTGCACCCGCACAATATTGCGCAGAAGACCGAGGTCATGGTCGAGCATTTCCGGCATTTCACCATGCACAAGATCGGCGGCAAGGCCAAGGCCATGGTGGTGACCTCCAGCCGTCTTCACGCGGTCAAATACAAACAGGCCTTTGACAAGTACATTAAGGATAAAGGCTATGCGGGCATCAAAACGCTGGTGGCCTTTTCCGGGACCGTGATCGATCCCGACGCAGCGGGCGTCGAATACACTGAATCCGGCATGAACGTGGACGCCCAGGGCAAGCACATCAAGGAAAAGGAACTGCCCGAGCGTTTCGGGACAGAGGAATACCAGGTGCTGCTCGTTGCGGAGAAGTACCAGACCGGCTTTGATCAACCCCTCCTTCACACGATGTATGTGGATAAGCGCCTGTCCGGCATCCAGGCCGTGCAGACGCTTTCGCGCCTTAACCGCACGCATTCCGGCAAGGAGGATACCTTTGTCCTGGATTTCGTGAATGAACCGGATGAAATTCTCAAGGCCTTTCAGCCTTATTATGAGCAGACGCTTATCGGTGAGCGTGCCGAACCCCAGCAGCTATATGAGTTGCAGGCCAAACTCGACGGCCACCAGGTTTATTACAAGGCCGAGGTCGAGGAGTTCTGCAAGGTCTTCTATAAGCCCAAGCCGAACCAGACAACGGCGGATCATGCCCGGATGAATGCCTGCATCGATCCGGCGGTGGGGCGCTACAACGACCTGGACGAGGACGTCCGGGAGGAATTCCGAAAAACGCTTGTGGCCTACAGGAACCTCTATTCTTTCATGTCACAGGTGATCCCGTTCCAGGACACAGACCTTGAGAAGCTCTATTCGTACATCCGGTTCCTGCTGACCAAGCTGCCGAGAGGCGACCGGGGTCCGGTCTACAACTTCAACGACGATGTGGCCCTGAAGTATTACCGCCTGCAGAAGATTGGCGAAGGATCAATCGTGATGGAGGCCGGCGCTCGCTACGAGGTCTCAGGTCCAACATCAGTTGGAACGGGGGTAGCCCGGGGAGACGAGATCGAACTGTCCAAGTTGATTGACATCCTCAATGAGCGGTTCGGGACGGATTTCCGTCCGGGAGACCAACTGTTCTTTGAATCGATCCGGGAGGATGCGGTATCGGACAGTAACCTCCGCCAGGCAGCACTCGCCAACACGATGGAAAACTTCGGCTACGTCTTTCGCAAGGCTTTGGAGGGACTCTTCATAGACCGAATGGACCAGAACGAAGAGATTACAGCGAAATTCATGAACGAAGATCACTTCCGGGAGGCGGTCAGCAAGCATCTCCTCAAGGAGGTCTACGAAAAAATCAGGGAGGAGGCTGAGGTCGCAAATGACCCGTAAACACCTGCTTTCCGACCACACCGAATTGTTCAAGCAATTCTGCGACAATCCCGGCTTCAAAAAGTGGCTTTCGGACACCGTCTTCGGGGTCACCTATCAAATCTAAGCTTTCCAGCCTGAACCAAGCACACCAACAATCTTGTAACTACTTGATATCTAATACTAAATTGCCACAAGGTTAACCGCTTGAGGTCAGCCGGGCTCAAGTCTGATTTTTTCAAAAAATGTTGGACTTGGTCTTGCACCTGTCGTATCATGTGTTATATTCTAATCGAATTATTTCCTGGTAGTAAGGCGACCAGGTGACGGGAGGATCGGCCTTGTGGATCAAACAATACGATTTCGTGATACTTATCAAGGAGGTCCGGGTCCAGCTCGACCTTAGCCAGGAGGATTTTGCAAGAGAGATCGGGGTGAGTTACGCCACCGTCAACCGGTGGGAGAACGGGCGGTTCCTGCCATCCAAGATGGCATTGAGATGTGTCGAAACCTATTGCGACAGGATGATCGAACTGGGAAGGCTGTTGCTGCCCGATGACCTGTAAAGGAGGCTTTATAAGCCGACGCAACCCCAATAGATACGTTGACATATTGTTGATTCTGGGAATTTCGGGCAAGTGGGACGAGAAACTCTGGAATTGGCTCGTGGCAGCCTATTTATTGATAAAATCCAACGTACCTTCCAGGCGGCCGACGCCGACCTGCTGACCCGCGCACACGCCTTTACGCAGGAAAAATTATGCGACGGAAATTCAACAGGTTACAAGGCCGCCAACCTGCTTTTTGACCAGGACGCCGACGCGACCACCATCGCCGGCGCGCTGCTGGCCCCCCTTATTTGGCAAGACCTGACCGATATCGGCCATGTCCGGGAACTCTTCGGTCCGGAAGTCGCCACCGCGCTTGAAGACCTGCGGGACTCCTTTTTTATACCCATAGACATAGACGACCAGCCCCGTGAAAGTGAAAACATTCATGCGTTGTTGACGTCTATTGACGGTATTCCCCGAAAGGCCATTCTCTACATTGCATTTCGCCTATTGGCTTTGGAATGTGCGACCGAAACGTGCGAAACGACCGCCCGGCAGATGGCCCAGGAGACCCTCGACCTGCTGGTGCCCATAGCCAATCGCTTGAGCCTGGGTGATTTACGGCGTCGGTTGGAGGATGCCTGCTTTCACGTCCTGGACCCGCATGACTATGAAAAGCTGCGCGAGAAAGTCTCTCCCATCCAGTCGGAAGACGACAAGTGCCTTGAGATCCTCCTGGCTGGCGTTAAACGGCTGCTGGCAAACAGCGGCATCCAGGGCCGGGTCCAGGGCCGCACCAAGAGCCTGCACGGGATTCGTCGTAAAATGGCGCGCACCGGCAAGACCCTGGAAGAGATCATGGACCGGGTCGGGCTGCGGGTCATCGTGACATCGGTTCCGGAATGCTACTCCGTGTTGGGGCTGTTGCACGCCCATTTCAAGCCGATTCCCGGCACCTTCGACGATTACATCGGTCTTCCCAAGGACAATGGTTATCAGTCCTTGCACACCTGCGTCTATCCGGTACGCGAGATCTCCCACAAACCCATCGAGTTTCAGGTGCGTACCGAGTTGATGCACCTGGAGGCAGAGCACGGCACGGCGGCACATTGGCGCTATAAAAACGAGGCCGCGGCTGCTGAGCGTAACCACCATCGGACGCAATGGATGGAAGGCCTTGTCCGCCAGCATCGGGAATCAGCCAGCAGTGAGGCGTTTATCGAGCGGCTGCATCGGCAGGTTTTTCGGGACCACCTGGTGGTTTTTGGAAACGGCGGCCGGATTGTCAGGATGCCGGAAAACGCCACGGTGCGGGATTACCTGAAAATCATCAATGCCCATGTCCCCCAGGATGCGACGGTGAAAGTAAACGGCCGTATCGTTGCCTTGGATTGCGCGCTTAGGGACGGGGATTCCATAGCGGTTCCGGCGGACAGACCAGCGGCCGATTCTCGATTTGCCGAGGTCACGGCGCAAAACGCCTTATCCGTTACGGGAGCATTGCCCCCGTTTCACGCGGAAACCGGCGACCGGGAAATGTCGGCCAAAGGGTTGGCCACGGACCCATGACAGGAGAAATGAAATGACTATATCGGGAAACCATCCTTCGTACCCACATAAAATTGCCTTGATCGGCAATCATCTGCCGCGCCAGTGCGGCATCGCCACGTTCACCACGGATTTGCTGGCGGGCCTGGCGGAAGAAAACCCGAGCGGCGAGTGCTGGGCCGTGGTGATGAACGATATCCCCGAGGGGTATCGATATCCGGCCCAGGTGCGCTTCGAGGTCAACCAGCGTGTTTTGGCCGAATACCGGCTGGCGGCGGATTTTTTGAACATGAACCGGGTGGAGGTGGTTTGTCTCCAACACGAATTCGGGATCTTCGGCGGCGAAAACGGTGCGCATGTGATGGATCTGCTCGGCAACCTGCGCATGCCGGTGGTCACCACCCTGCACACCGTGCTCCAGTCGCCATCGGCCGGCCAATTGGCCGTTGCCAAGCGCGTGGCTCAGCTTTCCGACCGCCTGGTGGTGATGAGCCAACGCGCGCGAGAGATCCTTCGTGAAGTGTACGGGGTGCCTGAAGCGAAAATCGTCCTCATTCACCACGGCATCCCCGACGTGCCCTTCGTGGACCCGAATTACTACAAAGATCAATACGGGGTCGAGGGACGCAAGGTCATCCTGACCTTCGGCCTGCTTTCTCCGGGCAAGGGCATCGAAACCATGATCGAAGCCTTGCCCGCCGTTGTAGCGCGCCATCCGGAGGTGGTTTACATCGTCCTGGGCGCAACCCATCCCCATGTGAAAAAGGAACAGGGCGAGTCCTACCGGCTGTCCCTGCAGCGCAGGGCCAGGGAACTGGGGATCGGCGACCATCTGATTTTTCACAACCGTTTCGTCAACCTCAAGGAGCTGTGTGAATTCCTGGGCGCGGCGGACATCTATGCGACCCCCTACCTAAACCAGGAGCAGATCGTTTCCGGAACCCTCGCCTATGCCCTGGGCAGCGGAAAGGCCACCATCGCCACCCCTTACTGGTACGCGGAAGAGATGCTGGCCGAGGGTCGCGGCCGGCTGGTGCCGTTCAAGGATTCAGCGGCCCTGGCCGAGCAGGTCAACGATCTACTAGACCACGAAGTGGAGCGCCATGCCATGCGCAAACGGGCTTACACCTTTTGCCGGGAGATGATCTGGAAAGAGGTGGCGCGCCAGTACCTGGAACTGTTCAATAAGGTGAAAGCGGAGCGGGCCCGTTCCCCCCGGCCGGTATTCCGCGCCAAGACCATGGATATGGCACCCCGTGAGCTGCCCCAGCCCAAGCTGGATCACATCATCCGCCTGTCGGACAACGTCGGTATCCTGCAGCACGCCAAGTACATCGTACCGGACCGCTACCACGGCTATTGCACAGACGACAACGCCCGGGCGCTGATCGCCGTGTTGATGGCCAGGGAAATGATCCCCAACAGCGACGCCGCCACCAACCTGGCTTGCACCTATATCAGTTTTTTACATCACGCGTTCAATGAAGAGACCGGCCGTTTTCGCAACTTCATGGGGTACGACCGGCGCTGGCTGGAACAGGTCGGGTCGGAAGACGGCCACGGCCGTGCGGTCTGGGGTTTGGGCGAGGCAGTGGCCCTGGCGGAATCGGCCGATATCCGGGACGCGGCCCGGGCGGTGTTTGAAAAGGCGCTGCCTGCCCTGACGGACTTCACTTTTCCCCGGACCTGGTCCTTTGCTTTAGGGGGCATTCACGCCTACTTGACCCGCTACAGCGGTGACAGCGAGGTCCGGCGCGTCCGGGAAACCCTGGCCGATAAACTTTTCGAAAAATACAAACAGAACGCCACCGACGAATGGCCGTGGATCGAGGACCGGCTCACGTACGCCAACGGCAAGATCGCGCAGGCCCTGATTCTCTGCGGCCGATATATGGACCGCGGCGAGATGCTCCAGGCGGGACTGCGAAGCCTGGAATGGCTCATGACGGTGCAGACTGACCCCAAGGGCAACTTTGTTCCGGTGGGCAATAACGGCTGGTACCCCCACGGGGGGACCAAAGCGCGGTTCGATCAGCAGCCTATTGAAGCGCTGGACATGATCGAGGCGTGCCGCGAGGCGTATGAAGCCACCAACGATTCGAAATGGGTCTCCCATGCCCAGCGCTGCCTGGAGTGGTTCCTGGGCCGCAACGATCTGAACGCGCCTTTGTACAACCACAAGACCGGGGGCTGCTGCGACGGACTCAACACGGACGGGCCCAACCGCAACCAGGGCGCGGAGTCGACCCTGGTTTGTTTTCTGTCCATGCTCCATCTCAACCGGATGCGCAGCAGCCAGATCGCCGTGGAAACCGCGACGGAGGAAACCGTTATTAGTCAAAAGGAGCAAGCGGTCCATGTCCAATAAGCCCATTGTAATGGTCAGTTCCTATCCCCCGCGTTTATGCGGCATCGCCACCTTTTGCGAGGAAGCCAGGGAGTTCATTCAAAAGGCCAACCCGGATCGAGAGGTGCTGGTGATCAGCCACACCGACGGCCAAGGCGACGGCGTGTTTCCCATCATCGACATGACCCGGCGCGACTGGTGGCGTCCGGTGGCCAAAAAAATTGAGAAGCTGGACCCTTACGTGGTGCATTTTGAACACGAATACGGCCTCTACGAATATCAAGGCCCACGAGGGGTGGGTGACGACAACGACGGCTTTCTCGATCTGTTGGAAGCCATCGGCAATATCCCCAACGTGGTGGAACCCCATACCGTTCATGGGCGGCTGAGGGATGCCGAGGCGGATTTCATCTATAAACTGACCCAGCGCAGCCACCTGGTGCTGTTCAAGTGTCATTACCAGAAATGGCGGCTGGATTGGACCTTCCACGGCCGGGAGTGGCCGACGCCGCGCAATATCATGGTGGTGCCGCATGGAGCGAGGTCGGACAAGCGCTGGGGCGTGCACGAGATACCCGCGCTGCGCAGGGAATTCGGCCTGGACAATATCGGACTGGCCGACCACGTGGTGGGCATGATCGGCTGGATTCAGTCCAACAAGCGTTGGGACATTTTGCTTTCCATGTGGGAGGAGATCCACGACGAAATCAAATCGCACACCGGGCAGCAGTGGGACTTGCTGGCCGCCGGTGCCATGCGCGACCCCAATCACCGCCAGGATTACGAGGACTGGAAATCCGATGTCCAGGTATTGGCCGGCAAGGGACTGGCCCATTACCACGAGTTCGTCCCTCGCGGCGACGACTATTACAAGATGATGGCCATCTGCGACTTTATTGTGCTGCCCTCGACGGACGAGACCCAGTCCGGCACCCTGGCGCGCATCATCGCCTTGAACAAGCCCTACATCACCACAGCGCCCATGGAAGGGCTGACCGCCCAGACCCTGGAAAGCGAGGGCGGATTGCTCTTCACAACCAAGGAGATGCTGCGCCGGAAAGTGGTCAAGCTGGCAACGGATGAAGGGCTGCGCCTGGAGTTGGGAGAAAACCTGAAACGCTACCTCGATCATGTGGTCTGCTGGGAAGTGGTGGCCCGGCAGTACAACGAGGCCTACAAGCTGGCGCGCAAGGCGGCCCGGACCGGCCAGCCTGCTGTTTTGGATTTGGAGTTTTAGAATGCTTCGAATGACTGAAACAATGATGGAATTAAAAGGAAAAGGCGTTTCTCCCGGTTATGCTTCGGGACCGGCATTTATTTTAAGATCTCGCCATGATGGTGTGGCACCGTCATACAAAATAAAAGACGGTGATGTGGAAAACGAAATCAAAAGGCTCCAGTCGGCTGTTGATCTTGCGATTCAGGACTTGAAACGGATTCGAGAGTTTCTTGAGCGCAGTCTTGGAGAAAGTGACGCCCGGATATTTGATTATCACATGGCGGTTTTAAATGATCGTAAATTTGTCGGAAAAATGAAAAACCGAATCCGTGATAATCTTGACAATGCCGAATCGGCAACCGATTCAGTCGTTGAAGAGATTGTTGGTATGTTTGTAAAATTGGATAACAGGTTCCTCATGGAGCGAACCACGGATATTCAGGATATAGGCAGTCGTATACGGAGACTGCTTAATGGAAACTCCAAGAAATCCTACCTGCTTCCCAAGGGCGCAATACTCGTTGCAGATGAAATATTTCCCTCGGATACTGTAGATTTTGATCACAAGCACCTTAAAGGGATCATATCCGAACGCGGTGGTGAAACGAGCCATGCGGCCATTCTTGCCAGAGCTCTCGGCATACCGATGGTCATCGCATTAGATAATGCAACGCAAGTTATTGAAAGCGGCATGCAATTGTTGGTGGATGGCGAAATTGGGAATGTAATCGTTCTTCCCAGCGTCGCTCAGCAGGATGCTTTTACCATTCTCGGAAAGCAATATGAAAAAGAGATATCAACCGCAGAAGCTGAAGAGGTCAAAGCGTGCGTAACATCAGACGGAACTGAAATATCGCTCTGGGCAAATATCGATTTTCCTTCCGAAGCAAAAAATGTGCTGAGGCATAATTTGAAAGGTGTTGGATTGTTGCGGTCTGAATATCTGTTTATGAAGACCGATACCGCCCCAAGCATTGATGTTCATGAAAGTGAATATAAAGGTATCGCCACGAACCTTCAAGGAGCCATCCCCCTGACGATCAGGACTTTGGATCTGGGGGGGGGACAAGCATCCGATTTTTCTACCAAAGCTCAGGCAGGAAAATCCAGGTATGGACATGCGAGGGCTTCGTTTCTCCCTTCATGAAAAAGACCTTTTTAAAGAACAGATTACAGCCATTCTCAGGATTTCGGCAACCCATCCGGTTCGAATTTTATTGCCGATGGTTGCTGATGTAGGTGATTTGGCTACAGCCAAGAATATCATTTCAGATATTGCCCTTCAGGAGGGCATAGGAGAATTGCCGCCTATAGGTTCCATGGTTGAAACCCCATCCGCAGTCTTATTGTCTGAAGAGATTGCCGCTGAAAGTGATTTTTTAAGTGTCGGTACAAACGATCTTGCCCAGTTCATACTGGCGGCAGACAGACGCTCAAAATCGATGATTGACGATTATTTCGGTCTTCACCCAGCCGTTCTTCGGGGAATAAAGATGGTTTCACGGGCAGCGAAAAAAGCAGGTTGTCCTTTATGTGTATGCGGTGAGATCGCCGGGGAACCAGTTGCGGCGTGCATACTGGTGGGCTTAGGCATACGAAGTCTGAGCATGAGTCCTATACGCGCTGCAAGGGTGAGACAGGCCATAGTTTCATTCGATGTCACAGAACTTCAGAAATGGTCCGATCAAGCTTCCAGGCTGAGTAAAGGTAGAGAAGTCCATGACCTGATCACCGATTTAGACAGGGCTTTAAAGAAGAGATTAGCATGCATTAATTAAAGAGTACAATTGTTGAAAAAAGAAAGGCATAGACGTCATGAATCCTTTGATTTTCAGAGAATATGACATTCGAGGTGTCGTGGACAAGGATTTCAATGTGGATGACGCGGAAAAAATCGGCTGCGGCTATGCAACCTATGTTGCGGAGCGCGGCGGCAGACGTTGTGTGGTTGGCCGTGACTGTCGAATGAGTTCACAGGCGATTCGAGATGCCCTGATCAAGGGCATAACCAGGGGAGGTGTGGATGTGATCGATGTGGGACTGTGTCCCACGCCGCTTCTTTATTTTGCCAATCGGCACCTGGGAGCTGACGGCGGCGTCATGGTTACCGCCAGTCACAATCCGCCGGAATACAACGGATTCAAGATCTGTTTAGGAACCGACACCCTCTTCGGAGGCGAAATTCAGAAACTTAAAAAGATCATCGAATCCGGAGAATATGCCTCAGGCGAAGGATCGCTGGACGAATTCAGTATATTGCCCGTTTATTGCGATTACCTGGCCGATAACATTCGATTGGCGCGTCCCATGCGGGTGGCCGTGGACGCCGGCAACGGAACCGGCGGTTTGGCGGCTGGCCCGGTCTTTAAACGGTTGAATTGCGAGCTTTCCGAACTGTTCATGGAACCCGATGGAACCTTTCCCAATCACGAGCCCGATCCAACAGTACCAAAAAATTTGGAAAAGTTGGCCAACACCGTGGTTGAACAGGGACTCGAACTGGGTGTCGCTTTTGACGGCGATGCCGATCGGCTTGGCGTGGTGGATGAGAATGGGCGAATCCTTTATGGCGACATGCTGATGGTCCTTTTCGCCCGTGAGATCCTCAAGGAAAATCCTGGCGGAAAGTTCATCGGGGAAGTGAAATGCTCCCAAGTCATGTACGACGAGATCGAACGCAAAGGCGGCGTACCCATCATGTGGAAGACGGGGCATTCTCTCATCAAGAAGAAGTTAAAAGATGAAAATGCGCTTCTTGCCGGGGAGATGAGCGGGCACTTCTTTTTTAAGCACCGGTATTTCGGATTCGACGACGCCATCTACGCGGCTTGCCGCCTCATGGAGATTTTGTCCAAAAACAACAAACCCCTGTCCGCTTATCTTTCGGATCTGCCCAAAACCTGCAATACCCCCGAGATCCGCGTTGATTGCCCGGATGATAAAAAATTCGAACTCGTGGAGAAGGTAAAACAGGCGCTTTCCGCCAACTATCGGACAATCGATATCGATGGTGTGCGAGTGGTTTTCGAAGACGGGTGGGGGCTTGTCCGGGCGTCCAACACAAGTCCCGTCATCGTGCTTCGATTCGAAGCCGAGTCGGAGTCGCGATTGCAGGAGATTAGAGACCTGGTGGAGGCACTGATCGATGAGGCGAAGTCCGGGTTGCAATAGAGACGATGGGAAAAATGAGGAATAGACAATGACCGATGCTAGATTCAAGGAGCTTTTTACACGGCACAGCGCCAACCCCATCATCCAGGCAAGGGACCTTCCCTACCAGGCCAACGCGGTGTTCAACGCGGCAGCCACGCGATGCGGCGACGACACCTTGCTGCTCATGCGCGTGGAAGACCGCCGCGGGTTATCGCACCTTACGGCGGCGCGCAGCCGGGACGGTGTGACCGATTGGCGGATCGATGAACGGCCCACCTTGCCGGCCGATCCGGAAAACCATCCCGAAGAGATCTGGGGCATCGAGGACCCCAGGATCACCCGAATCGACGAGCTGGATCTGTGGGCCGTGGTGTACACGGCTTATTCCCGGGGCGGTCCGCTGGTATCCATGGCCACGACGAGGGATTTTAAAACTTTCGAGCGCAAGGGCGTCGTCATGCCGCCGGAAGACAAGGACGCGGCCCTGTTCCCGGTGCGGTTCAACGGGCGCTGGGCCATGCTTCACCGGCCGGTTCCGGGATTCGCCGGTGTCGGCGCGCATATCTGGATCTCCTTCAGCCCGGACCTGAAGCATTGGGGCGACCACCAGATACTTTTGCCGGCCCGCAAGGGCGGCTGGTGGGACGCCAACAAGGTCGGTCTTTCGCCGCCGCCGCTGCGAACCGAAAAAGGGTGGCTGATCCTTTACCACGGCGTCCGCAACACGGCCTCCGGGTGCATTTATCGGTTGGGACTGGCGCTGTTGGACTTGGAGGACCCGACCCGGCTGTTGGCCAGGGCGGACGAATGGGTTTTCGCTCCGGAAGAGATCTATGAGACCGTCGGCGACGTGGACAAGGTGGTGTTCCCCTGCGGTTGGTTGGCCGAGGGAGACGATATCCGGATGTATTACGGCGGCGCGGACAAATGCATCGCCCTGGCCACGGCGCGGGTGTCGGAGTTGCTGGATTGGCTCGAAAAGCACAACCAGCAGGACCGACGAATGTGGGGGTAGCCATGAAGATCGCCATGCTGTCACCCATCGCCTGGCGCACCCCGCCCAGACACTACGGTCCCTGGGAAAACGTGGTTTCCCTGCTGACCGAGGGTCTTGTGGCGCGCGGGATCGATGTGGCCCTGTTCGCCACCGGCGATTCGGAAACCCGGGGCCGGCTGAAGAGCGTCTGTGCCAAGGGATATGAAGAAGACACCGAAATGCTGCCCAAGGTTTGGGAGTGTCTGCATATTTCCGAGCTGTTCGAGCAAGGTGATGCCTTTGACCTGATTCACAACCACTTCGACTATCTGCCGCTGACCTATTCCGGCATGGCCGCGACGCCGGTGGTGACCACCATCCACGGCTTCTCGTCGCCCAAGATCCTGCCGGTGTACAAGAAGTACAACGGCAAATGCTTTTATGTGGCCATCAGCGAGGCCGACAAGTCGCCGGAGCTGGACTATGCCGCCGTCATCCATCACGGCATCGACCTTGGCCGGTTCACCTTCAGGCCCGATCAAGGAACATATCTGCTCTTTTTCGGCCGCATCCATCCGGAGAAAGGCACCGCCGAGTGCATCGAGGTGGCCCGTCGAACCGGCATGAAGCTCATCATGGCGGGCATCATCCAGGACCAGGCTTATTTCGACACAAAGGTTGCGCCCCACTTGGATGACGACCGCATCGTCTATGTGGGCAGCGCCGGACCGGAAAAACGCGACGAACTGCTGGGCGGCGCATACGCCCTGTTGCACCCCATCGGTTTCGACGAGCCGTTCGGCCTTTCCGTGGTGGAATCCATGGCCTGCGGCACCCCGGTGGTGGCCCTTTCCAGGGGAAGCATGCCGGAAATCATCGCCCACGGGGAGACCGGTTTTTTGACCGCCGATATCGACGGGATGGTTCAGTCATTGCCCAATGTCAGGGACCTTGACCGCCATAAGTGCCGCCAGTGGGTTGAGACGCGCTTCAGCGTGGAGCGCATGGTGGACGATTACCTCCGTGTTTATGAATCCATTATCGGTAAGACCCGGCGCGAAGACCATCGGCCCTGGGGATTTTACGAGGTGTTGGCGGACAAGCGGGATCACAAGGTCAAGCGGATCACCGTCTACTCCGGGCAGCGACTGAGCTACCAGCGCCATTTCTGGCGCTCCGAACACTGGTACGTGCTCAGCGGCACCGCAGTGGTGACCCGAAACAGCGAAGATATCGAGCGGGTGTCCGGCCAGGCCATCGATCTGCCGGTGGGGACCTGGCACCGCATCCGCAATCCCGGACCGGACAACCTGGTGTTCATCGAGGTGCAGACCGGCGACTATTTCGGAGAGGATGATATCGAAAGAGCGGAGGACGACTATGGCAGAGTCTAAGGAACCGATCGTTCGGCGTTACGAGAAAAATCCCATACTGACCAAGCATGATGTGCCGTACCCGGTGGAAACGGTGCACAACGCCGGAGTGGTCAAGCACAACGGTAAATATGTCATGCTGTTCAGGTCCCACCTGAGAAATGGCCGGTCGATCATCGGTCTGGCGGAAAGCAGTGACGGCGTGCGGTTCGCGGTCAGGCCCGAGCCGTTTATCACCCCGGCCAAGGCCCAGCCGTTCGCCGGCTACGAGGCCTTTGGTGTGGAAGATCCGCGCATTTGCCCCATGGAGGACGGCTATCTGATCACTTACTCAGCCTATTCCCAGCACGGTGTACGAGTGGCCCTGGCCAGAACCACGGATTTCGAGCGCCTGGAACGGATCTCCCTGATCACCCAGGCGGATTATCGCAACGTGGTCATCTTCCCAGAAAAAATCGGCGGCCGCTATGCCCGGTTGGACCGGCCCCATTCGGAAATCTCACCGTGGTCCATCTGGATTTCCTATTCGCCGGACCTGGTGCATTGGGGGGATGCCAAGGTCGTCATCAAGCCCATGGCCTACCATTGGGATGAAATGAAGGTCGGACCGGGGGCCACGCCCATCAAAACCGAAAAAGGATGGCTGAACATCTTTCACGGCGTGTTCAAAACCATGGACGGTGCCGTCTACCGGCTCGGCGTGGCCCTGCATGACCTTGCCGATCCGTCAAGGGTCTTGGGCGTGGCCGACGATTGGATACTTCAACCCGAGGACCTATGGGAGATCAGCGGGTACGTGCACAACGTGGTTTTCTGCTGCGGCGCAGTGGCCGAGGACGACGGTACGGTAAAGATCTATTGGGGCGGCGCGGACTCGGTGATGTGTGTCGGCACGGCAATGATTGCCGATTTGGTGGATTTGTGTCTCTCAAATCCCCGTCCCGCGCTTGAATGAGATGAGGTGTTGAAATGGAAAGCATCGACAAGAACCTGGTTGCCATTATCATGGCCGGCGGCGTGGGCACGCGGTTTTGGCCGCTCAGTACCCATGAACGGCCCAAACAGTTCATCCAACTTTTTGATGACCGCAGCCTGCTGCAAAAAAGCTATGACCGGGTTGCTGGCATCGTGCCGGATGAACGCGTGATTGTACTGACCAACCGGCAGTTCACGCCGCTGGTCCGAGAGCAACTTCCTAACGTACCGGACCATAATATCATCGGTGAACCCGAGCGCAAGGACACCGCCGCAGCGGTGTGTCTCGGCACGCTGGTCGCCATGAAACGCTTCGGCAATCCGGTGATCGTCATCTTGACGGCCGACCATTTGATCGACCCGGTTGAAAATTTTCAGCAGACCCTGGCTTCGGCAGTAAAAGAAGCCCGTGAGACCGGCGCGCTATACACCTTCGGAATCAAACCGACCCATCCGGCCACCGGCTACGGCTACCTGGAGGTCGGCCAAAAAACCGCCATGGATCAAGACGTGGAGCATTTTCAGGTTGTCTCCTTCAAAGAAAAACCGAGCGCCGAAGTCGCCGGGCAATATCTGGAATCCGGGCGGTATTTGTGGAACTCGGGCATGTTCGTGTGGACCGTGGACGCTATTTTCGGCGAGCTGGCCCTCCATCTTCCAAAGCACGTGGAGCATTTGACCAAGGCCGTGGAGAAGATGGGTACAAACCAATGGGAAGATGAGTTGCAAGAACGGTTCGCGGCCCTTGCGCGGATTTCCATCGATTATGCGGTGATGGAAAAAGCCCGGGATGTGCGTTGCGTGGCCGGAGAATTTTCATGGAAGGATGTGGGCGGATGGCTGGCGATCCAGGATTTTCTGGCTCACGACGCCAACGGCAATTTTATCAAAGGCAGGGTCCACGCGCTGGACGCCCAGGGCAATTTGGTCTTTTGCGATCAACCCCAGGAAACATTGGCCATGGTGGGTGTCAGCGACGTGGTGGTGGTCCGCGCGGGTGAAAAAACCCTGGTCGCTCACAAGGATCGCTTGGAAGATGTCAAACATATTGTCGAATCCATGATCGCGCAACCGGAAGCGATGACGGTTTCTGGAATCAGGAGTCCGCCCTGATTCCCGGACGCATGCGTTCGACAGTTTTTTTCTGTGTAAACCATCAATGTTTATTAGGAGGTGAGTGCCATGCTGACAAGAAGATTTTTTGATACCCCGGCATGGGACTTTGACGTCGCAAAGCCCTTTGCCGAATTTGAACGACTGCGGCGGAGGATGGACCGTTTGTTTGATGAATGGATGCCGTCCACCTGGAAAGCAGGAAGGACCATGGGGGTATTCCCGCTGGTCAATCTAACCGAAGACCGGGAAAGCTACATTCTTCGGGCGGAGATCCCCGGTGTGAAGTCCGAAGATCTGGACATCCAGGCCACGGCCAAAAGCGTCTCCATTTCCGGGGAACGCCGTGTTATCCAGGAAAAGGAAAATGCGAGCTACCACCGGCGGGAGCGTGAGGGCGGCCGGTTTTCACGGGCCGTTGCGCTATCCGGGGAGATCGATCCAGACGGGGTTGACGCCAAACTGGAACACGGCGTGCTGACCCTGCGGCTGCCCAAAACCGAGGCGTCCAAAGCTAAGCAGATTTCAGTAATGTCTTCTCAATCATAATAGAAAGGGGGTGAATGCCATGACCGAGCCAGAAACCAAGGCGTTGGTGCCGAAAGGCAAACAGGAAATCGTTTCAAAGGCGGAGCAGACAAAGAATGGTCTGGTCTTCACGCCGGATGTGGACATCCTGGAGTCGGACCGCGACATCACGCTGCTGGCGGACATGCCCGGCGTTCAAAGCCGGGACCTGAAAGTGGATCTGTGCAACGGTGTGTTGACCCTGGCCGGCGATGTCGCGCCGTGGGAGGGTCCTGACGAAAAGGATATCCTCATCGAGTACGAAGTGGGCCGCTTTTACCGGCAGTTCAGCATATCCGAGACCATCGACCAGGATCGTATCGATGCTCAGTTGAGCGATGGTGTGCTGAGGCTCACGTTGCCCAAAGTTGAAAGCGCCATTCCGCGGAAAATTCCCATTACCGCCGGATGATGGTGCCGTACGTTCGGAAGGCCGCTGAACCGAAGCGGCCTTCTCGGATTATCTGCAAGTGAATGTTTTACATCTCAACACACTTATCAAAAACACAATTGGAGGAATGGAAATGAAAATCAAACCGTTGAATGACCGAGTGATCGTAAAGCGCGTGGAGCAGGAACAGAAGACCTCCGGGGGCATCATCATCCCGGACACCGCAAAGGAAAAACCCCAAGAAGGGCTGGTCGTGGCCGTGGGGCCCGGCAAGCGGGACGACGAGGGCAAACGGACGGCGCTGGAGGTCAAGGAAGGGGATCGCATCCTGTTCGGCAAGTATGCCGGCACCGAAATCAAGATCGACGGCGAGGAACACATCTTCATGCGCGAGGATGATATTTTGGGAATTCTGAACTGAAAAGGAGGAACAAGCCATGCCTGCAAAAATGATCGCCTATGGATCAAAAGCCCGGGAGTCCATGCTCCAGGGCGTTAATATTTTGGCCAATGCCGTGAAGGTCACCTTGGGCCCCAAGGGCAACAACGTGGTCCTGAACAAATCCTGGGGATCACCCACCATCACCAAGGACGGGGTGTCTGTGGCCAAGGAGATCGAACTGGAAGACAAGTTCCAGAACATGGGGGCCCAGATGGTCAAGGAGGTGGCCAGCAAAACCAGCGACACAGCCGGCGACGGCACCACCACCGCGACGGTGCTGGCCCAGGCCATTTACAACGAGGGCCAGAAGCTGGTGGCCGCCGGGGTGAGCCCCATGTCCCTCAAACGCGGCATCGACAAGGGCGTCGAGGCCGTGGTGGCCGAACTCAAAAGCATATCCAAACCCACCAAGGACAAAAAAGAGATCGAACAGGTGGGCACCATCTCGGCCAACAGCGACGAAACCATTGGAAAACTGATTTCCGAAGCCATGGAAAAGGTGGGCAAGGAAGGCGTCATCACGGTGGAAGAAGCCAAGAGCATGGAGACCACCTTGGAGGTCGTGGAAGGCATGCAGTTCGATAAAGGCTATATTTCGCCACACTTCGTCACCGATGCCGAGAAAATGGAAGCCGTGCTCGAAGAACCCTATATCCTGATCCACGAAAAGAAGATCACCGTGATGAAGGACTTGGTGCCGCTGCTGGAAGAGATTTCCAGAAACGGCAAACCGCTGTTGATCATCGCCGAGGATATCGAAGGCGAGGCCTTGGCCACGCTCATCGTCAACAAGTTGCGGGGCACCTTGAAGGTGGCCGCGGTGAAAGCCCCGGGCTTCGGCGACCGCCGCAAGGCCATGCTCGAGGATATCGCCATCCTGACCGGCGGCCAGGTGATTTCCGAGGACCTGGGCATCAAGCTGGAAAATATCAAGGTCAAGGATCTGGGCACCTGCAAATCGATCAAGATCGACAAGGACAACACCACCATTGTGGACGGTGCCGGCACCAAGGCCGCCATCGAGGGCCGCGTGAAGCAGATTCGCGCGCAGATCGAGGAGACCACGTCGGATTATGACCGCGAAAAGCTGCAGGAGCGCTTGGCCAAGATCATCGGGGGCGTGGCGGTCATCAACATCGGTGCAGCCACGGAAACCGAAATGAAGGAAAAGAAGGCGCGCGTGGAAGACGCCTTGAACGCCACCCGGGCGGCTGTCGAGGAGGGGATTGTGCCCGGCGGCGGCGTGGCCCTGGTCCGATGCCTGAAAGCGCTGGAGAACACCAAGGCCAAGGGCGAGGAAAGAAGCGGCATCAATATCCTGAAACACGCCCTGTCCGAGCCGTTGCGGCAAATCGCCTGCAATGCCGGTATGGAGGGGTCGGTTGTTCTGAACAAGGTGTTGGAGGGCAACGGAGACTTTGGGTACAATGCCCAGACCGATACCTATGAAAACCTGTTGGCGGCCGGCGTTATCGACCCCACCAAGGTGGTACGGTTCGCCATCCAAAACGCCGCGTCGGTGTCCGGCCTGATGCTGACCACCGAGGCCATGATCGCTGAAAAGCCCGAGAAGAAAAAAGAGCCGGCCATGCCTCCTGGGGGCGGTATGGGCGACGACATGTACTAATCTGAAAACCTCAAGGAAGAAATACGGGGCGGGTCCCTCAGCCCGCCCCAAAGAAAAAAGGGTAAGAAAATGGGAAGGAAAATTCGAAGGAACGAGGATTGGTGTCCAGAGTGCGGCCATTTGTTGCCCAAAAAAGCGTGGAACTGTCATTTCTGCGGATGGTCGTTGTATGACGCACAGCGCGACGCCTTGATGGGCCAAGCAATCGTCGAGGATGAACGCAAAGATCTTTTTGACTCCAGCTACACAAGTGATATGGACCGCTTTATGGACAAACTCCAAAGGGATTCGCTGGACGTATCGAGCTGACAGGCCTCGGCATGAAGAAGGCCGGAGCAAAGGGGAACTGCTGGCGCAAGCCTAAAGGACGCCTCGATGGGGCATTTGTCATACGCGATGACGGTGTCGTCCTGGCTGCAGGTCGGCACCTGGCCCCATCAGTGGAAACGTCCGAGTTGCCCCAGGGGCTCGGCGCTCGGCACCGGAGCGCCGCCGGCATAACGGCATTGACCAATGCCATCGCGGTGGTGATATCCGAATCGACCGGCGATGTCCGGATTTTTAGTCGTGGCAAACTCTATATGGAAATTGAGAAGGCAAAATAGGTCGCTGTCATATCGCCATGCCACGCAACGCATCCAACAAGACCCGCATGGCGATGCAGTCGTCCTCGTTATAATCCAGTATGCGTTGGCGCAGACAGCTGTCTTGCGTCTCCACCCAGCGGTGATACCATTCTATTGATGCGGCCCCCGACGGCTCCTTGTCCCGCCACTTGAATCCGAGATAGTTCGCCAGGGTTTTGATGGAATAATCATTGGTGGGCCACTCGGTTTTTTTCCTCACGACATCCGTGTAAAGGTCTATGGCTACGGATGGTGAGAACAGGTTTTCAATCTCTTCCTCCGAAGCGATATCCGGGAAACGCTTCTGGAGCTTGCGCAACGTGGTCCTTTCATAATGCGAATAATAATAGATCACATATGCGTCACGGCTCCGTAAAAAATTTAAGGCTTGATCAAGGGCTTTTCGTTCCTGCTCCTCGGTTGGCCGATCGGCAAAGAAGGCATGGTATGTTTCTTCATTCGGTTTGGACCTGTTGCGTTCTATGAACCCATGAAGATAGCAGCAGTCGCGCATGGGGTCGGTTTCAACGTCGAAAAAAAGCTCGATATCGGCTTCCGGAAATGTGATCGGTTCTTTTAGATAGGGTTGGGAACTGGGGCTCGCCAACAATGCGGCCCGTGCCTGAAACCGCCGAATCGTTTTGGCGCTGATCCGAGGAAAAATCGTTTTTTTTCCCTGGACAATGCCGTTCAAGTCGGCTTGGGCCAAATCATGAACGGTTTTCAAATGGCGGTACATGACGTCCCTCTTAGCCCGCCCCAATTCGGGTATCAAGGTCAGATCATCATCTTGCTTGAGCTGGGCACGGCAATGCGACCGCCAGTGACAGAGCTTGCAGACGGCGCACAAGGCTGCGAGGGGCTCTTGCTCCCGATTTTTAATGGCAATAACGGCATCGAGGCATTCTTGATAGAGATCCCACAGGCTGCGGTCATCCCTTTTGGAAATCGAAGTATCCAGGTCATAATCGACCTCTTGGCCGTGGACATCCCATATGAACGGAAAACGGTCTCGTGACAAAAAACCCACTTGACCGAGGACATCCGTATACAAGGCAAGCTGGACAGCGTAATGCCGCTTCAGTTTGCCATCGGACTCATCATCCATGCCCTCGATACCCGCGCCGCTCTTTATGTCACCCGCCACATAGCCGCTACCTTTTTGAACCAGGAGGTCTGGTTCCCCGACAAGCGTGTCGGTCCGAATTCGACCGCCATAAACGATTTTTTCGCCCAGGCGCATAAGCCGCAGCGTTTGCTGCTCTTTTTCCAACGGTTCCAGGGAACGAAGGTCAGCAAACGGTTCGTCCAATTTGTCCATTGTTTCGCTCTCGAAGGCATTGCCCCGCTCCCACAAAAGCTCTACGAATGCGCTGACGCGATCCTTTTTGGAGGGGTCTCCGAAAAAATCAAGCTGAACCCGACGAGGGCATTGAACATAATTGTATAATGTCGAGGCCGTGATCCGTTTTTCCATGGTACTAAAATTTATTCGGCGACGATTTGGAACATGAATATTTTTGCATAACTTACAATGAGTTGTTAATAATATTGCACATTGGCAGTCAAGCCATTATAGCTCAATCGGCAAGAGACTGAAAATGGTCCTTTTTCATTAAATGGGCAAATTCATCAACCAAAAGGAAATTTCAATTGATACCGCTTCCGCCTCACCGGAGGCGGCCTGATCTTTGATAACCAATTGATATTGAAGGTTTTCGGTTAACTGCGGGAGAAAGAGAACGGTTATGAAGAGGGTTGCACACGGGGAGCCAGTTTTCAAAATGGCCGTTTTTCACAGGAAAAGCGGCCTTTTCTTTTTGGCACTCTCTCTTTTTTTCTACAAGAATATTAAATGGTTGCCGGTAGTTTGGGATGAGGCTTCCATCCTTCCAGATCGAGTTCGAACACACGAAATTGATGATTCGGCGCTTTTCCTGGTCATTCTGTTTTTCGTAAAGAATTACAGCACGTTGAGCAAGTTCGAGTATCTTCACACCCTCGTCCATATATGACCTGTTGGCATTCTGGTATCGTTCAAGTTTTCGTAAGATTTCATCCTGCTCTTTCTTCCAGGCCGTACTTTTCCGATCATAAAAGTCCTGCCCAATCCGGCCATCGAGTTTGTCCTCGTACATGGCATCCAGCCGACCCTGCAGTTTTTCATATTGGGCCTGGAGCTTAGCCATGCTTTCCGTATGGTATTTTTTTGTCTCCGTATGGCTTTCCTTCAGTGCCGCAGTAACCCAGCCGAGGATGTCTTCATCCATCTTTATAGCCGCTATCGCCTGGCCGAACTGGCGGGCGATCTCCTCTTCCCGCACCCATTTCTCCGGGCACTCTCCTTTGTTGCGGGTGCAGTGGTAATAGACATACTGGTTTTTCTTTATCTCGGCCACCATGGCGCATCCACAATGGCCGCATGACAACAGCCCCTGAAAAGCCCAGCTGTGCTTCTGCTGCTTGGTGTTTCGCCGTCCTTTCTCGCCCATCACCTCCTGAACCCGCTCAAAAAGTTCCCTGGAAATAAGCGGCTCATGGACTCCTCTGTATATTTTTCTGGCCCAGCGAAACTCTCCGTAATAGATAGGATTTTTGAGGATCTTGTGGACAATGCTCTTGGGAACTTTCTGGTTGCTCTTCCTGAATGCAAAACCTTCATCATATGCTTTTCTGGTCAAGTCGAGCAGGGAATAGTTGCCGGTGGCATACCATTCAAACAGTTGCCGTACTTGCGGACCCGCCACAGGATCGGGTTGAATAAAACGCTTCCCGTTGCACTCGACGTTGATGTACCCCAAAGGGGCAAAAGAAGGATAGATGCCCTGTTCCGCCTTTTCAAGCATCCCCTTTTTGGTTTCTTCGGACAGGTTGTCGATATAGTTCTTGGCCATCAGGACCTTGATACCGTGCATAAATTTTTCCGAAGACCTGGATTCCTGGGACAAGATGACGTTTTCCTTCACGAAATGGATCTCCAGATCAAGCTCATCAAGGGTTACCCAGTCTTTGAGGTTCCGGTACAGACGATCAGTTTTCTCGACGAGCAGGGTCCGGCAGGGCACATTGTGCTGGGCCTTGGCCTCTTTCCGCAGCAACTTAATCATTTCGGTGAATCCCGTCCGGCCCGACTTCTTGGCCGTTTCCACATCCACGTATTCCTGAACAACCTGAAGTCTGTTGTCGGCAGCGTATTTATTGAGGAGTTTGAGCTGGGCTGGAATGGAGAAGCCTTCCTTCTCCTGTTCCTTGGAGGACACTCTTGCGTAGATGACGGCCTTTTGAAGGGATGCTGTGGATTGGTTGTTATTCATGGCAGTCTGGCCTCCTCATCATTGCTTATTCACTGGCTTGGTTACGGCCGGCTTGATTCCATCAAGAATGGCCTGTTCTTTCTTTTTTGCTCTATAGAGGTCCCAGCGAGTCTGCAGGTTCATCCAGTAATCGTCGGATACCCCGAAAAACTTTGCCAGCCGCAGTGACGTGCTGGGCGTCACTCCCCGCTTGCCGTTGACAAGTTCGTTGATGCGCTGGAACGATACATGGATGCCTTCAGCAAGTTGCTGCTGCGTGATCCCCAAGGGCCGGAGAAATTCTTCACGAAGCATCTCCCCAGGATGAGAGGGTTCTCTATTGGTTGGGATTCGCACCATTTTATAACCTCAACAGGAATGAATTACTTCATACTTTGATACCGTCACAGTATCACGGCATCCATGCTATTACAAGATGAAAAATTTCCCGCCACTGCAGGCAAACCATTTCCTCAAAAACAAACCCAATTATCTTTTCGCAGCCGGCAGCTTCAGGAGATCGTCATCTTTTCCATCGCCACTTGGCCTGTTTTCCTGCAGAGTTTTCAAGGCGGCAAGATTACGGAAAATAGACCGTTCCAGAGAATTTTCGTACTTAATTATATTGTTCAAATTCCCCGCTGCCGGCAGAGACCTGGCCTTCTGGATGCGGTCAAATTTCACCTGCCAGTTCCTCACCTCCTCCATCTCGGCCAGCACCTGCTCGGCATCTTCAAGCATTTCCTTGCGAAGTTTGCCCCGCATCTGGGGGGACAATGCTGCCACGTACTTTTTGGCGGCCTTATAATCCTTTTCGGTAAACTCGGCTTCCTCCCTGTCCATCCGGTAATAGAGGATATATTCCAGGGCCGTTTTCTTTTCCGCCATATTAAAATCCGAACTTTGCATGCTGACCACCTTATACCGCTGCTCATGATACTCGGCGTCTGTGATTTCGTCGTTGTAGCTGTAATATCGCAACTCCGGCTTCTGGCGAGAATAACTGTAGTGGGAACTCAGGGCCTTATTTCTATAGTCATCCAGTCGTTCCCTGATCTCGCCGGTTTCATGCCGAACAAGTCGACGCAGTCGCCAGTAATTGACCGCTATTTTCTCGACCAACAGCCTTTCCATGCGCCCCACCGGGGCCAGGTCCTTTTTGAGATCCTCAAGCAATTCATGGTATTCCAGGGCATCTTCCCGGCCGTCGCCGGCATTGATCACCAGGTCCTTGGCAAAAATGCCGTGCTTGACCGCGTTCCTGGAAACTATTGCTTTTCCTTCCTCCGACATGGGGCCGGTCGATAATTGGGCATTCCGGATATTTGCCTGTTCCTGTTTTTCTGTGACCATTGCTATTTCTCCTTGTAGATAATCTTTGGGGTTCGACTCGTCAGAATATTTTCAAACCTCTCAAAGGTGGCTTGGGCGCGTAACAGCTTCCGCCAGAGCTTTTCCCTTCTCTCCCAGGATCTGGTCCTGGAAAACTTTTCCCTGACTGCTTTTGCCGCCTTATAGGGCTTCTCAAATCCTTCATAGAATTTTTCCCGGTGTCGCTGCCTGCTTTCATAGGTGAGCCGGTGGCATTCCCGGCAGCCGAAATATTGAGAACCGGGCGGCAGATAAACGATGCGGCATCGACGATTGCAGGAACGTCCATCCACAATCAAGGGGCAGATATACCACCACCTTTTTCCACCGTAGTTGCAGGGTGTGGAGACAACCGGAATTACGTAGTTGTAACTCTTCTTATCCCCAGTGTCGTTATCGGTCATGGTGTAAATGAACCGCAATGCGAACGGCCCATCCTCTCCGGCCTCTACTCTGTAAGAAATGGAGGCAACCACCTCGCCGTTCCTTGACCAGGAGCAAGTCCAGATCATGCCTGGCCTACTACTGAAGACCTTCTTCCGCTGTAGGTCGAGAATGTCGATTGATCTCACTTCATCCACTCTGTTTTTCCTGTTCCAGACTCCACGGCCACTGGCAGACATACGTTTTCCTCAAAATCTTTCCGTAATCATTAGATAAAAATATCCTGCAAAACAGACAGATAAACGATAAAAATCCTTACATTACAGCATATTATGATAACTTCGGCCTTATGCGGAAACGTCATGTTTTGGTCGCGCTTATCGGCCCAAATTCCACCTGTTTTCAGGCAGTATTTGATTGTTTTGCGCAGGTTTCCGCACATTTCAAGCCTCCTTGTTGCCGGCTTCCTGGCCATACATGAGTTCATTCAAGGTCGCAATCCACCTTTCCAGCTCTTCGCCGTCTCCATCCTTGTTCCAGCAGTCGGGTCTTGTGATATTCACCTCTACTTGAGGGCGCAGGGCAGGGAAGTATTCCTGCAGGGTGTCACACATTACTCTTGAGGTCAGGCCGGCCACGGTTTCCAGGGCATTCAACGGCGCTTCAAAAATAAAGGCGTCATGCAGAGGGATGATGATACGGGCATCGTGTTGCCTATATAATTTATCCAACCGATTGCCGGCAGCCTTGAACGCCACGGCGGCGCTCCCCTGCACCGGATGGTTCGTCAGCCAGTTCTTTTCCCAGCGGGTGGCCTCGCCGTCTCTGGCCCTGTACCGTTTCAAGCCGCTGATGGTGCAGGCATACCCTCGGATTGCCCCGCACTGCGATGCCAGGACCAGGGCTCCCTGCAACCTGGGAAACATGGCCATGAACCTATTCTGCAATGCCGCCGCCTTGGCCCGGGTGGTTCCCAGGGTCTGGGCCAGGCCGACCGGTGTGATGCCGTATATGATCCCCAGGGTGCATGACTTCATCTGGTTCCGCAGGACTTTGTGCTTTGCCTTGAACTCCTTGCCGGCAATGGTGCGGTCCTCTTCCGGCAACTGCTCCCGAAAGAAATGCTGGGCCATGGCGGAATAGACATCACCGGAATTGAACATCCGGACCAGCTCATCATCGCCATACATGGCAGCCGCTACCCCAACCTCAACCTGGCTCCAGTCCACTTCACCGATCCCGAAACCGTCTTCTGGAATAACCAGGGGGCGCAGCACCCGATCGAGCCCCAGAAAATTCGGCCAGCGGCTTGTCTGCCTGCCGGTATCAGTGCCAAGCTGGCGATGCTCAGCCCGGACGCGGCCACCAGCGCCGACAAATTCAGGCGTGAGAAGCCTGTCAGCCAGCAGGTCGGAAGCCCTTCGTGCTGACCGCAACAGGGCAATAGCCGGATGCAGGCCGGCATTCTTCTTCAGCACTTTCTTGTCAAAGCTCACCTTGCCACCCTGCAGAAACTTATGCAGGAGACCGCACCCCTGGAAAAACTCGGCCAGTTGTTTGTGGCTCTGTGTATTCCGGATGCCATATTCTGCGGCCAGGTGTTTTTCGACCCTCTCCAGGTGGACACTGATTCTGGCGATGGCCTCATCCCGTTTTCTTTCATCCACCCGCACTCCAGTCCACTCAATTCGGGCATTGGTTATAACCCAGTCCATCTCCACGGTTTCACAATGCCGCAGCAGGCCATGCTGAACAGCCTTCTGGACCTGGAGGGGATAGAGCCTGCCGGCAGCGATGGCATCCTCCGCGGCATAGTCGATCTGCTCTTGAGAAAACCTGGCGGCCGCAGGATGGGTCAAGAATGATTGCCGGAGCCTTTCTTTTTCTGCTTCCATGCGGTAAGCCACTCCATACCGCTGACAGGTTGCCACAAGGGAAAATCCATATACTTTGTTTTCATTGCTTTCTTCCTTGGCCCGTATCTGCTCATACTCATCTGCCGTATTCCGCACTCTGTACTTATGATGGTGCCGCCCCAGGTGCAGGAGTTTTTCAAAGATAAAGGTGTCCCAGAGAAGCAGAGGCTCACCAATTCCAAGCCGCCACAGGCAGAAAAGCTCCACCTTGGCAAAGTGGCCGACAAAAGGAAGAGTTAATCGGAACAGTTCATTCATGGCCGGCAATAGTTCAGGTTTTCTGAGGTCGACGACAAAACTGTACAGACAACCTTCTCCCTCATCTGGCGGCTCCGCCATGACCAGAGACAGGAGAAGCGGCCGGATGCTGCGCGGATCGTGAGAGGTGTTTCTCCCGTCAATCACTATCCCCGGCCGGTCATACCCAAACTCGGTGTCAAAACCGATATGGGAAAGAGGCCGCTGCAGGGCGAAATCGAGCATGGCCTGGCCATCGTCAACCGTCTCGATGAAATTGGTCCGCATGGCATAGTACCGGGGCGATTTTTTCAAGCCGTAGGAGATCCGGTTGACTGCCGGCTCCTGCGCCACATCCTTCACTCGCTCTTCCCAAATTGGTAAAAGTTTCATCGGGCACTCTTTCCTGAAAGCCGCCAGTTTTCCTTATAAGGAATTTCCTATAAGGGTTGGTGGCGGGTTTGTTTTCCAATAGCGCTGTATGGTCCGCAGCCCCACTCCGAGCCTTTCGGCTGCTTCGATCTGCTTCAGCCCCTTGTTTTTGGCTTCCTGGACCCGGATGCAAAGCTCGGCAGTCTGGGCAGTCCTCCTGGCTGGAATACCAAAGTATTTTCTCGCCTCCCCGACGCTGTTGAACTCCCTCGTATAGGCGAAATTGGGATGCTCGGCGCACTGGAAGGTAATAACCTCCCTGGGTCTGGTGTAGGGCCGCACCCTCCCGACCGCCTGAAGCACGGTATCCATCTCCTGATGGTTCAGGGCATGTTGTGCCAAGGTGTGCAGATCATAGATCCGGTCCTTCCGGTTCCGGACTCCGGCCCGCCGCCGGAACGGCCTGCCTTCAATGGAAATCTGCAGGGGGAGGTTCATATCGGAGCCAAGCAGATCCTGCAGAATGCTGTTGATGGCCTCTTCGGTGACGTAATACCCGGTGAGACAATAGGCGCCGTCGAACTCCTGAAAGAGGTTGGTGCCGATCATGCCGTAATGGATCAAAGGTACAACCTTGGCATCCTTGAGCAGATCTGCCTGCCAGCCGTTGATGACCACTCGCACCTCAACGCCCAACTCCCGCAGCCGCTTTTGCATCTGGCGGGCGCAGAACGCGCAGAAACATTTTTTGGCCAAAAGCAAGGGGCGCTTTCCTTCACGGAGCCTCTTGGCAACAAGACCTGCAAAGAAGTCCAAAATCTGGCCGGAGTTCTTCTTGAAATATTTTCGCGCACCCAACCGGGAAGCGATGTTGAACCACCTGGTGTCGGGATGAATAAAGGAAAACTCTGCAAAGGGGCTGGCAAACTCACTGCCCAGCCGGTACTCGGAAAATTTTTGATGCGCGGTGCCGCTGTAGACAATAAAATCCATCGCGACATTGGGCACAGCGGCATAGATGATGTTGCCGTCAGCCGTCCGCTCCCTTGATTCCAGGGGCGAGCGGCCGAAATGGACCAGATCATAAGCCAGAAAAGAAAAGACTTCGCCGAACATGCTGAACCCACGAGACTGCACGGCAAGCGCCCAGTCATGATATACCTGCGGAAAACGCCAGTCAGGGCTGCGCAAATCGCTGGTCCTGGCAGCAAGAAGTAGGCCGCAGAGATACAACCACCGGGCATGGATTTTTCTCCACCGCCTCGGTTGCATGTTATTCAGAACCTCTGTAAACCTCTGCAACTGGCCCTGGTTGAGCGTGCGGCGAAAGGGACGCATGATGAAATTGACCTCGTCAAGAATGACCAGCACTCTCTCTGCTTCCGCCCACAGGGCAAGC
>Ga0209269_1000246_pt1 | contig 66263 bp, 55 predicted proteins | sample MTBAKMMethaMetaG_FD_187455 | JGI IMG/M metagenome (GOLD analysis project Ga0209269, IMG submission 187455) | Enrichment culture microbial communities from Arthur Kill intertidal strait, New Jersey, USA, that are MTBE-degrading - MTBE-AKM (Arthur... | ecosystem: Environmental > Aquatic > Marine >... | reverse complement strand
GGTCCCTGATCACGACGAATTCCCAGGGCTGCTCGTTCACCGCCGACGGGGCCTGCATCGCCGCCCTGAGAAGGGTCTCGATCTCCTCGTCGGCAACCGGCTCCGTCGTATAGGCCCGGGCTCCGTCTGGTCATGATCGCCTCGATGGTTTCCGTACTCATCCCCTCCTCTCCGAAAGAGGGACGCCGCCGATACCGATCGCATCGGCAGGCACCTCCCTGAGGATCACGATGAAAGACGCCTCAGGCAACCCGGTCGCCTCCGCGGCGACACGGGTGAAGGATCCGATCAGGGCCTTCTTCACGCCGGGTGCAAAAGGAGCGGAGTCCATGGTGATGACCGGCATTCAGACCGCCCCCGGCACACTGCAATAGTGGTCGAAGGGCCGCGGTTCAGGATGTGAATAGACAATGAGTGCATTTCGTGCCTGCATGATGATCTCCGAATACTATACAATAAGTAGTAACTATATTAATAGCACATGGATACAAAAAAGATAGCGAGTACCATTTAGGATATCATGCCGAGAAACGGAACTTACCACTGTCCGGTCGAGGCGGCCGTCGCCGTCATCGGCGGCAAATGGAAGACACTGATCCTCTGGAAACTTCGAGATGCCCCTCTCCGGTTTTCAGAGTTGCAGGAGCGCCTGCCGATCGTGACGCCCCGCATGCTCACAAAAGCCCTGCGGGAACTGGTGGAAGACGGGATCGTCGGCCGGACCGCCCATGCCGAGATCCCGCCCAGGGTGGAGTACGCCCTCACACCCCTCGGCGAGGCCCTCACCCCGGTCCTCGACGCCCTGAGTGGATGGGGCGTTCAGTATATGCTCGATGCGGAGATCCCGCTCCCCGTCTGCTGCGGCGGAAAAGCACAGAAAGAAATCGCCGGGTTTATCGAGGATCCTGCAGACAATACTCCATGAAGATCGGTGTCTGCGGCATCGCCTGCGAGGTCTGCCCGAAGATGACAGACGGCACCTGCCCCCGCCCCGGGGTGGGATGCATCCCGAAGGAAAACCCTTTCTGCTTGATTGCGACCTGCGCCCACCGGAAAGGGATCAGATACTGTTTCGCCTGCCCCGACTTTCCCTGCGAACTCACCGCCGATGGCCCGGTGAAGGAAGGCTTCTGTCGACATATCGCAGGAAAGAACTGATCCGACTCGGGGCTCCTCACGCGATTGCAACGATTCAAAAAGAGCCGGCCCAGAAAAAAAGGACTGGCTGCCTCAAGAACCGAGGAAAAACAGAATAATATCGGCCATTTTTTGCGGTTCCTGGTACATCAGGCCGTGGCCGCCACCCGGAACCTTGACGATCCACGAGTTCGGGATACCCTCCCCGAGAATATAGGAGTTCGTCGGCGGGACGATCACGTCCTCGCTCCCCGTGATGATAAGGACGGGAGCGGCGATGGAAGAAAGACGCGAAGCGGTCCCGTTCCACTCTTCGCACGCACGGTTCTGGCGTATGATGCTCTCGGGCAGGGTCGTCTCGGTTACACGCGGGAAATACGCCATCGGGTTGGGGTTCTCTTCCATCCATGCTGCAGGGAAGAGAGTGGACAACAGCCGCATTCCCTGCTCTTCCGGCGATCCGGAGGTGTTTTCGAGGACCTCGATCACCGCCTCAGACGGCAGCACCGCGGCCTCCCCACCGGGACCGGCGGCGTACAGGACCATACGGCCGACCTTTTCCGGGTGGTGCAGCGCAAGTTCCTGCGCAATATAACTCCCCATCGACCACCCGAAGATATCAGCCCGCTCGATGCCGAGGGCATCCATCAGACCTGCGGTGTCTTCGGCGAAGAGCGGAATGGTAAACGCTTTCTCAGAGGTGGTGGTGCATCCCATCCCGCGATTGTCGAAGATGATCAGCCGGTGGTGCAGAGAAAGGGCGTCCAGAAGGGCGGGCGACCACATATCCATCGTAGCCGAGGAACCGGTGATCATCACGATCGGATCCCCCTCGCCGACCTCCCGGTAGGCGATCCCAATATCATCCACACGTACGGTCTTCATCGAACTCATCGCATCACCAGAAACACCGGTCGATCCGTTCGCCGCCTCCCCGGAGAGATCAGACGGGTGAGAGAGAGGGGCGATATCGGTGCACCCCGCCCCGGCACAGAGAAGGGCGACGATCAGCAGATAGGCAGCGACGTATGCACCCTTCCATGAGGCGAACGCTCTTTTCATCGGCATTCATCCAGAGTGGAGAGAGAGCACGGATATATACTTCGGAACGGCCCTGAGAAGCGGTGAAAAAGATACTCCTATCAGCCCTGCAGATGGCCGGTTGCGGACGGGAGAACTGAGGTCAGGCCGCGTTGGGTTCTCACCCCCGATCCGACGAGAGAGACCTTCGCCGGAGATCATGTCCGGACAGTGCGGCCGATCAGTATACTCGGCGCTCAGGGATGACACCCCGGACGCCGCCTCTCGGATCGGCACTATCTCCCTCATAACGCGGGATGAGGTGGAGATGAAGGTGAGGCACCGTCTGTCCGGCGGCGGCGCCGACGTTCACACCGATGTTCCAGCCGTCAGGACGGTGCTGCTCCATAAGGAGATCGCGGCAGCGGTCGATCAGATCGAACATGGCCGTCCTCTCCTCTTCCGTGGCGTCGAAAAAAGAGGGTACATGGCGGAACGGGATGATCAATATATGGCCGGGGGTGACCGGGAAAGCATCATAGCGCGCATAGGCAAGGGTGTTTTTCGTGACGACACGCTCGGGCGGAGGATTGCAGAAAGGGCAGGTCATATGCTCCATCCTTCTCGCACCGCATGGAAATAAGTTACCCCGGCATCTCTGCCGCGAGGCACCCTTCTCCCGACCCCCTCTTGAAAACAGGAGGGTAAACGCGGATAGATTCTCGGATTTTAAATCATGACACAAAATGAGAATGTTAATCCACGCCCGGAACAAAAAAAAGTAGGTACTGTTGTACCCCTCCGGTCAACATGATCTCCCTGCTCTGTGTCGATGACGAGCCTGCAATGCTCGATCTCATCAAACTATATCTCGAACGCTACGGCGAGTTTGCCGTTACGACGGCATCGTCGGCAGCAGAAGCCCTCGACATCTTCGGGGATCATTCCTTCGATGCCATCGTCTCTGATTATGAGATGGGGGAGAAAAACGGGGTCGAGTTCCTCTGCACACTCAGGGAGCAGGGCAACACCGCGCCATTCATCCTTTTTACCGGGAGAGGACGAGAAGAAGTCGCCGCCGAGGCGATGAACGGCGGGGCCGATTTTTACGTCCAGAAAGGCGGTGATCCCCGGGCACAGTTTGCCGACCTCTCCCATAAGATCGAGGCGGCGGTCGAGCGGCACCGCGTCAAAAACGCCCTTGAAGAACGGGAGGGGCTTTTCAGGGCGATCACCGAGACGACGGCAGTCGCAGTCTGGATGCACAGGGGAAAGAGGATCATCTACGCGAATCCGGCCGCCGAAGAGATCTCCGGGTATTCGTTGGAGGAGTTGACCTCCATGGACGTGTGGGAAATCGTCCAACCCGAAGAGCGGGCTAAAGTAAGAGCCCACGGGGAGAGGAGACTCGGGGGTGAGATCCCGCCAGAACGCTATCCCATGCGCATCCGGAGAAAAGACGGTACCGAGCGGATTCTTGACATCTATCCAGATACCACCATGATCTCGGGCAGCCAGACCATCATCGTGACAGCCGTCGACGTCACCGCAAGGTACCGGGCAGAACAAGCGCTCATAGAGCAGGAACAGTCGTTGTCCACCCTGCTGGATGCCCTCAGGGACAGCGTCGCAATACTGGATATGGAGGGGACCGTGCTGTACCTGAACAGCGCCGCCTGCACGATGATCGGGATCGGGACGCCGGCTGAGGCTGTCGGGAGGAGCGTGATGACGTTCGTCCATCCGGACTCAGCCGGGGACGCCCTCGGGGATCTCCAGACCGTTCGCGGGGGGATTGACAAATTCCTGGCAGAATACGCCATCCAGACCTCCACCGGCGAAACGCGGGCGGTCGAGTCCTACGGCAGGATCGTCGATTTCCGCGGGAAAAAGGCCATCGCCCTCTCGTTGCGGGATGTAACCGACGAAAAGCGCGCCAGTGCCGATGCACGAGAGCAGGAGAGACTGAACCGGGAACTGATCGCCGGAATGCCCGAGTATATCCTCGTCCACACCAGAGACGGCCGGGTCGTTTTTGCGAACCCTGCGGCCGAAGGTGCGCTCGGTCGTGAAAGAGGGGGTCTCACCGGGAGGGACATCTGCTCCATTGTGACACCTGACTCCCATACGACCTTTAGAGAGCATGTCGAAGATGTCATCGAAGGAAAAAAGGCCACCCCGGCCGAGATCAGGATCACGACAGAAGCGTCTGAAATGCCGGTCGTTCTGCGGGCGGCGCCCATCACCTACCAGAACGAAGAGGCCGTCCTGCTGGTGCTCACCGATATCACCGAGCGGATGGTTCTGGAGAAGGAACTCGAATACCACGCCGCAGAACTCAAACATTTCTCCGAATCGCTCAACCTGATCAATGAAAAACTCAAAATCATGAGTTCGATCACCCGCCACGACATCCTGAATCAGCTCACCGTGCTCCTCGGCTACCTTGAGATCGCCGAGGAAGAGGCACAAGGTCTGCCGGTGCTCTCGCACCTGCACCAGGTGAAGCGCTCTGCGCGGAATATCCAGGAGTTGATCGAATTCACCCGCGACTACCAGGATATCGGGGTGCGTGAGCCGCAGTGGTGCGATGTGCACCGGGAGATCAGCCGCCTTAACACACCCGGGATCGGGCTTACTCTCGATATCGGTGGCCTTGAGGTCTATGCCGATCCGCTTTTCGAGAAGGTATTTTACAACCTCCTCGACAATACCAGGCGTCACGGTGATAGGGCAACCGAGATCAGGGTAGAATGGTGTCAGAGCGGTGACGACGCGGTGATCCTCTGGGAGGACAACGGCGTCGGAGTGAGGCCCGAGGACAAGGAGAAGATATTCACGCGGGGGTTCGGGAAGAACACCGGCCTCGGGATGTTCCTCTCAAAAGAGATCCTGGCGATCACCGGACTGGAAATCAGGGAGACCGGAACGTTCGGAAAGGGCGCACGCTTCGAGATCCGTATTCCAGAGGGGAGGTACCGGCTTTCTGCCGACGCCGAAACCGCGGCAGAAGATCATGCCCGGCCCACCCGCAACCGTTCAACGCCCTGAAGGACCGGTGCCCCGCCGGTTCAGGACCATCAGACGCATTTCGGTCATCTCCTCGATCGCATACCGCGGCCCCTCTCTGCCGACGCCCGACGCCCTGACCCCGCCGTAAGGCATGGCGTCCGCCCTGAACGTGGGGATGTCGTTCACCACCAGAGCACCCGCTTCGCACTCTTCAAAGGCGGTGAACGCTCGCTCGAGGCCGTCGGTAAAGATACCCATCTGAAGCCCGAACACCGAGTCGTTTGCCAGGGCGAGTGCTTCGTCGAAGGTGTCGTACGGCGTCACCGTGATCACCGGGGCGAAGACCTCGGTGGCGTTCACCCGCATGGTGGGGACTGTGTCCGCGAGCACCGTCGGGAAAAAAAGTGTCCCGTCGCGTTTTCCGCCGGCGAGTACGGCCGCACCCTCGAACACCGCCTCCCGCACCTTCTCCTCCGCTTCCGCCGCCGCAGCCTCCGAGATCATCGGCCCGATATCGGTTCCGGGATCGCGGGGGTCGCCCGCCGTGAGAGCGCCGGTGCGTTCGAGGATCATCGCAAGGCAGTCCTCATAGACGTCACGGTGGAGGAAGACCCGCTGGACCGAGATGCAGACCTGCCCGGCATTGGAAAAGCCGCCCTGAACGATACGCTCGGCTGCATAGGACAGATCGGCATCCGCGTGGACGATCGCCGCCGCGTTGCCGCCGAGTTCCAGCCCGACCTTTTTGCGCCCGGCGATCCCCTTGAGGCGCCAGCCGATCCCAGGACTTCCGGTGAACGAGAGATATGCGATCCGTTCGTCCCGCACCAGCCACTCAGCGAGATCCGGGGTGCATGGGAGGACGGACACCGCCTCTGCAGGGTATCCGGCCTCAATGAGAAGCGATCCAAGAAGCAGACCCGAGAGCGGCGTCTTTGTGGCTGGTTTCAGGATGACGGCGTTCCCCGCCGCCACGGCCGGACCGATCTTGTGGCAGGCGAGGTTGAAGGGGAAGTTGAAGGGCGTGATCGCCAGCACCGTGCCGACCGGGAATCGGCGGAGGTAGCCGGTCCGTCCGCCGGCTGCGGGCGTCAGGTCGAGGGGGAGGATCTCACCGCAGATCCGTCCCGCCTCTTCTGCCGAGAGGAGGATCGTCTCTTTCGCCCGGTCCACCTCGGCGCGGGCGAGGGCCGCAGTCTTCCCGGCCTCCAGCGTGATGATCCTGGAGATATCATCTTTTCGCTCATCGATCAGCCAGGCGAGCCTTTTGAGAACCCTGATACGTTCGTGGACAGGGAGCTGGCGCGTCCGTCCGAAGCCTTCCTGCGCAGAACGGACGGCGTCCTCAAGATCGGTCGCCCCGGCGAGACAGAAGGTGTCGACAGGCGAGTGGTCGTAGGGGAAACGGACCTCTTCTGTGGTGTCGCTCCGTCGCCACTCCCCGCCGACCAGAAACGGTCTGGGATCGGTCATGATGGAGAGTAGCAGGCAGGGGATATTGAACTTTCCCCGGAGCGTTTGAGATAAAAAAAATGGTGTTCCAGACCTGCAGGCAGGTTATGCCAGGCAGGTTCGGTCGCGAATCCGGTCGTGGGTCTGGTTACGGATCTGATCGCAGGTCTGGTCGCATATACCGTTACCGGCGGCGGCACCGTACTGGCAGGCCCCGGCCCCCTGGCCGTGGCAGAACTCTCCCTGCGTGTTTTCAGCGCACCCCGACTGGCAGCTCGTCTGCTGCCCGCCTGCATTCTCCCATCCTCCCAGGGCGGCGGCAGGGACCACCGCCACGAGGGCCAGGCAGAGAAGACAGGCGGCCCCGATATAGACATAATTCCTTTTCATGTGGTTCTCTCCTCAATGCCGCCCCGACATGCTGTCGGGCGGTCTGATCAGATAGTCGGCACGGGAGAGGATAAGAAACGGGCATGGCCCGGGTTCCGAAGGAGAACCCGGAAGTTCAGCATTCGATCGCCCGGAGGTCCGCGAGAAAATCTTCTGCGGAGGCATAGCGCTTCCCGGGGTCTTTCTCCAGGCACCGGAGGACGATCGGATCGAAGCCTGCAAGGGCGGGGTCGACGGCCGAAGGCGGGATGGGGGCATCGTGGAGGACGGCCCCCGCATACTCCCCGGGTCCTACCTCCCCATACGGGAACACACCGGTCAGGAGTTCGTACAGCACCACGCCGAGCTGGAACAGGTCGGTCCACGCTCCGGCAGACCCATAGCGGGCCGGGGCGAGTTGTTCGGGGGCGGCATACCGGAGAGAGAAACCGGGAGCGATCGTCTCGTCGTCGTCCGCAAGCACGCGGCCAAGCCCCCAGTCGGCGATCTTCGGGGTGCCGTCGGGAGTGAGCAGGATGTTTCCGGGCTTGAGATCGCGGTGGATCACGCCCCGGGCATGGGCGTAGGCGAGACCTTCGGCGATGCCGGCGACGATGCTGCAGGCCCTGGCTGGAGGTAGCGGTTTGTCGAGGTCTTTGAGCGAACGCTCGAAGTATTCCATCTCCACGTACGGGGAGGGGAGGATGTTCACCGCACACACGCGGACGATATTCGGGTGGACGAGCCCCCGCCAGATGCTGATCTCCTTCAGAAACGATCGTCCCGTCGCCTCGTCCGTCCGGAGCGGCACTTTGACGGCGACGCTTCGCCCGTCGGATGTTCTCGTCGCCAGAAACACCCGGGCGGTTCCGCCGCTCCCGACGGGAGCGATGCCGGTGTAGCGCCCGGCAAGAGCCGGGGGAAAATCGCCGGCGTCGGCACGCGGGTCTTCTCCCCCGGCAACCACGGTATGGTCGGGATCGACGACTGCACGCCCGGCGAAGAGGCGGAAATAACCGTACAGAGCGGCAGTAATCAGGGCGACGACTGCGGCGGCGAGCACGGCCTGACCGGTCCTGTCACCGCTGCCCCCCTGCATCCCGGATTCGTTCGATCCCATAGAGCGGGGCTGCTCGGCGGCCGAGGCGGTGCTCACCGCCGCCTCCGGGATCGCCGGCGTCGTCATCGCCTGAGTTTCCGGAGCGGCGGTGACGGTCGTCGTTGTGGGAACCTCGGTGACGGCAGTCGTCTCAAGGAGCGAGATCGGGGACTGCGCTGCCGCCTGATCGTTCCCGTACGCAGGGACCGTCCGGTTCATCATGCCGTGGGTGTCCTTCATCTCCTGGCCCTGCGCCGCTGCCGCCGGTACGATCATGAGGGCGACCGCCAGAATAGCCGCGGCGAAAGACCAGAGAAGAACGCTACGCCTCATCAGAACCCTCCTCACCCGGCCCGGCCGGCGGCACGGAGAAGAGGAGGCGCACGCCCTGCGGCCCGCGGGAGAGGTCGATCAGGTCGCCGTCGCCAAGAGGGCGCAGTTCACTCTTTCTCAGCGGCACGGCGTTCACCATGGTGCCGCCGGTGCTCCCCGCGTCCCTGACGTGCCAGATGCCGCCGACGCGGATCAGCATGCAGTGGGGGCGGGAGACGCGGCTTACCGCCGCATACGAGGGAGCGAGGGCGATCATGTCGTCGTCCGCAGGTCCGCCGGCGGCATCGGCCCTGCCGACGGCATACTGCTCATGCCTGAGGGGGACGGTGCGACCGTCCTCCTCGCCGCCCACCACCAAAATGAGAGGTGTGCCTCCAAAAAATGCCGAAGACAGACGGTCTTTCATCTCCCGCAGCCTGAGGGATACGCCCCCCCCATCTGCGGCGATGCCGAGGTTCCCGAAGATCCCCAGGTTCTGGATCACCATCTCAAGGCCCCCGGAAACAAGGGAATATTTCCAGACCGGATGAACCCCGGTCACCGTCTCGGCCGAACTGCCGGCCTCTTTCCTGACAAGACCGGCGAGAAGCAGTCTGTTAAGGTGTTTCTTCGTGTTCTCGTAGCTTGTGCCGACGGCGCGGGAGATCTCCTTCGCATCCTTCGGCCGGCGCTCGATGATCTTCAGGATACGCAGACGGGTCGGGCTGCTGAGGACGTCGAGATAGTCCGAGAGTTCATCGACAAAGTCCAGGTCCTGTCCGGGGGCGAGGGTGTTGTCGTCGTCACCGTCCCTCATCAGGGAATTATTAGACGCGGCATCATAGATAAGACTCCGCGTCAAGGCACCGGAACGGGAGAGGGGGGCCGGGACCGCCCGGCCCCGTGCTGGTTAAACACTGACGGCGGCCTTCACCGCTTCGATGCCGACCCGATCGACCAGCCGTGCTGTTCGTTCGCCCGGCTTTCCGTTCCCGATATAATAGTCGAGAAGAAGTTTGACAAGAGCGATCACATCCTCTTTCGGGAGGTCTTTTGCGATCACGTCGCCGACGCGTGGCCGCCCCCCAGAGTTCCCGCCGAAGGTCACAGTCCAGCCTTTTGCTGTCCCGATCACCCCGATGTCCCGCACGTAGCTCTCGCCGCAGCACCGCGGGCACCCAGAAACCCCCATTTTCAGCTTCGCCGGGAGGTTCAGGTCCTGATACACCTTCTCAAGTTCAAGACCAAGCCCGAGCGAGTCCTGTACGCCGTACTTGCAGACCGCCGTGCCCGGACACGCCTGCACATAATGGACGCACGGCGTGGTCGCCTCCCCGACCGTCATCCCGAGCTCGTTCCAGATCGTATCGATATTCTCCGCTTTGATCCCGACAAGGGCCATCCGCTGCCCTGAGGTGATCTTGATCACCGGGATTTCATACCTTCGCACCACTTTGACGATGCTCTCCAGATCCTCGGGCGTGACGATGCCGGCCGGAGTCCTCGGTACAATCGCATACGTCTCCCTGTCGCGCTGAAGGATCGCGCCTCTTGGTCCGCTTTCCATAATACTGTTCCCCCCTTACGTAATGGTTCTGCCTTAGGGAGGTGCCGGAGATAAAGGTATCCCGGACATCCTCAACGGCGCAGGTTATCCACCAGCGAATACTGCAGGTACCGCATCAGGGGGGCGTCGGACCCGGTCATCGCAAAGATTTCCTGCCCGCCAAAAGAGGCAAAAAAGAAATCGCCGAAGTCCACGAACATTGCCGTGCCGTCAAATCGGGGGTCGTGAGACATGCTGTTCGCGGTTCCGTCCAGCAGTTCGGCAACGACCCCGCTCGCCTCGATGAGAGGGAGATCCAGTCCGGCAAAATCGTCCCTGTTGCGGACGATGATGCACAGGTCCACCTTTCTCCCGACCGCCTTCAGGTCTTTTAAATACCGTTTCAGAAACAGATCGTCAGGGCAGATCATAAGGATCTGCTTCTTCGCTTTCTTCAGGAGGGCCCTGACATGGTTGTCGATCGCCCACTCGCTCCGCAGCATATAAAACGACGGCGGCGGTCTTGGCAGGGTAAAGGAAATATCCCGGATCGCCCGCCGTGTCTTCTCCAGCGTGCAGAGATATTCCTCTTTCATGTGGTCGATCACCTCGTCGGGGTCGAGCAGATAATAGCAGGTCGGCGAACCCTCTTCCACGCCGATAAACCCTCTTCGCGCCAGGTCGTGCAGGATCTCGTAGATCCTCCCTCGCGGCACCCGACTGATCTCGTGAATGTCCCGGGCGGTGGCTTTTCTCAGGCCTACGAGCGTGGAATACACCTTCGCCTCATATTCATTGAGCCCGAGGTTCCTGAGCAGGGGGATCAGATCCTCCGTCATGGATTAATGTTGAAGGGCGGCGGCGATAACGCTGTCGTTTGCAACCACGGCAGGTTTCACCAGATTTATCGGAGGCGACACCGACATGAGATCGGCACAAAGGGCCTCCGGGATACCACCCTGAAAAACCATACCAACCATCTTCCATGCAATCAATCACCTGATACCGCAGAGGATGCAGGGGCCCTTTCTGCCATAACGTCGCAACATCCGGCAGTACAACTCTTCTCCGTAAAATAAGTGGGTGTCCCGAGATATCCACAAAACAGGTCGCCCTGTCCCTTGATCCGCGGCGGCATCTCCTGAAATCTCATCTGGTCCTCCGGAGAGTTGCACCAGAGATATAAGAAAAGTCCTCCGAACTGATCACCACAGGCTGAGGCGAATGACCCGTTCGGGAACAGAAGCAGAAGGGTTAACACCCTGCAAAGAGAGATCCGTGGCGGCAGGGTTTTGCAGGCACGGCGCGGCACCGGATCCCCTGCCGGCGATCCCTTTCGAGACGGGTACGATATGGGAAGAATCCGGGTTCAAGCCTCCCTGGAGCCTGGCTCTGGGCATCGAACTGCTCCACCGCCTCAGTATGGCGGAGGACACTCCGGAGGAATCCCTCAGGTCCATTGCGTATGAAATCATGAGCCGGGTGGGCGAGATGGATACACCGGAGGAAGAATATATTGTTGCCGATCCGGCACATATGATCAGAACGGCTGTTGCCTACGGTGTCCCTGTTGCCGGGAGGGGACCGGAGGAGATCGCACGGGCAATCGTCAGGGAGATCGTCGCCGACTACCTGCCGATCGGAAATGCCTGGAGTACTGACGACACACGGCCGGAGACAAACCGTCATCATATCAGGAGATTTCCATGAAAACACCCTATGAACGCCTTGCAAATGCCATCAACAAACACCCGTACATCGTGCTCGGCGTGGCCGCCACCGTCTTCCTCATCGCCCTCGTCGGCCTCTCGATGGTGAGCATGGAGACGGGCGACGACACGTATATCGACAAGGATACACCCAGGGGCGCACTGCTTTCCCACTATAAGGACACCTATGGTTCAAGCGCCATCATGCTCATCTTCGAGTGCGACGACGTCACCAACCCGAAGATTCTGGCGTACATCTCGGAACTCGAAGAAGACATCGGGAACGAACGGTATATCGGCTCGGTTTCAGGCATCACCGACCTGATGAAACAGATCAACGGCGGCGTCCTGCCGACCTCCAGCGCCGAAGTGAGCGCAATCAAAAGCGGGATACCCTCCGAGACGCTTGAACGGTATCTGCCGTCCTCGATGATGACCATATCGAGCATCACCATGGAGTCTGGCCTTGAGAGCACGGTCCAGGAGCAGGTGCTGAGCAACATCAAGACGATCGTCAGCATCTCCAACCCCCCGCCCGGCCTCACGGTCACGATATCGGGTTCGCCGGCATTCTCCCAGGAGATGAAGGAGGAGATGGGGTCGTCGATGGGTATGCTCATCCTGGCGGCGATGCTCCTGATGCTCCTCGCCGTCATCGCCCTCTTCTCTCACGTCAGGTACCGTCTCCTCCCGGTCGCGATCGTGGCGATCGGCGTGATCCTGACCTTCGGACTGATGGGTCTCTTCGGCATCCCGATCTCCATGACCGTCATCGGGGCTTTTCCGGTGCTCATCGGGATCGGGATCGACTACGCGATCCAGTTCCATACGCGCTTTGACGAAGAGATGCAGCACGGGAGTATCCCCGCAGCGGTGAAGGCGACCGTCGCAAATTCCGGGCCTTCCGTTCTGATCGCCATGCTTGCGACCTCGCTCGGGTTCATCGCCATGTTTTTCGCCCCCATCCCGATGATCGCCGACTTCGGGGTCACCTGTGTCATCGGCGTGGTCTGCTGCTATCTCGCGGCCCTGATCATCGTGCCGGTCTTCGGGATCGTCACGAAGTACCGGGTGAAGGAAAAGAAGGGTAAACTCGACGACGTGGAGGCCTGCGAACTCGACTGGAAGGGCTGCGAAAATGAACCGGCCCACGAAAAGGGTTCCCGCGGCTCCCTCACCGAACTATACAACCACGCCCTGGGCAAAACCGCCCTGGCCATCGCGAAAAACCCGCTCCCGGTCCTGCTGATCTTCGGCCTCGTCGCCCTGGTCGGGTTCCAGATGGATACCGAGGTGCCCATCAACGCCGATCAGGACACGTTCGTTCCCTCCGACATGCCGGCCCTCCTCGATATGGAGAAGGTGACCAGGACCATGGGCTCCACCACCTCCATCCCCGTGGTCGTGACCGGAGACGACGTCCTCAGCGCCTCCACCCTCCAGTGGATCGACGGCTTCACCACATACGAACTGGAACGGAACGACAAAATGAGCGGGGCGACCAGCATCGTCACCCTGATCAAGAGGTACAACAACGGCGTGCTGCCCGATACCGAGGCAGGGGTGAAGAATGTCCTGTCGCAGATCCCGGAGGCCACACGCGACCGCTACCTCAACGGGAACATGGAAACGGTGATCGAGTTCTCGACGGTGGACATGGAGCTGGAGGTCGCCAGGTCGATGATCGAGAACCTGGCAGATGAGGCGGCATGGTACGCCGCCCCGCCGGGCACCGAGGTGCGGGTGACCGGGAGCACCGAGATGTTCGCCGCCCTCATGGACGACATCGACAACTCGAAGACGACGATGGTGATCGCCGGTTTCGTCCTCATCCTCGGCTTCCTCCTGCTCGTCTACCGGCGGGTCAACGCCATCACCCCCTTAATCCCGATCGTCATGATCGTCGGGTGGAACGGGGCGATCATGTACCTCTTCGGCCTGGACTACACGCCGATGACCGCCACTCTCGGTTCGATGACCATCGGCGTGGCCTCGGAGTACACGATCTTGATCATGGAACGGTGCGAGGAGGAACTCGCGCGCGGCCTCGGCATCTACGAGGCGATCCAGACGGCCGTCCAGAAGATCGGGATGGCGATCACCGTCTCCGGCCTGACGACGGTCTTCGGGTTCTCGGCGCTGACGCTCTCGGCCTTCAACATCATCTCGAACTTCGGGCTCGTGACGGTGATCACCGTCGGGTTCTCCCTCATAGGGGCGATCCTGGTGATGCCGGCGGTGCTCGCGGTGATGTACCGGTTCAGCCATCCCCATGCAGTGAACGCCGCAGAGCAGTCGGCAGCATAACCCCTCTTTTTTTCGACAGGCCCTCCCCGGCCTTGCGGCGGCGAACCCGGAGGACGGCAACGGGATCTTCACTCCATCCCGACAGGGCGGCAGAGAGACGGATTCATCCGCCATCTGAAAGAAAGAGTCACATGAGACTGGATCCGGCATTAATAATTGAGGTCGAAAGGCACACCTATCCGTTGAAACACTACAAAAACGGCGATCCCTGAAACGAGCAATTCAACGGGTGAACAAAACACAGGTCGCAGAAATAAAGAGAGGGCCGGGGCCGAGACTCGAACCCGGGTCGGGGGATCCACAGTCCCCTAGGATGACCAACTACCCCACCCCGGCAAAGTACTCTTAAAATGTTGTACGATACCACAGATTAACCTATCGTCGGTCCGACCGGGTCGCAGCCCCAAACGGGCCCCTTCGGGAAGGGCCGGAAGGTGAAGCGCCGGTACGGGAGAGCATTAATAGGGGGAGAAGGTTTAATAAATAGCAATACCCGGTATTTCCTCGATTCGGGGCCAGCATACAAGGGGGCGCGGGAGATGGCAAAGAAGAAAAAGGCAGGAAATGAGAGTGAAGGATCGAATATCAGGACACCGATCGTATGTGTCCTCGGGCATGTCGATCACGGCAAGACCTCACTCCTCGACTGTATCAGAGGGTCGTCGGTCGTGTCCGGGGAGGCAGGGGCGATCACCCAGCACATCGGGGCGACGCTCGTCCCTCTTGAAGCGATTGCAAAGATGAGCGGAGCTCTCCAGAAACTCAAAATCAACGTACCCGGCCTCCTCTTCATCGACACCCCCGGCCACCACGCCTTCACAACGCTCAGGGCCCGCGGCGGCGCCCTCGCCGACATGGCGATCCTGGTCGTCGATCTCAACGAGGGCTTCCAGCCCCAGACCATCGAGGCGCTCGAGATCCTCCGCACATACCGCACCCCCTTCGTCGTCGCCGCCACCAAGATCGACCGCATCCACGGCTGGCGGGTGAACAAAAACACAACCTTCAAAACGACATTCGAGGCGCAGGGAGACCGGGTGAAACAGGTCTTCGAGACCAGAACCTATGAGTTGATCGGCAAACTCTCGGAGATGGGGTTCAACTGCGAGCGGTTCGACCGGGTGAGCGACTTCGCACGAAACATCGCCATCGTCCCCGTATCGGGGATCACCGGCGAGGGAGTGCCCGACCTGCTCATGATGCTCATCGGCCTCGCCCAGCGCTATCTGACCGGGGACCTCGCCGTCTCGGTTAACGGCCCGGGCGCCGGCACGGTGCTGGAGGTGAAAGAAGAGCGGGGACTCGGCATGACTCTCGATGTGATCCTGTACGACGGCGTCATCAGGGTCGGCGACGAGATCGCCGTCGCCACCGCCGAAGGGATCGTCAACCCGAAGGTGCGCTCCCTCCTCAAACCCAGGCCGATGTCCGAGATCCTTGTCGAGGAGAAGTTCGAACGGGTGAAAATCGTCACGGCCGCCGCCGGGATCAAAGTATCCGCCCCCCACCTCGAGGGCGTGATCGCCGGGTCGCCCCTCAGGGTCATTGCAGACCCGTCGATGCGCGACGCTATCAACGAGGAAGTGCGCCGGGAGGTCGAGGAGATCCATGTCAATCTTGTCGACGAGGGGATATTCATCAAAGCCGACACCATCGGCGCCCTTGAAGCCCTCGCAAAAGAACTTGAAGACCACAAGATCGGTGTCAGAAAAGCCGAGGTCGGCCCGGTCTCGCGCCACGACATGATCGAGGTCGGGACTGTCAAGGATCCCCTCAATGCTGCCCTTCTCGCATTCAACACGCCCATCCTCCCTGATGCCGTCGATATCCTCAAAGAGCCGGCCTGCAAGGTCACGCTCTTCTCGGGCGACATCATCTACAAACTCATCGACGACTACACCGAATGGGTCAAGGAACAGCAGCGCCGGATAGAGGCCCAGCGTTTCGAGCACATCGTGCTTCCGGCGAAGGTCGCCATCCTCGAAGGCTGCGTCTTTCGCCAGAGCAATCCCGCGGTCGTCGGCGTCAGGGTGCTCGGCGGCAAACTGAGGAACGGAGTATATCTGGTGCGCCGCGACGGCAAACGGATCGGACAGCTGAAGAATATCCAGGTGAGGGGCGAAAACGTCTCTGAAGCGGAGGCGGGAGCAGAAGTTGCGGTTTCCATTGACGGCCCGACGATCGGGCGGCAGATCAATGAGAATGACGAACTCTTTGCAGATATCCCGGAACACCACGTAAAAGTGCTGGAAAAGGAGATGCTCGGGAGCCTGAAGCCCGGCATGCGCGAGGTGCTCGATGAGTACACCACAATGCGGAGGAAGGACGAACCCTTCTGGGGCAAGTAGTATTTAATATACGAGGTACCCAATTTTATAGACACGTCTGATAGCATCAGGTCGAGAAGGAGCCAAGATATAATGGTCGATTTCAAAGTTGTCGTATCTGACAGGAACGCTGGCCGCGCCTACAATATCGAGGCAAGCGGAGCGGCCGCATCAGCATTTGTCGGGAAAAAGATCGGAGATAAGGTCGAGGGCGCATCCCTCGGACTTGCCGGATACAGCCTCCAGATCACCGGAGGATCCGACCGGACCGGCATCGCCGCACGTAAAGACCTTCCGGGCGCAGGCCGCAGGAAGATCCTCCTCTCAAAGGGATTCGGCTTCCACCCGGACCATGAAGGGGAGCGGAGGAGAAAGACCATCCGCGGCAACGAGATCACCCAGGACTTCGTCCAGATCAACGCGGTCGTCGCAACCTACGGCGAAAAGCCCATGGACGAACTCCTCGGCAAGGCCGAAGCAACAGAAAACTAAAAAAAAAATATTCTATTTTTCCCTGAGAAGATTCTCGCGGAGCGCAGGCAGGAGGTCGGACCACTCGACCCCGTATGTCCGCGCCAGGAGCGCCGCAGCAGCTTCGGCCCTGAGGTTCCCGTCGAAATTCCCGATCACTCCGTTCATCGCTGCGACAACCTCGCTCTCCTTCTGCCCGGTCGCTGCGGCGATCCGCGTCACAAGGTCGTGGCAGGGATCAGGAGACGAAAAAACTTCTTCTCCCGGCCTGAAGCCGAGGGGTATCGCGACCGAGGAGACGTCAAAGAGCGGCGATATTTTCCCCCCGTCGATCCTGACAAGACCCGAAGAAGCGGCAAGACGGAGAATGGTATGTGCCTGGTCGACATTCATCCATTTCCGATCCAGAGCAAGGAAAAAGACGAACTGATTTTTGTCGAGAACCTCCCGGTGCATCTGCTTGAAGGGAGCGGCGACCGTGACCTTCAGGCTCACTCGCAGGCACCCTTCAGGAGGTCTTTCAGCCCCAGCGCGTCCATCGAACCGGCCGTGCCCTCCTTGACGACGAAGACCTCCGACTGCGCCCCCCGATCAACGATCCTGACCAGAAAGACGATCTCGGAGATCGGGCGACGCCCCTCGGCCCGCAGCAGCGTCTCATGGATCGAGAACCTGAAATCCGCGGACTCGGTCACCTCGTCGGCAAGGCGCGGCAGAAGGTCCACGGGGAGAAAACGCGTTCTGTCATCGGCGATCTCAAGAAGGATATCGTGTTTGTAGAGATCAGTGCCGCGTCGCTGGTTGGTATGGGTGCGGTGAAGAGCCGCGATCCGTCCGATCGCCCGTGCGAAGGGCTCACCGATGGTGAAGTTCAGATCAAAGCGGCTGGGAAACCGGTAGTATACTCTGCGCATCATAGACGTATGGACAACAGGATAAGATAATATCTGCTGATCGTGCGCAGAGGGTCGGCCGCCCGAAATGTCCTCAGCCCCGGGGAGGCGAAAGGTCCATAAGGGACAGGACAACAGACAGGGACGTCGACATGCAGGCCCTCCGGGAAGCCTGCGGCGGCCAGCGAGGTGAACCGATTCATGACCGAATACAGAGCACTGTTTCATCTTGACGAGTCTGCAAAGGCGCAACTCGTATTCAGGAATGTCAGAAACCTTCTTGACGATCTCGGCGGGTCCGTCGCGATCGAGGTGGCGGCGAACAGCGAAGGAATAAAGGCCTTTCTTCTCACCGGACAGTACACCGACCTCATCCGTGAACTTGCAGAGCAGGGAGTACGGTTCACGGTCTGCGCCAACAGTCTGCGGGCGCTCGGATTTACGCGGGACGATCTCCCGCGGGCGATCGGAACGGTGCCTTCGGGTATCGGAGAAATCGTGCGGCGGCAGGCCGAAGGCTACGCCTATATCAGGCCGTAGAAACAAAGGGACGAAAAAAAGGTTATTCGATCAGCACAGCGTTGACGACGCCGTCCTGTCCGGGGCGGCTCATGATGCGTGCACGCCCTATTTCGGTCCTGATGATCGCTCCCTTAGTAAGGAGGTTCCGGCGCACATAGTTGATGTTTGCCGGGTTGGCCTCCACAGTCTGGATGGCGACCTTCTTCGTTTCGCCGGTTGCGGGGTTTGAGACTGACGCCACATTCGCACGCAGTGCCCGTACCTTCACGCTTCCGCCGTGAACCCGCATAAGCCGGTTCCTGTTCTCGCCTACATGCGTCTCCGCCGGTGCGCGGCCGCGCTCGAAGCGCTTCTTGCCGGACGCCAGGTGGTTCCTTCCGCCGGTCAGGCGCCGGACTGATCTACCTTGCCACTGTATAGTATCACCTCAGGTGTTCGTTCTGTGAGACCGATAATCCCTACCAGAGTGCTATATATATTCAGGCTCATCGGATTTAAATCCGATCACTCCAGAACGGCGTCGAGAAGAGCGGCAACGCCCTCGCCGGTCTTCATATTTGTCCTGAATATCTTCATCCCGGGGTTGTACCGCCGCATGTCCGCTTCCATCCGGTCCAGATTGCAGCCGACCAGGGGAGCCAGGTCGATCTTGTTGATGACGCCGATCGAACTGCCGCGGAACATCATCGGGTGCTTGTTCACCACGTCGTCGCCCTCGGTCGAGGAGACAACGACGATCCGTTTTTCGGCCCCGAGGGCGAAGTCGGTCGGGCAGACCATGTTGCCGACGTTCTCGATGAAGAGGAGGTCGATCTCGTCGAGAGGGAGGTGGTCGATGGCGTGCTCGACGAGGTGGGCGTCGAGATGGCACTCGGTCCCGGTGTTGGCATTGACGGCCGGAATACCGAGGGCCACGATCCGCCTGAAATCGTCGTCACCGTAGACATCGCCGGCGATTGCCCCGGCCGCAAGCCCGCGGGCGGTAAGGAGGGGGACAATCCGTTCTATCAGTGCTGTTTTCCCCGAACCAATCGCACCGAGGAGGTCGAATCCTCTGACCCCGTGTTCCTTTAAGTGGGCGGCGTTGGCAGCGGCGAGACGGTCGTTTGCCGCATACACATCCTTCTCGATCCGGACGTCGATGTGGTGCATGCAGATAGGTATGAACGAGACGCCTATATAGGTTCACCATCTACCTAATGAACAATGGAACGTCTGTGCATCCTCTATCCCTGCTATTTTCAGGCCGGGCTGAAGCGGGCCGAGGGGCGGCGCGTCCCCCGGAACCGCGCCGTAAAGAGCCCCACCCTCATGGACCTCGAAGCTGCGCTGAAAAAATGCGGCTATACCTACCAGGTCGAGGAAAAACACCACCCGGCTCACTGGTACAAACACGAAGGGCGGGTGGCGGTGGCGTGCACGGAGCCGAAGGGCGAGGTCATCAGGAAGGTGTCGCTGGCCCTTGAGGTGAAGCGATGAGCGGGCTCTACGACCTGCACACCCATACCACGATGAGCGACGGCGAACTTCTCCCCATAGAGCTCGTCCGCCGTCTCAGCGTGCTCGGCTACGAGGTCGTCGCCATCGCCGACCATGTCGACTGCACGAATATCGCACAGGTGATCGCCGCCACCGCATGTCTGAAAAAGAGCGCCGCACGTTATGGCGTCCGCCTGCTCAGCGGGGTGGAGATCACCCACGTTCCCCCGGAGGAGATCGCCGAACTCGCAGGCTATGCAAGGAGCGAAGGGGCCGACGTCGTCGTCGTGCACGGCGAGTCCCCGGTGGAGCCGGTCGCGCCCGGCACAAACCACGCCGCCTGCACCTGCGCCGACGTGGACATCCTTGCCCACCCGGGATTTATCACTCCTGAGGACGCGCGGCTCGCCGCGAAGAACAGGGTCGCCCTTGAGATCACCTCACGAAACGGGCACAACCGGACGAACGGTTATGTGGCGGTGACCGCACGCGAGGCAGGGTGCATGATGGTGGTGAACTCGGACGCACATGCGCCCTCCGACCTTCTCAACCGGGAGGCAAAGATGACCGTAGCACGCGGGGCGGGACTAACAGAGGAAGAAAGCAAGAGATCAACATCCTTAAATATTGTTTCGGATTTACTCTGCAGATAATCAATATTTATATTTTGTCGATATCTTTAAATATCGATAAATTGCATTTATATGTAACACTCCACCTCAGGAGGAGTACTTATGGGGTATTCTATTGAAACTCGTGGGGCCCATTATTAAAATTTGCGGCTCTCATACGCTGATCCTCAGATGCGACGCTGCACAGCTGCCCCGCCTCTATGGTGACGTGCTCGATAGGCGCCTCAGGCCGGTCGGAAAGGTCGTGGATATCTTCGGGAATGTATCCTCGCCATATGCTGCGGTCTCCTGTAAAGGAGGCTGCACTGGACGTTTGGGAGAGAAACTCTATACAAAAGGTGACGGGAAATGGCAGAAATCGAAAAACTGAAAGTGCTTCAGAGTGAGCGTGAGGCCCTCAAAAAAAGGGTACACACCACGGCAAAGGAGCAGGAGAAAAAGCGCGAGGAGGCGACGGAAAACGTATGCCCCGAGTGCGGCAGCCGCCAGCTCGTCCATGACTATGAACGGGCCGAACTTGTGTGCAAGAACTGTGGCCTGGTCATCGACGAGGAGTTCATCGACCGCGGCCCGGAGTGGCGTGCCTTCGACCATGACCAGCGGGTAAAGCGCTCCCGTGTCGGCGCTCCGATGACCTTCACGATCCACGACAAGGGCCTGTCCACGATGATCGACTGGCGCAACCGCGACAGTTACGGCCGCGCCATCTCGTCGAAGAACCGGGCGCAGCTCTACCGTCTGCGCAAGTGGCAGCGGAGGATCCGGGTCTCGAACGCCACCGAGCGGAACCTCGCCTTCGCCCTCTCGGAACTGGACCGGATGGCGTCGGCCCTCGGCCTCCCGAGGAACGTCCGCGAGACTGCTGCGGTCATCTACCGCGATGCCGTGGACAAAAACCTCATCAGGGGGAGGTCCATTGAGGGCGTCGCCGCCGCGGCACTCTACGCCGCCTGCAGGCAGTGCTCGGTGCCCCGCACCCTCGACGAGATCGCCGAGGTGTCCAGGGTCTCCCGCAAAGAGATCGGGCGCACCTACCGGTTCATCTCGCGTGAACTGGGCTTAAAACTCCTCCCGACATCGCCGATCGACTACGTGCCCCGCTTCTGCTCGGGCCTCACCTTAAAGGGCGAGGTGCAGAGCCGCGCCGTGGAGATCCTGCGGCAGGCGGGCGAGCGCGAGCTGACGAGCGGCAGGGGGCCGACCGGCGTCGCAGCCGCCGCAATTTACATCTCCTCCATCCTTTCGGGGGAGCGGCGGACCCAGCGTGAAGTGGCCGAGGTCGCCGGAGTGACCGAGGTCACCATCAGGAACCGGTACAAGGAACTGGCAGAAAAACTGGATATCGAGATCATCCTCTGATCTTTTTTTTGGCGGACGCCGACCGATGCGCGTCCTTTCACTATCTGTCCCCTCCCCATGACCAGGCGAAGCATCAGAGCGGCCGCCCGGCACGTGTCCATCAGGAACAGATATAAGGGGACGGCGTCAATAGTACTTGGCAGGATCAGAGCGTGATCCCTCGTACGGGCTCGTAGATCAGGGGAAGATCGCATCGTTCGCAACGATGAGGCCGCGGGTTCAATTCCCGCCGGGTCCATTCGCTTTTATTTTCATTTTTTTACCCTCAGATAGTGCTTTTTCATTCCGAAACGTCCCGTTCGGACGATTACGTCGGCGTCCTGCGCCGCCCTCTCACAGGGATCAACAAGAAAAAAGATGAAGTGCCTACACGGCCGCAAACCACCGGTCTCTCAGCCCCACGTTGTACTGCGCGATATAGAGGGCGTCGCCCACCTCGATCGCCCCGTTCCGGTGGACGTCGGTGGCGTGGAAGCGTTCGGTGCCGGCTTCCGGCTTCGCCGACAGCCCGACGATCTCCTTCAGTACGCGGAGGGTGTCGGCCTGGTCGACCCTGCCGTCGCCGTTCGCATCGCCGGGAAGACAGGGGAGAACGATGATATAGTCCTCTTTTGCACAGGAGCCGGCGCCGCCGTCCACCGTGAGGGAAACGGTGTACGTGCCCGGAACGGTGTAGATGTGCACGGGGTTCTGCTCGTCAGAGTAATTTCCATCTCCAAACGACCAGCTCCATGCCGAAGGATCTCCATCAGTCACATCGGTGAACCGGACGGTGAGGGGGATGAAACCATTCGGCGGTGCGGCGCTGAAGTCCACCGTCATGGGAGGGGGATTCACCCGGATGAACGCGGCTTTCGTCAGGGAGTCGCTCCCCCACGCGTTCGAGACGGTAAGCGTCACCGTATAGTTCCCCGCCGCTCGATAGAGATGCACCGGGTTCTGCTCGTCCGAGGTGTTCCCGTCGCCGAACTCCCATTGCCATGCGGTCGGCGCCTTCGTCGAGGCATCGGTGAACTGCACCGACAGCGGTGCGTCACCGCCCTCGGGAGCGGCGGAAAATACGGCCACCGGCGCATACGGCGAGACGTTGCTGTAGATCGTGATGTTTTTGACGTACATCACCGAATTGCCGCTGGCGGACGGGTATTCACCATTATAGAAATACCAGTACTTCTCGTCCCAGGACTCGTGCATGTCCCAGTTCCCCCAGACATGCATCCCATCGGCATTGGTTGTCTCGCCGAAGAAATACAGCCGCATCCCCTGATCGAAACTCTCGTTCACGTACCCGAGGTCGCTTCCATGGTACCAGGCGATCACCATCGGCCCCTGCCGCGGGTCGGGGGTGTAGATGTACGCCGCCGGCCACCGCTTCGTCATGCCGTCCGCTGCCCGGATCGCCACCATGTCCGTCGGGTCGGCCCCGCCGACAAGGTCGCAGAGGTCCTTCGCATCGGTGCCCATGAATTCTCCGTGATCCTTGTACTCGATGTTCACGTCCTCGGTCGGGTTCCAGGGGTCATAGGCCTCGCCGGGGTGGACGTCCTCCCACGCCCCTTCGAAGACCGGGCCCTGGTTGTAGTAGACCGTCCGGCCGTCGCCGAGCGCCGGCAGGTTCTCCATCATCCAGACCCAGTCCACCGTCGTCCGGCAAAGGACCGTCGTACCGTCGGAGGCGAGTTTGGTGACCGTCACCTCCGTGGTGGCGGCAGCCGACGCAGGGACCGCTACGAGGCAGAGGAGAAAAAGAGCCACAAAATAAACGGCAGGCGCGTGCCGGTTCGGCAGCGGAAGACGACCGGCGCGGATCGGCAATCCTGGCATCATTCGATTCATGTCGTTTCACCGGGTTTAACTGACGCAGCGGACCGGAGAGGAGTCCCCGGTCCCTATCGTCATCTGACACGAGAACACTTAACCTGACCGGTATGTTTCCGACATCAGTTAAACACCCGGAGCACGAACGGCCCGGGCGGTTCGCGGCCGACGCCCCCTTGATCAAAAGGGAAAGGGTGATATCCTTTCGGCGGCGAATAACTCCCGGGAACTGACCATGAAACACGAGATCATCGGTGACAACCTGCAGATGGTTAAACTTACCCTCGCACAGGGCGAGAAGGTCAACGCCGAAGCCGGCGCCATGGTGAACATGAGCGGGAACATGCAGATGGATTCCCACCTGAAGGGCGGACTTCTCGGCGGCCTGAAAAGGGTGCTCACGAGCGAGAGCCTGTTCCTGACCGAGTTCACGCCGCAGGGAGGGAGCGGCTTTGTCTCCTTCGCCGGCAACGTTCCGGGACGCATCTTCCCGATCGATGTCACCAGCAGAGAGTTCGTCGCCCAGAAAGACGCCTACCTCTGCTCGGAGGAGGGCGTGCACCTCGACATCGCCTTCACCAAAAAGATCCGCTCGGGCTTTTTCGGCGGCGAGGGGTTCATCCTCCAGCGCCTCACCGGTTCGGGAAAGGCCTTCCTGCACTGCTGCGGCGACATCATCGAGATGGACCTGGCACCGGGAGAGGTCGTCAAGGTTGAGACCGGGCTTGTGGTCGGGTTCGACGCCACGGTGGACTACTCCATCCAGCTGGCAGGAGGCGTGAAGACGGTCTTCTTCGGCGGCGAAGGGCTCTTCCTGACCACCCTAACCGGGCCGGGGAAGGTGATCATGCAGTCGATGGACATCGCCAAGCTCGCTTCGTCGCTCATGCCCTTCCTCCCGCACGACTCGTCGGGAAGCGGGAGCGGCGGGTTCAATATCGGGATCTGATCCCACACTCTTTTTTTCGCCCGGCAGCCCGGAACCGGGACTACCGGAAAATATCTCAGAATTATGTACAAAAAAAGGGGGTTACCGCCGCCGCAACAGCAGCAGGGCGCCGAGCGCAAGCGCCGGGGCGAAAACGAGCGGGCTCTGCTGCGGTGTGGTGGCAGGTGCGGTCTCGTCCGACGGTCCCGGTGTGGCGGCTGCACCCGGGGTGCTTGCATTTATCGGAGTGCCCGGCACCGTTTCGAGCGGAGTCGCTTCAGTCGTTGAACCGGTCACAGGGACGGTCTCCGTCACTCCGGGCAGCGCCGCCGCACCGCCTGCGACGGCGAAGTACGAGAAGCCCGGAGATACGGCGCGATAGAAGATACGTCCACCCTCGGTTCCGATCACCTCGGTCGGCAGCGACACCCATGCACCATCATGATAGCGCCAGAGGGCGACCTCCTGCGGGGAGAGGCCCTGCTCTTCCAGCCAGGACGCCGGGACGTCGAAGGTGAAGACCGCTTCGGCGATCGCATCGTCGGTCGTGTAGGTGAGGTTGGCAACGAGGTACTGGTAGACGGGTGCGTCCAGACCTGCGGGCCCTGAACCACTCGGGGCGACCGTCACCATGATCCCGTCGATATGCTGTGCGGCCGTGACGGTGATGCCGGTCACCGCCGATCCCTGGAAATGCATCGAGGCGGTGGCGCCGGCGTTCAGGTTGCCGGCGGCGGCGAGATCGCCTTCAGAGGACGAACCGTCGTCATTCCCCGGAGGTGTCGTCGGGTAGGCCTCGAACCGCTCCATCAGCGGATAGAGATCGGTCTCGTTCCCCATGATCGTAAACGGCGTATCCCCGATACCGTCGCCGTTCGTATCGGTCCCTTCATAGGAACTCCAGTAGTTGCCGGTGACGTTCGTGTACGCGGCCCCGCGGTACCAGTAGGTCAGTTGGGTAGGGGAGTGCCAGGAGACCGCGGTGTTCTCATCGCCGATGCCGCAGAAGGAGACAGGTTCGCCGCAGAGATCAGCGGCAGCCTCAAGGGCAGGATCGTCGATGTCGAACGGGAGGTCGGCAAAGATCCTGCCGGGTTCGGAGATCCCGACGGCGGCGCTTTCGGTGGCCATCGCCGACGCCGCCGCACCGGTGTCGTCCAGCAGGAAGTTGTTCAGATAGACGGAGAAGTACGCGGACGAATTGTCTACGAAGCCCCCGGGATAGACGGTTCCCATGAAGGTGTTTCCGGTCATCGAAACGTTGCTTCCCTCCAGCAAGGCCATCGTGCCCGCCCCTTCGACGTTGTTCCCGGTGACGGAGGCGTTGTCGGCGATGAGATAGATCCCCGCGCCGTCATCCCCGTAACCGACCTGATTGTCCGCGATCGTGACGTTGACGCCCAGGACGCCGATCCCGTACAAGACACCGTTCAACGTGTTCCCGACGATGGTCAGGTTATCGACGGAACTGCTATAAACGCCCACCATCGTATCGCCGGTCACCACATTGTCCGTCACGAGAAGGTTCGCATCGCTTCCCGATGAGCCGAGAGCGTATATCCCGCAGGCTGAGGTGTTGATGAGATTGCCGCTGATTTCGCATGCTGAAGGGTTAAACGTGGCAATACCGAACAACAGCGATCCCTCGATCGTATTCTCAGAGATCACCTGGTCCTGGCCCAGAATGGAAAAGACGCCGATAACTCCGATGTTGTCAAACACGTTGCCCTCGACCTCAGCGCGCGGACACATCTCCAGCACGATCCCCTCGTCGGCACCGGGCCCGACGCGGTTCTCCGAGAGGGCGAGGTCTTCGGACGAAATCGCATACACGCCCGCCGTCACGTTCTCGAAGGTTGTGTTCGTGACTGTGAGGTTCTGCGTGTCGAAGGCGAAGACGCCGTACGCCAGGTGATCCAGCGATAGATCCCTGACCGCGACATCGCTCGCGTTGACGCAGATCACCGCTCCCGCACCGGTGTCGGCACCGACGGTGACGCCCGAGACACCTTCGAGGTAGACGACAGGGCGGCCGTCGACCGTATTGCCGGTGTCGATTTCGTTGCCGGGCGAGGGGTTAGCGCAGAAATATCCCAGGTTATAGAGGTTGCCTGACATCGAGGTGTTGTTCAGGGTGAGGGCGCCGACGTTCCCGATCTCAAGCCCGACCTCACTCCCCGAAACCGCAACATCACGCACGGAAATACCGTCGCCTTCGAGACTGACCCCGGCACCCTCATATGCGTCTTCCCCGTTCCTGACGACACTAAATCCCTCGAAGACCGTATCGTTTGCTTCGATGGACACGCCGCAGTAGGCGTCGCCGGGATCGATCGTCGGGAGGCCGTCGCCGGTGTCGATCCCGAGCAGCGAGATCGTTTTGTTCACGACGACGTTCTCCTCATAGGTTCCGCTTTCCACCCACACCGTCTCCCCGATGCCTGCAGCGTCGACCGCCTCCTGGACCGTGGCGTAGTCACGGGGTACCACGACGGCGTCGGTGGTGAAGGCCTTGATGCAGACGCTGGTGTTGGAGAAGATGCCTGCCAGGTCGTCCCATTCGTCGCCGTCGACGCTCACGTAACTCTGGCCGGGTTCGGCGACGGCGTTGCTGGAATAACCTGCTATCGGCTTCTCCACGACGAGGGGGCAGGTGTCGGTGGGGGCGGCGACCTTCAGGACCACCGAGAAGGTCCGGCCCGGTGAGAGAGAGACTGCTTCAGGCAAAGGAATGGCGTGGTATCCAGGGAGCGCGGCGGTCCCGGAGACCCACGTCACAGGACCGGAGGCGTTGCCCGGCGGGGTGTCGATGTCGCGGAAGACGGCGACGACGTAGTCGATGCCGGGTTCACGGGTGTAGAAACTCACCGACCGCAGGTCTTCGTAGCCGTCGGCGGTGAAGACGTTGGCGCCATAGAGTGTCGTTGTATCGCCGGTGCCGATGCTCGCCGTCCAGCCCAGAGGGTCGTACTGGTAGACGTTGTCGAGGATATCGGCGGCTTCGCCGGTGAAGAGAACCGAGGCGAAATCACGGTCTTCACCGATAAAGGTGGAGTTTTCTCCCCACAGTCTCCCGAGTTCTGGCTCGTAATACGAGATATAGAAGTAGCCGCCGTCGCCGACGCCTTCGCCCCACGAATTCTTCGCAATGAAGGCCCCGTCGCCGGGAGGCGCAACGCTGAAGTTCGTCGCCGGGTAGGTGTCGTCCCAGCCGACGAGGGCGACGGCGTGCCCGCCGTTGCTCTTATACGTCCCGTCACCGGGACGGTAATAGGTCAGGTAGTTGTCGGCGAAACAGGACCAGTTCACCGTAAAGCCCACCCAGAGAGCGCCCTCGTCGCGGATCGCCTCCTTCATCAGGTCGTTGTCGAGGGAGTCGGCCCGTGGCGGGAGGAAGGTGATGTTTCCGATGTGGACTACCGGCGACAGGTCGGTCGGCGAATCGTTCGACGGCATGGGCAGCGCATAGGGATCGTCCGTCTCGTTCACCGGACCGCTCCAGCGCGCGAGGTAGGCGGTGGACATGAAGGCCTGGCCACCGTCGCAGGGGCCGCAGTCGAAGCCCCCGTAGAGGTTCGAGCAGAGGTTCTTCATGTTGTTCTCGGAGAAGTCCCATGCAACGCCGGTGTCGGTGAGAAGGCTCGACTCAAGGGAGGCGTAGGTGGCGAAAGCCCAGCAGCTCCCGCACTTCCCCTGATCGCGCACCGGGGTGAGGCGCCCCTCGTCTCTCAGGTCGAAGGCTGCGGGGAGCGCACCGGAGGCGGTGGAGGTGACCGAGACGTCGGACCAGACCGGGGTTGAAGGCGCCGGAATCAGACCGGTCAGGAGATAGGGCGACTCCTCAACATCCGATAAAGCCCGGCAATCGTACAGGGCTTCGGAGGTAGCGACCTCCTCTCCCCCGGCATAGGAGACAAATGCCGGATTGAGGGGGGCGGACACGTACTGCTGTGCCGAAGCTCCCTGAACGACGAAAAGGAAGGCGATCAGACAGAGCAGGAAGATATATGGAGATTTTTTCATCATGGAGCACCGTGGAATTCGATGATCAATATCACCGGGGCGTCATATATGCGGATCGAAAAGGATCGAAAGCATATCCGCAATAAACGATATCCTGCACACCGTCGGGACCATCGCACCGGATACGGCAACGGCCTGCCGGAAGAGAAGGGGCAGATACCCCTCCGACAAAAAAAAGGGTTAGCGGCGCCGTCCAAGGAAGACGCACACACCGCCGCACGCAGCGAGGAGGGCGGTCATCGCTCCGAGCGGGCTCTGCTGCGTCGCCGCGGGCAGGGTCTCTGCCGTGGACGGCGGCTCTGCCACGGTAACCGTCTCTGCGGGCGTCACGTTCGCCTCAGAGGCCGGGACGGAGCCGGCCCCGGCTACAGCGCCGATGGCGAAGACCGAGAAGCCGGGCGTGGTGGCGATGAAGGTGAAGGAGGTGGCGTCCTCGCCGGTCTGCTCGACCGGCAGGCTGACCCATTCACCGTCGTGGTACCGGTAGATCACCACGTCGGCGGGCGTGAGGCCCAGACTCTCAAGCCACGCCTTCGAGACCGTGAACTCGATCTCGCCGCTCCCGATCTCATCCTCAGAGGCGCGGTAGACATTGATCTGGACGTACTGCATGATATCCCCGGCAGGAGGCGCAGCGCCGGGGGGGAGGGAGGAGACGTCCACCGTGATCATGATCGCCGGGATGCCGGTAGAAGGCGTGATCACGATTCCGCTGATTGGCGTCCCGCCCGAGGTCATCGAGAGCGTGTAAGACTGACCGGCGACGAGCCCGCTCGCCGCAGAGGCCGAGGCGGCAGACGTGCTGCCGCCGCCCGAGGACGTCGACGACTGGTCGACGGTGATCAGGTCGGGGAATACGAGGGTGTCGCTGCCGTAACGGTTCGAGGCGGTGAGCGTCACGGTGTGTTTCCCTCCGGCATGGTAGACGTGCGCCGGGTTCTGTTCGGTCGAGGTGGCACCGTCGCCGAACGACCAGAGCCACGACTCTGGTTCGCCCGCAGAGGTGTCGGTGAACCGCACCGTGAGCGGGGCTGAACCCGAGAGGGGAGCGGCGGCGAAGGCGGCGACCGGCACCGCATATCCCTCGAACCGCTCCATCAGCGGGTAGGAGTCGGTGACGTTGTTGATATACACATAGGCTACGTCGCCGATGCCGTCGCCGTTGGCATCGGTGCCGTCGTACGCACTCCAGTAATTGCCGGTGAAGTTGGCGCAGACGGTGCCGTTGTAGTAGTAATTGCGGATTTCAGGCGAGTGCCAGGTGCCGGCGGCGGCGGGTGCGACGGCAGAGACGGCACGCAGAGAGTCGGCAGACCCATCCCAAGGGAAAGAGAAGGGATCCGCAGAACCGGCGAAGGGGTCGCTCTCCCATCCCTGACCCTGATCAGGGGACCGGGCCGCCTCGCTCATGTAGATCACAATGGATACCGGTCCCGAAGAGGTGTTGATAAAGTTGTTGAGATAGACATCGGTTCCCTGAAGATCTGCCGCAATAATGGACGCATTTAACCCGGAAAAGGTGTTCTTCGAGATGGTGGAGTTCCAGACGTCATAGATCAGAGCGCAGCCAGATGCATTGTTGACCGTGTTCATGGTGACGGTCGCGTTATCGAGGATTTCCAGCCCCATACCCACCTCAGGGCACCCCCCGAAGGTGTTGTTCTCCACCGTGCAGTTCGACCCGATCAGCGCCATCAGACCGTACTGAGAGGCGTTGATAGAGCTGTCCGAGAGGGTAAAGGCATCGCTCATGATGACTCCGACGCCGCCTGAGGACGCACCGTCGACGCGGACGTCCCTGACCGATGCACCCGTAGATTCGCCGAACATGAGACCCATCCCTCCGTCAGTGATCGAACAGTTCGAGAGGATCATACCTTCTGAATATACAGTATAAACCCCGTATCTACTGTTTTCGACGGTGCTCCCGGCGATCCCGCAGTCTGATGAAAAAGCGATCAATGCTCCGTAATAGGAGTCGGCGATTGCACAGTCTTCCACCGTCACGCCGCTCGAATTGATCAGGACAACGCCAGTGTAGAGGTGGTCGAGGGAGAGACCGGCGATCGTCATATCGCTGCAGTTCACGCAGACAACCGCACCGGCGTCCGCAGGGACCTCAGCACCGGAGACGCCTTCGAGGTAGACGATCGGAAGGCCGTCGACGGTGTTGGAGGTGTCGATGCTGTTGCCGGGCGCCGGGTCGGAATCCATGTAGGCGAAGTTGTAGGTGTTGTTCGTCATCGTGTTGTTCTCGAGGGTGAGGTTGCCCGAGTACGCGATCCCGATCCCGAGCCAGTTGCCGGTCACGACGTTGTTGCGGACGACCACATCCAAGGCTCCGATGTCGATCCCGACACCGTTACCGAAACTATCGACGACGGCAAAGCCGTCGAAGACCGCACCGTCTCCATCGATATAGACGTCACGGACGACCGGCATCCCGACGCCGGTGACCGAGACGCTCCTGTCGATCCACACCGACTCGTTGTAGGTGCCCGCTGAGACGACGACGCTGTCGCCATCCTGTGCGATGTCGAGCGCGTCCCCGATGGTCGGGACGTCCTGCGGGACGTAGATCGTCAGGGGTGCAGTGTAGGCGGCGAACGACGCCATCAGGGGATAGTCGTCCTGATCCTCGCTTCCGATGACATAAGGCGAGTCCCCGATGCCGTCGTCGTTGGCGTCGGTGCCGTCGTAAAGGTTCCAGTGGTTGCCGGTGAAGTTCTGGAAGAGGACGCCGTCATACCGGTAGACGACCGGATCGGGCGAGTCCCAGACGTTTTCGTTCGGGACGTCCGCTATGGACGTGCTATAGATGTCGGTCGCCGACGCATCCGAATCGAAGAGAGTGTGGGCATGACCGGCCGGTCTCCCCGCGAGAGACCGGGCAGAGGACGAAACAGCCTGCTCAGCCGCCCCCGGCACCGGATCCAGGATCGGGAGGGTGATATCGTTCAGGTAGATCTCGTTGTCCCGGAGGTCACCCACATCCATATCCGCACCCGAGAAATCCAGCAGGTTTTCCGTGACGGTGCTGTTGTTGAGCACGGAGATGTCCACGTATGCCTGATCATCATCCGAAGCGGTGAACCTGACGGTGTTTCCGGTGATTTCAGTGCCCGATACAGTGTACAGCCCCATGCCGGAATAACCGTAGCCGGCCAGCGTGTTGCCGATGAGGCTGCAGTTCACTGCCCCGCCGATATTGAGCAGCCATTCGTCCATTTTCGAGGCGGTGATCGAGCAGCCCTCGACGGCGATCCCGCTGACATTGGAGAGATGGATCCCGTCGTAGGTGTCGGCGATGGTGCACCCCTCGATGCTGCTGTCCCGCGTCGAGAGAAGAGCGACACCGAAACCGCTGTCCTGAAGGGCGAGACCCTCAACGGCCATATTGTCGCAGCCGACGCAGCAGACTGCACCGGCATTGCTGGAGGGATCGATCGTCATCCCCGACACTCCTTCGAGGTATACGACCGGAAGGCCGTCGACGGTGTTGGAGGTGTCGATGCTGTTGCCGGGCGCCGGGTCATCGCCATAATAACCGAAATTCCAGGTGTTCCCGGCCATCACGTTGTCCTGCATCGTGAGATCGGCGACATACCAGAGGTCGATCCCGAACCCCCCGTTGTCCGAGACGACGTTGTCATCCAGCACGGCACCGTCGGTCTCGTCGACCTCGATGCCCAACCACCCATTATCATGGACCGTGTTGGCGGTAACGGCGACCCTCGAACAGTACCAGAAGATCATACCGGAAGGGTTGTCTGAAACCTCGGTAACCTGAACGACCGCACCGTCGGCATCCGATACAAAGATGCCACAGGCGCCGTTCTGGTCTGATGAGCAGTTTTCAATGAGGGCATCGTCCCCAAGGACCTGGATGCCGGCGTCGTACGCGGTCGAGTTAAAGACCGAACCCGCTCCCGTAACGGCGATGCCGGAGAGACACACCCCGTCCGCGGCGACCGTAATCGCCGACCCGGTGCCGGTGGCGTTCACGACCGGCATCCCGACGCCGGCGATCATGACCGACGCCGTGACGTTCAGGTGTTCGTTATAGGTTCCGTTCTCCACGACGATCGTATCGCCGTCTGATGCGGCGTCGATCGCCGCCTGTATCGACGGATAATCGGCGGGCACGTGAATGACGGTGCCGTTGAAGCCATCAGTCCCGCTGGCCGATGCTGCAGGGGCCAGACAGAGCGTTAGAATAATAAGGGCGCCGATCAGCAGCCCGTTGTGACCTATCATCAGATTTCACCTCATACCAACCCCCCCGACATGGTATATCTAAACTCGATACGCCGGAGGATAAACCTTTTTAAATTTTCGCGATCCAGCCCTCGAAAAATAGCAAATATACAGGAGATATGCAGAAAATATCGCCAGAAATTCGTATTCCGATCCGCCGTCCAGACACCCATCACGGCGCAGGGGGCCGGCGGAGCCGCCGCAGCAAGCGCTCCCCCGCGGTCCCGACGACGACGAACGCCGCCGCAGAGGCGATGACGGCAAGGACGCTGCTCCCGTACAGGTTCCCGACATAATTTCCGACAGCAATGCCGGCCATGGCGGCGACGAAGAGGCCGAGGATCTCATTCCGCGGGAAGGCAACCATGAAGATCGATCCGTGCACCAGACGAAAAAATGTGTGCACCGGCAGGGTGCCCCTACGCCGTCCACCGGTGCATATACCCGCGGGCAGGGAGAGGGATGCCGTCGGCGGTGACGGTGTGCTCCTCCACGACCCGGCCGATCGCCGTCGCATCCACTCCCGCCACCGGGAAGCGGTCGGGCGGGATCGTAAACAGGAGCTCGAAGTCCCCGCCCCCGAAGAGGGCGAACTCCCGGCCTTCGTCCTCGGGGACGCCTTCGGGCAGGGGGAGACGGGCGGTCTCCACCGCAAAACCGCAGGCGTTCACCGCCAGCATATCGTGGAGCGTCAGGGCAAGCCCGTCCGAGATGTCCATCATCGCCGTCGCCCCGGCGGCGTTGAGGGCGAGGCCCGCGGCGACACGGGGTTCGGGTGCGATCAGCCGCCGCCAGAACCGGTCGTAGCCGGAAAGGGCCGCCTGCGCCCCGCCCAGGTAGCCGGTGACACAGATCAGGTCGCCGGGTACGGCGCCGCTCCGCCTGACCGGACGCACGGCGGTCCCGAGGCCGGTGGAGACGATCGTCAGCTCGGTGTGGGCATCGGTGTCGCCCCCGGCAAGGTCGCAGCCATAAGTGCGGCAGCAGGTGAGTGCCCCCTCCGTGATCCCGGCCAGCCGCTCGGGACGGTCGAGGCCGGTCGCAAGGAGGAGGGCGACAGGCCGCGCCCCCATCGCCGCGATGTCCGAGATCGTCACCGCCGCCGCCATCCACCCGATCTCCGCATCCGTCATCCCGGCCGGAAAATCGGTCGTCTCGTGGAGCATATCGGTGGAGAGGAGGAGCCACTCGCCGCCGTGCGGGATTATCGCACAGTCGTCGGCCGTCGCCGCCGCGCCGAGGAGGGGAGCGAGCGATCGGATCAGGCTCCGTTCATCCATGCCGCCGCACCTCCTTCTCCCTCTCGCTCCTGTACTCCTTGAAGACCTGGTTCAGCATCGCCGCCCTCTTCTCCCGTTCGTTCTCCTCGACCCGCTCCCCCCAGGCGGCGAGGGCGGCGGCGAACCTCTCCTCGTCGGCGGTCCCGATCTTCCCGGAGAGCCGCAGCCCGATCGCCCCCGCCGCCACCAGGGGCAGGGACGAGGCGAGCGCCGCCGCAATCAGGTGGGGGTCCAGCCCTTCCAGCCTCTCGCCGGGCACCACCACCGCCGCAGCCTTTGCGTCGGCGATCTCCCGCACCACGCTCCGCCCCCAGCCGCCGGTCGTCGCAACCGCGACCACGTCGCCCTCGACCAGACCCAGATCGGCGGCGAGGTTGCGGACGGCGTCGTGAGTGAGGGATGGGATCGCCTTCACGGCAACCTGACCCTCGCCGATCTGCAGTTCCTCGACCCGCCGCATCCGCTCGATCCGTTTCCTGAGACTCTTGTTGCGTTTCTCTTCTTTCCGCAGGAGCGTCCTGAGGTTCGCAACGATTGCATCCCGCGTTGCAAGCTCCGCGTCCCGCTGGAGCGCCTTCCCCCGTTCTGAACGCTCGTACCGGATCTGCCGTTTGAGACTCGCGATCTCGCGGTCCTTCCCGGCAATCCCCTCCTCAAGCTCCTGCACGAACTCACGGAGGCGGCGGACCTGCCGGTCGAGCTGGAGGAGACGGTCATCGGCCTGGGCGGACGGTTGCGGCTGCGCCGGCGGGGCTTCCGCAGGTGCCGGTGCGGGTGCGGCCCTCTGCTTCCCCGAGAGATCGGCCAGCACCGCCTCGATCGACCTGCCCCGCAGCACCCCGGCCCGCACCTCGTCGAGGTCGATGCCCGGCGGCACACGTTTCGCAATGTTCTGGAACTTGTTTTTCAGGGAGCGGTAGGCATCGAGGGCCGCGGATACGGCGTCGCGTTCGTGGGGGTTGGCGTAACCGGTCCCGGCCGTCAGCTCAAACTTTCCCTCCACCGAACGGTCCTGTGGGGGTGCGTAGGCGATGGCGTTGAAGGCCCGCCGCACCTTCTCCACTGCATCGGGCATCGGCTGCACGTCAGAAGCGATGATCAGCGGTTTTCCGATGCCGGTGATATGCTCGATGATCTCGGCCGTCCCCACCTGCCTGGAAGAAAAGATATCCACCACCTCGCCGTCGAGATCCACCGCCCCGATCCCGGTCGTCGTCCCGGGATCGATGCCCACGATCACGTAACGGGGCTTTTTCGTCAGGGGCTCGAACCGGATCCGGTCGAGCTTCCGCCCCTCTATGCGCACCTGCACGTCGGCAGCGCCGTAGGCACGCACCGGGATCTCCTCGCGGGAGGCGTAGACCTTGAAGTTCACGCGGGAAAATCCGCCGAAGGCAAGGCGCTCGCTCTTATCGTAGCGGAGGCCGGCGGCCACCAGCTGCCCCTCCACCTCGCGGGCCCGCTCCCGCACCGCACCGTGCATCTTCCTGACATAGCGGTTCTGGCTCCACCCCCCTTTGCCGGGCGAGCGGTGGCGGGAGACCGTGATCTCGGTCGTCTTCTCGAAGGCGATCACCGCCGCACCCCCACCCAGATAGGCGATTCTGGCCGCAGCACCGGCCTCGGCGAAGGGGTCGGTCCGCTCCACCTGGATGTTGTAGCGTCCGGCCACCTTCTGGAGGGTCTCTTTGCGCTCCCCCCCGGTCACCTGCGCCAGCACGGTCCGGGGCGGCAGCGTCTGCATAAACGATACCAGGTCGTGCTGGTCGGGAGCAAGTTCCTGCACCGAATCGGTGGCAAGAATATCCGGCTCCTCACGGGCGATCAGCCGGGAGAGCGCAAACGCCGTCACCTGCGAGGAGGAAACCACCTCACCGTCCTCGATGACGACGAGCGCATAGACGGGACGGCGGGTCCGCGAACGCACCGAGCCCCTGATGATATCGATCCCGAAAACCTTCAACCGACCACCACACCCACCGCCTCCTCGGTGGGATAGTCTATCCGGTATTTCCTCTTAAAAAACCTGAGCACGTTCTCGAGATCCCGCCGCAGGATCACATCGGCGTTCGGGTGCGAACGCCAGATCCACTGCGGCCAGTCGATGAGCCAGACACCGTCCTCTCCGACCATAATATTGAATTCCGAGAGGTCGCCGTGGATGATGTCCTTCCGGTACGCCAGCCGCACGTTCTCAAGGATCTCGTCGAGTATCCCGGCCGGGTCGTCGAGCACGCAACGGTTGAGGTTCACGCCCGGCACCTCCGACATTACGAGCACATGGCGGGACCGATCGATCGGCACCGGGACCGAAACCTCAGGAGAGAGGCGCTGCAGTGCCAGATACTCCTGTTCCGCAGAGCGGGCCGAGGCGAAGATCCAGGGGCAGTGCCCGGCTTCAGGCATATACCCCCGGTCTTTTCTGGCCGCCTGGAAAGACTGCTGCCCGATATGGTGAAACTTCAGCACCACGGGCCCGAGGCCGAGGCCGGCATAGACCTCGGACTCTTTCCCGACCCCGATCAGGGAGCCGAGAGCCGAGATCGTACCTCTCTGGGTGAGGGTGCGGAGGGCGATCGCATCGTAGCCCGGAAAGATCAGGGCGTAGCCGGCGTACGGCACGGCGTCGTACCTGACCATGTCCCATTCGATCAGCCGCTGCAGCCGGTACTCGAGTTCGGAATCGGATAGCTTCGTCGCCCCTTTCAGGACGTCGAGCGGCACCCATTCGTAACGCTGCATCATCCGCTCAAGGGCCTGGAGGACGCGGAGATCGTATTTGTGGAGTGACCTGATATAGTCCGGCGAAAGTGGCATAAATACTACAGATTATATCAGGCAAAAGGATAAATGTTTGACTGGGCTGAGACGATGCAGTGCTCGAAATGCAGACGGGACGCGATCATCTGGCAGCGTTATTCAGGGCTCCACCTCTGCCGCGAACACTTCATCGTCGACCTTGAGGCAAAGGCGAAACGGGAGATCAGGCAGAAGAGGATGATCGCCTCGGGCGACGTGATCGCGGTCGCCCTCTCCGGGGGCAAGGACTCGAGCGCTCTCCTCCACTTCCTCACAAAGACCTTCGGGAAACGCCGGGACGTTTCGATCATCGCCCTCACGGTGGACGAAGGGATAGCGGGCTATCGCGATACCGATGCGGCACGCCGGATCGCGGAGGAGTGCGGCGCACCCTGGCACTGCGTCTCCTTCGAGGAGATCGTCGGCACCACCACCGACCGGATCGTGCAGAGGCGGGGCGACGCCCTCTCCTGCACCTACTGCGGCGTGATCCGCCGCCACTGCCTCAACGTGGCGGCACGCAGCCTCGGCGCCACCAAACTCGCCATGGGCATGAACCTCGACGACGAGGCCCAGTCGGTGCTGATGAACGTGCTGCGGGGAGACGCGGAGCGCCTGGTCCAGACCTCGGCGCCGGTGCCGGGCATCGTGCCGCGGATCAAACCGTTCGCTGCCGTTCCGGAGAGGGAGGTCGCCCTCTACGCCATCCTCCGTTTCGGGATGTTCAAGGAGGCCGGGTGCCCGTACGCCCACAACGCCCTCAGGGCCGACGTGCGGGGCCTTCTCAACGATTACGGATACCGCCACCCGGCCACAAAATACGCCCTCAAAAATCTCGGCGAGCACCTGTCAGGCATCTGCGGAGACGGGTCCTCCGAACTGAAGGTCTGCCCCGAGTGCGGAGAGCCCTGCGGCGAGACATGCCGCTCCTGCCATCTGGTCAGGGAGGCGCGGGGCGGATGAGCAGGCCTTCCCCCCTCTTAAAACAGGTTGCCGGATCCTACCGGGCACGTATCGTCCTCTTTCTCCTCCTCCTCACCGCCTATCTCGTCGTGTTCACGGTTGTCTTCCACACCGCACACCCGCTCTGGGAAGGGGAGCCCGTCACATGGGAAGAGGCCGTATTGTTCGTCATGGAGACGGTGACCACCGTCGGGTACGGCGATCTCCTCCCCTTCGAAAGCGAATATATGATCCTCCTCACCATCGTGATGATCATTACCGGCGTCTTTCTGATCTTCATCTTCATTCCCCTTCTGCTCGCCCCGGCGCTCTCCGAACACCTGCAGGCGTCTCCGCCCCGCCGTCTCCCCTCACCGATGAAAGGGCATACCGTCGTCATCGGGTCGGGCGAGATGACAAAATCGCTCATCGAAAGTCTCGGCATCGCCAACCTCTCCATCGTCATCGTCGAAGAACACCGGGAACACGCGCATCAGTTGTTCAGGCGCTTTAGCGATCAGGCCTGGGTGGTCTGGGGCCCCTATACCGCCGCCTCAACCTGGCACCAGGTGTTCATCGAAGACGCAACGACGGTCATCGTCTGCGAACGGGAGGGGGTCGCCGCATCGATCATCCTCGGGATCAGGGAGATGACAAAGGCGAAGATCATCGCCGTCGTCGACAACCTGGATTATGACCGCTACCTCAGGTACGCCGGGGCCGAATACGTCCTCTCACCGAAGACCTCGGCCGGGCGGATCCTGGGCAGGCATGCAAGGGCCGGCAGCCTGGGGGAGACGATCCTCGGCCCTGCCCACGGTTCGGGCGAGGACGGGGGAGCACTATCCTCGCTCAGGATCGTCAGCGTCCCGGTGATGGCGGGCTCCCATGTCGTCGGAAAAACCTTCGCCGATCTCGCCCTCCCGGAAAAATACGGAGTTTCGGCCCTATTTTTCTGGAGAAAGGGCAAATTCGTAAATTTCCCGAAAGGGAGCGACCGGATCGACGCCTCGACGATGCTCTTTCTTCTCGGGAAGGGGGACGCCGTCGGCCGGGTTTTCAGCGAAATCTTCGAGGGGGGCCGGGAAAAACGGGACATCGCCGTGATCGCCGGTTACGGCGATGTCGGGAGGGCCGCATACCGCGAACTTACCGCCGCCGGGGCCGAGTGCATCGTCGCCGACCGCAAAGACCACGGGATCAACGTCATCGGAGAGGCGGAAGACGAGGCCACGCTCAGGGCGGCGCACATCGAAGAGGCCACGACCTGCATCGTCGCCCTCAACAGAGACGACGTCAACATCTTCACGACCCTGATGGCTCGCAATCTCAACCCGGACATCAGGATCCTTGCCCGTGCAAACGACCCTTCCTCGGTCGACAAACTCTATCTCGCAGGCGCCGACTACGTCTCTCTCCTGCCGACGATCGGGGGTCAGGCCATCGCCGGCATCGTGCTCTCCGGAACGGTCCGCGTGCTGCTCGACCTCCCGGACGGGGGCAAAGTAGTGGTGCGGCGTTCCATGAGGCGAAAAGGGGTGAGCGTCGACCGGATCGAACACCGGTGCGGGGTGAGGATCGCCGGCATAGAAGGGGAGGGGCGGGCGATCGTCGAACCCGACGGCGGAGAAACGATCAAGCAGGGGGACGCCGTCATCGCCGTCGGCGACGCCGGAGCCCTCAGGAAGTTCATCAGGTATCTTTGAAAGAGATCGTGCCCGAAGCACATACATAGAGAAAACCCGTATCACATCAGAGGTGAAAGGGCGCTTCGCCGGAAGGAGCCCGCTGCAATGGAAAGAGCAATCGGATGCGAGATGGAGGCGGTGGATCAGATGATCCGCCATGCGGTCTGGGGTGCGGGCGCAACGGGCATCGTCGTCGGGGTCAGCGGCGGGATCGACTCCGCCGTCGCCGCCGCATTCGCCGCCCGGGCTGTCGGGCCGGAGCGAGTCGTCGGGGTCGCCCTCCCGAGTGCGGTGACGGCAAAAGAGGATCTTGAAGACGCCGCAGCGCTCTGCCGCTCTATCGGGATCGAGTTTCGGGAACTCTCGATCGAGCCGGTGCTCCAGGCCTACCGCAGCTATCCCGGACTCACCTCGACGCCGTACCTCCTCGGCAACCTGATGGCCCGGACGCGGATGGCGATCCTGTACGCTATCGCAAACCGGGAGGGACGGCTCGTCTGCGGCACCTCGAACAGGACCGAGTATATGCTCGGCTACAGCACAAAACACGGCGACAGCGCGGCAGATATCCAGCCCATCCTCCACCTCTACAAGACCGAAGTCCTCGAAGTGGGGCGGGCGATGGGGCTTTTACAGCGTATCCTCCAGAAAGCGCCCTCCGCAGGGCTCTGGGCGGGGCAGACCGACGAGGCCGATCTGGGTCTGGGCCTCACCTACCCGGAGATAGACGCCGCCCTGCAGTCGCTGGAGCGATCAGGGTGGAAGGCGGGAGACGAGGGTGAGGAGAGGGTGCTCGGACGGGTCAGGGCCTCGGAGCACAAACGTCTCTCTCCGCCAGATCTCCTAGGCACCCGTTGAACGCATCCAGATATTCTTCGGGTCGGTTGAGGAAGCGGAGGCAGGCCCCTCTTCCGACAAGACTGTAAATCGGCGTGCCCGGTGCCGTGCAGAGTGCCGGCACCGGCAGAGGCACTGCCAGTCGGACCGGCGCGGCGCCGGCGTAGCGGGGGTTCCGGACAAGAGTTCCGTCGGCCATCTCGTAGCATGCAGCCCCCCCCATCGTCACATAGGGGATGTAATCGCTTGAAAACGCGGTTGAGACCAGATTTACCATAACCAGATCGTCTTTTCCCGGGTTGATCGTCACATGACCGAATCCCGGCGGGATCACCACGACCTCACCGGCCACGGCCTTCACCAGTACGACATCTGAGACGTCGAGCCGCTGGAGCAGAAAGTGCGCCTTCCCTTCTACGACCTCATAGACCTCAGGATAGCCGATGCCTGCCGGATTTTCCGGGTGATAGTGCCCTTTCGTCTTGACGAACTCGGGCCCGATGACGCCCGGCGGAATCACCGTCAGATCATACCGCAGGGACCGGGCAGAAAGCCATAAACGGTCCTCTTCGTTCAGTGCAAGATCCCGGTACATAAAATAGAGGGGACGATCGGGGTCTTCGACCCCAATATCCGGTGCCGCCAGAACACCGTCCATATCGGCAAGGGTCCGGATATGGGGGTCTGGCAGTGGCCCTTCCCAGTGAAACATCACGCGGCTTTGCGCTTTCTGTAGATATAATACCCTGCCCCGATCAGGACGGCGGCGATGAGGGCGAGCACGATGGGGTTAGAGAAGATACCTGCGACCGAGCCGGTTTTTTCCACCGTGACGGCCAGCTTCATGGTGTCGGAGATCTGGCTGTTGTCAAGGGCATCGCGGTACCTGATCTCCGAGTCGAGGCCGTACTGCTTGATCGTCGCCCCCGAGTCGATGGTCACGTAGTAGCGGGCGACTGCGGTCTCGCCGGGGGCGAGGTCGCCGAGGTATGCGGTGTCGTCACTGGAAGTGAAGGGATCGACTGCGCTGATCCTGGACTGGGCGTTGTACGCCGTTGCCGCACCGGTGTTCTTATAGGTGACCTCCAGAGTTGCCTTCTCGCCGGGGTTCACGACCGAGGCCTCCGAGACAATGGCGAAGTCGATCTTGCCGCCCACAGGCACGCCTACGATCTCGGTGTCCGAGTCGGCCGTCTCGCCGTTGCTCTTGGTGTACTCGACATAAACGCCGACAGGATAGGTCTGGGCCTCGGCGTTGCTCGAGGCCGATACCTTGAAGGTGACGTCGGCGATGTCGCCGGGGTTGAAGTCACCGATATAGACACTCCCGTCGGTCGGGATCAGGGGGCTGGAACTATCCTGAACGAGTTTTACGACGGCTTTCGTCGCCTTCTCATAACCGACGTTGCGGAGCGTGAGGTGGAGGTACCCCTCGGTGCCGACATTGATGTACTCGGTGGACACGGATCCGATCTCAAGGTTCACATCGGAGGTCACCTTCACCGGGATGGAGATGGTGTCGGTCTTGCTGAGATAACCGGTCCTGATGAGGTTTCCACCCTCGTCGCTGGTCCAGTCCGCATACGTATAGGTGAGGGTGAGGGGGAGGTCATAGGTGCCGGCCGGCGCATTCTTGTCGATCTTCACGACAAAACTCACCGCCGTGCTCGTCCCACCGGCGACATCGCCGATCTGCTGGGGCTCCGACTTGATCGTCATCGGGGCGCTGCCTGCAGAAAGTCCTGCCTGAACGAGTTTCGCGAGGTTCGGGGCGTCAGGAGGAGAAAGGGATGACGAAGTAACCTGGATGACCGTGTTCAGGCCGTTGTTCGAGACGATCACCGGGAGCGTGATCTCGTCGCCCGGAGCGAACTCGTTGGTACCCGAGATCACCGCAGACAACTCCGGACTGCCGTAGAGAGACTCCACCCCCGCCAGAGCAGGGACAGTAAGCACAGCCATAAAGAGGCTGAGAAGGAGTAATTTCCTGATATCCATGTACTTTCACCGTGTTGTTATTGTTGTAACAACATTTATCTGCAGATCTTATTAATAGTTATGTAATGCTTGCATCTCCGGAATCTCCAGGCGACATTACAGAAGCCCTCAAAACGCTCGGACTTACAAAATATGAGGCGCTCGTCTATGTCGCCCTCCTCAAGGTCACCAGGGCGACCGCGACCGAGATCCACGAACTGTCGGGAGTACCACGCGCATCGGTATACCCGGTCCTCGACCGGCTCACACAGAGAAATCTGGTGACGGTCTCTCATATCACCCCGAAGCGCTTCTCCGCCAGACCACCCGAGGAAGCGGTGAACTCGCTCATGCAGGGGATCGGCGAAAAGGCGTCGTATGCAAAAGAGACGCTCCAGGAGTTGTATGACGGGAGAGAGCCACCCGAAGGGGGCGGGCAGGAGTTGATCTGGACCATCACCGGGGATGCGAATATCACCAGCAGGCTCAGGGACCTCATCACCCAGGCGGTAGATCAGGTACAGCTGATGGGGAGCTGGAGCCTTGTCAGGGACCTCAGTGAAACCCTTGCCATGGTGGCCGACAGGGTCGGGATAGAGGTGATCACCGAACAGAGGGAGGGAGAAATCCCCCCGGGTATCCCGATCAGTGCCATGATTCCGCCGATCTGGCACATGGATATGCAGAGCAATGAGCGGGCAGGAATAATCTTTGTGGACGGCTCAAAAATGATGGTGGTGATGGGATCGGAGGAGGAGACGCCCATCGCCCTGTACTCCGAGTCAGAAGGATTTTACCGATTTTTTTCCAGGTACTGGACCCTGATACGCGGCTACGGCAGGCCGCCCGATCAGAAGTGATGGACCGGTTCGAGCTGGGAGACATCGATCAGGCCCTTGAGCGAGTTGATCTCAACCCGGTACCCCGCCTCTTTTACCGTCGCCATCACGTTGGTCCCACCGAGTATGGCGATGCCGAAATACTGGGGAGAACAGGCGAAGCCAAGGAGCGGCGCGTTCGGCGGGCCGATCTCAAGCACCCCGGCAATCATGCTCCGCTCCAGATCCTCGATGACGGCCGCAACCGTGGACTCGGCCTCCATATGGCATTCCCGCAGGTTGGCGAGGACGTTTCCGCGGCCCGACGTGATCACCCCCGAGACATCGGTGATGTCCTGGGAGACGAGCAGTTCGAGAGGGTCGATGGTCGTGGCGTCATAAAGCACCATGTCGGTGAAGCGCCGTGGAGCGCCGTTTTCGATCTGCACAACGCCCCCGCCGATCGGGTGGAGGGGAGCGCCCCGCCGGATCATCACACCGTCGAGGGTGATCGAGCAGATGGTGCAGATGCCGACCTTTCCCTCAGGGATCGTGTACCCCCCCGTTTTTTCTCCCGTTTGAAACACCTGGACCAGACCGCTCGGGCTGATGCCTGCCCTGTAGGTCTCCTTCATGATGGCGAGAACGGCTTCCAGATTGTCGGCATCCACAAGAGAGAGATTGTAGATTACCTTTCCCTCATTCTCTGCAGGGTCATAGGTCACCTGCATCGCCTCCTCTTCGATCAGGTGGTTGAGGAATTTCAGGGGGTGGTTCACACCATACACTCGCCACCGAGAGAGAAAAATCATTCCATACAGGCCGACGGGATGCATAACCGTTCAGACGAAGGGCACACGCCGTCTCCAGCAGGACCGCCCCACTGCCAGCCGCCGCCCAAAAAGCCCGGAACTCTGCCGGCAACGTTAAAAAACACCCGCCGAAGCCACCATGAATCCCGGGGAACTCCCCGGGGGACAACCGGCGCGGATAGCAAAATTGTTCTATACTACAGACTGATATGAAAAGAGATGGAAGGCGATCTGAGGGAGCGGACGCAGGATATTGTGAAGACGATCCTGGAAGCCGCGGGATACGAGGTCGAATGCGCCGACGAGCCGTTTGACCTCTCGGGCGTCAGCGACGATGACGGCATTGTGGTTCTCATATCGGACAATCCCGGGGAGATCGACCGTTTCAACATGAGAACATTCCGCCTCAAAAGGGAGGACATAGTTCAGGAGTGCAAAAAGGTGCTGGTGACTTTCGCCCGGGCCGATGCACCGAACTGCATGGTCTGGAGCGAGGAGGAGATCGCCAAGTATGCCGGCGAAGCGGCTGTTGCCGGTATCTTCGGACGGAAGATCGCACTCGACAGCGGACCGGCGGTGCAACCGGTTCAGGCACCTGCCAGACCCGGGCCAGGAGCAGGAAAAGGGATCGCCATCCTCCATCTGCCGGTGCAGATCAGTGAGAAGAACGCTTCGATCATCTCAGGAAAGCGGGGGCCGGTGCGGTGTCGGTTCGTACCGTACTGGTGCTACCACTGTACCAGCACCGGGTCACGGACCGTGGTGAACCACAGGGTTTCTTTCGAGGCCGACCAGTGGGGCGGATTGAACGCCATCAACGGCACCACCATGGACATGAAAGTTTCCGAGGCCGTAGACACCGGAATGCCCGAGAACTGCGAAGTGCTCACGCCGAAGATCAGAAAAGAGGATGCAGAGGAGCAGGTGACAGCCGCAATGTTCGAAACCCTCACCCAGCGGGTGCGGATCAAGCGCGAGGAGGGTGACACGATCTATTACCAGGAAGAGACGATAAAGCCCGAAAAAAAGAATATTACCACCGAGTTGACGCTGGTTTATGTCCCGGTCTGGGAGATCGAGGGGCGGGACAAGATCGTCGAGGTGAACGCCTATACCGGGGAGATCCTTACCATGCCGATGGACGAAGGCGTGGAGGTCTTCTAGATCCCGATGATCGTCGTCATCGGCGGAGGGCCCGCAGGAAGGTTCGCGGCCGTCAGACTCGGCAATGCAGGACGGGAGGTAACGCTCGTCGAGAAAGGAGCGATCGGCGGCCAGTGCCTGAACTATGGGTGCATGGCGGTCTGCGCCCTCAACGACGCCGCACGGCACATCCAGAGGGGCCGGGAGTTCGCCGCTGCCGGCATCCTGACAGACGCCCCGGAAATCCGTTTTCCAACCCTTCTGGCAGGCATGGATAGCGTCCAGGAGAGGATCAGGGGCGTGCTCGATCAGGAGACAAAAAAAGCCGGCGTCGAGATTCTCTACGGAAGCACGGCGCGTCTCGACGGCCGGCAGGTCTTCATCGACGACGAAGAGGCTGAGGCCGATGCTGTCGTCATTGCGACCGGTTCTGTTCCGGCCGTGCCGGCGGTGGAGGGAGTATCTCTCCCCGGCGTCTATACGGCCCACACGCTCCCGCACATGGAGAAGCTGCCCGGCGATCTGGTCATCGTCGGCGGCGGGGTTCAGGCGGCCGAGTTCGCCTATATCTTCTCGATGCTCCGAAGCCGGGTGACCGTACTCGCACGCAGCGCGTTTCTGAAAGAGATCGATCCCCGCCTACGCCGTCTTGCCCTGAAAGAACTCAAAGACGTCGATATCAGGGAGGGAGCCCCGCTCGACCGTATCGTCGGCCATGAACGGGTCGGAGGTGCCGACCACGGCGGGACCGAACCCGGCACCTGCCGGGCAGACGCCGTGCTGCTCGCAGCAGGGCTTGTCCCGAACACCTCCATGATCGAAGGGGTGAGAAAGGGGCCAAAAGGAGAGGTGCAGGTGAACGACCGGATGGAGACCTCGGTGAAAGGAGTCTATGCCGCCGGAGATGTCACCGGCGGCCCCTTCCTCACCCCGGTCGCCCGCCTACAAGGGATCGTCGCCGCCGAAAACATCCTGGGCATCGACCGCCGCTTCGACCTTGCGGCCGTCCCGCAGAGCATCAGTCTCGCAAACGACCTCGCCTTCTGCACCGCAGGCGACGACGAGGGGATCGATCTCTCCGTGCCCGCTCCCGCCGGACCGGGCTCCTTCTGGTCGGTCCCAACCGGCGACACCGGGGTAGGAAAGATCCGCGTGGACCGGGAGAGCGGAGAGGTTCGCGGTGTCTGGGCCGCATCGCCCGGCGCCGGGATCATCGCCACCTATATGGCCGACGCCATCCGCCACCGCCGGACGGTTCAGGACCTCGACGGACTCCTCGAAGTCCACCCGATTGCCGACGGGGTTCATGGGCTGGTCGGGTATGCCGCCTCGTGGCTGCGGGATCACCCGAAGGATTAAAATCCCGCTCCGCCGGGATCAGAGGGACAACAACTCTTTTCTGCCCCTGCATCCCCGGGTTCTGCCAATTTTATTATATACACCTTCCCGTAAGGAATAGCATAAGGCATGATCTTTTTCGAGTTTGCCCGAAGGAATATCAGGCTGAACCTCCTGCGATCGCTCCTCGCCGTCATAGGGATAGTCATCGGGGTCGTCGCCATCTCTTCCATGGGCATCCTCGGCAACAGCCTTGTCCTCTCCATCTCAGACTCGCTGACCACCGTCGGCGACACCATCGTCGTCACCCTGCATACCGGCGGCGGAGGACCGACCGGCACGTCCTCGAAAGGGATCACCGACCGGCAGGTGACCGATATCCAGCGTGCCGCCGGATCGAACGTGGTGATCCCGCTCTATGCAGGCGGCGACCGGATCGTCATCGGCAGCGAGGTAGGTGCCGCCGCCATATACGGCATGAGCCCCTCCGACATCCCCGAACTCCTCGACGTTGAAAACGGGGTCTATGTCCGCGGCTCCACCACGGCGATGGCAGGATCGCAGCTCGCCGACGAGTACGACCTCATGGTGGGCAGCCGCGTAGGGGTCGGCGACGAGGAGCAAAAACTGCGGGTCATCGGCATCCTGAAAGAGCGGGGGATCGGCTTCGACATCAACCCCGACTACGCTCTCATCGTTTCCGACACCTTCTACAGGGACTTCTACGATGTGGACGAGTGGGACCAGGTGATCGTCAAAGTGCGCGATCTGGACCAGATCGACACCGTCAAGGCCGCCATCGAAGAGCAGCTCAACCGACGAGAGCAGGTGGTCAACGTCCTGGACACCCGCGCGATCCTGGAGACCCTCATCGACACGTTCAACAGGATATCGACCTTCACCGTCGCTATCGGTGGGATATCCCTCGTCGTCGCCGGGGTCTCCATCTTCAACGTGATGATGATGTCGGTAACCGAACGGACGCGCGAAATCGGGGTGATCCGGTCGATCGGGGCCAGACAGGGTGAAGTACTCAGAATGTTCATCTACGAGTCGTTCATTCTCGGCTTCATCGGGAGCACCATCGGGGGTGTCCTCAGTTTTGTCGGCGGCTACCTCGCCGTGATCGTCATGCTGGAAGACACATCGTACCTCTTCGTCCCGTCCAGCCTGGTCTACATCCTCTACGGAATGGGCTTCGGTATCGGGACAAGCATCCTATCGGGCTTTTACCCGGCCTGGAAGGCATCGCATCTAAACCCAATCGAGGCGTTGCGGCATGAATGAACAGGAAATCATCATACGATTCACAGACGTGAGCAAGATCTACCCGCTGCCGGCAGGCGACGTCGTCGCCCTCGACCATGTCTCCCTGGACATCCGGGCCGGTGAGTTCCTTGCGATCATGGGGCCTTCGGGCTCGGGCAAGTCCACTCTTCTGAACCTGATAGGCTGCCTCGACACCCCGACCTCGGGAGAACTCTACATCAAGGGAAAAGAGATCGGATCGCTCTCCGACGACGAACTCACCAGACTGCGCCGTGACCATATCGGCTTCATCTTCCAGCAGTTCAACCTCATCCCTCTCCTGAACGTCCTTGAGAACGTGGAGTTTCCCCATCTTCTCAAGGAGCGGCGGGGCGGATGCACAGACGCCTGTATGGAGATCCTCCGCGCCGTGGGGCTTGAGGACGAACTCCTCACCCACACGCCGGCCGAACTCTCGGGGGGGCAGCAGCAGCGGGTGGCGATCGCGCGGGCGCTCGTCAACGATCCCGAGATCCTCCTCGCCGACGAACCGACCGGGAACCTCGACACAAAGACCGGCACCGGGATCATGGAACTCCTTGCAACAATGAACCGCCGGGGCAAGACGATCATCATGGTCACCCACGACCCGCGGATCGCGGAGTATGCCCGGCGGAGAATCCAGATCGTCGACGGCAGGATCGTATGACCTTCTTCTCGTTCGCCCTCAGGAATCTCAGGCGACACCCGGCGCGTTCCCTGCTCTCAACCCTCGGGATCATTATCGGAGTATTTGCCATCGCCTCGCTGGGGGTGATGGGCAACTCCATCAACCTGCTTGCCGCAGGGCTGATCGCCGACGTCGGCGACACCGTGGTGATCACCCCGCACACAGCTCTCGGGGATGTCGGTATCGTCGGCGACCCCAGGACGGTGGTGGCGGCGACGATCCCGGAGACCGACGTCGAGCGGATCAGGCGGGCGGCCGGGGGCTACCTGACCGTCCCGGTGGTCGAGGGGGCGGCCGAACTTACGGCCGGCAACGAGGGCGGCTATGCCCTCGTGATCGGCCTCGACTACGCCGACATACCTCCCCTTCTCGAGCTCTCGGAGGGCAATTACCTCAGGCCCGGCTCCCGCTCCTGTCTGGTCGGGGTATATCTCGCCCGCGAATACGACCTGCGGAGCGGGAGCAGGATCGGCATCGACGGCGAGACCGCACCGGTCGCCGGCGTCCTTGAAGAGCGGGGGTTCGCCTTCGACATCAACCCCGATTACGCTGTCGTGGTAACTAAAGAGCGTTTTTTCGAGATGTTCCCCGAGAAGGCGGGCTACAACTACGTCGTCATCAGGGTCACCGATCCTGAGGCGATCGAGGGGGTGAAGGCCTCGGTCGAGAACTTGATGAACCGCAGGGACGATATCGTGGATATTGTGGACTCCAGGGAGATCCTGCGGCAGGTGAACGAGATTTACGCCACGATGGGGCGGTTTCTCCTCGGTATCGGAGCGATATCGCTCGTGATCGCCGGCGTATCCATCCTGAACGTGATGATCATCTCGGTCACCGAACGGATACGCGAGATCGGGGTGATGCGGTCCATCGGTGCGTTGCGCCGGGAGATCATGCTGCTGTTCCTGTACGAGGCGCTGATCCTCGGCCTCGCCGGGAGCCTGATCGGCGGGGCCTTCAGTTTCATCGGCGGCTATTTCATCAGCGTCGCCGCCCTGCAGGTGTTCACCGCCGGGACCACCTTCGGCGAAGGGGCGACGGTCTTCGACTCGCTCTCAATCGCCTACATACTGTTCGCAATGGGTTTCGGGGTGACGACGAGCATGGCCGCGGGGCTGTACCCGGCATGGCAGGCGTCACGGATGACGCCGATCGAAGCGTTGCGGGGGTGAAAGAGACGCGATCGGGGCGGGGAGTGTTCATGGTGTTCGCTCTCAGGAACCTGCGGCGCCACCCGGTCAGGTCCGGGCTTGCAGCGCTCGGGATCATCATCGGTGTGCTCGCCATCGCCTCGCTGGGCATCCTCGGATCGAACCTCATCCTCCTCTTCTCGGGCCTCGTCGCAGATGTCTCCGATACCGTCGTCGTCACACCCCATCTCGCCGCCGCAAGCGGCGATCCCTTCGACCCCAGATCCTCGCTTGCGACCGGGATCTCGGAACAGGACGCAGAGAAAATAGCCAGGGCTTCGGGGGCAAACCCCTCGATCCCGCTCATTCAGACGGCGGTGCAGATGAAAAAAGGGAGGGAAGGCGGCTATGTGCCCATGATCGTTCTTAAACGTGACGATATGCCCCTCCTCCTCAACGTCACCGACGGTGGATGGCCGACCGGTTCAGGCGTTCTGGTCGGCGCCCTCCTCGCCGACGAGTTCGATCTCAGGGCCGGCGGAAGGGTCGTCATCGACGGAGAGGAGGTGCGAGTGGCCGGCGTTCTGGAGGAGCGGGGGATGGCGATCGATATCAACCCCGACTACGCCGTCGTCGTCACCCTCGACTGGTACACCGACCGCGTCGGCGAAGAAGACTATGACCGGGTGGTGATCAAGGTGGCCGACCTCGACGAGATCCTGTCGGTGAAGGCGGCGGTGAAAGAGCAGATGAACCGCCGAAAAGAGGTGGTGGACGTGCAGGACTCACGGGAGATCCTCGAACTCTACTACCAGACCTACGACGCCATATCGTTCTTCCTCCTCGGTATCGGCGGCGTCGCCCTCCTCGTCGCCGGCGTATCCATCCTGAACGTGATGATCATCTCGGTCACCCAGCGCACCCGCGAGATCGGGATCATGCGTTCCCTGGGGACGATGCGCAGCGAGATCCTCCGCATGTTCCTGTACGAGGCGCTGATCCTGGGCCTCGCCGGGAGTACGGTCGGCGGCCTTCTCTCCACCGCCGCCGGCTACGCGATCACCGCATCGGTCGCCGAGACGATTTTTGCGGGGTACGGCACCATGCCGACGGGCATCGACCCGGCAGGGGTACGGGCGATCCTGCTCGGCGTAGGATTCGGTATCGGGACAAGCGTCCTCTCAGGGATCTATCCGGCATGGAAGGCGGCGCACCTCGACCCGATCGAGGCGCTGCATTACGAATAAAGGCAATACCGACGCCGCCCCGGCCGCTGCATAATCGGCCTGCACACGGATCACGCATCCATTCGTCCCATATGCCGAAACCCGAGAGGTTGCAGCGGGGATCAGGAGGAACGCGGCAAGTACGAAAGATCGTATCGGTATGTTCATGCTGTTTCGCCTGCCCCCCAGACATGATGATAAAGATGACCACGATATAAGTGACTGATCATTTGAGACAAAGGCAAGAACATAGACCGATTCATTTTTAAAAATAAAATTCGGGCTGAACCCACACCGCAGTCGGGCAGGAACACGCATGGCATATTGTGCTCCCGGGCCGGAGGTGACAGAAAGTATTATCTATTGATACCGGCATCAAACGTTCGCCACTAGTCCTGGGGGGGACGAATGGGAGAGAGGGTGACATCCGGACTTTCGCTCCGGGCGCCGCGCTTCCACCGGAAAAACACCGAACCTTCGATGGAAGTTCTGAAGGCGTTTATCGAAGAGCGGGACAACAAAAAAGAGGGAGATGATGGAAATAGAGAGAAAGGAGGGCAATAACATTAAAAAATAAAACAAAATCTTTTTAATTAGAAGAGTCATAATCAGTACGATGATCGAATCTGAGGGGTTTGAACGGCTAAAAGAATGCCTCAGCAATAATCCCGACCTTGAAGAGGTCTGCAGCGTCCTCAATTCTTCGGATAATGATGTGCGGGAGGCATTCAGGCATCTTGAAAAAACCGACAGGGCAGGGGCGGTCGAGATCCTGAAACGTCTTAAATGCGCAGAAATCCCGAAAAAAGACTGAAAATATTCCCCCATTCAGGGGATAAAAAAATAAATCTATCCGAAAATCTCTTTTGAACGCTCAAGTGCTGCGACGGCCGGGAGTTTTTTGCCGGTCAAAAATTCGATGCACGCCCCGCCGCCGGTAGAGATATGGGTGAACGCCGACTCAAGGCCCATCTTCTCGATCACCGCCGCCGTGTGTCCGCCGCCGACCACCGAAAACGGCACCTTCGACGAGGCCCTGAGGATCTCGTGGGTCCCGACCGCAAAGGCGGCGTCCTCGAAGACGCCGGCGGGCCCGTTCACCACGACCGTGCCCGAGGATCTGATCACCTCGTTCACCGCACCGAGCGCCGCGGCCCCGATATCCATCACCGGGGCGTCCGGGGGGATCCGGTCCAGCGGGTACTCGGCGCGGCCGCCGGCCTCGCGCACCGCCACCTGGTCGGGCATGACGATCTTCTCCCCGAAACGGGAGAGGAGCGACTTCGCCTTCTCGACCTCGCCCATATATTTCAACTGGGCGACCAGATCGGTCGAGGGCTTTCCGATATCGTGGCCCGCCGCGATGAGAAAGACGTTCGCAACGACGCCGATGACGATCACCCGGTCGGCAACGCCCTTTTCAAGGACGTTTTCAGCGACCTCCACCGAGTCGTCCACCTTCGTCCCGCCGAGGACAAACGTCACCGGCCGCGGCGCTCCGGTAAAGACCCGCGAGAGGGTGGAGACCTCACGCTCCATCAACAGACCTGCGGCAGAGCGCATCAGCATCGGAAGCCCCACAACCGTCGGCTGCGAGCGATGGGCGGTTCCGAAGGCATCGTTGACGAAGAAGTCGCCCATCGATGAGAGCATCCGGCAGATATGTGTCCCTTTCGCAGCATCAGGGGAGAGGGTCAGGTTTTCTTCGGCGTTGAAACGCACGTTTTCGAGCATCAGCACCTCTCCGGCACGCATGGAGGAGACCGCGTCCCGTGCCGCACGCCCGAAGACGTCGTCGACATAGGTGACCGGACGGCCGAGGAGATGCTCCAGCCTGGCGGCGTGGCCCTGGAGCGTGGTGAAGTCCTTCTTGCCCGGCCGGCTCTGGTGGGCCAGGACAACGACCTTCGAGTCTTCAAGGGCACGGACGGTCGGGAGATGCTCCCTGAACCGTTTATCATCCAGAATCTCTCCGGACGCAGGATCGATCGGAGAGTTGAAGTCAACACGCAGAAGAACGGTTTTTCCGGATATATCGAGATCTGTGAGTGTTCCAATCGTCATAGGACAACCTGCCGCCGTAGAGGATATAATTTCCTTAGACGGTTGGAAACATAAAATGATATTGTTTGCCTTTAGCGGTGGAAAGTAAACCGGACACCGTAATGCAGATCCCCCTCCGTCTCTATTCTCCGCTTATGGACGGACTCTCCGCGCTCATCGGGATCGAGGAGGACATCCCAAGGCAGGGGCCGGGGAGTGACGCCGCAATCACGGCAGAAAAAGATCGATCATCATGCAATTGATCTGGACGAAAAATAGAAACTTCGAAGGTTGCTCGAATTCCTCACCATATAGCAGAAAAAACAAAATTATCCAGTACAATCTACCCTCATTCTGTCTCATAGCCTAATTGAGAGATTTCACCTGATAGAGATCAAGAACAAGACGTTTCCGATCTTTACCCTCTGATTGGTCACCCGATCTACCTGAGTCCGCGATAGAGGCGGCAAGACCGGCTTCCAGAACCCTATCTCTGACAATATATTTCCCCGTATGGAGGAACGCCGCATGATGAAGGATCATATCCTGGTTTTGCCGATAAAATTCCCAGGGAGCCCCCCCCATATCAAACAACCTGAGATTATCAAGGAAACCATATGCTGCATAGAAACAGATTGCTGTTTCCCACGGATGAGACAAAATCTGTTCAACAACACACGCATCATTTACACGTTCGAGAAGCAGTTTCATCGTCATATTTTTTCTGAATTCACGGCCCTTTTCACCGACATTTTTCAGTATATAAGCGGAGGGGGAGGAGACGACAAGAGCTGCACGGTTATAATGCCAGAGCCGGCGATCGATATGCCAGTTGTCGGTGAGGTTCATTGCGTATTTATATGAGAACCCATTGATGCCGAGAATTCTCTCGTCGATCAGATCCGGGTACTTCTTTTTTACCGCATCAACGACACTCAACAGATCCTCCCTTCCTTTTTCCGTCAGATCGAATCCCCCGAGATCGCGTCCTTCCGTCATGTGCGAAAGAATGGAGTGGTTGACCGCCCCGCAGCATGAATAATAGGGATCGATCAGAGTTGAAGATATATTCCTGTACGATTCATGAAACTGCTCCACACTCTGATCATAATGTGTTGTATCCGGTTCAGAAATCGGAAGAACTGTGTCGGTTAAACGGATCAGATCAGCGGCATCGCGATAAAAAGCCAATTGAGATCGCAGATCATTAAAAATTTCATTTTTTTCGCGAATTTCACGCGTACATGAATCAATTTTCGACGAATACCCATTTCTGTGTTCAACGATATCTTCGAGCAACGCCCGGATCGCGACGAGAATGGCCATATTGCTCTCCTGCTGCAGGGCACCGTACACCTTTTCCTGCTCTTCGTCGTCGAGATGATACTCGAAAACAAGAGAATTCAGAATATCCTTGCCTAAAGCGTCAAGTTCATGGTGCAATCGCCCGTTCACCATCTGCGGCGAGAGGACCAGCCCGAACGGGTCGTCTGTCACCTGGAATGCATCCTTTTCCATAGCGACGATCACAAGAATATTATTCAGGTTTTCATCCCGTTCCCTAGACAACACTTCAGAATGCGGAAGGTGCCCCAGCATCTTGCTGAAAAGTCCTGCATTACGGACAAACCTAACGCCATACTCATCATAATAATAATGAACGGCCATCTCGGCCACTTTTTCCAGATATCTCAGGTTTGTTTCCGTAAGAGTCGAGAGGGATTCAATTTCCGAATGGAGAGAATCGAGATCGGCATCTTCGATCCATCGATCAATATCAATCCAGGGGGCATTCTTTTCTTCCGCACGATTGCATCTGTTCTGCAATCGTGCCACCAGTTCATTAAAACGCAGTGAAATATCCTTCTCTTTCCTTGCAGCCGCCATGAAGACCTCACGACGTGCAACATAAGTCTGTACAATCTCTTTCAATTCTCTGCAACGCAATTCAGCATCTGAGAGAACGTTAGAGCGTTGTTTTTCTAATTCAGCCTTTTCAGACGTATAGTCCAGGATCGCTTTTTCATATTCTTCCATTCGCGCCTGAAGGATGAAGATCTTTTCTTTCAGGGAGGCAACGGACTCCTTCCCATCTATCTCTCCCCGGATACCACCCAGGAGAAGAGCACGGACATCCTTGTCTCGTATCCGTAGAACTTTACCCAAAACATCAGCAAATAATCTCAGATGCGTGAATATCTCCGCAACGAGGTCCAGTATTCTCTTTTCACCCGGAGAGATCTGCGTATCCTCACACGTACCGATAATTTCCGGTATTGATAATAACGTATCAAGGAGCAATTGATACCGATCAACCCCAGTCTCTTCGTTGTCTGCTATGGGGATGTTTTGTTTGATTGACTGAGAAACTGCATCCAGTACCGTATATCGGTGCTGCCGGACACATTCGCAATCAAGAAGGTTGAGAACGCTCTCTATCAAATCAAGAATGTACGTCGACGCATCCTCAGGAGCCTCAATTTTTTCTTCGCTCAGGAAATACCGTGAGTACGTTGTCTCCAAGTGATCAATATTCGAGGACAATGACGTGAGTAACTCGTTATTTGCTTTGAACTGCTGAGCATATTCACGGACCAATGCTTCAAACGATTTCAGCATTCCTTTCGCTCTCTGGTTCAATTCGAGGTATGAATCAACGGGGTAACGTAAAACATGCGCATCTGCCGAAATAAACGAAGAATATTCTTTCAGAGTATCGATATCATAATCTACTACCTCGTCAGGGAGAGCAAGAGCATTGAGTAATAGGTAATTGAACGATGCATCGAAATTCTGGATTTTTCTATCGCTCAGGTCACGTTCGGTTGCATACTTCGTGGGCGTAATATCTGCAAGGACGACACGATCAAAAACCGCTTCACCAAGGAGATTGCAATATTCAAGTTCGGTGAGGGCAACGATAGAATTGAATTTTTCTATCTCGCCTTCCTCCTGAGAGGGAATAATTCCAAAAAACCAGATTTTTCGACCGGAAGCGGATCCGATCTCCCGTGCAATATCAATGAACATACCTGAACCAGTCCCACCGCCGAGTGCCGCAACGATCGCGACCGGCCCCTGTCCTGAAGAGATCGTCGCGGTGAAATCGGGATCCGATTCCAGAACGCCAGAAAGAATTAATTTTCCAATTGCCCTTTTTCTGGAGACTCCTTTAGAAAAGTCATATTTTCCGTTATACAAACCATTGACGACTGTGTGATAGGTGTTTACGGGATCCGTATTTGAACGCTCGTTCTTCGAACGGTCATTGTTCTGGTCGCATAACTCAGGCGTAGCGACATATCCACCGATGATAGAGGATTTCGGTCTGAAAATAGAATAGTCAGGAAGACAGTAATAATGAATGGTTACATCGCCACAATCTGGCCCATTTTGAGATTTTATTTTTGAAATTGAGTCAATAGAAGATTTCAATCTATTGAAATCAAAGTGTTTTTCCTGAACATTAGTATCTATACCGATGAGCCGCAATGACCTCCCTTTTCCCATAAAGTGATCCAGCAACCACTCTTGCTCGGAGAGGGAGAAAACGACATTTTTTCCAAATCCACCCAGTCCGACAATGGTCAGATCATCAGGTACCGCCGCCATCACCGCGGACGGGTTATTCCGGTCGGTCATAAGTACCACCGCCGCCCTGAAATCCCACAGATTCGTTCAAAACAGGAAATCAAATATATTTCGACAATTCGATCTTCCACCATATATTCCCATACTACGATAACAATGATAGTATTATCGATCGATTAAAAAATAAGGAATTATAATTGATCCAAGTGACAATCAAAAGAAAATCATCAGGAAAAAATTGACCGGATCGGGGTAAGATGGGAAGAGGGAAGAAAAATCGATTATGAGATTTCAACTTCTATCGACTTCGATATCTCAGCGCGCCCGTAACGGTGCTGTTGGACGTCCACCACCGCACGGATGCGATGGACACCTGACGATATATGCCCGAGATTCACGTCCCGGCTGCCCGGGGTTACGATTCTCTCTTTTACGTCATCATCAAGGTACACGGTGCAGAGCATCGTGAGATAATACTCGCGGTTCACGGAAGGGGTCACATGAACAACCCAGGTCCCGTCAGATGCCATTTCGTCGACCCGGAGATCCACATCCGGTTTGACCCTGCATCGTCTCCAGTCGAACCCAACCAGACCTCCGATCATGACAAACAACACAAAAGGTGTTGCATAGAGTGACTCATTTGTTATAGCCGTCCAGAAATCAAAACTATTGGGTACACCGTCGCCATCGACATCCTCTGCCCATCTCGATGCATTCAGTGCACTGAGATATGCCTCATGATATTTTTCCTCCGATAAGAGTTTCCTGGCACTATCGAGTTCTATTTCAGCATTTTTCGGGTCGAAAACCCTGTTTTCCTCAATTTTCTCCTCAGCCTCGGCAATGGCGGCCGGAGCCAGAGGGATCAGGGTGACGGGAACACTGATCGGGTCGTATGGAATCTGAATCATATTCGCATACTCCTCAAATCCCGGGGCCTTCACTTCCAGCATGTGTTCGCCCTGTGGACATTCCCCTTCATATAACCCGGATCCGAAAAATATGCCGTCGACGAAAATTTCTCCCCGAACAGGGAACGAAGATATCGCGACTGTGCCGTTCTTCGCCTCCATGGTATTGTTAAATTCCAGAATTTCCCCGGCCTGAATATCAAAGCGGGAAGACCAGTTAAAATACCCGTATTTTTTCAACAGGATCTCATGGCTGCCGGGATCGATATCAGAGACCGTTGTACGGGAAATACCCCAGCAGATATCGTCAATATATACCCACGCTCCGTCCGGCGTGCAGTTGACGAAGACCGTCCCGGTTGTCGGCAGGGGTTCGAAAGTATGGGAAATGTGGGGTGTGTCGCCGTCTTCCACCTGCAGGATTTTTGAATAGGATTTATAGCCTTCAAGAGAGAGCATAACCGTATGGGTTCCCTCCTGAATGCTCGGAACCAGCGTGTTCGATGTACCCTTACAGTAGCCGTCGATATAGATCTTTGCACCCTCGGGTTTGGTTGAAACCGTCAGCGAACCGACCTTCGGTTTGAGTTCAAAATCGACAAAAACCCGTTCGCCACCGATCACGTCCACGATCTTTTCGTCATCACGATATCCTGGATAAGTCACCCGTACCGTATGCACCCCCGGCGCCAGGTCCGTAATCCGGCGATTGGTCACATAACCCATCGCTTTATCATCCACATAGATGGCCGCGCCCTCGGGGGTTGAGGAGACGGCAATCTCACCCAACTCCACCTGCTCGTTTTCTTCGGCAGAAACCGAATACATGCAGGACAGCACAAGGAGCAGACAGAGTGCACCCCTCAGCAAACGCCATTCAGAAACCATACCCCCGACCTCAAAAAAATTGAATTATGCGCCCCCGGCAGCTGCGGCACTGGTGTTTTCGAGGAATAATGCATACATGCCGGACGTATTGATACTCAGAGTGAGGTTCTGACCCTCGATGGAGGGATCCACACGGGTCCATTCGAGAGTCGAACCAATCTTATGACCGACATAGATCTGGGCGGGATCGCGATCATCGACAGCAAATATCAACTCCGCAGCGGGTTCAAATCTGATATCGGGGTTAATGGTGTAATAAAGACCGTCATAACTGATCCAGCCGGGATTCCCGATGCTTGGTACATCTGCTGTGTGAACGATGTTCACCGGACCGGTCACATTCCCGGAGACAGAATCATTTGAATAAATCAGGATGACCTTACCATCATCGGATCGGATTGTCATTGGTTCTTCGGGTCCAACAGTAGATGACGTTACTCCGGGAACTCCACCATCCGTCGGACCGCCTCCACCAAAAATTCCAGGAACAAACATTAAGACGGCGAGTGCTATCGCAATAATCAGCCCGATGATCCCGCCGATCAGAAGGATCCTTTTTAGATCAAACCCTCTTTGAGGAGAGACACGCTTTTCGGATCGCTGATCCATGAGCGGATCCTTCGCCGGCTGCCGCGGAATCGTCACCGGGTCATGTTCCTCTTTCAGGCGTTGTGCGATCGTCTGGAGTTGTGCGACATGCTGCGAGAGATCGTTCGAGATTTTTTTACCCACCGCAGTGTCCACATTCAGCAACGTCGATTGTGCCTTTGTAAAGAAAGCCAGGAATTGCTGTGCAGGCAGAGTATAGATATACTTATTAAAATCTCGTTGATTGAAATCACTGGAGAGATAGCGTTTCAGGTAGGCCGTATTATTCTCCTCGATAACACCCATTACAGCGTCTTCGATAGAATTACGGGAATGTCTGCGAATACCGAGTGTGTCCAGCCTTGAATGCCATTTATATTTCTGTGGAGGTGTTAAATTTTTCTCGCTGATCAATTCAACTTCTACGAGGAGCGCCTCTTTTGACCTGATCTTCTGCCGATGTTGTTCAATAACCGAACGTACCTTAGCATTACCGATTATCTCTCCCAACTTTTGAAAATCTGCAACGTTGGGATCATCGATCTGCCCGGAATCGAGATTGGCAGCATGCTGGTTGTAGGGTTTCATCGGGAGGACCGAGAGATCAGGAGGATTCTCCCGGTCGATCGCATCCCTGCCGACGGCACACCGATACCCCAGAAAGAGAACCGGTTGCATTAGTTCAAGAGCCTCTGAAACCAGACTTACCGCACGTTTAAAGTCGTTTGTAAAGGCATACGACGGCTTCTGTGCAATGATCTTGCCTGAAAGATAAGAGAGCACCGGTACTGACTGATTAGAATGTCCCAGATCGAGGGTATCAAGCGACGAAACGAACGTCTCGTCTCCCCAGATATTGAGGACCTCATATCCGGCATCCTGGAGTGCTGCAACGGCATCCCGATAAAAATCACGGATAATATTCACATGGAAAGACTCGATCGGAGATTCCATGAAAAAAATGAGCAAATCCTGTCTTTTTCCCCTCTTCTGGACGTCAATTGCAGACCCAAGGATGATCCTGTCCTGATCGGACTCGGCATAAAAACCAACCTTCCCTTCGGCCAGAAGTACGGCACGATCGTGATAGCGGTCCAGTTCACCTGAGTAATGCTTGCCGTCCGGTTCGTAGAGTCCATATTTCAGGGCCATTCAGATACCTCCATTCATCACGGCGTCGTTACGAGCCAAAGCCGATCACCTCGTTGAATCGCCACGGAACAATCTGGCCCGGCGCCTGTTCACCGTCGGATGCAACATTCGCTTCTGCAGTCGGGTCCACGCTCACCGCAATAAACGAAACAGAAATGTCGTTCATCATACTGACAAGACTCTTAAAAGACAGGTTTTTCTCAAGGATATTGAATATCGCACCTTCAATGAGTTCTGCTTCGGGAGATGCTTCTGAGACATCGGACAGAGAGAAAAAATCACCGCTCTTGCTGATCAACGCCCGCAGTTCGGGATGTCTCTGCACGAGAATATCAGTTTTCGTCACCACCAGGGCGTACTTTTTCTTGCCTCCGAATATTTTCAACCAGGCGCCCCCCTCCAGATCCATCAGCGTCTGGATATAGTCGCCGAATTCGCGGGAAAGATCCGCCATTCCCTCGCGGGTGAGGAGTTTCTCCCCGTCGATGAGAAAAATCACCTTCCCGGAACGTCCCAGATGACTATACAACGTCGAAATGTTCAGGGCACGGGCAAGACCGGTCCCGTAGAGTTTATCCAGGTGGTGATCGACGACCTCCTTGAGAAAATCGAGGGTGCCCGATCGTTTTTCAAGTTCATCCATCGGCATTTCGAACGCCTCGCCGAGGGCTTCGATCGAATCCATATAATTTCTCTCATTGACCTTGTCGTAATATTCGCCGGCATAATCAACGATCGTCCAGACAACAGGGGAAACATAAAATTTTTTCGAAAATATCTCATACATACTGAGTTTATAATATTCCGTTCTTTTCCACTCCCCTTTTCCGCCACTGACCATTGCATAGAGATCAGTCAGTCGGAGATTTTTCCGGTCCTCTGGGTCGGAAGAGACGATCGCCTGGTCCGGAACGCCTTTACCCATTTTTGTCATCTGACCCCAGAGACCCAGAAGGAAAAAGGTCTTCCCCGATCCCCTCGGACCAAACACAAACACGTTCGAACCCCTCACGCCCACGATGGAGTACATCAGGACGACGAAAAATATCGTTGCGACAAGAATGCCGCTCCCGTAAAAAAAGGCGTTCTGTGCGGTGATCTTCCCCATTGCAGCGGTTGCGTCCGGCACCATCGTCGCCGATTTCGTGCTGAAACTGGATACCAGATACCCGACAATCACCGCAAACGCAATTGTCAGGAATACCTTCGCACTGGTTGCCAGGATATCAAACCGGTTTTTGACGAGAACAAAAACCACAAGAACGATCCCGAGAAAAAAACCCATTCCAAGGGCTTCAGGAACGATACATCCGTACGGGAAGAAATGCCAGATAACATAGCCGAACAATATTCCAAACACTATTCCATTAAATCGTGAATCCGAGGAAAATAGCATCCCGATAGAGACGGCAAGAAACAACCCGCAGAGCAGATCGATGGCAAGTTTCACCTCATACGGCGCACTGATAAACCAGTAAACCTGGAACAAATTGATAAAAAGAAGGGCCACGATGACGGCGAGGACAACCGCCCCCGCCATGACAAACAATCTTTTCCGATTGTTGATAATCATCAGCGAACCGCCTCACGGATATCCTTTTCCTCATACAACTCAAGGATACGGCTTTTTGCTTCACCTTTGCGCATATCGTCTTCATTTCTCTCCATATCGGCGATTTCAGCCGCTTCAGTCAACCTCAAGAGGTCTTTTCTGACGACATACTGGCCGTTCTGCAAAAACAGTACATGATGGAGAATATTATTTCTGTTGTCCGCATATTTCGTCCAGTAACCACCGCCGGTCATCAGCGGAGAGATATTGTCGAAAAAGCTTGCAGCAGCAAAGAACGTGAGACCGATTTCCCAGGGTTTGCTGTAATTATGTGCTGCCACCTTTGCGTAATGCATCTGCTGGAGAGAGAGGTCACCTGAAATCGTCCTGCAGATATCCTCATTGATATTCGAGATTTTATCGGTCATATACTGCGAAGGAGACGACAGTACAAGGGCAGCCCTCTCAAAATTCCATGAATCGGTATGTGAGGCGCCATAACTGATATTAAAGTTCTTGACACCAAGCAATCCTTCGTTAACAAGGTTCCGATACGTTCCTTTGACCAGACCGAGAACGCGATCAAGTTCCTCTTTTCCTTCATCCTTTGAGTCCAGCACTCCCATGGTCGAATCATCGGCAATTAACGACAGCACGGCAGGGTTGATTCCCCCATACCGCGTGTGGTACTTATCCCGGATCGTCGTATCGCCGGTCTGCCGCTTTTTATCGATGGTATCGAAACTGGTCTCCAGACTGGAATCATGGAGATTGTACAATCTGCGCTCTTTCAGAGTCTCTTCAATGATATTTTCGATTAAAGAAAATGTCGCCAGTGTATTCTGAAGAGTGCTGATAGCGGCATCAGCTGCATCAATATCCCGGGAGGTCAGATTGATTTCTTCTCCAAACTGCTCCTTTTCATTTATCAGATCCAATAACCGCCCTTTCAGGAAATCAAGAACTTCTTGCGTCCCTTCACACTCAAATGCGCTGCGGAAAGCGGAATAATCACCATATCCGAGTTCGAGATCAGAGAGGATCGTCTCGATAATCCTTTTTCTTTCGGACTCGAGATCATCTGCCATATCGTCAGATACGAACCTATCCATAATCTCAAAATCAAGGGGTTCTCTCAGACGTATTTTATCGTGTTCCTGATCGGCGATCGCCTTCATTTTATTCAGTTTTGAGGTCGTGTTGGCCTCAATCATCGCCATATCAGGTTTTTTACCAAGGATTTTATCGAACAACCCTATTTTTTCAGCCGATTCTTTCCTGTACTCATAGTAGTAGTAGAGAACCACTGCTTCAGCAAATTCCTTCAAATAATCAAGTTTACCCGGCTGTCCGATCTCCTGGGAGAGAGAATCGATCAATGCCTGTATCTTTACATAATCGGCCTTAACACACCACGCTTTTTTGTTGATCCCGGTCTGTTTTTTCGAGAGCAGATCAGTGACCTGATCCTGCAGGTTCAGGTGCATCTTCTCCAATTCACGGGCCAGTTCTTCTTCCCTGCTTCGAATCGATCGAATTTTCTCACACTGACCTTCATATGCATCAATCTGCCTCCCTACATCATTACAGGCAGACTTTATTCTCTCCTTTATACCCTCCTCTTTTTGCTTCAATCGTTCACGTTTTTCTATTGCAGAAGATTTTTTACTTTCATTTGAAAGGGCATCGTTCTTCAGTGATTCAAACTTCGATGTAACCTGGCTCATGACATGAGTCAGGTCTTCTTCGCCCCAGAGAATTTTTTTCAGGACAACACGCAGTTCATGCTCTCTAATGCGAAGAATTCTCTTTTGCAGCAATGCCAGTTGTTCGATCTGGGCCAGATAATTCGTAATACTGGAATAGAGAATTCTATCGTCTTCATTTTCAAGGGGTTTGCTGCCTGTATCCATCGATTTTTTCAATCTCGAAACAAATTCAATCAATTTGTCGTATGATTTAATATCATCGAGATTCCTGATATCTTCCGGCAGGTTGTTATTCAAATAATAATCAATTTCCACGGAGGTCTGGTAATTCAGTAATTTCGGGATATCATTGCTCCAGACCTTCTCGAGTTTTTCTATCTCCCCTTTCACAAACGTCAGATCCTCACCGGTCGTAACGATCTCATCATCACCGATGAGTTGATCTGCGTATTTGTGCTCGATCTGATTCAGGATCTCCAGAACTTTCTCATTGATCTGTTTTCTGTTTTTTCCAAGTTCAGTGATTTCCCGGACCACATTCTCAAATTCGGCCTTCAAATTCCTGAGTTCTTCTACAGGATATTCGATGACATGAGAATCTGCAAAAATAAAGCCCGAATAATCCTTCCGTGCATCTATTATATCATATATATCGGCAGTGGGGAGATAAAACGCATTAATTAAAAGATAGGGGAAAGCATGGTCATAATCCAGAACCTCTTTTTTCCGGTCGGCACCGTCCCTGTAACCTGTCGGCCCGAGAGATGAGAGAATACAATAATGAAAGAGTTTCTCTCCCTTCAAATTGAGATATTCAATCTCAGAAAGTGCAATCCCTGCATTCAACTGTTCTTTTTCCCCTTCGACAATCGCCGGCATCACTCCGAAGAGCCAGATCTTCCGGGTGGGTCCGGAGAGCCCCTTGATATACCTCGCCAGATCGATGAACATTCCGGATCCCGTGCCGCCACCCAGACCGACGACCAGTGCGATATCCCCCTGACCCGGGAACGAAGGGAAATTCATGTCCCCGGCCTGAGAAATTGCTTTATAAAATACTGCCTTGGAAATCGCCCTTCTTCGGTGGACGCCGCCGCCAAAATCATCGATGATATTACTATCGATCAATTTGAGATCTGAAAACTCAAATCCCCTCTCGGGATCGTTCATCCACCAGACATCTGCATGGGGTTCTCCTTTCCAGCTCTTCACCTGATCGATGACGGACTTTCCGGTCAGACCGGATATTCGCCCGACATTCGCCAGATCGGGGAGATAATAATACCCCATGTTAATATTGCCGCCCATCCCCCCCATCTGGCGCATCATATCTTCAACAGTCTTGTTGACATGCTCCGCACGTTCGATATCATTTTTTCTCTGATTTGAGTCGGTATCAAGGATGGAAATTCTCAACGTCCGATTTTCACTCAGATAATCTTTCAGAAACCACTCATGCTCGCAGAGATTGTACACGAGTTTCTTTCCGCACCCTCCGATCGCGATGATCGTAAGATCCTTTGGCATCTGAAACTCTTTTCTTTCTGAATTAACCCCTTCTGAAACCATAATTTCCCACCTTCCATCATTCAATCGTTTTCATTGATGCCGGCATTGTGGCCGCGGGCATACCCGATCCTGTATCCAGCAAACAGCGCAATTCCACCGATAACAACGAGGATCACGATAACCAGGGGTAAAGAAACACCCATCGGTTTCGTATCCGAATAATCCAGCAGCGTATTTGCTTCGTATTTCAACCCCTTGTCATGCAGATCGATGACGAGACCACGCAGCAAAGGATCCTGAACAGAACTCAAACGATCGAAAAAATCCGTTTCATCCGGAATTTCGATATCAAATACTTCAGTGAATGCATTTCCGACGACAAAACCGTCTTCATCAAAAAATTGCACCCTATAATGCGTATATCCAGTCGTCTGCGCATCGGTTTTTGTTATGACAAGTCCCTCGGACTGAACAATTTCAGTAATCTGTGGCACCTGACCTGTGACATGGATCAAAACGGGGGCGGTGACACTCTTATTCACCCCAAATCGAATCGATTGGTCCTGAAACTGGCTCTGATCATCCGGCAACTCCAGAAATCCAGGATCTGTGATATTCCATAAGAATGATTGACCATATGGCTGTAAGTCCGTTTCAAGTTCTACCTCTGAAACCTGTGGCTGAACTCCACTGATCTTGAGCGTATACTCTACCACGTCTCCTTCCGGATGTATCTTATCAATCGTGCCATCAAGAACGACAACACTCATTGCAGATGCATTTCCGACCAGAATCAGAATAAGAAAGGAAAATAATATAACAAACGCTCTCCGTCCACGTATATCTCCCTTTTTCATGGGAGATCATACGCACATAGAAATATAAGGATTATTATTTGCTTCTGCCAAAATCATGACCAATAATGTTGAGTGAAAGAATATTCAAGAATAATATTGCTGATTTTTTATCGAAAACGATATACTCCATCACCCTACGCCGGACGATCCGCGTGTCCGGCATTGATTGATCGTACCTTCTCTCATCGCATGCGTTGTTCCCCTTTTCGACCCAGAATAGACTGACCTGCAGGGAAAAATATTCATTTTCTTTTGCTCTTCAGAACCCTCATTCAGGATGAGATTCACGTCCCCATGCGATTCATTGGCAGATATGACAAAACCCCGGTGTGGCGCAGGGAATGTGTGTTTATCGAAGAGGGCGCCCCATAACCTCCAGATTATAATGCCACATGCAAAGAGGATCGATCCGACGACTGATCCTTCTTTTCGTTCATGCCCGGGAACAACCAGATTTATTTTATAACCATCAGATCCGATGATACCTCCATTTTTGCGGAAATTGATTTTGTATCAACGAAACATCGAGAGAAATCGCTCTGTAGAAATGCTTCTCGAAACTTCAGAGCATTGGCCGATCACCGGTGAAAGTCACAGGCATGTTCTCTGATGAGAGGGTGTCTACAGAACCCAGCAATTCAAAAAAAAGATCATTGTTGGTGTGATCGAGGATTTCTCCAAAGTCACAATTTCATTCATCGCCTCTTCACGAAGAGATAGGCTCCTCCTCCTATCAGAATGACGACGACTATCAGGACGATCCAGGTGAGAGGGAGACCTCCGGTCTCCGTGGCCGGGACGGCCGTCGTTGCCGGGG
>Ga0209269_1000244_pt1 | contig 66608 bp, 59 predicted proteins | sample MTBAKMMethaMetaG_FD_187455 | JGI IMG/M metagenome (GOLD analysis project Ga0209269, IMG submission 187455) | Enrichment culture microbial communities from Arthur Kill intertidal strait, New Jersey, USA, that are MTBE-degrading - MTBE-AKM (Arthur... | ecosystem: Environmental > Aquatic > Marine >... | reverse complement strand
GGGTGTTGACGGCGGTGACCGTCGCTCCTTTGGTGCACTCATCGGCCTCGGAGTCATAGACCGCTCCGGCGATCCACTTCTTGGGGAGGTTGCGGTAGTAGACCCGGGGACGGGTGGGAAGCTCCGGCTTTAGGAGCTCGGCTCCGGCCAGGAGGGCTTCTATCTTGGGGTCGTCTTCCTCTCCGAAGGTGAACGCTCCGGTGGGGCAGGCATCCGAGCAGCGGGTCTCGGTCCAGCCCTGGTCTAAGAGATGGGCGCAGAAGGTGCACTTCTGGGCGATGTTGAGATCGTCGTTGAAGTAGATGACGTTCTCATACGGGCAGGCCTCGATGCACATCTGGTTGCCCCGGCACTTGTCCGGGTCGATGATGACGATGCCGTCATCTCGTTTGTAGATGGCATGAGCGGTGCAGGCTTCGATGCAAGGGGCATCGTCGCAGTGCTGGCAGATGCTGTGGTGGTAGGTCACCTGCACCTTAGGGACGGTGCCTCGCTCCAGGTTCTCCACCTTGTTCCAGAACTGGCCGGTGTCGGGTTGGGGTTTGGCGATGGGGGACCAGTCGTTAGCCACGTGCTCGTCTTTACAGGAGACCTGGCAGTTGTGGCAGCCGTTACAGATGGCCAGGTCTATGATCATGACTTTTGACATCAGTCCGCCTCCCCCATGACGCAGGCTTCCAACCCGGGTCCGGCACAAGGATGGAAGGGACGGGCGAACGCCTCCGGATACTTGGCCTTCATCGCTTCCATGTCGGTCTTCTCGACCTCGGCCAGGAAGCCGCTCACGGCGTGACCGGGCGCGTTCTTCGAGGTGGTGTTCCGGGGCACGATGGTGTTGATGGCCCCGCCCCGGTCGATCTCGCCGGGCACGATGGGATCCCATTTCGCCCCGTGGTCGATGCCGACCGTACCGGGCATGATCCGCTCGGTCACGTAGGCGCCGGCCAACACTGTACCCCGCTCGTTGAAGATGGAGACGATGTCACCTTTCTTGATCCCCCGCTCGGCGGCGTCCACCGGGTTGATCCACAGCGGATGGTACTGATAGCCGTCGGGCCCCTTGACCTTGCAGGTCTCGATCTCGCGGAACCAGGTGATGTCTTCGTGCTCGGAGTGGATCCCCCAACGCGGATGGTTGCTCATGACCAGCAGCGGGTACTTCTTCGACCTCTCCGTACCGATGGTCTCCTCGTGGTACAACCCTTTCGGGATCCACTTGGCTACCGGCGGCCGCTCCTCGTCGTCGGGGAAGTGCTCGGCCAGACCGGTGGAGTAGTACTCGAGCTTGCCGGTCGGCGTCGACAGCGGGTTCTTCTCAGGATCTTCGTAGAACCCGATCATGCCGGCGGGGACTTCCTCCCAATCGGGATTGGGCGGTACGACGTAGTAGTCTTTCTCGTTGAACTCCTCCCAGCTGACCAGATCGGCGACCCGGGAGACGTCGTAGCCGTGCCTGATGATGTCCTCCACACTCCGACCCTCGGTGTATTCCTCCAAGAGCCCCAGCCGCTCGGCGATCTTGCAGACGATCTCGTAGTCGCTCATCGACTCACCCAAGGATTCGATGCACTTGCGCTCGCGCAGGAGGACCTGGAACTGGCCGCTGCCCTGCTCGGCGCCGATGTCGTCCTCTTCCAGTTTCGTGTTGACCGGGAGGATGAGGTCGGCGAGCAGCGCGTCGTTCTCCAGCCAGGGATGCTGGCACATCATGAACTCGATGTCGGGGTCCCGCATGGCCCTGACGTAGTCGTTACCCGCGTTCCAGCAGGTGATCCACGACGGGGAGTCCGTCCACACCATGTGGATCCTGGAACAGCCGTCGGCCGGATATTTGTAGTGGACGAACTGGTCTTCCCGCGGACAAAGCTCGGCTTCGTTCCCGTACCAGTCGATATCCTTCTCGAGGATGGCCTTGGGCACGAGGCACTTGGGGATGAACGAGGGATGGTTGGTCTCGGTGGGCATCCCTCCCGTGTACGCGGGTAGGATGTCGATGAGACGAAGAGGCTCCGGCGTCGACATCTGTTCCATCAGGTCGAACACGCCCCACTCGATCATCGTGGCCTGGTTGCAGCCGGGCTTGCCCAAGCCCTGCATGCCGAGCAGCATCGGCTGGAGACGGCCGGGCTCATGGGCGTAGGGACCGCGGATGCCGGGACCGCCGTTGCCGATGCACACCGTGGTCCGGTTCGAGGCCCAGTCGCTTGCCAGGGCCTTGATGGTACGGGTGGGCACTCCGCAGATGGGTGAGGCCCACTCCGGAGTCTTGGGCTCCCCGTCCTCGCGACCCATGACGTAGTCCTCGAACTTGTCGAAGCCATACGCGTGAGTGGCGATGTACTCCTTGTCGTAAGTGCCGTCCTTGATCCACTGATAGGCGATAGCCAGATAGAGGGCGGCATCGGTGTTGGGCAGCACCGGTATCCACTTGTCGGCGTGGACCGCGTTCGCGTAGTTCACGTCGGGAGCGACATAGATCTGGCGGATGCCCAGTTCGCTCCACCAGTAGCTGATGCGACTGGCGAACTGACCGTTCCAGCCCCAGGTGGTGGTCTCCTGGTCGCAACCCCAGAACAGCAGCAGGTCGGTGTTCTTGGAGATGTCGTAGAAGAGGTTGGCCACCGGGACCTGTTTGCCCACCGGCTGCATGCCCCAGAAGTGCTTGGCACCCCAGGTCCAGCCTTCCCAGCTGTCGGGATCGCGCATCTGCAGGGTGTAGCCCCCCATGAGCCGAAGCAGCTTCCTCCCGCATCCGTGCGGACCGTGCACCACTTTGTTCTCGCCGTGCTGGTCGCACTCGTAGAGGATGGCGGTGGTGCCGTACTTCTCCTTGATGCGCAGCATCTCGCTCGTGATGAGGTCGAGCGCCTCATCCCAGCTTATCCGCTTGTACTTGCTGACACCACGGTTCTGGATGTTGCGCTCGCCCTTCGGGTCGAAGTCCACGCGGAGCATCGGGTAGCGGATGCGGGCCGGCGAATAGACCCGCTTCTTGTAGGCGATGGTAAGGGGAGCCGAGAGGTGCTTCATCCTGGGCTCGAAGGTCTTGCCGCGGGCTTTCATCACCCAGGGCTTGATGTCTCCCTCAGAGTACTTCCAGTCGTAGTGGAGCGGACGGATACGGATGATCTTGCCGTCCTTCACGTCTATCGCCGATGAACCGGAGCCGTAGGCGACCCCCGCCCAACTCAGGTCCTTAAGGTAGGTACGCTCTCCAGGGCCGCACTGTATGCCGCCAGGTGCTCGAGATGCTTCGTCCGCCATGGATTCCCCCCGTTGTCGTCAGACTTCTCTCCGATAGAAGACCCACGTTCCGTGAGGTTGGTAAGAGCTTACCAACCAGGTAGGTACACTATCGTGCAGGAGGGGTCGTCTGTCAAGGGGTATATGGAAGAGAGGATGCAGGATCGACGCCCGGAAGAGCTCGGCTCCCCGATAGGCGGCTACTCCGCGGCGATGTCCTCGAGGATGCGGCCGAACATCTCGGCAGAGCGTCTCTCGACGCTGATCGGGTCCAGGCAGCGCAGGTAGCTCAGGTCCTCCCACCATATCCAGGCGTACAGCTCCGACACGATGAACTCCGCATCGACGTCAGAGCGCACGGTCCCCTCCTTCTTGCCCTTCTCGACGACTGCGGCGAGAGCGTCCACCAGAGCCTGGTGGGTCTCGCCCACATGCTCTCTCACCCGATCTTCGGGAAGCCACACGTTGAACTGGAACATAGGACCGTTGAAGCCCACCAGATCTCTCGAGAAGTCCTTGGCGTGGGTCTCGCCGAACCTCTTGATGCGCTCGTACACCGGCAGGTCGGCATGGGCTTCGATCCATTCGAACACTCTGTCGGCCATGCTGTCGTACGCGGCGATCAGCATGTCGTCCTTGCTGGCGAAATACTTGTAGAGGGCGGCGTCGGTCACCCCCACCTTGGCAGCGATCCGAGCCAGGCTGGCTCCCTGGATGCCGTACTTGGCCACCAACTCCCGGGTCGCACGGACGATCTGGTCTCTACGATCGGCACCCCGGGACCGACCGGCTCCGTTCCGAGTATCGTCTTTGTCGACTGTCGTCACGAACGCCTCATCCATGCGATTTGCGAGCAGTGGGCCTGCAGTATGCCTCCGGTCCTGAGGGTTTGCAAGCCTGCCGGACCACCCATCGCGTCCATCGCTAGGCACCTCGGTCGCCCAGGGCGGGTCCACCGTCTTTGAGAAAAGCCACCGTGCGTCTGAACGCTTCTTCCCGCGACACTATCGGCCGATAGCCGAAGTCTCGTTCCGCCCGGTCGTGCCGGTAGGTGTGATCGACGCACGTCTGCGCCACCGCGAACCGGTTGAGATTCGAGCGAGGCGCGACCACCTCGGCCACGCACGCCAGACCGTACGCGATCGGATAGGGGATGCTCCGTTTGGGCACCGGCAGGTCCACCGCCTTCAGATAGGGTTCCATGAAGTCGAAGAGATTGCCGGCCGGGTAGTGGTCTCCGATGAAATAGTGCCTGCCGGCGACCGTGGACCCGGGGAACAGATGCCGGGCAGCGAGCACGTGGGCATGAGCGGCGTTCTCGGAGTAGACATGGCTGAACCGCGCCTTCCCGCTCCCCAGACGCATGTACTTGCCGTCCCGAGCCATCGCCACGATGTTGCCTATGTGATAGCGGTCCCGGGGACCATACATCCCCACCGGTCGAAGGGCGCAGGTGGCGAGATCTTCGGAGTCCGCAGCGAGCATGAGTTGCTCCGCGACGATCTTGGTGCGGGAGTAGGGATCGCGGGGCATCCGCCTCGGGTAGGGCAGCGACTCGTCTCCATCCACTATGGGCCTGCGGCCGTCGACGACCACGTCGATCGTACTCGTGTAGACCAGCCGCTTGATGCCGAGCTCCCGACACACGTCTATCACCAGGCGGTTGCCCTCAATATTCACCTCTTCGTACTCGCGCGCGGGCGTCCCTGGGTCCCAGACCGCCGCGGCGGTCTGGAAGACCACCTCCACTCCATCGCACGCCGAGGAGACATCGACTCGAGAGCGGATGTCACCCACCCGCGCGTCGCACGAGGGGTCGTCGAGGGACTGCAGGTCGAGGACCCGGACCTGTTTGCCGGCGGCCACGAGCTGCCGGACGATCTCGTAGCCGAGCATCCCCGCGCCTCCTATGACCAGGCACCGCTCGAAATCCCGGGTCGCACCGGTCACTCTCTTTTCGCGCTCTGCGCTCGACGACATCCGAGCCCTCCTACGGTCTCACTGTGATGGCCCCTTCGGGGCAGACTTCCACGCACGCGCCGCAACGGGTGCACAACGACGGCCACAGTGCGGTCACCCGCCAAGCCTGGGGATCGAGGGGATCGTCCTCCACCGCTCCCAGGGTCTCGTGAAGGAGGAAGACGGCCGGAGCGCACGCGCGCAGACACCGCCCGCACTCCCGGGGGTCGACGCCCTTGCCGTCTCCACAACGAGAGTAGTCGATGGTGATGCGGGTGCGGGTCTTTCTCACCGGCCGCCCGAGTATCGGCGTCATCCTCGTCCACCACCCTCAGTACTTGCCGGCCACGGCCGGGATCCGGTCACGCGGCACCAGGTGTACAGCTCCCGTCGAGCAGGCGTGGCGGCAGACCCCGCAGCCGTAGCAGAGCTCTTGGTCGACACGGGGCCGATCCAGCACCTTGTCCATGCTGATAGCGCCGAAGGGGCAGGCGGCTACGCACGCGGCGCAGCCGACACAGGCCGGCTCGCTCAGATCGGCTACGTATTCGGCCTTGTAGATGGACATGATCCCGAAATCGACCCGCGGGCGCAGTCCGGCGCACTCCGGATTCTCGCACGAGCAGAGATTGTTGATGTAGGGATAGGGTCCGAACCATATCGTCCCGATGTAGCCCTTGCGGTTGTGCTCTCGGAAGCGGGCTATCGCCTCCTCGCGGGTCAGATGATACTTCTCCTTCTCGGGGATGAACCGGGGCAGCTGGTCGATGATCTCTGACATCACCCCGAAGTTGATGCAGCAGGCCTCCTTGACGCCCCGGGTCATGTAGCGGCACATGCAGTTCTTCTCGATGATCGGCTCGACGGCACAGTGGCGGAGGATCTCCTCGCCGTCCTCGAGAGGCACGACCTGGCCGAAGTGGCCTTCCGGTCGAAACGGATCGGTGGGTGGCTTGCGGCTGTGCAGCATCCGCTCGGCCATATGCTTGACCACGCGTCCGATGATGGGCATGCGGAAGGTGTAGTCCATCCCCACCGGGCTGAACCCGCCGACCTTGCGTACGGAGATCTGCTCGAAGTTGGTGTATTGCTCGAGCAGGAACTCACGCAGGTCGTACTTCTCGGCTATCTCGTTGGAGTAATGCTCGGCGTTGAGGTACCACTTTCCGCCGCTGCCGTGCTCCATGCAGTAGTCACACATATCGGGTGATGATGACTGATGGAGCGCTGTTGACGCAAGTCCGTCGGCCGACGGAGACGCAATGCTGAAAGAGAACGAGTCTCGAGGGCGAGGCGGGCGATCGCCGACGACCCCGCCCCCAAGACCGCTGCAGACTATGGTTAGAGATCGACGACTGCGATCGCGTCTATCTCCACGAGACAGCGCGGGTCGGTGGCCAGACGCTGTACCTGGACCGTCGTCGAGGTGGGCTTGTACTCACCCATGTACTCGTTCCAGACCTTGTTGAGATCGTCCTGGAGGTCGAGATTGGTGAGGAACCGCTTGCAGTGCACCACGTTCTTCATGGTGCCGCCGGCCGCTTCCACCGACTTCTTCAGGTTCTCCATGGTCATGCGAGCCTGGGTTGCCATATCCGGCGGGATGTTGTCGAATTCCGCGGGGATATGGGGATGGCTGTGATAGACAGGCGCCGCCGTCACGCCGGCGAAGAAGAGCAGACTCCCCCCCGTGACCTTGATCGCAGGTGCATAGGGCATCATGACGTCGGGTCGGTCGGGCCATTCGATGTGTTCGATCTTGACGGTCATTCGGCCTCCTCGTTCTGGCTGTTGTAGATCCACGGACACGTATCCTCGGGCGACTCTCCTACTCCCGGCCCAGATGCTCCGCGAGATGCACGTATAGTACCTTGGGCTCGGTGCCGTGCTCCTCCAGTCTTCGCGCCGCCCCTTTTTCGACCAGCTTGGCCACCTCGCTCTCGGGATCGTCGAGATCACCGAAGACCCGGGCGGTCGCCGGACATGCCTCCACACAGGCCGGCTGTCCCCCCTGCTCCAGGCGATGCAGGCAGAAGGTACACTTCTCGATGACACCCTTGCCGTGCTCCACCGCGCCCAGCTTCTGGAAGTAACCGATCTTCTCGAAGGGCGTGAAGTCGTGCGGCTCGTGGTAGGGCCGGGGCTCGGTCCGATTCAGCACCCGGGCCTCGTAGGGGCAGGCAAGCGCGCAATATCCGCAGCCGATGCAGCGATCGTTGTCGATGGTCACCACTCCGTCGGACCGCTTGCTGGTGGCCCCGGTCGGGCAAGCCTTCAAGCAGGCCGGTTCGTCGCAGTGCATGCAGAGTGTCGGGAGGGATCGGAGCTTCGTCTGAGGGTACTTCCCGGTCTCGTAGATATGCACCTTGCTCCAGTGCACGCCGGGAGGGGTGAAGTTCTCCCGCTTGCAGGCGACGTCGCAGGCCATGCAACCCGAGCACTTCTCCAGGTCTATCACCATGCCGTACCTCACCGTCCACCTCCCTGGTCCGATCCCAGTCGAGTGACCCGCACCCGGGGACTGATGTCGGTCGCGCAGGAGATGGGATCGAACTCTCCCTCCCGATCGGAGAGCAGGTCGTTGAAGTCCGGACCCTCCCAGGTGATGGGGTTGCGCAACATGCCCTTGAAACCATGGTGGCCGGGGAAGCCCAGCGCTTCCGGATGGATGAGTTCGGTGAGCCTGAGAACTCCCTCGGCGCTGCCTCCCCAGAAGGCCTCCACCTTGACGGCGTCGCCGTCACGGAGGCCCTTCTTGCGAGCGGTCTCTCTGTTGATGAGGATGCGGTAGTCGTAGGGATCGTACGCCTTCACGGGTTCCCGGACCCAGGGATTGGCGATCTGATCTCCGGAGCACATGCGGGTCTGAGGGGTGGTCCAGACCATCGCCCGCAGATCGTATTCGCCCGCATACGCCTCGTCGCAGCGGCCAACCCACTGGGGGATCGGCTCCCAGTGCTGCCAGAACTCCACCGGGTCCCACCCGGGGGGCGCCTCCAGGCCGATACCGGCCAGATTCTTCTTGAGCTCTTGTCCGTTGGCGTAGAACTGGTTGAAGTAGAGAGGATGTCGCGTCGTCCCCCAGGGGAAGTAGTAGAAGTTGTAGCTCTGGGCCTTGGAAAGGAGTTCCGGGATGTGGGCGTGCTCGTCGAAATAGTCGAGCCCGTACTCTTCTCCGTAGTGGCAGCGGGTCAGATGGTCGATGATCTCGGGGGTCATATACTTGGTGTGGAGATCGAGCTGGTGCTCCTCGCACAAGGCAAGAGTGCGGTTGACGTGATCGTTGAGCCCGCCTTCACCGAACAGGAAGCCGGCACGCTCGGCGATGTCGATGTACATGTCGTCGGCCTGGCGGGTGTTCCACACGGGATCGATCGCCGGTTTCGATACCTGGACCGTCCGAGTCTGGAGCATGGGCATGTCCGCGGCGTGGACCACATGATCGCCGTATTCGAGCATGGCGTAGCGTTCGAAGATGGTGCTCTCCGGAAGCAGGATGTCGGCGAACTGAGACGTCTCATCGTAGGTGAGGGCTACCACCACCATGAACGGTATCCTCTTGAAGGCCTCGATGGCATGCCTGGGGGTGCAGTTGGAGTGGATGGGATTGCTCCCGAACACCATGAGCATGTCCAGGTTGTGGTCGACGCCGTAGCGCTCCGGGTCCAGCACCGTCTTCCAGGCCAGATAGGGACTGGTGTGCCGATGGGGGTAGTATTCGCGCAGGTCGATGGAGAGGGGCTGTTGCCAGGGGACCGGCTGAGCCTCCTGCTTCGGCTCCACCACCCCGTCGGGACCCGGACTGAGGACCGGACCCTGTTCTGAGCCCAGGAACCCGCCCGGGACATCCGTGGCTCCGACCAGTCCCGCCACGAGCTTCACGGCGAAGTGCTGGTACGACCCGTGGGTGGTGGAGTAGGCACCGCGCTCCGACTTGATCACGGCCGGGCGCAGGGGGAATTCGAACCCGTCCAGTTCGATGGTGGCGTGGACGTCGGCCGCGGCCACGAAGTCGCGGGCGACCCGGCGGATGGTCTCCGCGGGCACGGTGGTGTGCTGCTCCTGCCACTCGGGCGTGTACTCGGCCATGCGCTCCTTGAGGAGTGTGAACGCCGGGCGACCGCGGCGACCCTCCATCTCGTACTCACCTTCCAGAGCGTAGTCCTGGATCGTGGGGTCGTCGAAGGTCTTCGCCCGCCCATCGACCGGATCCCACACCAGGGGTTTGCCCGTATCCGGATCGTTCACATAGAGCCTGTCCTCGCCGATCAGGTAGACCAGGTTGCTCCGCTCTTTGATGGAGCGTTCATCCAACTGGGTCACCGGCATCTCGTGGAGCATGACGTGGAGCATGGAGAGAGTGAAGGCCAGGTCCCCACCGGGACGGATCGGGATCCACTCGTCGGCCATCGCTCCCTCCGGACTCATCCGGGGATCGACCACCACCAGCTTCATGCCCCGCTCCCTTGCCCGGGTGACGGCACGCATCGCATGAGGGCTCCCGTTGTTGGGGCCCAGACTCCCCCCGATGCTGAGGAAGTAGTTGGCGTATTCAAGGTCCTGTTTGTCGAGGAACGTCCCGTTGACGAAAGAGCAGCCGATGTGGACCGGACAGAGGTGGCCCCGGCCCTGGATGTCGTAGGGACTGCCGAACGCCCGGCAGAAAGCCTCGTCGAAGACGATGTTGGCGTAGCCGGCAAAGCCGAAACAGTGGGCGAAGCGGCGGGGGTCGATCTCGCGGATGGCCTTCATCTTCTCGGCCACCGTGTCGAGCGCCTCATCCCAGCTGATCTCCGTCCAACCCGGGTCTTCGTCCAAGCCCTTCTTCGGGTTGGTGCGCTTCATGGGGGCTTTGACCCGGTAGGGATTGTAGGTGGTCATCATGGCCGCCTGCCCTCGGCCGCAGAGCTTGCCGCCACTGGCCGCGTTCTCCGGGTCACCGGCGATGCTCAGGATGAGACCGTCCTTGACGTAGACCTGGGCCGTGCACCAGACCTTGTTGCCGCACAGCTTACACATGACCCGTTTCCACTCCCCGCCCTCGAGAGCCTGCGGGACGATGGTCTCGACCTTGTCTTCCACCCGGTCCTCGAACTCGCGACGCTTCCAGAAAGCGTCGGCGATGTTCAAGATTGGTCGCGTCTCAGCCATGGTCAGCCTTCCTTCCCGCTTGTCGCGACCGGTCGGAACCAACGTACCTCCGCCTTCCACGTCAATGGCTCGGCAGAGAGAAAGAACTGTGATCGGCCGAGGAAGAACCCTGCCAAGAGCGCTGCGAACGCGACGATCACGAGCCAGGGTGAGGCGAAGCCCGCCGCAGTCGCGATCCCCGCCAAGATGGCGGCACCAAGTATCCCGAGATTCCGACCGTGCGATCCGCATCGCCAACGGATGGTAGCCGCAAAGAGGCAGACGCCGATCAAGACCAGGATCAGGGCGGCGATCTCGCCGGATGAACCCTCCAGCAACTGCCCGCGCCAACCCAACGCGACGACCAACGCAGCCGAGATCCCTGGGCCGAGAAGACCGGCAAACAACGAGGGCACGGTCGACCAGTGCCGCCAGAAAGGCTGTGACCGTAGCAGGTAGGTGAAGCCGGATGAAAGGACGGCGGCGCTTCCTATTACAATGGCGAAGATCTCAAGCCACAGGGCGAAGACGCCCCCAAGGGACAGAGCCCAGCCGACGACCAGTACCAGCAGGAACACCCCCACCAGGATCGCCTGTCGACTCAGGGCCGAATGCCCCACCCCCAACAGCATGCGATAGATGCGCATGGGCTTCTTGATGCCGAGCGCCGGGGCCAGGGCCCCCACCACTGCGAAGACCAATGCAACGGTGAGGTAAGCGATGGTGAAACGCCCGATCTCGAGCGTGGAGCCGACTACGATGCCGCCGAGAACACAGCCCACCGCAGCAGGAAGAAGGACGAGGAAGACCTGAGCTGGCCAATTGGGGTTTCTATCCATAATGTCTCCTTGATTGCTCGGAGCATACGAGATGGGGCGCCGGCCCCGGGAGGTCGGCGCCCCTTTGATCCAGAACCGCCAGCCCGGCCAGCGCTGAATCGTCTGCGGACCCGTTGATCCAGTGCTACTGGATGAACTTGGGTTCCGCTTCGACCTCGATGCCCGGGTTGTTCGTGTTGTCTACGACCACCAGTTCATAGGGATACTTGGTGCCAGCGACCCACTGGCCGCCTACCAGCGGCGAGCGGCACACGTTCTTGACCGGGTGTGGGGTGCCCATCTCGGGCGTCGTGGTGAAGTCCACCGGACCGGCCAGCGTATCGAGCTTGGTCTTGCTGATCGCATCGACGATGGCCTCCTTGTCATCCACGTCGGCGCACCGCTTGAGCGAGTCCGCGACCACCTCGAATACCGCGTAGTGCAGGAGGTACTGTGCCCATTGCTGGTTGTTACGTTTCTCGAATTCATCCGCGATCTGCTGGCAGGTCTCACCCGTGAGCGAAGAGGTGAACTTCATCCGCGGGGTCCACTGCGTCTCGATTGTGAAGTTGTTCCCCGCTTCGCCCAATGCCTCGACGCCCTGCGGCAGGTCGACAGCTTTGGCGATAGTGGCGATCTTCGGCTTGAAGCCCTGCTGTAGCGCCTGCTTCCAGAAGTTGGTGAAGTCCGGAGGGATCGGCACCCCGGTCACGATCTCGCAGCCCTCCTTCTTGAACTGGGAGATCATCGCCGTGAAATCCTCCGTCCCATTCTGATAGCGCCCCGGATCGACAATGGTGTAGCCAAGCCCCGGCAGGACACTCGGGAACCCGGTAGTGGGATCTGAGAACGCTGCACCGTCCGAGTCGTTTGGCCACAGAGTCCCCACTATCTTGTTCGTCTCTAGGCGATTCCATACGCCCAAGTAGACATTTATGAGGTCTTCCACGCCCCAGAAGTGGTGATAGGTCCACTTGAACCCGACGGCGGGATCTCCGCCTCGGCCGAAGAAGAAGGCCTGCCACGGCGCATCATTGCTGAAGCAGGGGATGCCGTTGGCTTCGCACTGGTCGGCCACCGGGTTGACCGTCTCCGGAGTGGAGGCGACCATCATGATGTCGATCTTTGCATTCAGGATCAGGTCGCCGGCTACTTGGGCGGCACGGTTCGTATCGGACTGGCTGTCCTGGATGGTGAACTTGATGGGATGGTTCATTCCATCGCCGCACATCCAACCGTCGGTGACGATCTCCTGCCAACGCTCCATGCAGTACCTATCAGCAGTGCCGAACGAGGCGAGCGCCCCCGTGAGCGGCGCGACGAAGCCGATACTGATTTCTCTTCCTACCGACGGTCCGGCCGAGGTCGTGGTGGTCTCGGCCGCAGCGGTCGTGGTAGTCGTCTCAGCGGCGGCAGTCGTGGTCGTCGTCTCTTCTCCGCAACCGGCGGCCAGACCGCCGAGCCCGGCTCCAAGACCCACTGCTGCGCCGGCGACACCGGCCAGCTTCAAGAACTCACGGCGACTGACGCTCCTTCTTGCGATACCGGCCTCATCTACGTCTCGAACATCCGAATCCCTGTCGCGATCGTCCATCGTTCCCTCCTGATGAGTTGCTTGTGCGCGGGTCGCTCCTCGGTTCTCTGGTGACTGCACATCGACCGGGCCTCTTTCATCCCCCCCTTCCTCGCGAGTCGGCTCGGGATGTCCCACCTAGCCTCTCTCCAGCATGGTCAATCCGATGTTGCGGCTCTTCTCCAGGGTCAACGTGGCCGAGAAGGCTTCGTAGCCCGGAGCCTCGAGGGTGACGGAGTAGGTATGGCCCGGCTCGAGATGGTCGACGACGAACTCCCCGTAGTTGTTGACCTGGGCGGTACCGACCTCTTGGCCGTCGGCCTGCTTCACCGTCACCGTAGTCCCTTCGGCACACTCGTCGGTGTCGGCGAAGGCGACGCTGCCACCGAGGAAGACCTTGTCCCAGCGGTGAAGGTTCTTGTAGTAGACCCGGGGAAGGGTACCGAGCCCGGACTTGTGGACCCGCAGGTCTTCGGCCTCGATCAGGGCGGCCATCTCGGCCTCGTCGGCCATCACCAGGCGGATGGCGCCCGTGGGGCAGACCTGGCTGCAACGGGTCTCGGTCCAGCCTTCTTCGAGCAGGTGTACGCACCCGGTGCACTTTTGCGCGACATCGGCCTCGTCGTTCCAGTAGATGGCGCCATAGGGGCAGCTGTCGGCGATCTCCGAGCGACCTTTGGCTTTCTCGGGATCGATGATGACCAACCCGTCGTCCCGCTTGTATACCGCGCCGTCTTCGGTCAGGCACGGAGCGGCGTCGCAGTGCATGCAGGGCATCGGCAGATACGCGGTCTGCACGATGGGGAACTGACCCCGCTCGGCCCGCTCGATGTTCATCCACCTCTGTCCCGACCAAGGTTGCGCCACCGAATAGGGTGGGAAATCGTTGCCGACGAACTCGTCCCGGTCGGCCAGGAAGCAGTCGTTGCAGTCGTGACAGCGGGCGATGTCGATCACCAGGTTCCACTTCTTCATCCGGCTGCCCCCTCGCTCGAAGGACCGTCCCATCTCTCCACCTCGATGAGGCAGGAGTTCGGGGCCTGCGCTATCGATGTGGGCGTGATGTGCCGGCTCGGGGTGAGCAGATTGATGCAACCGGCCCGGTCGGCCGATCCGCCCGGTTCACCCAGCGGCAGGTAGTCTGCGCAGGACTCGTAGGAGTGCACGGTGCCGGCCGGTACCCGTTCGGTGATCTGAGCCGCCAGGATGACCGAACCCCGGTCGTTGTAGGCCCGGACGAGGTCGCCCTCTCTGATCCCCCGTCGGGCGGCGTCGGCTGTACTCAGCCTCATGATCCAGTAGCGGTGACCGTCGACGAGGATACGATGGTCTTTCACCTCGTTCAGCCAGCTCTCTTTGGAGTCGCCCATGGTATGGAACGAGAAGCGAGGGTGCGGCGACACCAACTGCAGGGGATATCGCGCGTAGCTATCGGTATGGTGGCCTTCCCAGCTTGGGATGTATTGGGGACCCATGGCGGGACGCTCGGGGTCGTCGACGTCCATCTTCAGCAGGCTGGAAGCGACGAACTCGATCTTGCCCGACATGGTCTGCAGCCCCTTCATGCCGACCGTGTCGCCCGGGGCCGGGCCCCAGTCGGGTGTGTCGCGCCTGCGCCCCTCGGCGAACCAACGCAGAGCCGGGGTCGACACGTGGTCTTTCGGGAAGGGGACCACGAAGTAGCCCTTCTTCTCGAACTCCTCCCAGGTGACGTACTTGGGCAGGTCGGTGGCGTGGAAGTAATCCTTCACCCAGTCGAGATCGGTCTTGCCACCCATGGTGAACTCGTCGTAGACACCCATCCGCTCACAGATCGCAGCGTAGATGTCGTAGTCGGACTTCGACTCGCCCAGCGGCTCGATGCACTTCTTCTGGAGGGTGACTATCCGATGGTTCGCCTGATTGTAGTTGTCCGGGATGTATCCCTGACATCCGGCGAACTCGCTGATGTCCCAGCGTTCGAAGTTGGTGCAGGCCGGGAGGATGATATCGGCGAAGCGGGTCTCGCCCTCGAACCAGATGGCTTGGTTGGCCACGAAGGGTACCTTGCCCTCTCGATATGCTCGGACGAAACGATTGGTCTCGGTCAGGGTGCCGATGAACGAGCCCCCGTACTTGTAGTACATGCCCATGAACGGATAGCCCGGGGCCGGATACTCGTACTTCTGCAACTGACTCTCGATGGACGACCCGCAGAAGCCCTTGCCGCGCCACAGAAGACGCTCGTGCATCATGGCCTCAGGGATACTCAGTCTCGGTATCGCCTGCCCCTCGGTCGAATCGTGGGTGTTCCGGGTGACACCCTTGCCCTCCTTGAACATCCGGTATACCCAGCGGAATCCGGCGGCGGACTTGTCCACGTCACCGGAGATGCCACCCTCTGCATAGCCCGGGAAGAGAAACGACTCGTCCACAGGAACTCCCTGCGTCGTGCCCCAGATATTGCTGCCCGGTTTGCCCATCCCCTGCATGGCGGCGAGTGCGATCATCGTACGGGCCCACTCGTTGCCGGTAGCCGAGCGACAGGCGCCACCCCAGCCGCCGAGTCCCCCGGCGGCCAGCATGGTCTTCTTCGAGCCCCACTCTCGGGCGAGCGCTCGGGTCTCGCGGGCGGGGATCCCCGATTCGCCTTCCGCCCATTCCGGCGTCTTGGGGACACCGTCGGATTCGCCCAGCACGTAGGCTTTCCAGGTGTCGAAACCGGTGGTGCGCTCGGAGATGTACTCCTTGTCGTACAGCCCCTCGGTCAGCCAGACGAAGGCGATCGCCAGACCGAAGGCCACGTCAGCGCCCAATCGGGGGGAGAACCATTTGTCGCCGATGAGGCTCGCGGTGTGGTTGAAGTAGGGGTCGACGAACACCATCTTGACGCCCAGTTCCTTCAACCAGTAGCGTCGAGGGGTGCTTTCGAAGCCCGAGTAGATTCCGTGCGTCGTCTCCGGGTCCGACGACCAGAACACGATCATCTCCGTGTGCTTCAGCGCATCCTCGAGCAGATCGTACTGCTCCGGATTGCCCAGCCGGTGACTGAAGCCCCACATGTGCATGCCGCCCCAGTGCCAGCCTTCCCAACTGTCCGGGTTGTGACCGGCGTGGCACATGCCCAGCACATTGAGGAACCGCAGATAGGCGCTGTGACGATAGCCCACGTTCCCCCACAGGTGGTGAGAGGAGCAGGTGCTCATGATGCCGCCCGGGCCCACTTCCCTCTTGACCCGGGTGATCTCGTCGGCCACGATGTCGAGGGCCTCGTCCCAGCTTATGGGCTCGTAGCCCGACTCTCCCCGGTTCTGGATGTTGCGATCTCCTCTGTGGTCGAAGTCGACCCGCTTGAGCGGCGTGAGGATCCGCTTCGGGGAGTAGACGAGCGACCGCTGAGCCACCGCATGGGGGGCCAGAGTCGTCTTTCGAGGCGGCCGGAAGACTTGGCCGCGCGCCTCGATCGCCCAGGACTCGGCATCATCCTCCGCGAGAGTCATGGGTGTGATCCTGAGGATCTCCCCATCCTTGACGTACACCCAGACGGGGCCGCCGGTGGTCCCATTGGTCAAACGTTCGATCTCTGCCACAGAGTGACCTCCACCCGTTTCCAGGGGCCTGCTATTCGGTACAAATGGAATCCACCATCTGGTTCTATTCTTTGCTTGTGAGCACTCCGCCGCAAGAAGGAGCTTTGGTGGTCTCGTCCCGCTTGACGGGAGGGTGGGTCCACCTAACGGGATGGTGAGCCATCCGGCTGGTGAACGCCCCCGATGGATCCTGTCGCGCGGGACGCCCGCAGCTCCCGTCGCGTCGGCGTTCAGAGGGCATCCGCGATCCTCCGCGCCGGATCCCCGGCGTCGAAACCGACTCCTTGACGCGGAGCCGACAATCAACGTAAGGTGAGCCATGCGCATCGGTACAAACTGAGCCACCATCGTCGTGGCTCCACCTGGGCCCGCGCGGGACCAAGGGTCCGTCCCACGGAGACCTTCGCATGAGAAGCTGGGAAGAAGTCCATCGACTGCACGACCAGGAACATCTCTCCGGCCGGGCCATCGCCAAGAGGCTTCGGATGAGCCGTAACACCGTGCGAAGGCTGCTGGAACTCCCGGAGCCCCCTCGCTACAGTCGCAGTTCGACCTCGCTCCTCGACCCGTTCCGAGAGTCCATCGCCGCGCTCTTGGAGCAGGACCCCACGATGCCGGCCACGGTCATACGGCGCCGCCTCGTGGACCTCGGTTATGTCGGTGGCCTGACCATCCTCAGGGAGTACCTGGCCACGGTGCGCCCGCACTTCGTCGGGTCGGCGAGCCCGGTCCGATCGGCTCCTCAGCCGGTCCCCATCGACGAGGCCGACACCAGGCCGTCAGGGACTCTCAAGACCGACTGGAACACGCCCCCGGGTAGTGAGCCCGGCATGAACCTCATATCCACGGCCTTCGAGATCATCATGATCAACCGCACCAACGAGCGTCTGTTCAAGAAGCCCATAACCGAGATGCTGGGCAAGAAGTGCTATCAGGAGTTCGAACGGCGGCTGGAGGTCTGTCCACACTGCCCGGGCGCGGCGGCACTGGCGACCGGGCACCCGCATCGGGTGGAGACCCGAGGGATACGCGACGACGGGACCAAGTACAGGGTCAGGTTGACCGCCTACCCGATCCTCGGACCGGGCGGCACACCAGCCGGTTTCGTCGAGGTCGAGGAAGACATAACCGAGCAGAAACGGACCGAGGACTTCGCGGGACTGTTCCACGATCTCCACAGTTCTCTCGCCGCCACCCGTGATATACGAAGTGCGGTGCGACAGGCCCTCAATCTCGCCTTCACACTCGAAGGGGTCGATTTCGGATGTGCCTACCTCAAGACGTCGCGAGACGGCGAGTATCAGACGATCGCTCAGCGTGGAACATCGCGCGGGCTGATCGACGCATTGCTGCAGGGAAGCGTCGACAGGAACGCACCTGCGAAATCCGCCGGCGCTTCCGCGGAAGCCGGCAGCGACGCGATCGCCCGCGACTCCCCGGGGGCGGTGGTGCTCGTGCCCGTGTCGGTCGATGACCGCATCATAGCCAGACTCCTCCTTGGATCGTCGACGTACGCCGAGTTCCCGGCGGCGACCACTGCCGCGTTGGAGAGCCTGGGCAGGGTGGCGGGCAGCGCTATCGCCAGTTTCAAGGCTATGCAGTTGGAGAGAGAGGTCCATGAGAACGTCAGAGCCCTCATGAACGAACTCCCTCTTCCGGTGTGGAGCACAGACGAGGCGGATCGGGTCGTGTTCTGGAATCCAGCGGCAGAACGCCTGCTGGGATGGAGGATGTCCGACGTCATGGGTTCCCCTCTGCCCCTGTGCCCGGAAGTGCCGAAGACCCTGGAAGACGCATCGGCTCCGCCCACCGGCCGACAGGACGACCGCGCGATCCGACGACTGGCATGTTTCGCGAAGGGCGGCGATATAGTCGACATGAGCGCCACGTTGGTACCTGGAGGAGCTATCCTGGGCCGTCGATCCGGGAGTCTTACCGTCGTGCACGAATGGAGTACGAGAGAGATCGCCCGATCCCCGCGACGATCCTCTGTCTCCGCCGCTCATACGTCCGAGCCGCCCGCCCCATCCCGACTCGTTCCCGGCAGACACGTGTTGATCGTCGACCACGATGACCGGGAGCGAAAGAATCTCAAGACCGCGTTCAATCGGTCGGGTCTCGCGGTGTCGACCTGTCGGACCGCGGAGGAAGGGATACGGCGCTATGGCTTCTCTCTCCGAGAAGGTAGGGCGTTCGCCTTCGTCGTCGCCCCCCTGCTCGTGCCTGCCGGACAAGGAGGACTCGCACTCGCCTCGACGCTGCTGAAGATGGACCCAAGAGTCAAGGTCGTTCTGAGTACTGACGCGCCCATCATAGGCCTGGAGAGCCACGGACTGGCCGGCTTCGTCTCGAGACCGTGCACGCTGGCCGAAGTGACCGGGCTACTCGAAACATCGCTTCTCGACCCCGACCCCACCCACCGTGCGGTCGCCGTCAGGGCTGACGCCCGAGTCTGAGCTACTGACGACGTTGCTCAGTCCGCCTCTGCGCCCCCTTTGTCACCGGCCAGGCCGAGGTCGACGGGAAGTCCAGCGGCCCAGCTCCGGATGTCCTCCCAATCACGGATATCGCTCGCCGGCAGGTTCTTGAGAGCCGGGAGGAGCTTCCAGCTGCCCCCGAGATTCGCGGGGTCGAACTTGCCACCTACGATCTTGACGGCGCGGGGCGAGAACCACGGGAACTTGGCGAGTTGCTTGTCGAGTTGAGCCCGTACGTCGCTCCAATCCTTCTCCACGTCGTTGAACGGTCCAAGGGCGAAGACCGCCGTCGGCCGCTCCTCCAGCGCGGAGCGGTGCCGCCTGAGGAAACGGACCGCATCTTTGTGCCAGCGGAACATGTAGAGTGGTGCCCCCAGGACCACTCCGCCGTAGTCTTCGAGGCCTTTCACGTCCTTCGCCGGTCTGAGGTCCGCCACTGAACCACCCTCGGTCAGCGTGGAGGCGATCGCCTCCGCCACCTCCTGGGTTGAGCCGTATTTCGTCGCGAAAGCCACGAGGATCTTGGCTGACATGGTCGCTCCTTTCGACGCCGCTCACTCGGCGACCGACCGCCGCGTGGGTCACGTACTACTATGTCCACCCGACCCAACCGAGTCAACTCGGTCGCGACTCCACCCGCCATCGGCCGCTCGGCGTCCTCGCGATGCTTCGCCCCGGACACCAGGCGTTCCCGCCCCTCCACCGTGTATCCTGAGGGAGCTGTGGGACGCCCGCCGGACAGCTCACCCGTCTTCTCGCCGATCCGACTCGGTGATCTCGAGCTGCCCAACCGCACCGTGCGAGCGGGGTGCTTCGAGGGCCTGTCCCAAGCGGGTATGGTCACCGATCGGCTTATCGACCATCACCGCCAGGTCGCCGCCGGAGGAGTGGGCATGACCACCCTGTCGTACTGCTCCGTGAGCTACGACGGCAGGGCCTTCGGCCACGAACTGTGGATGCGGCCGGAGATCCTTCCCGGTCTGCGGACGTTCGTGGAGACCGTCCACGGTCAAGGGGCTGCCGCCTGTCTGCAGATCGGCCACTGCGGGTTCTTCGCCAGCCCTGCGGTCATCGGTGGTCGACCGCTCGGGGCGTCGCCCAAGTTCTGCCTCTTTCGCATGTCCTACTGTCGCGAGATGACAGAGGCCGACATCGAGTGCAAGACCGAGGACTTCGTCCAGGCGGCCGCTCTCGCCAAGCAGGCCGGCTTCGACGTGGTGGAGGTCCATGCGGGCCACGGCTACCTCCTCAGCCAGTTCCTCTCTCCCTGGACCAACCGACGAGCCGACGGCTACGGGGGTAGCCTGGAGAACCGTCTCCGATTTCCCACCGACGTCGTGCGGCGTATCCGGGCCGAGACCGGAGAGGGATACCCGGTGATCGTGAAGATGAACCAGTGCGATGGGATGAGAAGAGGACTCGGACTCGACGAAGCCGTCGGGGTGGCACGAGCCTTCCAGAAGGCGGGCGCGACCGCCCTGGTGCCCTCCTGTGGGTTCACCGCGCGCACGCCCCTGTACATGCTGAGGGGCGGAGTCCCCGTCAGGGAGATGGTGGCCGCGCAGCAAGGTCTCTTCTACAAGATCGGTCTGACTCTTTTCGGGAGGCTGATGGTCCAACGTTATCCTTTCGAACCGCTGTTCTTGCGGGAGGGAGCCAGACGCATCCGCGACGCCGTGGACATCCCCGTGGGATACGTGGGGGGAGTGCGCTCTCTCGCCGAGATGGAGGGACTCGTCTCCGAAGGTTTCGCCTTCGTGCAACTCGGTCGGGCGACGGTCCGCGACCCCGGATTCGTCGAGCAGCTCCGAGCAGGGGTCATGGTCAGGTCGTCGTGCGACGAGTGCAACCGTTGCATCGCCACCATGAGCGCGAACGGCCTCACCTGCGTTTCGGCTGAGGAAGAGGAGGTCGTCCGTGGGTGAAGACCGCGCTTCGGACGTAGCCGTCGCTCCTCGCGACGCCGTCGCCTCGGGGTCCACCGGACCGTGGGCACTCGTCACCGGGGCATGCTCCGGCATCGGTCTGGAATCGGCACGGGAGTTGGCCCGACGCGGATACCCGCTGATCTTGGTGAGTGATCGCGGGCCGGCGCTCGAAGAGGCCGCCCGACGGCTGGAGAACGAGTGCGACGTGTCCACCCGCGTCATCGTCATGGACCTTGCCCAGCCGGGAGCCGCTCTCGATCTCTATGAAGAAGTGCGACGGCTCGGCCTTGAAGTGGACGTCCTCGTGAGCAACGCCGGCTTCTTCTTCTTCGGGGAGATGGCCGATGCCGACCCCGGGCGAGCCGAAGCCATGCTGCAACTCCACGTAGTCACCCCCTCGCTGCTGGCGCGGCATTTCGGCCGCGATATGCGCGAACGCCGGCGGGGCCACATCCTTTTCGTCTCGAGCATCTCGGCCTGGAGGGACTTCCCCGGGATCGCCTGGTACGGCAGTTCGAAGAGGTATCTACGCAGCTTCGCACGGGCTCTTCACGACGAACTCGGGGTCTGGGGCGTGACCGTCACCTGTCTCGCTCCCGGCGCCGTCGCGACGAACCTCTACGAACAGACCGGTGTCCCCGTGAGGACCGCCGTCAGGATCGGCGTCATGAAGGACCCTGCGGGCGTCGCCCGAGCGGGGGTGAAGGCCATGTTCCGAGGCAGGGCCGTCGTGATCCCCGGACTCTCGGCCAAGATGATGGCACTGGGCATGGCAGCGATGCCCCGCTGGCTCATCCGGGCCGTCCGCCGCTACTCGCCGCTGCTCCCCCGACCTCGGGACTGACGCGTCCTCCTGTTGAGTGAGGCTTCACTCAGGCGCGTATACTAGAGTGGACGGCAGTACCGGAGATCATCGATCTGACTGAGGAGGACCGGTGGTAAGGGCGGTGCGGACTCGAAGACTCCCCCCGGACGAGCGACGGGCACAGATCGTCGCGGCGGTCCTCAACGTCATCGCCGAGTACGGCGTCCCCGAGACGACTGTCTCGCGCATCGCCAAAGCCGCGGGAGTCTCCGAAGGCACCCTCTATGTCTACTTCGAGAGTCGGACGGACATGCTCCTGGCGGCCCTGGAGTCGATCCAGTCCGACATGTTCGAACTCATCGACCAGTCGCCCGACCTCGATGCTCCCGAACGTCTACGCGCGATCGGCAGGGCACATTCCCAGATGATGAAGACCGAGAGAGGGGGATTCACATCCGCCTGGATCGAGTTCATCGCCGCGGGCCCTCAGGTGGGGCTCCGAGACGCTGTCGCCAGAACGCAGATGAACGCGTTCCAGAGCATCCGAGGCATGATCGAAGACGGGATCGCGCGCGGGACGATCGCCGCCGACGTCGACCCCGACCGACTGGCCTGGGGCTTCTACACCGTCTTCTGGGCCGAGAATATCGCCTGCCTGATGGGCCTCGACGAGTACATGGACGACGGCCACTCCGCCCACGTCCTCGGTCTGATCCTCGAAGAGGGGATCCCGGCCGACTGACCCTCTAGTTGTGGTTGAGACCGCCGTCGACCAGGAGTGTCTGGCCGGTGAAGAAGTCGCTGTCCGAGGAGGCCAGGAAGAAGGCCGGTCCGGCCATGTCGTCGGCTTGCAGGTTGCGGTCCGGTAGGCACTGGCCTTTTCTCGTCTTCTCCCAATGCTCGACCGCATGTGCGGCCTGCTCCATGTTGGCCGCAGTCAGGGTGAACCCCGGGGCGAGGGCGTTGACCCTGATCCCTTCGGGCCCCAACTCTCGCGCCAACGCCCGAGTGAAGCCGATGATCCCACCCTTGCTCGAGACGTAGTGGATGAACCCCGCGACCCCCTCCCAGAAGGTCGAGGAGGTGAGGTTGATGATCTTGCCGTAGCCCTGAGGCTTCATGTATGGGTAAACGGCCCTGGCGCAGAACCACATGCCTCGCAGGTTCACGTCGAGGATGTAGTCCCAGTCCTCGACCTTCCATTCGTAGAACCGTTGCCAGGGCTGCTTGGACATGACCCCTCGGAACGCCGCGGCGTTGTTGACGAGGATGTCGATCCTGCCGCCATACGTATCGGCCAGAAGCTTGGCGGCCGCCTCGCACTGGTCCTCCTGGGTGATGTCGCAGGTGATGGCGATGGCATCACCTCCCGCGCGCACCTACATCTCGAGGGCGGCTTCAAAACCTTCGTGGACCGCGTTAAAGAGGATGCGCGGTGCCTTGCAGTCGCCGATGACGTGGACCTCCTCGGCTGAACCCTGCAGTTCCGCGGCCACCTCGGATCGAGACCGCAGGTCGGTCGCCACCACCACTACGTCCGCGCGGAGTTCCTGAGGCTGACCGTTCGCGTCTCGGGCGATCACCAGGCCGGTCCGCACTTCCTCGAGGACGACCCCGGCGCGCACTCTGATCCCGAACTCCTCCAAGTAGTCTTCCAGGACCATCACGTCGACGAAGTTGACCGTTTGGTCGGCCGCCGACCCTCCCGGGATCTCGATGATGGCCACCTGCTTGCCCTGACGAGCGAGATGAAGCGCGGCTTCCCGACCGACCCCGCCGCTTCCGGCGACCACCACCCGTTGTCCGGACACGGCCGCCCCTTGCAGCGCATCGCCGGCCCAGACGACGTTGTCGCCGCCGAACCCCGGCACTTCGGGCCACACCGGCTCCGCCCCCACGGCTACGATCACCTCGTCGGGGACCTCCGCGCGAACGCGTTCGGCCGTCCCCTCGGTGGCCAACCGGACCGTGACGGTCGACTCCTTCACCCGCTTGAGCAGATAGTCGAGATACCGCTTCCAGTCGTCCTTGAACGCGGGTCCTGACGAGATCCACAGGTTGCCGCCGAGCCGCTCGCTCTTCTCGAAGAGGACCACCTCATGTCCTCGATCGGCCGCCGTCACCGCGGCCTCGAGACCGGCCGGGCCGCCCCCCACGACCACGACCTTCTTCTTGGTCGTCGCCGGTGGCAGGCAGCGGTAGTAGTATTCGCGCACGGTAAAGGGGTTGACCGTGCACCTGACCGGCAGGCTGTGAGCTCCCCGGATCAGACAGACGTTGCAGCGGATACAGGGGACGGCTTCTTCCTTGCGACCCCGGAAGGTCTTCTTGGGTAGCGCGGGATCGGCGATGAGCGCGCGGCACAGGGCCACGAAGTCGGCCTTGCCGGCCGCGACCCACTCCCCCGCCTCTTCGAGATCGAGGATGGCCCCCACCACTCCCACCGGGGTGGAGACCGCCTTCTTGACCTCGGCCGCCCGGTCGACGTTCTCGCCGTGAGGCAGGTACACCGACGGATGGGTGTAGGGATACGTACGCGGCTCAGCGATCATCCCCGCCGAAACCTGGAAGCAGTCGACCTTGTCCTGCATGAGCTGAGCGTAGGCGATGGCATCGGCGATCTCCATGCCGCCGGCCACGAGATCGCTCGCGCTGATCCGCCACTCGATGGGGAACTCCGTGCCGCACCGGTCCCTGATCGCCTCGATCACCCTGATCCCGAGACGCGCCCGGTTCTCCAGGCTGCCGCCGTATTCGTCGGTGCGCGTGTTGACCGCGGGCGAGATGAACTGCGAGATCAACCAGCCGTGACCGGCGTGCACCATGACCATGTCGAAACCCGCGGTCTTGCCGCGAAACGCGGCGGCGGCGAAGTTGTCGATCACCTGGTCGATCATCTCGACGGTCATCTCCTCGACGACCTGTTCTCCGCGACGCCGGTCCTCGGTGAACACGCCGACCATGTGCGACGGTCCGATGGGATTCCGCCCCCCGTTCAGCCACGAGACCGCTTGACGGCCACCGTGGTTGAGCTGGATGGAGGCGAGAGCGCCTCCTTCCTTGATGACCTCAGCCACCGCCGTGAGAGCCGGGATGTAGAAGTCGTTGCCCAGATTGAGCTGAGTAGGCTGGGTGATGGCCCGGTCGGAGTCGATGGCGGTCTCCAGCACGGTGATGATCCCCGCTCCGCCCTTTGCCTGCACTCGGTAGAACTCCACCAGCTCTCGAGAGACCGACTGGTCGGCATGCGCGATACAGGTGAGGGTCGGAGCCGCCTCGACCCTGTTCTTCGCGGTGAGCGAACCGATGCGCATCGGTTCGAGCAGAGCTTCCCATGCCGGCATGGTGTTCCCCCTTTGTGGCGCCTCGCGTAGTCATCGATTTATTGAGCGAGCGCTCGGTTGATAGAATCAACTATACGATGGGCTTGAATCCACTGTCAACGGAGTCCCCGCCGGTCTTCCGGGAGTACCAGCGGGACCGGAAGAAGTAGAAAACCGCAGATCGGGGGCATCTAGATGAGCGCGCTCGGTTCCGGATGGACGATCAAGGGTATCTACAACGAGACCTGCGCGTCGGAGGGTCACTGCCCCTACTATTTCGGTCGAGACAAGGAAGGCGGCTGTCGCTATTTCATGGTCTTCAGGATCGTCGAAGGAGAGGTGGACGGTGTGGACCTCGCCGGCATCACAGCCATCTATCTCGGCGACCTTCCCCACGCGACCTATGCGGAGGCCAAGGAGAAGGGGTCTGAGGGGGCGATCTACATCGACGACTCGGCCACGACCGAGCAACGCGCGATCCTCGATGCCCTCGCGGTGGAAGCCTTGGGTGGGGTCCTTATGAAGAAGGTGTTCGGCATCAGCTATGTCCCCATCTCGGTCGAGGACGATGGGGATTCGGTGCGCTTCGAGATGCCCACGGGAGAGATGGAGATGGTCCTCACCAAAGGACCCGGCGGCGGCCCGGTGCGAATGGAGAATGTGACGCTTCCCTTCCTCCTGAACGTCAAGGCCGCCCACACGCCGCACTGGCACTGGTCGGACTTCGGCCGCCACTTCGAGTACAAGGACCGTTGCGGGACCTGGGCCGACTTCGCTATGGTCTCTCCAGCGGATTGAACGCGATCCTGCCCGGCCCGAACAGGCGCGATCGTCGAAACGAGTAGGACCGAAGAAACATCGGATAACGGGGGATGCAGGATGCAGCCAAGCGAACCATCGTGGAAATCGTTGTCGAGCGAGGAGAGGCTCCAGCGCAGATGGGCGACGGTGCTCGAGCCGGGTCTGCAGTTCGCCAGCCCTGAAGCGGAAGCGGACTACAGGGCCCGGGTCGCCCGCCTCAAGACGACGATACTGCTCGAAGGGACCCCCGACCGCGTGCCGGCCTGCGCCATCACGCAGTTCTATCCCTCCTTCCGTGCGGGCCTGACCCCCTACGAGGTCATGTACGACTACGAGAAGGCGGCCGAGGCCTGGCTCGCCTGCAACAGGGAGTTGCAGCCTGACACGCTCATGGCCCCGCTCTTCTCGGCCATCCCGGGGAGAGCTTACGACCTGCTCGACGTCGAGGTGCTCCATTGGCCGGGGCACGGCGTGAGGAAGGAGGCGGTCTTCCAGTACAACGAGCAAGAGTGGATGCTGGAGGACGAGTACGACCTCCTCATCGACGACCCGACCGACTACCTGCTCCACGTGTATCTGCCCCGAGTAGCTCCGGGGATGGGCGGGTTCTCCAAGCTGACCTCTCCCCTGGACATGATCGAGATCGTCGTGGCGCCGCCCTATCTCATGCGCTGGGCCGACCCCGAGGTCGTCGAGAGTGTGGAGAAGGTCATCGCGGCCGGTCGGGAATGTGGGGCCTGGGGCGGCGTCCACTATCCCCTGCTCGGTCAGCTCGTCGCCGAGGGAATCCCCGGTCCGATGACCAGCATGTCGCTGGCCCCGTTCGACTTCATCGGCGACACCATGCGGGGTACCCGCGGCATCCTCATGGACATGTTCCGTCAGCCGGACAAGCTTCTCGAGGCCTGCGATCGGATCGCCCGCCTGTGCGTGAAGTGGGTGACGCGTAACGCCAACCCCCACACCGGGCCGCTCGTGTTCATCCCCCTGCACAAAGGCGCGGGGGGCTTCATGAGCGACGAGCAGTTCCGGACCTTCTATTGGCCCAGTCTACGGGCTGTCATCATGGGCCTCATCGACGACGGCTTCGTGCCCTACCTTTTCGCCGAAGGGTCGTACGGCTCACGGCTCGAGGTCATCAAGGACGTGCCGGCGGGTCGGACCCTGTGGCACTTCGACGATACCGACATGCGTCGGGCCAAAGACATCTTGGGCGGGATCGCCTGCATCCAGGGCAACGTGCCCCTCTCGCTCCTCAACCTCGGCACTCCCGAGCAGGTGACGGAGTACTGCCTCGACCTGATCCGGACGGTCGGTCCCGGCGGAGGGTTCATCCTCGACGCAGGCGCGGCCATCGATGAAGCGAAAGACGCCAACATGGAAGCCATGCTCCGCGCAGCCAAGGAGCATGGGTGGTACTAGGAAGTCCCGTGAGGGAGTCCTCGACGAGGAGGCGGTGTGAAAGCAGTCGTTTTTGACGATTTCGGGGGACCCGAGGTATTACGCTACGCGGACCTGCCGATGCCGGCGCCGGGTGAGGGTCAGGTGCTCGTGAAGATGGAGTCGGCCGGAGTGTGTAAGGCCGACTGGCGGGTACGTACGGGCCGCTGCCAGTGGCTCGACACCCCGTTTCCCGTGACCCTGGGTTACGAGATGGCCGGACGTGTCGAGGCGCTTGGTCCGGGCGTCACCGGCTTCGCAGTCGGTCAACCGGTGCACGTGCTGCACATGGCCTGCTACGGCACGTATACCGAGTACATGGCCGTCACCGTGGACGATGTGGTCCCGATCCCCGAAGGCACGGACTTCGACGCGGCCGCCGCCGCCTACAACTACTTCGTGGCCTGGGGCCTCCTGAACCAGATCGTCCAAGCCAAGGAGGGCCAGACCCTGTACATCGGGGGCGCCGCCGGCGGCGTGGGTAGCGCGGTCATCCAACTCGCCCAAGCCCAGAATGTGGGTGTCATCGCCAGCGCCAGCACCGAGGAGAAGTGCGACTTCCTTCGCCGACTCGGCGTGGAGCGGGTGTTCAACTACAAGAAGGCGAGCGACGTGGAGATGGTCCGCGAGTTCAGCGAGGGTCGAGGGGTCGACTACGTGTACGACCAAGTGGCCGGACCCGAGTTCTGTCGGCAGTTCGACATGCTTGCCACCTACGGGCAGATCATCCTCTACAACTTCCTGGGGGGCTACCCGGAGGACAAGGAGATCATCCATATCCTCCAGAGCCGGTGCGAGTACTGCTGGGGGATACGCTACTTCTCGATCCACGTGCACGACACCGATCCGGAGGGTTTCAAGGCGGTCAAGAAACAGGTCTTCGACCTCATGGCCGCGGGCAAGCTCGCTCCGCCGATCTACAAGGTGCTTCCTCTGTCAGAAGCCAGACGAGCTCACGAGATGATCGAGTCCGGGGAGGTCATGGGCAAGCTGGTGCTACACCCGGAGAGCTGATCAAGTCACCCGCCGGTCTCCCCTGGGCCTTCCATCGTCCGGGATGCGATCGACTAGTGGGGAGCCGCCACGGAGTCTAGGACCTGCCGGACCTTCTCTCCCAGATTCTCCGGGGAGAAGGGCTTCTCGATGTAGTTGATCCCCGGTTCCAAGCGGCCCGAGTGCACTATGGCATCCCGGGTGTACCCGGACATGTAGAGAACAGGCATCTCGGCGTAGAGACCGAGGGCGGCCTGAGCCAACTCATGGCCCTGAAGGCTGCCGGCCAGGACAACGTCGGTGAGCAGGAGGTCGATGTCGTGGCCGCATTCCTTCAGAAGCTCGAAAGCCCTATCGCCGCTCTCGGCATCGAGGACCTTGTAGCCGAGATTCGTGAGAACTCGAGAGACGAGCGCCCGCACCCCGCTCTCGTCCTCGACCACGAGCACCGTCTCCCGGCCGCGCAGATCGACCGTGACGGTCTTCTTCCCGCGTCGCTCCTCCGCGGGTCGGTCGACCCGGGGCAAGTAGATCCGGAAGGTCGTGCCCACGCCGCACTCGCTGTAGACGGTCACGCTCCCTCCACTCTGCTTGATGGTGCCATAAACGGTCGCCAATCCGAGCCCTGTCCCCTTTCCCGGCTCCTTGGTCGTGAAGAACGGCTCGAACACCCGAGATCTCGTTTCTTCGTCCATCCCTGACCCGGTGTCGGAGACCGCGCACATGACGTAGGGGCCTGGAGCGATATCAGGTTGGGTGCGGCAGTACGCCGCGCCCAACTCGACGTTGCCGGTCTCGAGAGTGAGTCGCCCCCCGTTCGACATGGCATCACGGGCGTTCAGGGCAAGGTTCATCAGCACCTGCCCCATCTGGTTCCCGTCCACTTCGGTCAGACCCAGGTCGGGATCGAGGAACGCGAGCAACTCGATGTTCTCGCCGAGCGTCCTCTTGAGCAGTCGTTCAGCACCAGCCACGACCTCGTTCAAGGACATCACTTCGGGTTGAAGGGCCTGGCGGCGTGAGAACGCCAGGATCTGCCGGGTCAAAGCGGTAGCCCTCCCGGCCGCCGCCTTGATCTCATTCAGATCATCCCGGAATACTTCCACCGCATCGTCGGTGGAATCGAGGATCAGATCACTGTAGCCGGAGATCGCGGTGAGCAGGTTGTTGAAATCGTGGGCGATACCGCCGGCCATCTGTCCGATGGCCTCCATCTTCTGCGACTGCCTGAGTTGGGCCTCCACCTCCGCCAAAGCCTTTTCGGCCCGCTTGCGCTCACCGACGTCCCTCACGAACGCACAGTTGTACTCCTGGCCTTCGTAGTCGAAGAAGTTGGCACTTATCTCGACGGGGAACAGTTCCCCTTCCCTGGTCCTGAACTCCCTCTCAAAGGCGAGGATGCGACCCTTCTTGATCTCTCCCCAGCGCTGAGGCCATTCCTCCGATCGCAACCCCACAGCAACATCGAAGACGGTCATCCTCAGGAGTTCCTCCCGGGAGTACCCCAGCCGCCGCCCGGCGGACTCGCTCACATAGACGATGGAGCCGTCGGGGTCCAGCCAGAAGACCAGGTCCGAGGCTTGGTCGACCGAGAACTGGGTCTGCCGCAACAACTTCTCGGCCAGCCGCAGATCGGTCATGTCCTGGATGACTCCCACCACCTTGACCACTCCACCGCTCACATCACGCACGAGTTCAGCGCTGGAGCGGACGGTACGGATCTCTCCGTCGTTCGCCCGTCGTATCCGGTACTCCATACTGTAGTCGTGACCGTCCATCAGCCCCCGAAGAGCGGCTTCCAGTCGCGGTCGCTCTTCGGCCAGGGGCACGTCCTTGACGACCTTGAAGGGTAGGGTCGGCGACGTGCGCTCAAGGCCGTAGATCTTGAAGGCCTCGGGAGAGCCCCACATCGAGTCGGTGGCCATGTCGAGCTCCCAGTTACCCACGTGGGCCACGGCTTGCGCCCGCAGGAGTCGCTCCTCGCTTTCCCTGAGGGTCCTCTCGGCTTGTCTACGCTCGCTTATGTCGCGCATGAACGAACAGCTGTACTCTTCGCCCTCGTATTCCATGTAGTTCGCAGTGATCTCCGCCGGAAAGATGCGGCCGTCGCTACAGCGCTGATCGCGCTCCAAGGTCAGTGAGCCTCTCTCCTTCAACCGGCTCCAATAGCCGTCCCACCAGCCCGGGTCGATGGCCGAAGTCTCATCGATCTCGAACACTGTCAACCCCAGGAACTCCTCCCGTGAGTACCCCAGCCTCCGACAGGCCGAAGCATTGACTTCCAGTACTCTGCCTCGCGAATCCAGCCATACAACGGAATCATCGGCATGATCGATGGAGAACTGTGTTCGCCGAAGGGCCTTCTGAAACCGTGCCTCACCCAAGCGCACGACCCTCTCCTCACGCAGACGGGAACTCTCCTTCTGGGCCAACAACTGACGCCCCATCGCCAGAACGGTCACCACCACTGCGGCCAGTGCAGCGGCACCATGAGCCGTCCCAAACTCGCCGCGAAGAGCGTAGAACAGCGCCGCCAACCCAACGACGATCGAGACCGCTCCAAGAAGGCCTCCCGAACCGACCTTCTCTGGGCGGACGTCTTCGACGGTTCCACGGGATCGGTCACCCCGAGATTCGAGAAACGCGGCAAGCGCGAACAGCACCCACGAGAGAAGATATCCTCCGTCCAGAAGACCGCCGCTCTCATAAGCATTCTGAACGGCCAGCGACCCGTACACCAGATCGCTGGCGAATCCGAGACCAAGGGCCGCCATCAAGGCGACGAGGACCCGGCGATTGCCCGCTCGGTCGTGCCGGACCAGCAAGAAGGCCGCTCCAAGAAGCAGTAGAAGGTCGCCCACGGGGTAGGCGACCGCGATGATATCGCCCAGGTCGCTTCCCGCCCCTTCCAGAGTCGGTAGCAGGACCGAATACCAGATGAGCAGACCGCCGCCCAGGAAGATGACTCCGACATCCAGGGCCGACCTGAGTCGTCCCAGTCGGTCGTGGTTCCTGCTCACCAAGAGCAGAAGACCGACGAGAAGCAACGGATAGTATGCGAGGTAGGCTGCATCAGCCCAGGAACCTGAAGAGGCGAAGGCCCCGGTCGCCTCGGAGAGAAACCAAAGGATGTCGCCGATCCAGAATGCGACGAAAGCCGACCCGAGCGTGCACCAGGCCGCTCGTCGCCGCGCGCCGGTCTCGCGCCACGCAGTTCTGAAGGCAAGCAGGCTCGCCACCAGCCCGAAAGGCAGGAATATGACGTCTGTCACGAGCGAGTGGTAGGTGCTTCCCCCTCCACCGGCGGCCAACCAAGCGAAGAAGGCAAGAGTCAGCAGCCCCAATGCCGCTATGGCCCAAGTACCGACATCGGTGCCCATGCGCCGCAGGATGGGGCCTGGCGCGACGCCGGGACCTCCTGTCGATTCCACTGCTGTCGTTGCCTCCTGGCGGTCGCGCTCATCGGACGAAGCAAGACCCGCCGGTGCCTCTCGTCTCTGGGTCACCGGGCTTGGATCCACTTCCTTCTATCGACCAGCATGCGGCGCTACATTAGCGGGATGTTCGTGCGGTGTAGACCTCACGCCAAGGTGGCGAGTACTTCCAGATCGTCTGCGGACAGTCGCCAACCCTGACCGGCCGCCGCGTTGGCCGCCACCTGCTCGGGCGTAGTGGCTCCTGCGATCACCGAAGCGACGCCCTCCTGGGACGCGAGCCAGCCGAACGCGAGTTCGAGTAGGCTGTGCCCCCGTTGCTTCGCGAACGCGGAGAGTCTTCCGACGTATGCCAGGTTCTCCTCGGTGGCGAGCGTGGCAAAACGCGGCATCATCGCAAGCCGGGAGCCTTCGGGGTACTCGCTGTCTTCTCGGTACTTGCCGGTCAGCAGACCGGACTCCAGCGGGAAATACGGCACGATGCCCATCCCCTGACGACGAAGGGTCGGGACGACGTTCTTCTCCGCCTCCCGGACGAGCAGGTTCCAATGGATCTGGCCGGCGACATAGGCGACCGTGTTCAGTCTCCGGGAGACCTGCGCCGCTTCCTCTGTCTGCCGGGCATCGAAGTTCGAACAGGCCACGTGGACGACCTTACCGACCGCGACCAACTCGTCCAGCGCCTCGAGGACCTCGTCCACCGGGCCCTCCGGGTCCGGCCGATGCTGGTAGTAGAGGTCGATGTGGTCCGTGCCCAGCCGCTCGAGGCTGATCTCGCATCCGTCGAGGACCCTGCGGCGCAACAGCCCGGGCCGGAACGGCTCGTCGGTGGGTCGCGGCGCGAACTTCGTGGCGATGACCACCTCGTCGCGCCTGGAGCCGAGCGCTCTGCCCAGGAACACTTCGGATCGGCCGCCACCGTAGATCTCAGCGGTATCGAAATGAGTGACGCCGGCGTCGAGCGCCGCCTGCACGACTGCTTCGGTCTCCCCCTCGTCGAGCTTCATCCCGAAGTTGTTGCAGCCGAGCCCCACCACCGAGACTTCGGGCCCGGTCCTCCCGAGTCTGCGTATCTCCATGACTGCGCTCCCCTCTCCGCAGGGCGCGGCCGTCGCCACCCGCGCCCGACTACGGTCTGTTCTCGACCATGACCTCGATCACGCTCGGCTCCCGCGCCTGCGTCGCCGCCGAGAGAGCCCGGACAAGGTCCCCGGGATCGACGACCCGCTCCCCCCGGACCCCCATGGCTCGCGCGAGCATGCTGAAATCGACCGCTGGATCGTCGAGATCCATGCCCTGGTGCCGCTCGGTCAACGGATAGTCGCCGATCAGCCGCCGGCGGACCAGCTTCACTTGACGATACGCGCCGTTGTTGGTGATCACATAGGTCACGGGGATACGATAGCGGGCGGCGGTCCACAGGGTCTGCATCGACCAGGATGCCCCGCCGTCACCGATCACCGCCACGACGTCCTTGTCCGGTAGGCCCAGCTTCACCCCGAGCGCGCCGGGCAGGCCCCAGCCGATGCTTCCGCCCTTACGCGAACGGAAGAAGGTCTGCGGTCGAGCAGGCGCGACGATCTCCCTCAGGGCTGCGGACGACGACCAGCACTCGTCCACCACGACGGTCTCGGGCCCCACGACCTCCCTCAACTCCTTCATCAGCCGGGAGATCGAGATCGGCGTGTTGTCAGCTTCCGTAGCGAACAACTCCACGCGCCCGGCTTCCTGGGAGGCTTTCTCGCTCCCGATGGCGCGGACCCTCTGCTCGGCCTCCGCTCGTACCTGGTCCGTCATCTCCCGATCCAGGGCCTCGTTCAACCGGGTCAGAGCGGTCTTGATGTCGGCGTGGATACCGCAGTCGACGGGGAAGTTCTTCCCGATCTCCCACGGGTCCTCGTCGACGTGGATGACACGCACCCCGCGCGGGACCGCGGGTTCGGGCGAGAAGAAGCTGTCCGAGAAGAGCGAGCAACCGACTCCCACGAGCACGTCGGCCTCCGCGAACACCTCGCGCGCCCCGGCCGAGGAGGGATCGAGATCACCCAGATACTGAGGATGCGACACTGGGAAATTGACGTCAGACATCCAGGCCTGATAGACGCGACAACCCGTGATCTCGGCGAAACGCACGACTTCGGCGAGGGCGTCGCTCCGGGCCACCCCGCTCTCCACCAGCAGTACGGGGCTCTTCGCTTCGAGAAGGATCCCCAGAGCACTCTCGACGGCGACCGGGTCGGGAGCGAGTCGGGAGTGTACGACGGTGTTCGGCGCGTAGGTGAAGTCGAGCTCATCCTCGAGGGTGTCCTGGGGGAGCGAGACCAGCACCGGGCCGGTGGGCGGCTGAGTCGCAATCTTGAAGGCGCGCTGGATGACGGTGGGGATGTCGGCCGAGTGTGCGATCTCCGTGGACCACTTGGTGTAGGGTCGGGTCGAGCCCACGATGTCGCCGGCGAGATGGGGATCGCGCTGAAGGAGTCGGGAGTCGTTCTGCCCGACCGTCACCACCAACGGGACTTTGCCGTAGTAGGCGTTGTAGAGCAGCGGCAGCGCGGCGGCCGTGCCCGTCCCTGTATGGAGGTTCAGCAGACCTGGCTTGCCCGAAGCCCGGGCATATCCCTCAGCCATCCCCGCGCAGACCATCTCGTGGAGCCCGAGGATGTACTTCAACTCCGGGACTCTCTCGAGGGCGTCCATGAAGTGGATCTCCGTAGCCCCCGGGATGCCGAAGACGTACTCGACACCTTCGTGCCGCAGCAACTCGATCAGCGCGGTCTTGCCAGCCATCCTGACCATGGTCGACCATCCCCCTTGCGTCTGTCAGCATTCTACCCAGCGGTGGGAGGCGCTACTCGGCCTCCGCTTCGCTCAACAACAGGCCGGTCGCGATCTGCGCCGCGGTCGCGACCACATGCGGACATTTGTCCTCGTGTCCGCCAGCGGCCAGAAAGGCCTTGAATTCCGCGCCGTCCCACATGTCGAACGGCCGGCCCATGAGCTTCGTCTGGATGTCGGCACAGATGGGACTGCCGAACTCCTCCACGAACGCGTCGAAGACCCGCTTGGCCAGGACGAACGATGGGATCCCCGGACCATTGGCAAAATCCGCCCGCGAGCGCCCGTGCACGCAGCCGACCGCCATCAGCGCACCCGCGAGTGCGCCGCACGTGCCTGTGGTCGTCATCGCTCCCCCCGCGGTCAGCGTATGCGCGGCCTTGAAGAGTTCGTCTCCCCCGACGCCGACCACGTCCTGGACTGCGGCCAGAACGCACTGCGGACAGCACCCCTGGACGCGCTCGTATTCGAAGGCGGTGTCGTATACACGTTTGAGTATGTCTTGCTGATCGAGGGGGTTCAAGGTGCTCACAGTCGTGTCCCGTCCTTTCCGTCGACGCTCTTCGGGCGATCCCCGGCTCCGGACTCTCGCAGCGTGGGGGCCACCTTCGAGAGGATCCCCCACCAAACGTCCAGGGTCTCCGGACCGAGTTCATCTCCGAGATCGACGATCGTTTGTTGCAGACTCCGGTCACCGACGTCGAACAAGCGCGAGGTCTCCGGAGAGAGCCGGATGTAGACGACCCGCCTGTCGGACTCCGAACGGTGACGCTCGAGCAGTCCCTTCTGCACCAGCGACTCGACCATGACCGACGCCGCCGCCGAACTCACGCCCGTCCTCTCGGCCAGATCCTTGAGGGTGATCCCCTCCAGGCTCGTCTCGCAGGCCTTCCGTACGGCGATCACCATGTTCGCTTGGGTGCGGGTGAGATCCTCCAGCCACAGGGTGTCGGGGTCTTTCACCTTGAGGATCTCCTCCAGCGCCTCGGCCCGGAGGAGGTCGAGGACCTCCTCGCTCAATCGCCAGATGGCGGCAGCCTTCTGACCCTCGCTGCTATCCGTCACCGTCCGCCTCCCCCACCAGCACCGACCCCTCGACACCCACATCGGATCGCCGTCGCTCCTGTGGCACGACGAGTCTGCCTGTCGTCGACAGCCACGTCACCAGTGACACGATACCAGCGAGTCCGTACGCCGCGCCCATGACTAAGATCTTGTCCGAGAACAGATCGAGAGACAAGAGCGCGAGACCCGCGCTCCCGAACAAGGCGAAACCGGCGGTGATCAGAGACGAGGCCACCCCCGTGTCACCCTCCTGCTGCTCGAGCATGAAGTGCATGCTCGGGGTGCGCAGGATCGAGACGCAAAGACTGCCCGGAGCCACACAGAGCGAGAACGCGATCGGACCCATCCGGCCGAAGAGCAGCATCACCACCCCGCTGATGATCGCCGCAACCAGGCACATCGTGACGACCCTCACGCGACCCAACCACCGCTGCAACGGGAAATAGACCACCGGACCCGCGAGGAAGAGCACCGCGTTCAGTCCGAAGAAGACGCTGAAGAGTTGCTCGCTCAGCCCGTAGCGGGTTATGAAGATGGCGGACGCGAGCCCGATGTACCCGAACATGGGGACGGCCATCAGCGAGAACAGCCCTATCAATCGTCCGAACACGGGATTGCCGAGAACCACGCCGAGACGTGAGACGGTGCCCAGGATGCCCTGCTTCGACCGCTCTTGGATCGTCTCCCTCATCCACGCGCACCCGACGAGCCCCACCACCCCCAGGACCGCCAGAACGCCGAAGACCGCGCGCCACGACGCAGCCACGATCACGGCTGTTCCCAGGACCGGTCCGACGACCGGTGCCAGGGCCATCACCGCGCCCACCGCGGCCAACGCCCGCTCTCTCTGCCTCCCCGTGTAGACGTCCTTTGTGACCGCGATCGAGACGGCCATCATCGCACCGCTGCCGATGGCTTGGAGCGCGCGGAAGGCGATCAACTCGTAGACCCCGCCGGCCACCACGCAGAGGACGCTACCCGCGATGTACGTGATGAGACCGCCCAGCAGCATGGGCTTCCGCCCGTACTTGTCGGAAAGCGGTCCCCAGACGAGCATGCTGGCCGCCATCAACAAGAAGAACACGACCAGGGTGAGATTGATCGTTCCGGTCGACGCCTGGAACTCCTCGCCCATCGAGGGCATGGCGGCGAGGTACATGTCGCACGAGAGCAGCGGCAGCGCGTTGAGGAACACCAGCAGAGCCATGAGGCCCATCTTCGACGAGGCCGAGCGAGACCGGCGGCCGCGACTCTGACGCGGGTGAGATGCGGGTTCCAGGGGTCACTCCTCTTCGAGGTCGCCGAGATACCGGCGATGTCCTCCACATGGTCTTTAGATGATTCGAATCGTTAGTATATACGAATCATTTTCCAGGGGACAAAGCTTCCGAGTCCACCCCGGTCCACCCTATCGGACCGCGGACCCCACCGCGGCGGACAGGTCCCTCGCGAACTCGGCGCTGAAGAGTTCTGCGCCGGTCTTGTTGAGGTGCTGCGAGTTGTAGAAGTAGGCGGTGTCGTAACACAGCGGGTCATAGGAGTAGTCGAGGAAGGTCACACCGTGCTTCTCGGCCAGACTCCTGAAGATGGTGAAGATCTGCTCCCGGTTGTTCGTCATCTCGCGGGCCTGGTAGTACTCCGGGGGATAGACGAGGACCACCTCCACCCCCTCCCGACGACGATCGGTCAGGAATCGATCCAACTCGTCCACCATGGCGCACTGATATTTTTGATCGACGCCGTCGGGGTGCTCCTCGACGAACTCCTCGAAGTCCTTCGACCATTGGAGTTCCCGCCCCTGATAGCCCCGGGTCTTGGCGGACGTGTAGTGCCTCAGGTGCAACACCTCGGCCAGCCCCTTGCAGATGAGCTCGAACCTGCCCCGATAGCGCACGAGAGGCAGATGGCGATCGTACCAGTGGAAGTGACCGTAATCCGTCACTGCCCCCCAGATCCCGGCCTCCTCCAGATAGGGGAGGAACTGATCGTTCTGGTAGAGGTCGTCACGGCGGTTGAGCGAGTAGGTATCGAGGGAGAGCGCGACCACCTTCGGCGCGCCGTCATACTTGCCGTAGATGGCGTAGCGGGCCAGTTGCATGTCCAAGGTGTATCCGTCGATGCCCAGGTTGTAGCAGGTCATGCCCGACCCGGCTCCGATGATGTCGGGCGAGAACTGGACCCACGCCCGGGAACTACCGAGGATGATCAGGTCGGACCGTGCGTCGCCGCTGACGATATCGTTCCATTCGGCGAATAGAGGGAGGTCCGAGCGCCTCAGCCCGGCGGTCACCAACGCGTCGAGCAGCAGGCACGTCACGAGAAGGGCCAGCAGAAGTCCCGCGAGCCTCCGTATCCGTCGCCTTCGTATGCTTCCTCCGAGCACGCTTCCTCCGTCTAGAACTGGAAGTAGATGAACTGGTTGTTGGTGAAGACGCCCATCACCACGATCGAAAGCACGAGCGCATAGACGCCGGCCCAGCGCACCACGGTCGGAGCCCGCCCGAAGAGTCGACGATCCTCCTCGGCGCGTTGGGTGAAGTGGACCAGTTCCAAGAACCCGATGGAGATGACGAGGGCCAGGATGTCGAAGCCGGTCAGCCCCATCCTCTGCAGAGTGGTGGTGACGTACCCCACCGTCGGCTCCCACCCGGAGAAGAAGTGCCGGATGATGTACAGAGCGGAGCCAAGGTCGGCCGCCCGGAAGAAGACCCAGCCGACGCACACGATGGCGAAGATGAACACCATGCTCAGAGCCCCGTGCACCTTCGCGTGCCGATCCAGCCGTGTCAGGCGCAGGAGCGCTTCCCGCGGGACCCGAGACCAGTGTGAGACCAGGAGATACAGGCCGTTGAGCCCACCCCATATCACGAACGTCCAAGCCGCCCCATGCCAGAGCCCGCTGACGAGGAAGACGATCAGTAGATTGAGTTGCCAACGCCACTTGGGCACGCGACTGCCACCCAGAGGGATGTACAGGTAGTCCCGGAACCAGGTGGACAGAGATATGTGCCAGCGCTTCCAGAACTCCGCCATCGACCGAGCCGAGTAGGGCCGCCGGAAGTTCGTCATCAACCTGATGCCCATGACCTGCGCCGCACCGATGGCGATGTCGGAATATCCGGAGAAGTCGCAGAAGATCTGCACTGCGAAGAACACCGTCCCCAGGACGAGTCCGAGTCCACTATGCGCTTCCGGCCTCCCGTAGACCTGGTCCACGAACACGGCGAGGCGGTCGGCGATCACCACCTTCTTGAAGAGGCCCCAGAGCATGAGCCTGAGTCCGCCGGCGATCCGGTCCCAGTCGAAGGAATGCCTCTCCCTGAGTTGATGGAGCAGGTTCTGCGGCCGTTCGATCGGACCGGCCACCAGTTGCGGATAGAACATGACGTAGAGGGCGTAGATGCCGAAATGCTTCTCCGCCTTCTGCTTGCCTCGATACACCTCGATCACGTAGCTCAAGCTCTGGAACGTGTGGAAGGAGAGCCCGATCGGAAGGATGATGTTCACCACGTTCTCGGGATAGTGGAGGCCGAGGGCGTTGGCGAGCACGGCCAGCCCCTCGTTGAAGAACCCGAAGTACTTGAAGACGAACAGGACCAGACAGGTCGATACGATGCTGACGATCAGATACCGACGTCGCGACCGTCCGCTCGACTTCTCGATGAGGATGCCGGCCGCGTAGTCGATGACGATGGTCACGGCCAGGATCAGGATGTAGATCGGGATGAACGCCATGTAGAAGACGCAGCTCGCGAGAAGGAGCAGTCCCCACCTCAGCCTGTGCGGCAGGAGGAAGTACAGCGCGGTCACTACGGGGAAGAAGATCAGGAACTCGTATGAGTTGAAGAGCATCGACGCCTCGACCACCGATAGGGACCGGACCAGGCCAACATATCATTGGGCATGGCCACAAAGCGATGGCCGACGACCGCCTCACGGCTCCCCTGGGGCCGTCCCCGCAGCGGCTCAGCGTTCGACCGGTATCATGGATGGACCTGATCTTCGTACGAGCCGGCGCCGACCGGCCGGGGACCGCTCTGCGGCGGGAAGGAGCGACAGTGGACGTGACCATGGCATTGGCATCCCGAAGGACGGTACGGGCGTTCAGGCCGGAGGCGGTACCGGTTGCGACTCTACGAGCCATCCTCGGGGCCGCCTTGCGTACTCCCTCGTGGGCGAACACCCAACCGTGGCAGCTGTACGTCGCAGGCGGGGACGTCCTCGAGAGGATACGAACCGCCTCCATCGATCGAACACGCCAAGGGGTCGACGGGTGCCTCGACCTGCCGGCACCAGAACAGTGGCCCCAGGTCTGCCGTCAACGCACGAAGGCCCTCACCGCGGGCCGGGCCCGGGCGGAAAGGGCGACTGTCGGCAACCCCGAGTTCCACCAGGCATTCATCGATAGCAACCGCCGTTTCTTCGGGGCCCCGGACGTCGTCTATCTGTGCATGGACCGGTGTCTCACTTCGTGGTCGATCTTCGACCTCGGAGCGATGGCTCAGAGCATCATGCTCGCCGCCCAGGACCAGGGTGTGGATTCGGCCATCGCCGTCAACTTGGTCTGGTACCCGGACGTCATCAGAGCCGAGCTCGATATCCCCGACGACCTGATGATCGTCATAGGGATCGCTCTGGGCTACGCGGACCCGACCGACCCGGCCGACGACTTCCGTAGCGCTCGCCGATCGTTCGAGGATGCCGTCACCATGATGGGGGTCTGACCTCGCTCCAGATGTGACGCCACCTCCGACGCAACACCCACCCTGAGCCTCTAGCCCTGCCCGCGACTCTGCGGAAGCTTGAAGAAGGCCACTCCCAGCGTGGCGACCACGCCGAAGGCCGCCAGGAGGAGGTATCCGGCGATGTATCCGCCCCCCTCTCCCAGGGCGTCGAGCAAGAGGCCGAACAACCAAGGGGCGAGCAGAGCGCCGGTGAAGCCGAACACCTCGATCAGGCCGGTCGCCGCTCCCACCTGCTCGGGCTTCTCGACCACTTCGGCGATGGCTGCGAAGAGCGGGGAGAAGTAGGCCATGCTCAGGAACCCGGTGAGGGTAACGAACACGAACACGATCCACAGCAGAGGCAGGAACGGCACCAGTGCGATGCAGACCGTCATGAGCCCCATCGACACGAAGATCACGGACAGTTTCCCCCAACGGCTCATCGCGACCGCCCCGATCGGGTTCCCCACCAGTTGGGCGGCGCCCAGACCCGCGGTGAGATAGGCGGACACCCCGATACCGGCGGCGAACTCGGCCCGCAGGAACATCGGGGTCCAGACGAGAGCACCGACTCCCACCGCGAGCGCGGCCAAGTTGAACAGGGAGAGCAACAGCACCCGGCGATTGCCGACCACGGTGCCCAAAGCGCCGAGGAGCGCTCGCGCGCCGACCACCTCAGCACAATGGGTGGGCCTCCGACGGGCGGCGGTCTGGACCATGACCGCGGTACCGAAGAGGGCAGCAAGCCCGGCGGTCGCCAAGAAGACCGCCCGGTATCCGCCGGCGGACGCGATGCTGGGCATGACCAGCAGGGCGATGACCACCCCGACCCCGTGTCCGGTGCCGAAGATCCCCCAGGCTCGTCCCCGATATCTCACCGATATCGAGTCGGCGATGACCGCGCCCGCGGTGGGCACGATCACGCCCGCGCCGACCCCCTGGATCAGGCGCCCCCCGATGAACCAGCCATAGGATCCGGAGAGGGCGAAGAGGACCGATCCCGCGATGAGGAGGCCCAATCCGAGACCGAGGATTCGGCCGCCCCACCGGGCCGCGGCGAGTCCCGAGGGGATGGCGACCGCCCCCAGAGTGAACATGAGCACCGAGGTGAGCAGTCCGATCTGCGAGTCCGAATAACCGAAGTCGGCCTTGAGTTGGTCGGCGACCACCGGCATCAGGGACAGCCCCAGTCCTGTCAGGGCGAGCAGGAGCATCAGACTGACGGCCAGAGTGTCGGCGCCCTCCCGGGTGTTCACGGGGCAGCGCAGTTCTTCCGGATCGGCCGCGTTCTGACGGGGTTCGGTCACGCAGCCACCATATCAGAAGGGGCAGGGCTCCCGCGCTGCTATCACCGGTTCAGATGCGGACGAGCACCTGGATGACGACGAACAGGATGATCAGACCGAGCACCGGGGTGAGATCGAGGCCGGCCGTCCACCCGAAGCGCTCCACAGGGATGATACGGCGGAGAAGACGAAGATACGGCTCGGTCAGCGTGTAGAGGACCCGCCTGACGTAGTGGACAGGGCTGCGAGGTCCGACGCGGAACCAGGTCAGTATGGCTCTCGCGACGATCAACCAGCCGTAGATGATCAACAACAGATAGACGACGTAGGTGACGACGTTCAGAAGCGGCTTCCCTCCTTCTCCGGACCGGCCCGGGACCGGTGTGGGCCGGCTCAGGGCCGGCGTGAGACCGGCACACATTCTGGACCACGCGGCTGGCGTTGACAACCCGGGGGCCGGCCGACCATAGTGGGTCACATGCGTACTTTCGACCCCGAGACCTACCCGCTCGATCCAGACTGGTTCCTCAGACCGGCGAGTATCCACGGCCTATCTCACACCCGAAGGGTCCTCATCCACGGTCATGCTATCGCGCTGTCTGTGGGACTCGACCCCGTGGAGTTCGAAGCGCTGGTGTCGGCCATCGCCTGGCACGATATCGGCCGGACCCACGACGGGCACGACCTGGAGCATGGGGCCAAGAGCGTCGCCCGAGCCAGGGAGTTGGGGCTCTTGACCGACCTCGCTCCGGCGGTGGCCGAGCGGGTCGTGTTCGCGATCGAGCTGCATTCGACCCACGATGAAGTGGCCGAAGAACGAGCTTCGTCTCCGATCGAGGACGAGCCGTCTGAGCTCTCGGAACCCCTAGGGTCTCACGAGGATCGGGAATCGCTCCTACGGATACTGTGGGTGCTCAAGGATGCCGACGGACTGGACAGGGTGCGCATCGCCGACCTCGACCCCTGGTACCTTCGCCACGAGGTCTCGAGACAGCGGGTCGCGTCGGCCGGGAAGTTGCTGTACCGCGTGCCCTGATCGGGCGTTTCCACGACCGGCGCGATGCTGGTCAATGCCGGTAGCGACAGACCTCCTGCTGATCGCAGAATCCGCACGGAGCAAGCACTTCCTGAGAGTCGTAGTCCGGTCCGATGCCGATCATCACCGAGGCCGATTTCTGGGGTTCCAGCATCCCGGTCTCGGTCACCCGGACACCGATCGAACCGATGTCGAGCAGACCGCAGAGCAGCCTTTGCTCCCCGATACCCCATCCCGCCAGCTGGCCGGGAGCGAGTTCCGCTCCCACACCCCAGCCTCTCGCCGCCGCTTCCGCCTCGGCTATACCGTGAGTCATCTTGATGAGCCTGCCGACTGCGCACGTGCCCACCTCACCGAGCACGAAGCCATCGAGCGCCCTGCCCGAAGCGCCGAGTTCCCGGGCTCTCTCCTCCAGTCGCGGACCCGCGGTGACGATGCCGACGAAGGCCTCGTGGGCCGATTTCATCAACCTGGCGTGGCCGCCCACGTTCAGGACCGTCTCTCCCACTCGGACCCGACCGGGGCCGGACATGGTCGCCGGAAGCCACTCGTACACGATGGCGGGCTGCATCAGCCGCGCGGCCTCATCGACGGCCCTGTGGGCCGACTCCCGCGCTTCCGGCCGGCGGAGGGCCTGACCCTGCTCCTCCAAGAACGCGTCGACGCTTAGCAGATCGTCTATCCCGGTCACCAGTGTCATCTACGCTCGATTCGTCCGCTTTCGATGCACTACGCATTGTCCCATTGATCCCCCAGATCCGGCAGGCTCGAGGCACGATCCCAAAAGGTATGAGAAGTCGGCCGCAGAAACTAGTAGACTGGTCGCGGACGCGCCCAGACGGGGGTCGAGCTTGAGACGCAGACTGTGGTTGACAGGTATTCTTGCCGCGGTAGTGATCGCCGTCGGGTCCGTCTTGGCTGTCGTCTTGCTCTTCGCTCTTCCCGCCCGCACCCATTCGGAGACCACGACCGCTGCGCGCCCCACGACCACCGTCCCACCCACGGCCACGACGAAGCCGACTGCGACCCAGTCCACCGTGACCACCGCCCGACCGACCACGACCACCGAATCCAACGCGACGACGCACCCCACGACGACCACGTCCGGTCCGGTGCCGACTCGCGCCTTCACCGACATCCAGAGAAGCGAGTGGTTCGCCGACGCGGTGTACGCGCTTGCCGAGAAAGGTATCGTCTGGGCCCGCCAGGACGGCTCGTTCGGCCCGGATGAGCCGGTCACCCGGGCGCAGATGGCCGTCTGCCTGGCTCGAGCGCTCGGACTGCCGGAGTCCCCCGGCCAACCCTTCTTCGACGTGGACGGATCTGATTGGTTCGCGGGTGCCGTCGGAGCTCTTTACCAGAAGCGGTTGATCCAGGGGACCAGCATGATCGTGTTCTCACCCGACCAGCCGGTCGATCGCCAGCAGGCCGCCACGCTCGTCATGCGTTCGCTCGAATACTTCCTCGAGAACGACCCGGGCTCGAAGGTCGAGACCGAGCTGGCGAAGTACCAAGCCTCCAGCTGGCTGGGGGGCTTCCGTGACCGGCAGATGATCGCCCCGGCCCATACCGTCTCGGTGGCCAACGCCTACCGCTTGAGGGTGCTGGAAAGCCCCGTCGACGGCTGGTACTACCCCCAACTCGATCTGACCCGGGCGCAGATGGCGGTCATGCTTTTCCGAGCCTTCATAGAGCCCGTGAGACCCCGGACCACCTACCCCATCGAACTGCCCGCGGTGTCCGCGTACGCCTCGTTGGCGAACGGGGCAGAGGGAAGCCTCGTGTCGTTCTTGGAGGCCAGGCTCACCGCTCTTCATTACCCCTGCGGCCCGGTTGACGGAGTCTACGACAGCCATACTCGCGATGCGGTGATGGCGTTCGAGAAGGTCGAGCGACTCGGCCGCGACGGGAAAGTGGGGGACGAGGTCTGGCAGCGTTTACTGTCGGCCGAAGCACCCACTCCGCGTTTCTCGGCCGCCGGCACGCGATGCGAGATCGACCTGTCCCGACAGGTGCTCTTCATGATTACCGACAACAAGGTGTGGAAGGTCGTGCACGTCTCGTCGGGTAGACTCGGCACCCGCACGGGCCACTTCGAGATAGGAGCGAAGTACGAGGGTTGGGTCCAGTGCGTCACGCTCGACGGAGAAATGTACTACCCCTCATACATAGTGAGCAAGACGGCCATCCACGGGTACAGGAGCGTCCCGCCCTATCCGGCAAGTCACGGATGTGTGCGGGTCCCTGTGTGGACGGCCGTCGAGCTCTACGACCAGCTGCCGAAAGGCACTCCGGTCGACGTCTACTACTAGAGAGCTACTTCTTGGGCCAGACCTCATCCCCGAAGAGGATGTGCCAAGGATCGCCGGCCATCTTGCTCTTCCACTCGGCCATGAACTTCTGGAACGGTTCCGACGGCTGATCCCTCTCGTAAAAGTCTTTCAGGCTGTTGAGGTGCATGATGCCGACGTACTGGAAGGGGACGTCCCCCGACACGGCGCCTGTGATCTTCACGAGCTCGAACTTGTCGCAGGACTCCAAGCTGTCCATCAAGGGTCCCTTGACCTTCTCGAGGTACTCCATGTATTCCTCGTCAGGGATCTTCAGGTTGTAGAGAATGATCTCCTTGGGCATAGCTACCACCTCCGTACGAGTCGTTCACACGTCTTTCTTTGGAGCCAGCTGCTCTGCCACCAGCCTCCGACCGAGGCCGAGAAGGGTGAGGACCGGGGGCAGACCATCGGGCTCGGGGAGCACGCTGGTGTCGCACACGTAGAGACCGGCCATCTCGGTCTTGAGATCGGCATCTACCAGATCGCCGATGCGCACCGTCCCACTGGGATTGGCGCCCATCGGAGGAGTGGTGAAGACGGTGTCCGGATCGCAGCCGGCCCGGACAAGGATGTCGGTCGCGATCTCGGCGCCCCGCTTGAATCGCCCCTTGTCCTGTTCCGAGAAGGGTTTGGTGAGAGTGCCGTCGGCGGCCACCGAACCGTCCAGACCGTCCCTGATCTTGGTGAGGATGCCCAGGGTCCGCCGATACCGGAACATACGGTCGATGTGCCGGGGGTTCCCCTTGAGGATGCCGCGCGCCAGCAGGGGCCACGGATCCCAGGCGTCGGCCATGAACAGGCCCTCGTCCAGGAGATCGGACGTGCCACAGCTCATGGGGATATCGTTGATGGAGCCCTTGCCGTCATAGGCGCCATAGGTGGTCACCAGCGGATCCACGAACACGCCCTTACCGGCGGTGGGAAAACCCGATGCCTGCATGATCATGGCCGTGCCCATCCCGTTGCCGGCCAGCACAACGGTCTCGGCCTCCACCATGAACGGTGCCCGGCCGCCCGTGCCCCGTACGCCCGTCACCCGGCCGTTCTCCGACAAGACCGCTTCCACCTTCATCCGGGTCCGCAGACGACCACCGGCGCCTACCGCCTCGTCCACGTAGTCCCGGGCACTCCACTTGGCCCCGTTGGGACACCCGCAATAGCACTTGGCGGTGAGCTGACACTTCTCCGGGTCGATGAGCTTGGGCAGTGGACTCCAGTCGAGACCTCCCTCGCGAGCAGCCGCCATGATCCGGTTGGCGCCCTCGCCGATCAGTCGTTCCGGCAGAGGGGCCAGTTTGTGCTCCGTAGCCGCCGCTTCGATATAGGGCTCCAGATCGACGCCGTAGCGCTCTTTCAGCCAGGCATGCGGCTTCACCGCCGTACCGCAGAAAGCGACCGAACAGCCCCCCACCGTGACCATCCTGCCGAAATGGTTCCCCTCCACCGAGGTCAGATTGCCGTGGGCATCAGCCATCCGATACAGCGTGAAGTAGCTGCCCAGAGGCCGGTGTTCGGCGCCCATCTCGAGCACCAGGACATCTTCGCCCCGGCGGGCCAGTTCACGGGCCACCGTCGCGCCTCCGGGTCCGCTACCGACGACTACCGTCTTCGCGGCTAGGTGTTCTGTCGCGGTTGCCATCACCCGCCCCTTCCCTTGTCAAGTATCTCGGTCGTCCACTCATCGTGCCCGCGGATACCAGGCACGTATGTAAGCGTGCGTGCACTTACATCTGGAAGATAGTATGCTACCTGAAGGCCTTGCTCAAAGCAATCTCGTGGCGGTGGGAGGCACCTCGTGGCCAGGGCGAACTACATGGCGGCAGCCGACAGGAAGAACCAGATCGCCGAAGTGACGGTGGAGTTGGTCGCCCGGTACGGCGTGCAGGCGACCACCGTCTCTCGGATAGCCGAGCGAGCGGGTGTCTCCGAATCGGCCCTCTACCGTCATTTCGAGAGTCGCCACGACATACTGCTCGCTGCACTCGACCTCGTCTTCGACCTCATCTCGGATTTCTTCGCATCTTCAGAGAGCGAGTCGGTGCCCGAACGGCTGCGCGATATCGGCCAGTATCACTCCCGACTCGTAGGTTCGGGTGAAGCTTCGTTGTTCTACGCCTTCTTCGAATTCGTCGCCACCCCTCCCGAACTCGGCCTGAGAGACGACATGGCCGAGCGACAGTCGGCGATCGTCGCTCTCCTCGCAGGCATCATCGAGGAGGGGGTGCGGCAGGGTTCGATCAGAGTGGATGTCGACCCCACCCTCGTCGCCTGGGAGTTCCACGGCATCTTCTTCAGCGAAGCGATAACCCACCTCATGGGGATCGGCTCTTTCATCGCCGACGGTCTGTCCAAGACCCTCTACGAGCGGATCATCGAACGCATATCCGTCTCGTAGCCAAGTAGCCGGAAAGCGAACGCTGCCCCCACGATCGACCACTGTGTGCGCTTGATCGAAGCGTTGGTCAGAAGCTCGAGTCCTCTCGGGCCCTCTCCTCCCGACATCGCACTGCCACATCCCTGGCTATGGTGGAAGCCAAGCCGACATAACGCGTGGGGTCGAGGAGGGCTTCGATCTCGGCGGAGCCCAGGTGTGCGTTCACCCGCGGGTCCGCGAGGAGGACATCCCTGAAATATCGATCGCCCGTCAGCGTGTCCATGGCGTCTTCGTAGACCACCTCGTGGGCCGTCTGCTTGCCGAGACGACCTCCGAGTTCGATCATCACCGACTCAGAAAGCAGGAGGCCTTTGAGAAGATGGAGATTGCGGTGCATGGCGGCTACATCGACGGTAAGACCCCCGGCCAGACGCTCCCCGAGGGTCAACAGTTCACCCATCGCCACACACGCCTCTTCCAGCGCCCGCGCTTCGCCGAGATGATGCTCCAGGTCGCGTTCGTGGTCCACGAGCATGACCTCCGTCACGAGACCCGCTGCGTACCGGATCCTGCGGGCCAGAGAGAGCATCGTCTGGCAGATCTGGGGATTGACCTTGTGTGGCATCGTGGATGAGCCGACGATGCCCGACTCCCAGGGCTCGCGCAGTTCGCCGACCTCGGTCGCCATGAGCAGGTAGACCTCTTGGGCGATGCGGCCCAGGGTCCCGCCGACGAGCGCCAGGATGTTCGCAAACTCGGCGAAACGATCCCGAGAAGCATGCCAGCAGATGTCGGGGACTCCTAGGTCCAACTCCCGCGCGACCAAGGCCTGGATCTCCGGTCCCTGCGCACCGAACGCCGCCATGGTACCCACCGCCCCCGACAACTGGAGGACGAAGAGATCATTTCCGAGACGCTTGAGCCGTTCGATGTCTCTCCGGACCTCCCGGACCCACACTGCGGCCTTATAACCGAAGGTGATCGGCAGCGCTTGGACTCCGTGGGTCCGTCCCACCATGACGGTGTCCGCATGCTGCTCGACCAGATCGAGAAGGGACCCTTCGATGCGGCGCAGGCTGTCGAGGAACACCGTCCGAGCTTGCTTCAACGCCTTCATGGTGGCGGTGTCCATGATGTCCTGAGTCGTCGCGCCGAGGTGGACGAACTGGCCGGCATCCCCCTCGACGACAGGCTGGAACAGGCGGAGAAAGGCGACCATCGGATGACCCGTCTGCGCGTACGATTCTTCGTAGCGCCCAAGATCGAGACGGTCGACTTCTGCTGCGGCGGCGATGCTCGCCGCCGCGGGACCGGGTATAGATCCCAGGGACGCTTGTGCCCGGGCCAGACTTGCTTCCACGTCGAGCCAGCGCTGGAACCGCGCCCGTTCCGAGAACAAGGTCTGCATGAGATGCAGAGGGGTTTCTTCATCCATGATGTCGCCTCGCTTCCACGGACTCTTCGCCATCCGCTCGTGGGCGCCCGGCTCTGCCGTTCACGGCGCTTTGAACGACCCTACCACCTGCCCGATCGCGCTCACCCCGCGGCCCGCCGCCCAACTCCTGATCCCTTCGACGGTCTCACGGTAGATCCGCGGATCGATAAGACCCGCAGTGCCGATCTGCACCGCTCGGGCCCCGGCCAACAGGTACTCGACCGCGTCTTGCCAGCCCCCGATGCCACCGCAACCGACCACAGGGATCGAGACCGCCTGTGCGGCCTCGTAGGCGAGACGAAGATGAAGCGGCTTGAGTCCCGGACCCCCCACGGCTCCGCGTATGTTGGCACCCAACCTCGACAGGCCCGTGTCGATGTCGATGGCCATCCCCATCCCACTCCAAATGGGACAGATCGCATCGGCTCCAGCTTCCGCGCACACTCTGGCAAGCGTCCGGACATCTACGAGAGTCGGCGTGACCTTGGCGATGAGAGTCAGATCCGTCGCATCTCTGACAGCCCTGACGACGTCATGCGCAGCCCGCAAATCAGCGGAAAAGGCCAGGCCTCCTCCACTGACGTTGGGACAGGCCAGATTGATCTCGATGGCAGACACTCCGCCGGCATCATGCAGCGCCTCGGTTATCAACCTGAACTCCTCCACGCTCTCGCCCGCGACATTCACTACGACGGGGGTGTCGAAGCCCCGAAGAAACGGCAACTTCTCTTCGATGAACCGATCGACTCCCACATTCTGCAGACCCACGTACATGAGAAAGGCGCAGCCGGCGATCTCCACAAAGCGGTCGGGCGGATTACCCAGGCGAGGCTCGAGAGTTGTTCCCTTGACCAGGATCGCGCCCAAGTCGTTCAGATCGACCAGTCCCGCCAGTTCTTCGCCATATCCGAATGTGCCGGACGCAGGCATGACGGGGTTCTTCAGCCTCAGCGAACCGATGGTCACGGACAGATCCACGGCGTCCGCCCTCATTCGAACACTACCTCGTCCACGTCGAACACCGGCCCGTCCTGGCACACCATCGCGTAGCCGATCTCGGACTGCGGATCGAACTGGATGTGCGACTTCGCCAAGTCTCGATGCTTGAGCACTCCGGCTTTGTCCACCTCGCAGACACAGGTGAAGCAGCCACCGATCCCGCACAGCATGTGCTTCTCCATCGCGAGTTGACCAGGGATGCCCTGCTTTCTGCAGAAAGCGGCCAGCGTCCGGTTCATCTTCTGGGGACCGGACGCGTATACGACACAGTCCTCGGCGCACGCGTGCGCCCCGATGAAGTCTCTTAGGATATCGACGGCCATGCCCTTGTCGCCATAGGACCCATCGTCGGTCCCCAGGATCACCTCGCCGCCAAGTGAGCGGAACTCCGCCTCGAGCATGACCGCGTCCCGGGACCGGAACCCGAGGATGGTCACCAACTCCGACCCCCCGGTGATTGCGGCCTGGGACAATTCCCGGCCCAAGGTGAACAGTGCCGACGCCCCGCATCCACCACCGACGAGGATCTGCACCCTCTTGCTGAGATCCCACCGGAAACCGTTCCCCAGGGGTCCGATCACGTCGAGAACCTGTCCGGGGCGCAAGGCGGACATGGTCCGCGTGCCTCGGCCCGTGACTCGATAGACGATCTCGATCGCTCGGGTACCGGGATCCGTGTCCACTACACGGAAGACCGTGAAGGGACGACGGAACAAGGGGTCGTTCGTCTGATTCACCCGCACGTTGACGAATTGACCCGGACGAATGACGGCGGCGATCTCAGGCGCACCCAGCGTCAGGCGCCGATGCTCCTGGTTGAGATGTTCATTCGCCAGGACCTGGGCTTGAGTCTGGAACACCTCCTTGCCCATCACCGGCAACTCAGCACGCGCCGGGCACTATGAACGTGCCGAATCCAGGAGTCCCGACGACCTCCCCCTGTTGCATCACCACGCGGCCTCGGACGACCGTGTGAGTCACCTGCCCCTTCAACCTCCGACCGTGATAGGGACTCAGCCCGCACTTTGCGTAGATGCGGCTGGAGTCGACTGTCCACTCCTTCTCCATATCGCAGATGGTGAAGTCGGCGTCGGTGCCGGGTACGTTCGAGCCCTTGCGCGGATAGAAGCCGAAGATCTTCGCCCCACTGATCGAGGTCACCTCGACCAGTCTCTCCAGAGAGAGTCTTCCCTCGTTCACGTAGTTGAGCAAGAGATGCCCGTACCAGTCGAGCATGCCGTAGCCGGCCGGTGTATGCAGGGGATCGTCCGGGTGATACTCGTCCCTGGTATGAGGGGCATGATCGCTGCCCAGGAGGTCGATGGTTCCGTCCCGCACGGCGGCCCACAGGTAGTCGGCGTCCGGGGCGGCGTCGTGGCCGACCGGTATCCAGGTGTCGGTCGCCGGGTCGTAGATATCGTCGGCAGCGTCGAGCGCGGGCATCATCTCGACGCTGGCCACCACGTCGATCTTCCCTTCGGCCTTGGCCAGCCGGACCAGATCGATGTATCCCCGATGCCAGGCGTGCAGAGCGTACCACCGCACTCCGGCCATCTTGGCCAGGTAGTAGAGTTGGTAGGCGGCCCCGGTCATTTCGGCGTCGGTATACGTGTGGTGACGCCAGTTCTTGAGGGTCATGGGCAATCCCGCATCCTCGACGATCCGAACCGCCTCGTCCCAGAAGAAGTGATCCCAGGGATGGACCGCCACGAACTTGCCCGTCTCTGCGACCGCCTGGAACGCTTTCAGGATCCGAGCGGTGTCGCTCGTGCTGGCCGGCGTGGAGTAGGGATAGGCGGCGCATTTCTGAAAGAACTTGAACCAGGCCGCGCCCGCCTCCGCCAGCTTGGGTACCCAGCCACCCTCGTACGCCAGAGGACAAGCTAGAGCGTTGAAATCGACGAGAGCTTTATGCTCCGCCAACTCCACCTGTGACCGGTAGTGCTCCACGGTATCGGGCACGGGATCGGTGTTCACCTGAGTGCAGACCATGGTCACGCCGCTCGCCGCGGCGGCTGCCGTGCCGGTCGTGAAATCCTCTTTGTGGGTCAGCCCCGGCTCCCGCAAGTGAGAATGCCAGTCGACGATTCCGGGAAGGACGTACTTCCCCGAGGCATCGATCGTCGACTCGGCGGCGCCCAGGGCTCCCGGTTCCCCGATCAGCGCGATCCTCTCACCGGTCACCCCGATATCCAAGAGCCGGAAACCGTCCTCGGTGAAGACTCTGCCGTTCTTGATGGAGAGGTCGAGCATGTGGTCAGTCCCTTACACCCGGACTATCTCCCGGGGGGTCTTGTGGATCCTTTCGGCCCCGTTCTTGCCGATGATATAGCCGTCGGTGACGCCCGCCCAGACTCCCTTCGCGGCGGCTGTGGGGTGGATGGCGATGTTCATGTTCTCCGCGATCTTCCAGGGTTCGTCGGTCCTGATGTTCGGCCTCTCGACCAGGGAAAGCCCCTGCCCATGAGCGTACGACCGGCCTGGCCGCGCGTACCCTCGCTCGGTCACATAGTCCACACCCATGTCCCACAACTCTCCTGGATCGGCCCCGGGCACCATGGCAGCCGCGATCATGTCTTGGCAACCCACACAGACGGCGAAGGCTTCCTGGAGCGCCTGGGGCGGCTCGGCGTCGACGACGAAGATCTTCTGCAACTCCGTGTAGTACCCGCAGGGTCCGTTCACTTCGACGAGGACCGAGACTTGGTCGCCGGACTTGATCTCATGGTTCTGCAACCGGTGGAGTTCGAAGGGCACCAGGGTGCCCAACGGTCCGGAACCCACCAGGATCAGACCCTGCGAACTGCCGTGCTTGGCGCAGTAGTACTGGGCTTCGGCGCGGACGTCGTAGTCTCTCATGCCCGGCCTGATCGTGCGACGCAGATGCTCGATGCATCCGTCTTGTATGGCGGCACACGTCTTGATGAGCTCGATCTCCTCCGGGCTCTTGATGCCCCTGATCCGGTCGACCTCCTCGGTGGCGTCCAGGAAGGTGGCCCCGGGGAGATTGTCCACGACGTACTCATGGAAGGTGACCGGGATGAACGCTCTCTCCACCCACCCGATCGTCGGATCCTTCTTCGCCGAAAGCGCGCCGACGGCAAGCTGGCCCTCGATGGTGTTGGTGTAGTGCATCGTGGGGAAATAGACAGCTCCCAGAGATGTGCCGATGCCGCGCGCGGCAGCCAGGGGTGGATAGTTCTGGGTGGCCGGCGGTTCCATCCCGCAGTTGATCACCGTCATCTCGTCGTCCACGGGGAAGATGACTGTGGTGGGGTATTGGTAGTTCGCCGGGAAATCCGTGAACCAGCGCACCATGCCGCCGAGGAACTCCTCGTGGTTCTGCATCACCAGGTAGTCGATCCCTCGCTCGCGCATCATCGCGCGCACGGCTTGCCACCGTCGTTCGAGTTCCGCCGTGGAGATGCTCTGAACAAGGCGTTCCGCCGGGTCTACGGGGATCGCGTCTGCCATGATCGGCTCTCTTTCTTCGCTGGTGATCGGTATCCGTCTTCAGTACCTGCTACCTGCCGGCGTTCTTGGCCTCGATCTCTTCCTGGGCCGCGAGGATGTCTTTGGCGCCCAGATATACCGGGGTATCCACCATCTTGCCGTTGTAGGAGATGGCGGCCGATCCTTTGGCGATGGCCTCTTCCTCGAACGCCTTCACCACGCCTTTCGCCCATTCCACATCGGCGGGGTCGGGAGCGTACATGCGATTGCACACCTCCACCTGGCTGGGGTGGATGATCATGCGGCCTTCGTACCCCATCTGACGGCCGTCGCGGACGTTGGCTTCGAACCCCTCCATGTCCTGATACGCGACAAAGGGAGCGTCGATCGCCACCACCCCGGCGGCCCGCGCGGCGACGGCGATGTGCCGGCGGGCGTACTTCTGTTCCTCCCCTTCAGAGGTGAGCTTCACCCGCATGTCCTTGGTGAAGTCGACCGCGCCGAAGATGGCGCTGACCATGCGCGGGCTGGCGATCAACGACGGATACGCGTTCATGACGCCCTTGGCCGTCTCGAGCAGGATGGAGATCTTGACGCTGCCCCGTTCGAGCCCCCGCCGGCGCTCGAGTTCGTCCAGCTTCCAATCCAAACGCTTCACGTCGTCAGGATGACCGCACTTGGCCAATGTGACTCCGGCGAGACCTTTCTGCACGCATGCCTCCAGGTCGTCGTCGGTCATGAGCGTCTCCCAGTTGTTCAGACGCACATAGACCTCAGCGCCGCCCGAACCCACCGCCTCCAGGGCCGCCGCCGAGATCGTACGGGCGTTCGCCTTCTCGGCCGGAGGAACGGAGTCTTCCAGATCGAGGGTGACGATATCGGCCCCGAGACCGGGAGCCTTGCCGATCATCTTCTCGTTGTTGCCTGGGACGTACAGGACGGAACGCATGACAGCCATCTGATATTCCTTTCGAGCTTCGAGGTTTTCCATCTACTGGCGTGTGGATCAGCCAAGCGCCTTTCGCAGGATGTGCGGGATATCGTTGGGGCCGGCGGCCACGTATCCACCCGCCTTCTCTATGGCCTCCATCTTGCTCTTCGCCGAACCCCTCCCCCTCTCCACGATGCTGGATGCATGTGAGAAGCGCTGGCCTTCGGGCGCCCACGAACCCGCCACGAAGATGACGAACGGCTTGGTGAACCCGCCGGAGGCGATCAACTGGGCACATTCCTCCTCTTGCGAACCTCCGATCTCGGAGAACACCGCCACCGCCTCGGTCTGGGGATCGGCTTCGAACAGCGGCAGCAGGTCGGCCATCGACGTGCCCAGCACCGGTTCGGTGCCGGTGTGGATCACGGTGGAGACCCCGTAGCCGGCCCGGCTGAGGACCCAGGGGATGGTCCCCGATTGCCCCCCGCTCCGAGAGAAGACCCCGATGGGCCCGGGGGCGAAGAAGGTGTTGGCCCACTCCACGCTGCCGCCGAGCCAGCCGACGACGGCCTCGCCGGGAGTGATGGCCCCGATGGTCCCCGGTCCGATGAGGCGGGTGCCCCGCTCCCGGCAGTGTTCGACCATGACCATGATGTCGTGGACAGGCACCGACTCCACGCAGGCGACCAGATTGGGAACGCCGGCGTCCGCGGCCTCCTCGATCGCGGGCAGAAGCGCCCGGCCCGGAACGAAGACCACGCTGAAATCCATGGGGCCTTCGGCCCCGATGGCCGCCGCCACGGTGTCGTATACCGGCACCCCATGGACCTCGCTGCCCCCTTTGCCGGGACTGGTGCCGGCCACCACTTGGGTGCCGTAGTCCTTCATGAACCGGGTCCTGAGGGAGCCTTCCCGGCCGGTGATGCCTTGCACCAACACCCGAGTGGTCCTGTCGATGAGGATGCCCACGACTACGCCTCCGGGCCAGGGTCGTCGAGGGGAGCGGCCTCGGCGAGCCCCCGCTTGGCCAGATACTCGGGCAGACCCTTGATGGGCACCTCGATAGTGATGGCTCCCAACCCGCGGAACCGACATTCATACTCGCAGGCCAGACACTCCGTGCCCCCTCGCTTCACGCCATCGGCGTCGAGGTGGTCGACCGAAGGGACGCCGTCCTTCAGTTCGAGGATGCCGCGCGCGTACTTCGCGCAGGCGGCGACGCAGGCCTTCGACGAACACTCGAGGCACGTGTCCGTGTCGATGGAGACGGTGATGGTCCTCTCGGAGAAAGTGAGCGCCACGACCCCTCAGTCCCTCAGCGCGCGGTGGTATTCGTCGACCATGGACAGCATCTTCTCGGCGATGAAGACGGTATCGGTGACGTATTCCCGGCCATAGATCTCGATCCGATCCCCTCCGGGCACGTCGGCCAGGCCTTCGCGCAGGATGGCCAGCGACTCCTCTTCCTTGTTGCCACAGAGGAGTAACAGGCAGGGAAGACCCGGACGCCGCGGCAGGACCTCGCGCAGAGCCTTCACGATGGCGTGAGCGTGGTGCCACTGCTCCTGGTTGGCCATCATGAAGCCGCCCAGGAGGTAGCCTTCGATGCCCGGCTGCGAGAGCACCGTCTTGGCCACCCGATAGATCTTCGACCCCACCGGATTGCCGCTGGTGTCGGCGTAGTTGGCGACCTTCAGCCCCACCTTCTGCAGCGCGTCCATACCCAGCATGGCCGAGCCGCCGCCGATGGGGTGATAGCCGATGTATCCGGGGCTCTCCTCGTCGAAGCCCATGCTCATCAGGAACCCCGAACCCCGCTGATCGGCTTCTTCGATCCCCCAGCCGATGAGGTCGAGCTCGGTGGGGTCGTGACCGAAATCCCGGGCGATCTCGATGCCCATCTCCGGATGCCGGAAGACCGAGTTGTTGTCGATCTCCATCTTGCAATCGGCGGCGACGAAACGCCCTTCCCGGGTGAGCGCGAGGGGGTTGATCTCGAGGGTGAAACAGTCGTACTCGTGGTAGGCGTGAAACAAGCCCTTCAGGAAGTCGCCCAGAGCCACCCGGTGCTCGCCGGCCACGCCTGCACGGGCGAGCATGTCCGCGAGCTGGGGATCACCCGGCCCTCGGGTCGCCGAGACGACGAGCCGGAACAGCCTGTCCTCGGGCACGGCCTCGATATCCATGCCTCCCTCGGGACTGAACATGAGCATCGGGGCCCGCGCTTCCCGGCTCGAGTTCACCGTGAAGCTGGCGTAGAACTCGTGAGCGATGTCCAGCTTCTCCTCCACCAGAACCTGGCGGACCACGCCACCCTTGAGTTCCGACCCCAAGAGCCGCGAAGCAGCCGCCGCCGCTTCGGCGGGCGTGTCGGCCATGCCGAGACCACCGGACTTGCCTCGGCCGCCGGCCTGGACCTGGGCCTTGACCACTACCGGGCAGACCAGATCGGCCGCCGCGGCGCGCGCTTCTTCAACCGTATCGGCCGGTGTGCCCCGGGGAACGGCCAACCCTGCCTCGCGAAGCCACCCTTTGCCCTGATGTTCCAGGAGTCTGGCCATCCTTAGACCACGAAGACCTTCTTCTCGGTCTGATGGAGACATGCGCTGGGACCGTCATCGGTGATCAGATAGTTGTCGCAGATCCAACCACGGGCGGTCGCACCGGCGGCCGCCGGGTGGACCACGATGTTCATGCCCGACTTGATGGTCATCGTCTCGAGAAGGTCGATCGCGGGTCGCTCGACCATATCGTAGCCCATGCCATGGGCGAAGATACGGCGTTCCTCGGCAGATGCCCGCCGGCGCAGCAGATCGTTGTTCGCATCCCATATGTCGCCGGGCTTTGCCCCCGGCTTCAGCATGCTCAAGGCTTGATCCTGCAACTCGAGAGCGATCGCGAACTGCTCCTGCAGCGCGCTCGTGGGCTCACCGACCGAGAGGACGCGACCCAGCTCTCCCCAGAAGCCTCCTGGCCCGTTGGTCTCTATGAGCAGGGTCACCTGATCGCCGTCTTCGAGCACCTTCGGTGCCAAAGAGCCCAAGGCCACCCCTCTGGCAGCGACCCAGATGAGCACGTTGGTCTTGTCCCCACCCAGCTCCATGGTCTTGCGCACGATCTCGGCCCGGACGATGGTGGTGTCGATCCCCGCCCCGATCTGAGGAAGGATGTGGGAGAAGACCTCATCCTGGAGTCGGCACGTACCGCGAGTGAGGTCCATCTCTTCCTCACTCTTGACCGCCTTCAGCTCGTCGAAGAGGTCGGAGGCGTCCTCGAACTCCGCAGTGGTCAGATTGCTGGTGACGTGCTCGAAGAACGACGCCGACATCAGATGCGTCCCCACCAGACCGATACGGCAGCCCTTGAAGGGCGCCAGCTCTTCGACCACCTTCTCGGCATGCTGGAGGCCGCTCAGCAGCGTCGGGAGCATCGGCAGCAAGACCCTCTTCTTGATACCCGGCGCATCCGCGGGCGACAGCTCCTCCGACATCGGGCCGTGGGACAGCGTGGTGATTCCCTCAGCCGCCGGGAAGATCACGGTGACGGTGTAGCCGTCGTCGACGGACATGTCGGTGAACCACTTCACCGTGGCGTCGAAGATCGCCACGCTGCTCTGAGCTATCAGGAAGTCGAGCTTCCTCTCGGCCATGGCCTCCCGGGCCGCCTGCCACCGCCGCTTGAGTTCGTTCTCACTCAGTCTTGCCATCGTGCACTTCCTCAGCTTCCGTTTAGAGAACCACCAGATTGACGAGGTTCTTCCTTTCCCCTTCCAGCCAGCGACGCAGGTTCTCCTCGATGATCGGCAGGGTCTGCTCGATGTAAATATCGCTCCTTCCGCCCACGTGAGACGTGACGATCACGTTCTTCATCTTCCAGAAAGGATTGTCGGAGGGCAGGGGTTCCTGGACGAACGCATCGAGCGCGGCGCCCGCGATCTCTCCGGCCTCCAGTGCCGCGAGCAAGGCGTCTTCGTCGACGAGTTCCCCGCGGGCGATGTTGATGAGGAAAGCGGTCGGCTTCATGGCCGAGAGCACCTTCTCGTTGACGATCTGGTAGGTCTGCGGCGTGTTGGGGGCCACGATGATCAGGTAGTCGACCTCCGCGGCGACCGCGGCAAGGTCTTCCGGTCCGAAGAAGTGGTCAATCGAGTCGAGCTCTTTTCGGACGATGTCGATGCCGTACACCGTCATCCCAAAGGCCTTGCACTTGGCGGCCAGCTCCTCTCCGATCACACCCAGACCGAATATCCCTACGCTCTTCCGCCACAGGAGCTTCGCCGGCCACGGCTCCCAGACGGCCAGGTCCTGATTGCGGACCATCTGCGGGAAGTCGCGACCCAGGGCGAGCATCTGCAGGAAGGCCATCTCCGACATCTGCGGTCCGTGGATGCCCCGCATCGAGGTCACGATCACGTCCTTGCGCAGCGAGGGCAGATTGGTGATGTAGTCGACCCCGGTGCCTAGGCCCTGAACCCACTCGAGCTTCGTCGCCTTCCGCATCAAGTCGTCAGGGATCCCGAAGGCGAGGAGGATCGTCATGTCATCCACGAGTTCTGCGAGCCTATCCGCATCCAAGGCAACGTGTATGGCGATCTCGGGAAACTTGGCTTGGAGCGCCTTGCCCCATTCCTCGCCCCGATGTTGCTCGAAAATGACCAGGTTTTCCATGTCTTCCTTCCTGTGGGGTCACGGCCGTCATAGCCCAAGACCCGGTGGTCCCATCGAAGGCAGGACCACTCTCTCCGATTACTCTACGGTCTCTGTCGCGGGTCCGGCTGCCGGCACAGATCCGAAGTGGCCGCTACTGCGTCACCGCGGTCGAGCCGACGTGCGGCGCCAGTGGACGATGTAATGCTCCGCCACCACCACGATCATGTATACGATGAGACCGACTATGCTCAGTAGCACGATCAGTGCGAACACTGTGGCGGTACGCAGGTCGGTCGAGGCGACGATGATGGCCTTGCCCAGACCGCCGGCTCCCCCGCTGAGGATGTCTGCCACCACGGCCCCGATCACCGCCAACACCGCGGCGATCTTCAGCCCAGCGAACATGAACGGAAGGGAGGTCGGCAACTTGAGTTTCCAGAGGGTCTTCCATCGCGAGGCCTCCATGGCCTTGAAGAGCCGGAGCTCGTTCTCGGTGGCCGACTCTATCCCGGTCGCGGTGTTGACCACGATGGGGAAGAACGCGATGATGGCCGCCATGAGGATCTTTGGAGCCAGTCCGAACCCGAGAGCCGCCACGAACAGAGGGGCGAACGCCACCTTGGGCATGGCATTGAAGCCCACTACATAGGGCATGAGGACCCTCCGTCCGAACTCCGTCTCTCCGATGATAATGCCGAGGAGTATCCCCGTGACCGCCCCCAAGGCGAACCCAACCGCGATCTCCTCGATGGTGATCCACGTCGATTCCAGATACGACCCTCCGGTGAGGACGTCGCCGAAGATCCGTACGATCTCCTTCAAGGTCGTGAAAGCCGAAGGGATGATGAACCGAGAGATGACCTCCAGCCGGAAGATGCCCTCCCAGACCAGGATGAAGACCACCCCGAAGATGAGCACCCCTATGGTCGTCCCCAGGCGCCCCCGCCGGATCCGGTGCCACCAACTCTCTGACCTCGCCCGGCAGTAGACCTCCGGAACGGAGGGGGTCGCCGCAGTATCGGCGTTCTTGTCAGTCATCGTGGTGATGTCCTCCTGGCTCATCACTTGACCTCTCGGGAACCGGCTTCATTGAGCGCGTTCCTGACTTCGCCCGTGAGCTCTGCGAACTCCGACGTCGTCGTGACCGCAATGGTCCGCGGCCGAGGGAACGGGATGGGTATGGTCCTGAAGATGCGCCCGGGCCGAGGCGTCATCACGTAGACCGTATCCGCCAGGAACACGGCTTCGGGGATGGAGTGGGTGACGATGAACGACGTCGCGTTGCGGGCCTCGACCACCCGCCCCAGCTCTTCGTCCATGGCGTCCCGGGTCAATTCGTCGAGAGCGCCAAAGGGCTCGTCGAGAAGGAGAAGGCTCGGATCGGTGATGAGCATGCGGCAGATGGCGGCACGCTGCGCCATTCCCCCCGATAGCTGGTGAGCATAGGAATGATGGAAATCGCCTATCCCGGTCGTCTCCAGGAGCTTCATGGCTTCGTCGCGTTTCTCGGCCGCCGCCCTTTTTCCGTAGCGGATCTCGAAGGGCAGGAGAACGTTGTTGAGAGTGGTCCGCCAAGCCAGCAGCGTCGGCTGCTGGAACATGTAACCCACCTTGCGCCGATCCTGGGTCATGGCCGGCTCGCCGTCGACATACGCGATCCCCTCGGTGGGCTCGAGAAGCCCGCCCAGGATGTAGAGGAGAGTCGATTTGCCGCACCCGCTGGGCCCGATGATCGCAGCCATGGTGCCGGAAGGTATCTCCATGGAGAGATCTTGTAGCGCGCAGACGTCCTTCCCCTTCCGACCCTCGAAGGTGTGCCCGACGCGCTGGATGCTCACGCCGGTGTAGAGCGGAGTGGGCGCTTCCGGCCCGGAGGCCGGGCCGGAAGCGCTCGTGAATACTGTCGTTGGGCTCTCGCTCACACTACTACCCTATTTGTCGAAGAATTCGTTCGTGTAGTAGTCGGTCGGCTGACCGGCTTCAGAAGTGATCGTCCCGTTCTCCAGCAACGTATCCCACCACAGCTGCCAGATTGCCGGGTCGATGTACCCCATCGGCTCGATCTTCGGCCGGATGCTGATGACGGCCTTTGACAGGGCCTTGCGGAATTCCAGCTCCTCGGCCGGTATCGGCGTCTGCGAGTTCGCCCAGTCGACCAGCTTCTGCGGATCGTCGCCTATGTATGCACGGGCTTCCTGGAGCCCCTCCACGTAAGCCTTGAAGGCCTCCGGCATCGCGTCCATGGTCTCCCGTAGCGCCCAGTAGCCGAAGCCACCGCTCGCATCCACCATCTCCTGGGGCAGGATGCTGCGCATCGGTGTACCGGCTGCCTCGATGCGGGCTACACCGGTCAAGGAGGTGGCATATGCCTGGATGTCATCCCGATCGAAACCGGCGAGCGCCTGGGCGGCTTCCACCGTGATCAGCGGGGTGATGGTGACGTCGTACTTGAGTTCAACGCTCTTGATGAGGCTCATCCCCGGGTCCTGCTCGGAGTTGACTCCGACGACCAGGCCATCGAGCTGGTCAGGAGTCTGTATGGGAGAGTCCGCGGGTACCGCGATCGTGAAGATGCTGGTCATGAAATTGAAGAACATGATCGGCTTGAACTGCGCCAGGACAGAAGGATTGAGGGTGCTCACGTCACCCTGCATGATGTCGCCCTGACCCGCGGCGAACGCGGTGGTCGTCCCCTCGGCGCCTTCGACCTCGAGGATCTCGACTTCGAGATTCCTCTTCTCGAAGAAGCCCATCGATTCCGCCACGTACACTTCGTAGAACGGATACACCGCCGGACTGGATATGAGGACCCTCAACTTGGCGGGGGTCGCCGCCGTGCCCGTCGTGTCCGTCGACTCGTCCGATCCGCCTCCGCAGGCGGCCAGTGCTGACATCAGCAGCATCAGGCCGATGAAGATCGCCGCCAGTCGGAACGCCCTGCTGTCCCATCGTCTCATCTGTCGATCCCCCCATTTCTCTTGCGATTCTTCGCACTTCGGCAGCGCACTGCTTGCTTAGCGAACGGGACAATCATCATGTGACAGTGGACTGCCAGATTAGTGAACACTACCAACGGCTTTTCCACTTTGTCAACCACAATGTCCAGCTGAGGTTGGCGGGCTGTCATATTGTGGTATCGATCATCAGTGTGCAAGAATGTGCGGATTCCTTCTTGCGGGATATGACGGGCCTGCCTTCAGAGGGAGGAGAGGACATCACATCCACTGACAAAGGATCCAAGGGCGCCCGAACCCTGGAAAAGGGGCTGAGTATACTGAGCCTCTTCGACGAGGAACGCCCTACGTGGACGATCACCGGGCTCTCTCGAGCCACGGGCATGCCGGTTCCCACGACCCTCCGACTGGTGAGGACTCTGGAGAGATCGCGGTTTCTTTTCCAGAACCCACAGACTCGTCGCTACGAACTGGGGTCGGCCATCTACAGAGCCGCGTCGGTACCCCGGTCGCACTCTGAACTGATCCGGATCGCCCGGCCGCACTTGGAGCGTCTCACCGAGGTCACCTCGGAGAGCACCGCCCTTGGGATCTGGGAGCACGGAGAGTCTCTCATCATCGACATGGTGTTCACCCCGCGCCCTTTCAAGCCGGAGAGCCTGGTGGGCAAGACCATCCCCGGTCTGATAGCTCTCTACGGGCAGATCGCCGTGGCGTTCGAGTCTGAGACCGTTCTCGAGGCGGCACTGGCTCTGCACCACCCCCGCTACACCGAGCACACAGTGACCGACCCAGGACAGCTCCGGAAAGCGATCGAACGTATCCGGCGCGAGCAAGTGGCTTACGGGATCGAGACTATCGTCCTTGGCCAATGCACGGTGGCCGCCCCCGTGTTCGAGGCCGGCGGGCGGGTGGCCGCGTCGATGGCCGTGGTCGCTCCCACGGAGAGATTCGGACCGGTGGAGACGAGGGAGTACAGCGCCGCCGTCCAACACGCGGCCACCCAGTTGTCGACAGAACTCGGTTGGTCTGAAGCGTCGGGAGATTGACCGTCCGCACAGGCCATGGCACGAGATGGCTTGGCGCTAGGAAGACCGGCAGCGCAAGACCGGCTGCAGGCGCATCAGGTTCTCACATGTCGTCGAGCAACGCCTTCCAGGCCTGGATCTTCTCGCGCGGCCACCGGGCGCAGACGGCCGGCCTGTCCGAGGCCACGGCCTTCTGGCATGCGCTCTCACAGTCGCACCGGATTATGTCGCTCTCCCGCCCCTCCCTCACCTTCGAGGGCCACTCCGGATCCGCCCAGAGGACCCGAGCGAGGCCGATCAGATCCGCCTTTCCATCGGCGATGACCTGCTCCGCCAGCCTTCCCGAATCGATGCGGCCGGCGGCGATGACCGGGACGTCGACCGCCGCTCTGACCGCGGCGGCCAAGTCGACCATGAACCCCGACTTCTTGTTGAGCTCGACGACCGGGGGCAGGCCGAACGATTCATAGGTCCCGCCCATGACCGACAGGTAGGCCAATCCGGTCTCTCCCAGGATCTGGGCGGCTCGACAGGACTCCTCGATCTCCAGCCCGTCGGGCAGCCATTCGGCTGCGAGGAACCGGTAGCCCACCGGGAAGTCCCCGACGGCGGTCTTGACGGCGTCGATGACCTCGAGAGGGAACCGGCAGCGCTCGGCAAGCGAGCCGCCGTAACCGTCTTCCCTCAGGTTGGTCCGGGGGGAGATGAACTCCGCCAGAAGGTACCCGGTGCCGCCATGGAGTTCGATCATGTCGAACCCGGCCTGCTTGGCCCGTACGGCCGCGTCGGCGAACTTCGCCGCGACGCCCTTCATCTCGGTCAGCGTGAGCGGACGAGGAGTGCGCCCGAACGCGTCCACCGCCGAGGGGGCCACCGGCTGAGCCGCCGCCTTGGCAAAGCGGCCGGCGTGGTTGAGTTGGATGCAGGCGAGAGCTCCTTCGGCCTTGATCGTCGAAGCCAGCCGAGTCAGTCCGGCAAGGCATCCGTCGATGTCGGCCCGCAGCATCAGGGTGGACCCACTGGCTTCCGGATGCTGGATGCTGGCGTTCTCGACCACCACCAGAGCCACGCCGCTCGCCGCCATGAGACGGTAGTGTTCGAGAAGGGCCGGGCCCACCATGCCTGTCTTGCCGGCGTAGCCTAGGAAGAGAGGGGCCATGGTCAAGCGGTTCTTGAGCCTCAGCCCTCCGACCTCGAACGGGGAGTAGAGATGATCCAACATCCTGCCTCCTTTGCTCCGTGGGCCGAGGTGCCTCCCTCAGACACCTTTCACCAGGGCGATCGTCTCTTCAGCGATCAGGCGCGATTCGTCCGTCGGCACCACCATGACACGGACTCGCGAGTTTCGCGAGCCGATCTCGCGCTCCACGCCCCGAGTGGTCGAGTTCGCCTCGGGATCGAGTTCGATACCGAGGAAGCCAAGACCCTCGCAGGCGGCGGCTCGGATCTCGGGACTGTTCTCCCCGATCCCAGCGGTGAAGACGAGCACGTCCAGCCCTCCCATGGCGGCCGCGTACGCTCCCACGTACTTCTTCAGGCGGTATGCGTACACCTCGATCGCCAACCGGCAGCGTTCGTCACCCGCCTCCGCACCCGCGAGAACGTCGCGCATGTCGTTGCCGACACCCGAGACGCCCAGGAGCCCGCTCTCCTTGTTGAGGATGCGGTCGACGTCCTTGTCGCCGAGTCCCAGTTCTCTCATCAGGTAGAGGATGACCCCAGGGTCCACATCTCCGGGCCTGGTGCCCATGACCAGGCCTTCGAGCGGGGTGAGACCCATGCTCGTGTCCACCGACGTCCCGCCCTTTATGGCCGCTATGCTCGCCCCGTTCCCCAGATGAGCGATCACGACCTTGCTATCCGGCGAGAGTCCGCCGAGGAGGGAGTCGACCCTCCTGCTGACGTACTGGAACGAGTTGCCGTGGAACCCGTAACGCCTGACCCCGTGGTCCGTGTAGAACTCGTAGGGGAGCGCATACAGATGCGCCCTCGCCGGGATGGTGGTGTGGAAAGCCGTGTCGAACACCGCGACCTGGGGGATGCCCGGCAGGACGCGCAAGGACTCCTTGATACCGAGAAGGATGGGGGGATTGTGGAGGGGAGCCAGCGGCGCGTGCTCCTCCATCTTGGCTATCACTTCGGCATCGATGAGGACCGGGGCGGTGAAGTAGCTCCCCCCGTGCACCGTGCGGTGCCCCACCGCCGAGACCTCCGACAAGCTCTTGACCACCCCGGTGTCGGGGGCCACCAAGGCCTCCAGGATCAGCTCCAGTGCCCGCCCGTGATCGGGGATGGCCGGGTCTTCACCGATCCGGCTGACCAGGCCGTCGGTCAGGACGACCTGATCGTCGGCGTCGTACAGCTGGTACTTGATCGAAGAGCTGCCGCAGTTGAGGACGAGTACCTTCACTACGCGCCCGCGCTCTCGCTCTTGAGCCTCTTGAGACCCTGGGCGTGGACGGAGGCCATCGTCGCCAGCCCGGCGATATCGGTGACGGACGCGCCCCGGGAGAGGTCACTGACCGTCTTGGCGAAACCTTGCAGGAACGCTCCAAATGCGTCGGCTCCCGCGAACCGCTGGACGGCCTTGTAGGCGATGTTGCCCGCATCCAGATCGGGGAAGATGAGGACGTTTGCCCGGCCGGCCACGGGGCTCTCGCCCGGGACTTTCCGGGCGGCGACGGCCGGAACGACGGCCGAATCCAGTTGGAACTCGCCGTCGATCGCCAAGTCCGGGTCGCGTTCTTTCGCGATACGGAGCGCCTCGAGGACCATCTCGGCCGACTCACCCTCGCCGCTCCCTTTGGTGGAGAAGGAGAGCATGGCGATCCGCGGCTCCCAACCGAGCAGAGCCCGGACCGTATGCGCCGTGGTGAGAGCGATGTCCGCCAGTTCACCGGCATCGGGAGCGACGGCCACCGCGCAGTCGGCGAACACGATCTGTTCGCCCTCGGAACCCTCGAAACCCGGGACCCTCATCAAGAAGATGCTCGACGGGGTCGAGATCCCTTCCTGCATGCCGATGAAGGTCATCGCCGACAGGATGACGTCCTGGGTGGCGTGCGCCAATCCGGCGACCATGGCATCGGCCTTGTCGGCCTTGACCAGATAAGAACCCACGTTCAGGTTGGAGCGGAACTTGCGCGCGGCGCTCTTCGGCGACATCTCGGGCAGCACCGCCTGGCAGTCCTCCACGAGCCCGGCCATGACCGTCTCGTCCGAGACATCGATGATCTCTATACCGTCGAGACTCGTACCCGCCCCGGCGGCCACCTCGGCGAGAGTGGTCGGGTCACCGAGAAGGATGGGCGACGCCACCCCCTGGTCGAGCACCTGCCGCGCGGCCAGGATGATGTTCTCCTCGTCCGATTCCGGGAAGACGATGCGCTGCGGCAAGACGCGCGCTTTCTCCCGCAGGACAGCCATCACGTCGGTCGTCACATCCTTCTCACTACTCATGATCATCCCCTCCCACAAGTGCCGCGACGGCAACCGTGTAGTCAGTATCCCACGACAGCGAGAGCAGGACCCTTGCCACCCTGCGGTCGGCGGCTATCGTCGCCATGGAGCCGCGCAGGGTCACCTGGGGTTGCCTCTCCTCACTGTCCACCACCTCGATCTCTTTCCAGGACCCAAGGTCGTCCGCGCTGATGCCGAAGCACTTGAACACAGCCTCTTTGCCGGCGAACACCTTGGCGAAATAGGCGCCGGGGTCGGGTCTGGACCCCCCTTCGATCAATTCGTGCTCCGTGTAGACCCTCTGCATGAACGAAGGCGAATCCAGACAACGACGGATGCGCGCGATCAGCAGGATATCCGTCCCGACCCCGGTGAACACCGCCGTCAGCTCTCTCGGTTGATCAGCATGCTATCTCCGCACCATCGTCTACCGATACACATACTCCCCCGCCTGATACTTGGGAGGCACCACCGGGATCTGCAGGTAGGAGTCGTAGCCGCCCCCGGTGTGGATGACGTGAGCACCTTTGTTGTCGGTGTCCCAGCTGAAGGGT
>Ga0209269_1000243_pt1 | contig 66647 bp, 49 predicted proteins | sample MTBAKMMethaMetaG_FD_187455 | JGI IMG/M metagenome (GOLD analysis project Ga0209269, IMG submission 187455) | Enrichment culture microbial communities from Arthur Kill intertidal strait, New Jersey, USA, that are MTBE-degrading - MTBE-AKM (Arthur... | ecosystem: Environmental > Aquatic > Marine >... | reverse complement strand
ATCCCCTTCGTCCCCTTTATCCCCTTCGTCCCCTTTGTCCCCTTCGTCCCCTTCGTCCCCTTCTTCTCAAATTTCTCATGCAACCCTACCCCGTAATCCCATTTATAAACGTTTCAACAAACTCCATAATCCTTCTCAGTATCCTTTCCCCTGTTGTTCTACGCTGAAGCAGGGTTGGTTTTTCTCCTGCCAGCAGTTCCAGTATATCATCCCGCATCGGCTCTTGTTCGGAATACAAATAATTTTCAATCAATGTTTGTGTTTTTTCTTTCGATAATTTTTCTTCCTCAACCATCTTCAGGAATGCTTTTTCCTGCTCCACCGTCCAGAACTTCTCAAATTCCTGTGGTATATCATCAGTATCCAAAATCACGGGCATGTTTTCCCTGATGAACTTTTCAATCAGTTCCTTTTTACTTCTTAACTGCATTTCAGTATTCAGCAGGTTGAATATTTCCTTTTCAATCTGCTCCGCATCTTTCTTCTGATTGGCTTTAAGTTTGATGAGCAAACGAATGATGTATGCAACGTTTATTTCATCACGGTGAATGAGTTCCAATTCAAAATCAACGTCTTCGAGTATGCTGACTTTTTCTTTTGCGTGTTCACTCTTTACTTTATCATGCAGGTCAAGATATTTGCTCTTATAATCTTCAAACTGCTGTTCTGTCATTGACAAATCGTTCCACTTAAAGTCGGAGAAGGATGCCAGTACGTTTTTAATTCGCATTAATTCCCTGAATGCGATAATGAATTTAAGTTCATCTTCTTCAGTGACCAGATTGTTTACGCTGTCAACGGTTGGAGTAATATGCAGCAGGTTGATAAAAGCATCGTTAAATGACTTCACATACTCATCATACGGTTTCATGATGATTTCCTCAATAGCATCTTTATTGCTGAAGAGGGTTATGGCTTCATCTGTGGCATCCTTCAGGTTACGGAAAACCACAATGTTGCCCTGAGATTTCAGTTCATTCAGGATGCGGTTTGTTCGGGAGTATGCCTGTATCAACCCATGATACCGCAGGTTCTTATCAACATATAATGTGTTTAATGAGGGACTGTCAAACCCTGTCAGGTACATGTTTACTACCAGCAATATGTCAATCTTACGCTCTTTTACCTTTTTGCTGATATCGTTGTAATAGTTGTAGAAACTCTGGCTATCCCGTGTTGAAAATGCTGACCCGAACATCTGGTTGTAATGTCCGATAAATTCATCGAGTTTTTCACGGGTGTGCGGATTGGTTGCATATGCAATCTCTGGTTCGGCTGCAACGGCAATTTCCTCGGGAATAAATCCATTGGCATCGACATCATCTTCGTTAGCAACATAACTGAATATGGTGGCAATCTTTAAATCGTGTTTTCCGAGCATTCTCTTACGGTACAGCAACTCATAATACCTGATGAGTGCCGGAATACTACTCACGCAAAACATTGCCGTAAACTCTCTGCTATGTGTTTTCCTGTTATGATGGTCAATGATATAGTCAACAATTTTCTCCAACCGGGCAGGAGATTCCATCAGTTCATCAATATCAATGTCCTCAACCTGTATGTCAATTTCATTGGCACTCTCCCTGTTCCTGTACCTGCCAACATATTCAACCGAAAATTTCAATACGTTTTCATCCCTGATGGCATCGGTAATCACATATTTGTGAAGGCACTCCCCGAATAATTCCTTTGTTGTTTTCTTTCCTAATTCATTTTTTACTGCATTTTCAGCAAATATGGGTGTGCCCGTGAACCCAAACATCTGGATGTTTTTGAAAAATGAAATGATACGCTGATGCGTTTCACCGAACTGACTGCGGTGACACTCATCGAAGATGAAAACGATACGTTCATCCTGAAGTGGCTTCATCCGTTCCAAAAAGTGCTTTTTACTGATGGCTGCATTCAATTTCTGAATGGTGGTTACAATCAATTTTGTGTCATCAGTAAATTGCCTGACCAGTTGTCTTGTATTATCCGTTCCGTCAACACTGCCCTTGCTGAAACTGTTGAACTCCTTTGTTGTCTGGTAGTCCAGATCTTTTCTGTCAACCACAAACACAACCTTTTTAATCTTCGGCAACCGTGTAAGTATCTGGCTTGCTTTAAATGATGTCAGTGTCTTTCCAGAACCAGTTGTGTGCCAGATATAACCGTTTTTTCTGCTGTGCATCACCCTTTCCACCAATGCCTCAACCGCATAATACTGGTAAGGGCGAAGAACCATCAGTATCCTGGACGTTTCATTCAGTACTATGTATTTGCATATCATTTTGGAGATATGGCATTTCTCCAGAAAATCTGATGCAAAACCATTAATAATATTCGTTAACCGTTTATTTTCTTTATCAGTCCAGTAAAATGTCTGTTTAAACGATTGGAAGCGGTTGTTAGCATAGTATTTCGTGTTAACCCCATTGCTGATTACGAATATCTGAATGTACTGGAACAACCCGTAACTGCTGCTGAATGAATGTCGCTGATACCTGTTAACCTGATTAAATGCTTCTTTAAGTTCCAGTCCCCTGCGTTTTAATTCAATGTGAACCAGTGGAAGACCATTAATAAGCAGTGTAACATCGTAACGGTTCTTGTATTTACCTTCCATCGAAACCTGATGGGTAACCTGATACTGATTCTGACACCACTGCCCGGTGTTGATGAACTCAAAATACAGGTTGTCACCATTGTCCCTGATGATATGCTGTTTTTCACGTAGTGTTTTGGCTTTTTCGAATACTGAACCCTTGCTGAGGATGTTTAATACCTTTTCAAATTCTTTGTCGGAGAATGCAATATTGTTGTGCTTTTCTAATTGTTTCTTCAGGTTGGTAATTAAATCGGATTCATTCTGGATATGCACCAGCACATAACCCAGTTCCTGAAGTTTCGCAATCAGTTGTTCTTCGAGTATTTGTTCGGGTTGCTTTGACATGATATTCTGTTCTCGTAAAAAAATGGTGCAAAATTTGCATTGTATTTAACAAATGCATAGATTTGTGCTGAGTTCATCCTACCATTTGGAGGAAGGAAATCGAAAAACGCAAGCCAGGATGCTCTGCGTTTTTTGCTTTTATAGAGTTTCTGGAAGTCTTCTTGCATATTTTTTTTCAAATTTGTTACGCTGAGCATCTTTCCCCCGAACATGAAATGCTGTCAACAAGTAGTATTCATTTTGCTTCCTCAGAGGTTCTAATACTATCACGTAATTTTCATCCTTATCAAAAATATAGGTTCTAAATCCTTCTGGTTCTTTAACGGAAAAAACCAGCATATTGTCTTTTTTGCTTTCGTCAATATGGTGTTTAATCCAATGTAATCTTCTCGACCTGTGAATTTCGAATTCTCTTTCTCTTGTCTTTTGGTCAATGATTTGTGAGGTAAGATGTGTAAATAATGTGTTCATGGGAATTTCCCCATCCTTCGTTACAGGATTTAATTGTTTACCCTGAAACCTAAAGAACTGGTTATTCCTTATGTCTCTGTCAAACACACCCATTAATGATTTTCCCCTATCCTTCGGATTCAAACCGTCAAGTTCCAGGAGGGCATTGTATGTTTTAAGAAGATTATACGGCATTTTATTTCAATTCAATAAAAAACAGGTTCAATTTCTTTTCGGTATAGTATGATGATTCGCAAAGATTCTGCTTTGATTGTTGTTTTATTTTTTCAATAATTTGTCTCTTCGCTGAAACCTTTTTTTCATCATTATTAAGTTCATATGAAATTGCTCCCATCAGGAAATCTGCCAACTGCATCATCATACTTTCTTTCGAATGGATATTCTGAACATTTCGGAAAACGCCATATTTGGTATTCAGTATTTCCTTGAGTTTGTTTACTTTATTGCTGCTTAATGTGTCTTTTATGTCCAGATAAACATTATAAGAATACTCTGTGTTCTTCTTGTGAATCAACAGTTGATAATACATCTTATAATAAAAAGTATCAAAGTCCTGACCAAACCTGTCATTCTTTATTTTGGTTTTATCCACGATAACTGCTCTGAATCGAATGTCCGTATCAAAGAAATAATCAAGCAAATCTTTATAAAACAAATATTTAGATGACGAAACGCCTGTCCATTTTATTTCACCGTAGAAATTGTGTTTTTTCTTGATATCAATGATTCTTTCTGTATGCCTTTTAAGTTGATTATAAGCAACGCTGACACATCCCAGCAGCATGAATTTTTTGTGGTCATTTTCAATATGACAACTCTCATCACAGTATATGTTGAATGTTTTTTTCATTGCTTTTCATATTAAGGATATTTAAATTGGTGTAAAATCATACAAACATTTGTTGCATCAAACCTTTTTTCCAGACCTCTGCTTTTTCAATCTGCTTCTGGGTATGGGATATTTTATCATCTATGGCTGACAGGAAATTGGCGATTTTGGTTTGTTCTTGGATTGTTGGTAATTCTATTACCGTTTTCATTAATTCATTTTTCGATATATTATAACGAGTACTTCCTTGTGCCAGTTTGTTTATTTCTTTACGCAACAATTCGTTTCTGAATAAATATCGAGAGAATTGAGGTATTAGAACGTCTTGTGAACTTCTGTAACCAAAACAGAAACTGTTGAGATAAACTTCACTTACTTCATCTAATAAAACAGAAGAAGTGCCGACCTCATCAGGTGTTTCAGATGAAGTTGTGAAAAACACATCCCCGTATCTAACACGACATTGCTTTTCTCCATCCCGTATTCGTACAAAATCAAATCTCGTAATATCAATTCTGGAATCATCGAAAATCTGCTTGTATTGAATATATGGTTTCCCTTGACCGAAATCATCTTTTGATTTACCTGTCAGACCATTATAAGGTTTACCAACATCCCCCAGTTTTCTCTTCTCCCACTTCGGAAACTCCTGTCCGTTATCATTCCTGAATCGCAGTCTTAACCTTGATTTATGGGATTTATGGGATTTATGGGATAGTCCTGATTTTAAATCCTGATTATCATAGTCATCATGATAATCATTAGAATCATAGTTCAGACTGTTGAATATTCCCTGCATCACCCCTTTCTTGTATTGCTCCAGCAGGGTTTTCTTTCGTTTGAGTTGGGATATTTTCTGGTCAATGGCGGTGAAAAAGGATGCGATTTTTTGTTGTTCGGGAAGGTGGGGTAAAAAGAAACATAATTTTCTTAACTCAACCATTGTTAATGCTCTCTGCGTTGAACCTATTGATGATTTTTCAACTTCTTTTTTATTAACAAAAAGCAATATTTCTAAAAAGCTGCTATGTTCCTGTATTTTTCTAAACCAAATTAAATTTCCGTCTTTGAAATAGAATGGTTTATCATCTGTAATTCTATAAACATTGCCTAATGTTCCAACGGCTGTCATTAAAATATCATCATATTCAGGAACACCATATTGTTCTTTAAACTTCAAATAGGCACTTTCTGAAATATACAAAATATCAGATGGTTCTAAACCTTGCTTTAATTCGGTTATCTCTTTACCACGAAAAAAGGGGATGCCAGAACTTGTGTAATCAGACAAATACACTCTTTTACTTGATGTTAATTCAGCAGTATCCCCCAACTTCTTCTTCCCCCATTCCCCTTCAAATTCAGGGAAACGCAATTTCGGTATTTGTTGAGATGCGATGCATCGCGTCTTTATCGAGGGAAACCGCAATCCTGGTTTTTTTATATGTTGTTCATTCATGGAATTTGTCTTTATCCCAATTGGCGGGGTTGTTAATTATGTAATTCCGTATTTTGAAAAATTCAGCGGAATTACGAATGATACGTTCGTGAAACCGTGATTGCCAGGCAAAATCATTATACCCAAATTTTTTCGCCTGTGTTGTTACCGATGATTTAATACCACGAATAATGGATGCCAGATTTTTTGATTGCGGCCTGAATTGATTGACGGGGGTATTGGGGGTATTGGTATTATTGGGGGTATTGGTAGAGACGCAATGCATTGCGTCTCTACGATTGGTATCCCGATTGGTATCCCGAATCCCATCCCGATTCGAATTGTATTGATTTTCACCAATAATTATTATTCCATGGATATGATTTGGCATTACCACAAATGCGTCTAGTTCTAAATTCATATCAGGTCGCAATTCAGGTGTTTTAATCCATTGCTGTTCTACAATTTTCCCGATTTCGTTTAATTGCATTTCGCCATGGGCAATATCCCCAAAAAAATGTTCTCTGTTTAAGGTGCAAATGGTAATAAAATAGGCACCATTGCTGCCATAATCCCACGTTTGCAATCGAGCAGAGGGTATCCGGTATTTATTTTTAAATTTATCGGTCATTGATTAAAATGGTGTTTCAATTCCCAACTCCCTGCAAAATCCTGCAATAGTCTCATCAGTGCTTTGCATTTCGGTTTCCAGTGCCTTCAGTTCACTGGCAACAGCAACAATATCCACTTGTTCTTCCTCTTCAAATGTATCAACATACCTTGGAATATTCAGGTTGTAATCGTTCTCCCTGACCTCATCAAGAGAGGCAACATAACTGTATTTGTTGATTGTGGTTCTTTTTTCGTATGTATCTACAATTCTGTCAACATCCTCATCACGCAGGTAGTTCTGTGTTTTAACCTTTTCAAAATGCTGACTGGCATCAATAAATAAAATATCATCAGGATGTTCCTTGCATTTTTTGAATACCAGAATGCATGTTGGTATGGATGTGCCGTAAAAAATATTGGCGGGAAGTCCGATAACCGCATCGAGATAGTTTTTCTCTTCAATCAGGTATTTTCTGATATGACCTTCAGCAGCACCCCTGAACAACACTCCATGTGGCATTACGACAGCCATAACACCATTTTCTGCCAGCTGGTATATCATGTGTTGGATAAATGCAAAGTCTGCCTTGGATGATGGTGCAAGTTTACCGTATTCGCTGAACCTGTCATCACTCATAAACAAGGGACTGGCACTCCACTGTGCTGAAAATGGGGGATTTGCCACGACTGCTTCTGCATCAAGTTTGTCATGTTGCGGATGTTCCAGCGTATCTTCCAGTTTAATATCGAATCTGGTATGATGCACCCCGTGCAAAATCATGTTCATCCGGCAGAGGTTGTAGGTGGTACGGTTACGTTCCTGTCCGTAAAATTTCAGCACATCACATGCTTTGCCCAACCGAAGGATTAATGAACCCGAACCACATGTCGGGTCGTATGCCGATTTAATACGTGTTTTACCCAGTGTTACAATTCGTGCAAGAATTTTCGATGCCTGTTGCGGGGTGTAAAATTCCCCCGCTTTTTTGCCCGCACCACTTGCAAACTGCCCGATTAAATACTCGTAAGCATCACCCAGCACATCAATCTGAGATTGTTCCAGTTGAAAATCAATTTTATCGAGATGTGAGAGCACCTTTGCAATCACTTCATTTCTTTGCTCCGCAGTCTTGCCGAGTTTGGTGCTGTTTAAATCCATATCCTCGAACAGATGGTCGAAATCCTCTTCACTGGAAGTCCCCATTGTACTGTTCTGTATGTTGATAAGGATTTTCTGGATGTCTTCGATGATGAAATTACTCTCGCTTTTGCCGTTACCGTTACCCCGCTTTGCAACCTGCTTAAACAGTTCCGATGGTTTCAGAAAATAACCCAGTTTTTCCAGTGATTCTTCCCTGACAGCTTCAAGATATTCCTGCCCTTTTTTCGTATCTTCAGGTATATCGAGATAATTCATCTTATCTTCCTTCAGGATTTCATTGGCATACAACTCCATTTTCTCCGACAAATATTTATAAAAAATGAAGCCGAGAATATAATCACGGAATTCATCGGCATCCATCTTTCCACGCAGGGTGTTGGCTATGTTCCAGAGTTGCTGGTTAAGTTGGCGTTTTTGGTCTTCTGACATACTTAGTATTCTCCCGATTAAAATAAAGAACTAAAATACATAATTAATCCGTATTAAAATCGATATTAGCGGGGGAGTTTAATAATGGATCATACAAAACTTAAAAAGTGCTGACGGGCCATTTATTGCAAATATGTATGGGTTTTACTAATTTTAAGGTGTCGCAATGCCAGCCTGAACAGGGAGACTGGTACGCTAAGAATATGCCGGTTGTATTTAAGATTTACTGAGGTAAAAATTATAAGAATAACCGGTGGATTTATTTCTTTTGAAACAAGACCACCACATAATAACAAAATGAAAAAAGAAGACCTCGGATATAATAAACAACTGGAAAAATTCAAAACCGAAAATAACCTCTCTGATCTCGAAACAGGCAGAGTTATTGCCGAGCATAAGGAAAGGTATATTGTAAAAACGATAAAAGGCGATTTTGAGGCCGAGATCACCGGAAATATGCGTTTCACCGCAAAAAGCCGTGAAGATTTTCCCGCAGTGGGCGATTGGGTTGCGCTGGCAATCTATGAACCCGAGTTTGCCATAATCCATAAGATCTTCCCCAGATGCTCCATTATCAAAAGACAAGCGGTGGGTCATTCCGGAGAGGTTCAGATCATTGCAGCCAATATAGACTATGCTTTGCTCATCCAGGCTGTTGACAGGGATTTTAACATCAACAGGCTTGAAAGATACCTGACCATTTGTCATTCTTCCCGGGTTAACCCGGTAATTATCTTAACAAAAACGGATTTGATAAATGAGGAAGCGATAGCCGGAATTTGTAACAGCATAAAGGTGCGGGTAAAAGATATTCCGGTTATCGCCATCAGTAACGAGACCCAACACGGCTACGATGAACTGAAAAAGATCATGGTAAAAGGGAAAACCTACTGTATGCTGGGTTCTTCCGGAGTCGGAAAATCCACATTACTGAATAATCTCTCCGGTAAACATGTTATGAATACAGATACAATCAGTAACAGCACAAACAAGGGAAGGCATATCACAAGCCACAGGGAATTAATAATTCTCGCAAATGGAGCCCTGCTGATCGATAACCCCGGTATGCGGGAAGTGGGGATTGCAGACACAGCAGATGGATTGGAAACCACCTTTGACGAAATCATCAGCCTTTCCAATAATTGTAAATACAAGGATTGTACCCATACCGGCGAGGCAGGCTGTGCTGTACTTGAAGCCCTCGAGAAAGGGGAACTGGATTCAGGCACCTATGATAATTACCTGAAGATGGAAAGAGAAAAAGCACATTTCCAATCCACCATCGCTGAAAGAAGAAAAAAAGAGAAAATATTAGGGAAAATCCTTAAGGACTATCATAAGCTGGATGTAAAGAAAAGAAGGAATTAATTTTACACTTTTTTTACTATTTTAGTATAATTTATATATATTTGCATCGAATTATATATTTTTAGACCTAACTATTCTCATGTTAATAGTTTGTTAGACTTTTATATTACGTTTATTATGAACATTTTAACAAACAGAACAATGATTACCTTTGTTGGTGATATATAATTGCGCCTTTGCGTCTTTGCGTTTTATTTTAATGTAACGAACTAATGTCATATACATGAACGGGAAAAAAAGTGCCTATATAATCAAAGCCTTACAAATTTTCAAACAGGAGGGATTACGCCTTTCGCTTGAGGATCTGGCCGAAAAAATGGCTATCTCCAAAAAAACGCTCTACAACCATTTTTGTTCAAAAGAAGAATTGCATTCAGCATGCATGCAGCATATGTTTACCGACCTGAATCAGAAAATGACCGTTCTTGTTGATGATTCAAAGAATGCCATTGAATGTATGCGGGAAGGATTCAAAGAGCTTAAATCTGTATTTTTCCGGCTTTCACCGCTTTTTATCAATGATCTGAGAAAATTATACCCCGATATGGTCTACTCAACCCATGCAAATGATCTTGATTTTTTTTATACAAAGATCATCTCAAACCTGGAAAAAGGAATCAGAGAGGGAATATATGATCCCGGTATGAATATCCATTTTATAAGTCAGTATTTTAGCTACTCCGTCTTTGGCTTTTTTTTCCATTCTTTACTTTCCAACAGGGAATTAATGGTGACAAATTATTTCGAAACAGTCCTGGAATATCACCTGAAAGGAATTGTATCAGAGAAAGGAAGAAAACTTTTAAAAAAATCACTACTATCAGACTAAATAATATGGATTCTTCGCTTACTACTGATAAAAAACATCCCGTTATGAGAAGTTTAACAACTATCATCCTCATCATCCTGGTGTCATTCATTACGTGTAATGTTTCAGCTCAGGATGTTTACAGCCTGCAGAATTGTATAAATTATGCACTGGAACATAATAATAATATTCGAAAATCGAAGCTGGATCTTCAGAAGAGCATGGAGGCCCGGCGTGAGATCGCAGGAAGTTTACTGCCACACCTTAGTGCATCGGGAAGCATGAATTATAATATCAGGAAGCCCAAATTTGTGATGCCAAATTTCATTAATGACATGCTGCCTCCTGCTGCTCAGGACCCGGACGCTGTAAAATACCTGACTATAGAAATGGGAACCAGTTACACAGCGGGTCTGGGAGCTGCACTTAACCAGCAGATCCTGAATTTCGCGCTTTTTAATACATTTGAGATAGCCAGAACTGCGGAGAATATGGCCAGCCTGGGCGTAGAACAGCAGGAGGAGGAAATCATTGCTCAAACAGCCGGTTTGTACTATTCGCTTCAATCCTCTATATATGCAGCAGAGCAGTTCGGACAGAGTCTTGATCTTATAGATAAAATGCTCATCACCATGGAAGCAAACTATCTGAACGGCCTGGTGAAAAAGGTTGATCTTGACAGACTGAAGGTTAACAGGGTAAACCTCGCCACCCGGCATAGTGCTATTATAAACGCCATAGATATTCAAAAAAAACTGCTTAAACTTCAGATGGGAATGGATACAGATCAGCATATGGAAATTGAACCGGTTAACCTGCTGATGTTTGAACAAAAAGCTGAGTTGGAAATACCTGGCAATTTTGATCAGAGACGTTTGATCCCCTTTCAACTGATACAGCAACAGCAAAAAATAGGACAACTGCAGGTCAGGTCAGTTAAGAGTGAACTGTTACCTTCCCTGGTTCTGGGAGTCAACTATCAGTACAACCTTCTTACCGATGATCTTTTCAATAGTGAAAGCCAGTATACCTATCCGTCTTCCGTGGTCGGATTAAACCTCCGCCTGCCCATCTTTGCCGGCATGTCGCAGAATGCCAGGTTAAAAAGTGCACGGATTGAACTGATGAAACTTAAAGAAGACGAAAAATTACTGGAACAATCCCTGAATATGGCCTATATGAATGCTCTGTTGCAACTTGACGACAGCAGGCGCACTATTGATGCCCAACGTCAAAATATGAAACTGGCCGGAGAAGTCTTCAGAATAACACAGGAAAACTATATGCAGGGATTAGATTCCCTTTCGGATGTCCTGAATGCCAACTCTTCACTTATCCAGTCACAGATAAGTTATGCTGAGGCGCTGAATAGCTATATGAGGGGATATATTGAACTGCGGAAGGCTAATGGGACAATAAGGGAGCTTGTTAAATGAATTTGTAATGATTTAAATTAATTATCAAAATAATGAAAAGAGTCGTAAATATAATAGTGGTTATCGTCATCATAACCCTGATAGTCCTTGTTCTCAGGATGAACAAAAAAAATAACCGGGAGAAAACAAGTCTGGCTACAGTGGAACAGGCAGCCGTACCTGTTCAGGTTGATGTGGTGAAAGAAGAATACTTTACTACCGCCTTTATCTCGAACGGCACACTGGAACCTGTAAGGGAACTGGCATATGTTTCCGACGTGACAGGCAGGATCATGAATATCCTCGCTGATAAAGGAGCCTGGGTATCAAAAGGGCAAACGCTTATTCAGGTTGATGATGAGATGCTGAAGGCTGATTTCCAAGCATCTCAGGCCGCATACAATGCACTTCTTACAGATCACGAAAGATTTAAAAATGCTAACGAGCAGGGTGGAGTTACAAACCAGCAGCTGGACAATATCCATGCTCAGCTGATAGCCGCCGAAAGCCGCTATCTCACAAGTAAACGACGTCTGGCTGATGCGGCTATTAAATCACCTATAGCAGGATACATCAATGAGCGTTATGTAGAGGTTGGAACATACCTCAATCCCGGAATGAAGCTTTTCGATATTATTGACGATTCACAGCTTAAACTCCGCTGTAACATTACAGAATCGCAGGTACTGAAGGTTAGGAAGGGACAGGATGTAACAGTAACAGGCAGTGCATTCCCTGGCGTCTCATTTAACGGCCGGATATCTTTTATCGGTGCTATGGCTGACCGCGGTCTCAGCTATCCCATTGAAATAACCATCGGGGATAAAAAGGGATTAAAGGCAGGAATGTATGTAACGGCCCATTTTATGGCAGACACTAAGAACAGGGGAATATTGATCCCCCGCAGCGCAGTGAGCGGAAGCGTAAAATCAGCAAGTGTATTCCTGGTACAAAATGGTATTGCCCGGCATCGTGATGTGCTGGTGGGGGAAATCGTTGAACAACAAATTGAGATCACAGAGGGTCTCCAGCCGGGCGACAGCATAATTGTTGCCGGGCTGATCAATGTTTCAGATGGAGTTAAAGTAGCACCTAAAAATTAACCGGGAATATGAAAATATCCGAGATCTCAATAAAACGGCCTATATATGTTATAGTCCTTTTTTCCGTGCTCACGATCCTGGGATACCTGGGATTCAGAAGCCTGAGCGCCGAACTCATGCCAAAATTCACTCCTCCGATGATCAACGTGCAGGTAGTCTACCCCGGAGCCTCTCCCCTGGAGGTGGAAAACTCCCTCACAAGGAAGCTGGAAGACGCTGTTTCAAGCATGGAAGGTATAGACCAGATCCAGTCCTACTCATTCGAGGGTATGTCAATGATGTTCATTCTCTTCACATACGGTACCGATATCGACAAGTCCATCACCGGCGCACAGAACCTGATATCATCAAAAATGTCAGATCTGCCGCGGGATATCATGTCACCCATAATCAACAAGGTAACCGTCGACGATAAACCCATTATTTCCATTTCAGCCGTTTCGGATCTTGAAGCTACTGCTTTTTATGATCTGATGGATAAAAAAATACTTCCGGAGATCAACAGTATTAAAGGAGTGGCCAGGGTGAGTATGCTGGGAGGCCTGGCACGTGAAATCCAGGTAAACCTTGATATGGAAAAAATGAGTGCTTACGGAATTACTCCTGTTCAGATACTGGGGATCATCCGGTCTTCCAACCTTGATTTTCCCACAGGGAGTTTAAAAAGCATGGAAACATCAACCATTGTGCGCCTTTCAGGTAAGCTGGAGTCTATTGAGGATATAAGAGATCTGGTGATAAGCACCCTGCCCACCGGCACTCAGATCCGGCTTAAAGATGTTGCGGAGGTGTCAGATGCAGTTAAAGATCCCGTCAGACTGGCAAGAGTTAACGGAAATGAGGCGGTACTGGTACACCTGCTTAAACAGGGTGATGCCAATGCAATTGAAGTAAGCGATAAAGTCAGGGAACGCATTATAAAACTGGAAGATGAGTTCGCGCCTGAAGGACTGGATATGGAAATAGTGCAGGATTCAACCGACTTCACCCGTGAGTCTATACGTTCCGTTCTCAAAGACCTGTTGTTGATCATTCTGCTGGTTACACTGGTTATACTCTTCTTTTTACACAGCATCCGGAATGCCCTGATTGTAATGACCGTTGTTCCGGTTTCGCTAATTGCCACTTTTATTGGAATGCAGATTCTGGATTTCACCCTCAACCTTATGTCGCTCCTGGGACTATCCCTTGTAATCGGGGTACTGGTTGATGATGCTATTGTAGTCATTGAAAATGTGTACCGTCATATTGAAATGGGAAAAAACCGCGTTCGTGCTTCGTATGACGCTATCAAAGAGATCGGGTTTGTTGTGATATCAACCACCGTAGTGCTGGTGGTGGTATTCCTTCCTGTAGCTCTCACCAATACACTGGTATCTGATATTCTGCGGCAATTCTCCATTGTAATAGTAATCGCAACAATTATCAGCACACTCGCTGCACTGACCCTTACCCCTATGCTTACATCCCGGTTTGGAAGGGTACAACGATTATCAGACCAGCGTGTCTTCGGAATGATACTCTCAGGTTTTGAAATTGTAATTGAAAAATTCAGCAGCCGTATATCAGAATTGCTTGCCTGGGCTCTTAATCACAAACGATGGGTGGGGCTTACAGTTATCGCCATTACCATAGCTGTTTTTTCACTGTTTCCGATGGGATATATAGGCTTTGAATTCATTCCCAATGTTGACCGTGGTGAATTTATGGTGCAACTGGAGATGGCTAAGGATATTTCCATGGAGGAATCCAATGCTCTTGTAAGGAAAGCCGAAGACTGGATGAGGTCTCAGCCTGTTGTCGATAAAGTGATCACAACAGTCGGTGTAACCAGTGATAATACACAAAGCACACAAGGAACAAATTACCTTGCCGAAATGAATGTTAAACTTGTTCCCCGTGATAAAAGAAATATCGAAACCAACTGGTATATAAACGAAATCAAGCAACCGCTGACAGAATACCTTATGGATGCCAGAGTAAAGATCTTCAATGTCGCACTGACAGGTGAAGCTTCCAGGGCAGCAGTGGAATATGTTATCAGTGGAAATAACACGGATACACTTATGGCTTTTGCTGAGAACGCTATTGCTTTTATGCGTTCTATTCCCGGAACTACCCAACAGGAGCTTTCAGTGGAAAGCGGCACACCGGAAGTCTCTGTTATCATCGACCGCGATAAAATGTCAGCGCTGGGACTGACAATGGACAATGCAGGTCTTACCATGCAGATGGCCTTCCAGGGAAATAACAGCCTTAAATACACAGAGAACAATTATGAATACGATATCAATATAAGGGCCGACAGGTATTATCGTCAACATATAGAAGATGTTGAAGGAATGAACTTCATCAACATTCGTGGTGAACCGGTAAAACTTGGTCAGTTTGCAGAAATAAAATTAAGTACAGGGCCAAATAAACTGGAAAGATATAACCGTAACAGTTCCATTACCATTCGCACACAGGTACTGGGGGCCACCTCCGGGACGGTGGCATCACAATTTCTGGAAGGTCTGGGAAAAATGGGAATACCTCAGGGTATAAGGATAGAAGCCACAGGCGATATGAAATCCATGGCCGACTCAATGAATGTAATGACGGCAGCGCTGCTTCTGTCGATAATCCTTATTTACCTTACTATGGTTGTTCTTTACAATAACTGGACTGATCCTCTGGTAGTGATGTTCTCCATACCCCTGTCAATACTGGGGGCTATCCTTGCTCTGGCCCTGACCAACACAGCCCTGAGTATTTACGGAATGCTCGGACTGGTGATGCTCACGGGCCTCGTGGCTAAAAATGCCATCCTGCTTGTTGATTTCGCCAACGACGCACTGAAACATGGAGCCTCAGTAAACGAAGCGCTTACAAATGCAGTGAAAATACGTACCCGGCCTATTCTTATGACAGCACTGTCCACCATTTTCGGAATGCTGCCCGTTGCCCTGGCAACAGGGCCAGGCGCCGAACTGCGAAATGGAATGGCATGGGTAATTATCGGAGGCATGGCGCTATCAACTCTCCTTACCCTTATTGTTGTACCGGTAGTCTTCCGTATATTCCATGCACGGAAAACCAGAAAGATCAAACCGGATATTGAAATGCTGATGTTTGAACAGTAGTGGTGGGAGGGATCACGGGATCACGGGATCACGGGATCACGGGATCAGGTGGGAGAGAGCGGGTAAGTGTTCCCTTATTCACAGTATTGAGAAAATAAACAAGGGTATCTTTCCCCCGACAGGGAGTGATACCCTTGTTTATTATCTCTCACCTCTAATTTCTTACTTCTCATCGTGATAGCGTGATCCCGTGATAGCGTGATCCCTCTCCCCGTCACTCGTCCCCTTTGTCCCTACCTTAACTATCTCTTCCCCGCATTACTGCCAGCCTTCGAGACTTTAGCGGCTTTCTGCTGAGGAGCAGCATTCCTTGCCCCCTTGTTTTGCGTCGCTGCTTTAGCCTGAGTCTTCTGTGCTTCCTGCTTCTTCATTTCCTTCTTCTCCTTAGCCTGTTCCTTCCTCTCCTTAGCCTGTGTTCTTTTCACTTCACCCTTAGCCTGAGCCTGTTCACTGATCTCCTGACCCTGATTCTTATATTGTGTCCGGGTCTGTGCCGGATCCTGTACCTGAACCTGGTTCTGTTCCTGTGTCTGAACCTGGGTTTGTGTCTGTGTCTGGTCTTTTGTCTGAACCTGTGTTCTGTTCTGAGCGGCGAGGCCTGCACTTATCATAAGCGCAACGGCAATCATAAAAAATTCTTTTTTCATGTTTTCCTGTTTTAAATTATTTACTGAATTAAAAATACGTTGGTGAACATGAAAAAATCATGAATTTTCAGGAAAAAGAAAATAAAAATCAGTCCCTCTATGTACATTCGAATCTACCCTGATGTCAATACCATGAAAATCCGCAATGGATTTGGTAATAGCAAGTCCTATGCCTGTACCTCCTTCATCCGAAGTATATCGTTTATTAAACCGCATAAATATTGTTTTTAACTGCTCTTCCGTCATTCCCCTGCCCGTGTCGGAAATATGCACACTATGCCTTTGATCATCGCAGAAGCTTTTTATCCTCACTTTCCCCTTTGACTCCGAATTTTTTACTGCATTGTTCACCACATTATAAAACATGGAAAAAATAAGCGAGCGGTTAGCATTCCCCAGAATAAATTCATCCCTACGTAGGAATTCTGTTACAATTTCCCTTTCCCTGGCTACCGGAGTGATCTCATCAATTATTTCACTTAATACCTCATTTACAGGCACCTGTTCATTTTTCATATATTGTTTGCTCTCTAAGCGTGCGATCAATAACAATGAGTTCACAAGGGTTTTTAGGCGATGCAAGGTTTTCAAAGATTCTTCTATCCTGGAAGCAGTTTCTTCATCCTGTTTTGTTTGCAGCAGAATATTTTCAAGCTTACTTCTTAAAATGGAGATAGGAGTCATTAATTCATGAGAAATATTTACCGTAATATCCTTTTCTTTCTGTAACAGGTCTTCCATTTTTTTCATCAGCAAAATAAGGGTTTCGTCAAGCTGCTGAAAATCGGAGGTAGTCGTTTCTATCGGCTTTTTATCAAATAGTACGGGGGAAGATGTGTTTCTTAATTTGTTTATAATCCGATCCAGAGGATAGAGAATATATCGTGTAAAATATTGATCGGCAATCAGGGTTATCAGTATAATAAATGCAAGGAAAACCCATATAATGTTTTTAATATTTTTTTCTGTCTGTATTATACTCGAAAGGCTTTTACCTATTTCAAGCAGATAGGTTAAGCCATCCACTTCAAAGGAATAATTCAGCACACGGTATTCAATTTCTTCATCTTCAATGATACGGCGTGTAATCTCAATAAAGTTCCAGTGTTCCTCAAGATCTGCCCTTTCAAGGCTTATAAATTCCTCCTTCAGAATGTTGTAACTTCCAAAAGCTTCATTATCCAGGTTAAGGTTTATAAAAGGATCGATACCAATCTGTGTTATCAGGTCAATCACTTTCTCTCTTTTATCAATGAGTTCATTATCTGTCTGGATGATATTAATTCTTTCCACCAGATATGGCATAAGGATAATAAAGACGGAAGTAAAGATCAGCCTGGAAAGCAGGTTAAAGATCGCCAGTTTTGATTTTAGTCTGAGCATAAGTTCCCGTTGTTCCGCTTATTGGTCAGGATTTACCATATAACCTGTTCCCCTGACAGTCTCCAGCCAGGGAGTTGGGGCATGTTCATTCAGTTTTCTGCGTACATTTTTTATATGCACGTCAATGAAGTTGCTGTCATACTGATCATCAAGCATATTCCCCCATATATGCTCGTAAAGCTGATGACGGGTAAGGACTTTATTTCTGTTAAGGACAAGATACAACAGTAATTCATATTCTTTTTTTGTCAGTTCTACCGTCTTACTGTTTACAGAGATTTTCCTTGTGGACATTTCAATGCTAAAATCACCTATCCGGATCACAGGGTTTCCAACGGCAAATTTTCTTCTTGCCACGGCCTGTATGCGTGAATACAGTTCAACTAATGCAAAGGGTTTTGCGAGGTAATCATCTGCTCCCAGGTCAAGACCTTTTACTTTATCCTCAACCGACCCACGTGCAGTTATTATGATGAATGAAGCCTCTGAACCCGCCTCACGGGCTTCCTGTATGAGGTCTGTTCCGTTATAATCCGGAAGACCAAGATCCAGGAGCACAAAATCGTACAGATTTACAGCAATTTTCTCTGAGGCATCTGTTCCGGTGAAAGCGAGATCACAAATAAGACCTTCTGATTTCAGGTAGGCAGCCATCTCGTGCGCCAGGGATTTCTCGTCTTCAACAATTAACACGTTCATGATAGTGCCTAAAAAAATTTCACGTAACAGCTTAAAAGGAAAACAAAACCGGCAGGACTTTGGAAATCACCTTCAGAGTATAACGGTATTATGTACCCCGGCTCTGCTTCCAGGGTGATATGGCCGGTATTAAAGCCCACAGGTAATCCCATGCTTGCTTCCAGCAGCCCGAAACTTGTCGAATAGGTTGTTGTGGGAGAAGAAGAATTATTTCCTCCGGGTTTACCTTTATTGAAGGGAGGAGATATACCTGTAGATGTGCCATCCGCTGTTGTAATTTTGGTTAATGTACCAAAAAGCAAGTCTGCATAAGGGTCAAAGGAGATATACATTTTATTGTTGAAGAAAGCGGAAGTCTGGAAATATCTTGAGTTCCTGAAATCAAAATAAGCAGTGCTTCCTTCAGAAAAGATCCCGCCGGCAGAAAATTGTGAGTAAATAAGTTTCCAGTCAATTCCCAGAGTAACATCCCCGTATAAAAAGCTGCTGAACAGCGTGTCAGAAAGAGCCTGAGCCACCTGATAACGTGAAATTCCCATGGATATGTCAAACCATGAGTTGAAAACGTGAGTATAATAAAGTGACACATTGTAGAAGGCAGGTAAGTTTTTAAATGCAGAAAGCTTGTAGGCAGAAATGGTTGCGAAGAGTTCGTCCTTAAATCCCCAGGTAAGTGAACCGTAATAGTAGGGCATATCATTGGAGATGGTTGAACCCATATATATCATGTTACTGCCATATCCTGCTCCGGAATAAAGAGAATGGGAAGAAGCCGGCCGTGATACGGAAGATGAATCAATGATGCCCGATAAAGTCACAGTGTCTTCCTGGGCTGTCAACACTCTGTGTCCCGAAACTAAAAATCCGGTTATTATCAACGAATTTATGATAGTATTTCTCAACATACCTGTATATGATAATTTAAAATTATCTCTTACCCGGTCCGCCCGCACCTCCTGGTTTTCCTGCCCCTTTGGGAGTGCGTGATCCTGAAGGCCTGACGACGGTTGGGGGCCTGGCACCTCGGGACTTAGACATATCAAGACTGGAGCCTTTTACCTTCTTTACTTCATTATCTCCCTTACCATTTTCCTTTGTCTTTTCCTTACCCTGGGCATCCGTACTCCTGTCAGTTTCTCCGGTTACAACTTCTCCGGCATTTTTCTCTTCAGTCACATTTCCTTTTTCTACCTGTTCACCTTCAACCACTGGCTTTTTACCGGATGGCTTTTCCTGGGCATAAACCACTCTTGAACTGCTGATTAATATTAAAAAAATCAGTATAACTACCTTATTTATCCGTGTTAAAAACATAACTGCCTGATCTTAACTAATTACAAAAGTATTTAAATGAAAATGAAGAAATGATGAAAAATTATGAACCCATTGTGAGCCAACTATGAGCCAACTCTCAGTTTGTATATTGCACTCGATCCTTTTGTTCCTATATTTTTTAGTAGTCCTTTGTCTTCTAATTCTTTAATGTCTCTGGCTGCCGTAGCTTTTGAAACATTCGCAACCTCCTGATATGTGGAATTGTTCATTTCTCCATATTTCTTGGTGTACAGGATCGCTTCAATCTGCCTTTCATTCAGTCCAGCCTTCTTCAATTGCTCTGTAGTAAACCGGTCTTTTTTCATCCCGTCACTTGTCGCCCGTCACCCGTCACTTGTCACTTTTTCACCTCTCCGCAATTACCAGCATCTCAAAATCTTCCGTAGTCAATTTATCCTCCCTGCTGAAGGCTCCAAGCCTGGCACCGTAGATATCAACTTCTTTAAAGTCAAGAGATTTTAATAACCATGTAATTTCAGGAGGAATATAATACCTTTCGTTGCATTCCAGTTTCTTTTCCACCCCGTTATCATCTGTAACTGTGGTGATGTTATGATCCCTGAATGTCATCAGATCAAAACTGTGACCTGAATAAGAAGCGTCCCCTTCTTTATTTGTGCTTTCGTGGAAATCCTTAACTGAATGGAACAACGGGAAAAGTCCGTTTAATGTGGTAAAAATAAACTTCCCCTTATCTTTCAGTGCCCTGGATGCACTCCGGAGTATCTGAAAATTCATCTCATCGGTTTCCATCAGGGGAAAGCCCCCCTCACATAGCATAATCACAATGTCAAATTCCTTACTAAACGTAAGATATCTGGCATCCTGCAGCTGAAAATCAATGGTAAGTCCCTCTTCAAGGGCTTTTTCATTGGCCCTTTTTAACTGGGATTCAGAAAGATCTACTCCGGTTACACGATACCCTCTTTTGGTCAGCTCAATGGTGTGCCGGCCGGTACCACAGCCAACATCAAGTATGCGTATATTCCTGTTGAAATCAATTTCCTTCTCAAGAAAATCACATTCACCCTGTGTTCCGGCAGTGAAACTTTCCATATCGTATTTCCTGCCGTAATCAGTGAAAAGTATTTCGTACCACTGCTTCATTTGATCTGATTAATTGCTGAATTTAGTCAGAACAGAATATCCTGTCAGTTTGCCCTTTTTGTTAAAAGTTTCATTTCTGACCACGCCCACTCCTTCGGCAATCCACTCAACAACACTGGTGTTTACAGTAATAAATCCTACCTTTGAAGTAGTATTGTATCTGATTTTGTAACAGGAAAATGTTCCTGCTTCAGTGGTTACGTTTTCTTTGGCTTCCACCTTTCTTCCTGTGATAGTAACAGTTACAGTTAACAGGGTAATTTCATTGTTTTTCACAACCATTTTAATATTACCATCAGGCAGGACATCGCCTGTTTTCAGGTTCGTGGGATAAGCCAGATTATCACCGGTGATTTCCATGCCCATTTCCTTATATGAGGACATAGTATTCGGATCCAGGAAATTCTGCATGTCAAATTTGAACACACCACCTTCGCAGGCAAATTCAAGCTCAGCACTGTATACCTCACTTTCCTCAGCAGTATAGTTAGTGGATTTGACTTTAATTGTCACGTCACTGCCGCTGACTTTCTTATCAAGGATCTCCTGCCTTGCGATGGATGTCATTTTATTTTTCTGGTCATAAAATTTCATTTCCCTCATGGATCCCACCTTATCGGGGAAATACATTCTGCAGTCCTGTGCATTCAATAAAGGCATCAGTAATGATATAATGATGCCGGCAACGATAAGTTTAATCATTTTGTTCATAAGAATTTTTTTAAGTAAATTATATTCAAATGTATTCAATTTTAAACGAATGGGAAGCAAAAACCATGGTTTTTTTTAGCTGTCCCCTTTGTTCCCTTCATTTGTATAGTCCTAAAAAAGTTTACAAATATTTGGTTAATACTATATCGTTTTGTTCATAATAATTATTTCTAAATCAGCTTTAACTTGTCCGCCTCCATAAACCAATCGATATAATTTCTTTGTTGAGACACAAAATGTTGTGTCTGTACGGCGGATTTTCATTCCGTCATTTTTCCAGGGGTTGTCATCCACCATTCGGCGGACAGGCTCCCTGGCTATTCAAATTATACTCCGGGGTAACCCTTTCACCTATTTCAGGACTCATTACTCTGATCCCCTGATCCCTTTCTTTTCCCTATTCAACGCTCATCTTTCGCAACAGCTTCAGATGACAAGTGGCAGAGCCAGGTTTTACAACTTGCAAAGATTTTGGTGATATATAAAAAATAGTTATTCTATTATCAACCAAGCCAGACCTGTCCGGCTTTTTCTGCCGGACAGCGTCGAAGAAGGCAATTACTCAATTACTCAATTACTCAAATACTCAATTACTCAATTACTCAATTACTCAATTACTCAATTACTCAATTACTCAATTACTCCCCAAACACCTCTCCCTTCTCACCTCTCACTCCCCCCCCCCCTAATCAATCACCACCAGCCTCTTACTTATATCCTCCTTTTCTTTCGGCAGGAATTTCTTCGCAGGTTTTCCTATTGCCACGAAGCTTATCAGCCTGGAAGGTTTTTTAATGTTAAGCAGGCTTTCCAGTTCAGCACAAGCTATCAGTGGCGCACTCATCCAGCAGGCCCCATACCCCATATCTGTGGCAGCCAGCAACAAATTCTGAATACATGCACCGGTACTCTGGATATCAGGATACATCCTCATCTGGTTTATTTCATCATGGGAAATGCTTGTCCCCCTTTCCCATACCGTTTCATACTTTTCCAGTACAAGGGCAATAACTGCCGGAGCATCTTTGAAGAACGTGGAATACCACTCAACCTGACTTTTCACATTGGCTGACACTTTTGATTCCTTTTTCGGAAACTCTCCCAGTTTCGATGAAATGATCTGCGACATGATCTGTAACTTTTTCTTATTCCGGATCAGTATAAAACCCCAGGGCTGGAAATTATTTACACTCGGGGCCAATCCTGCCAGACGGATCATCTCCCTTATGTCTTGCTCCGGAATTTCATCAGGCAGATAACTCCTGATGCTGGTACGCATTTCAATGGCTTTTTTCAGTTCCATAAGTAAAGTTTTTTCGGCAGTAATTTACAAAAATTTATGTATCGTCCTGAAAAATGTTTACAAATTTCTGGTTAATACTAAATGTGTATTTAATTACCGCTGCTTAAATTAACTTTCCTTTTTCCGCCTCAATAAACCACTCAATTACATAGCTATTACTCAATTACTCAATTACTCAATTACTCAATTACTCAATTACTCAATTACTCAATTACTCAATTACTCAATTACTCAATTACTTTCTCCAAATATTTCTTAGCTTTGCCTCTGTATTTATCTGTTAATAAATGGCTAATGCCTGAACCCGACGATAACGATGTTCAGATTTTTATCCAGGCTATGAGAAAACGTTCCTGTTACGATTTCTCCAACTATTCCATGAGCTCACTCAAAAGAAGAATATGGAAAGTGCTGACTGATAACAATATGAACATACATCAACTTGCTGACAGTATACTCAGTGACTGGTCATTCACGGAAAAGATCGTCAGGAGTATTACGGTATGTACTACTGAACTATTCCGGGATCCTGCACTATGGATAAGCATAAGGGATGATATTTTATCTTCCTTTACCGGTAAAGATATTATCCGTGTCTGGCATGCAGGCTGTTCCACAGGTCAGGAGGTATATTCCATGATGATCCTGCTTAATGAACTCAATATGCTGGATAAAAGTGAAATTTATGCTTCCGATATAAATACGGATGTCCTTGCTCTGGCAAAACAGGGCATATATAAATACCGGTTCAACAAGGTATATCTTGAGAATTTTGACAGGGTGTTCCGCAATGACCTGCTCCCGGCAGAGAACATGAAAGTACCCTATGAGAAATATTTTACCGTTAACACCATGGCAGATGAAATCAGGATGCTTCCTTTCCTGACTGAAAAACCTGTTTATAAAAAATCCGACCTGGTAAATGATGAAAATCCTTTCCGCGTTATCTTTGATATTATCGTTTGCAGAAATGTGATCATTTATTTCAACTTTGAACTGCAAAATAAAGTATTTAACCTTTTTTACCGAAACCTTAATGATTACGGACGTTTGGTACTTGGTGCACATGAAACTATCATAGGTACATACACCATGTTTTTTAATAAGAACTTTCATTCGTATTATAAAATTCCTAAAAAATGATGCGTTTACCTGGCATAAAGAATCTTTTCACAATAATCATCTGTTCATTTATCCTTATCTGGCTGATATCAGGAATGTTCTTTTTCGACAGGTGGAACAGACTCGCCCACATGTCAGAGATAAGAAACGAACTGGCAAAAACCAGGATTTACTTCTCCGATTACGTTGAAAATCTTAACATTCCATCCTCAGCCGATGGCACTGATCTTTATTCTGTAAATTCAGAAGTTACAGAACAGATCTTTGTAAACCTGCATTCTTCTCTTGATATTATTGAAAACGACTTACTTTTTTCCGGGAATCCGGCTGTGATCAGGAAAATACGTACTATAAGGGAGAACATAAATGAAATAAACAATCTTATGGCTGATGTGAAATCGATTCACAACCAGATCATATCCGGCGCGGTCGATTCAACCCGGACGGAAAGATTATACCGGAAGCTGGGCAGTAGGGATAAAGGGGGCATTCTTGGAGAACTCACCATACATATCCGCCTGGTAAAAAATCTCCTGAACGATCTCAACCTCACTGACTCAGGGTACCAGTCGCGTTACATCAAAACCATGCGCACAGGACTGGTAATATGGCTGGTTATGTCCGGTGCAGGCTTGTGTTATTTTCTTTATTATACCGGTTCCTTTCTGTTATCACGTTTAAATGAAATAAAGAAAACCACTGACTATCTGAAGAAAGGGGAAATACCGGATGAAATGCCTTTGCAGGAACCCGGGGAAATTAAGGATATCAAGTCAGATCTTAACAGCCTCATCGTCCTGCTAAGGGAGAAAATAGTCTTTGCTGACACAATGGCTGAAGGAAGCTATAATGCAAGCTTTTACCCGGCAGGCAAAAATGATATTCTTGGCAACTCCCTTCTTAGACTGAACGAAAAACTGAGAAATACCCGGGAAGAAGAAAATAAAAGAAAGGAGGAAGACAACCGGAGAAGATGGGCTAATGAAGGATTAGCTATGTTTGGTGATATATTCAGATCGGAGAGGGAAGACGTAAATGAACTCTCCTACAGGGTAGTCTTTAACCTGGTTAAATATCTGGGCGCCGCAGCCGGATGTATTTACCTTATCAACGATGATGCCGGAGAAGATGTTTTTGATATGGTGGCAGCCTTCGCTTACGACCGGAGAAAATATATTCAGAAACAGATTCGTGCCGGTGAAGGCATGGTAGGAACATGTGCACTGGAGAAGGAAACTATATTCCTGACAGAGATACCGGAAAACTATATTGAAATTACATCCGGACTCGGGAAATCAAAACCTTTGTCACTCCTGATCGTTCCCCTGAAACTCGAAAATACCATTTTCGGCATTATCGAAATAGCCTCCATGAAGATACTTCAAAAATTTGAAGTTCAATTTGTTGAGCAGTTAAGCGAAATTATTGCTTCCACCCTTTCCTCCGTAAAAATCAATGAACGTACTGCCAGGCTCCTCGAACAGTCAAGGAAACAGGCCGAAGAGATGACACAGCAGGAAGAACGGATGAGAAGAAATATGGAGGAGCTGCAAAGAGCACAGGAAGAATCAATACGAAAGGAAACAGAGATCTCCGGAATCTTAAATGCTGTCAATGCTTCCTCCCTCCTGGCTGAGTTCACGGTTACCGGAAGATTTTCCGATATAAATGAAAAACTTCAGATACTTCTCGAATCACCAAAAGACCAGATCATCGGAAAACATCACAGTGATTTTGCTGTTACTGATAAATACAGCGATGAATACAAACAATTCTGGGGTGATCTGCGCGAGGGAAAAATAATTCATAAAACTGAAAAATACCGGCTCTTCAGCGGAACAGAAATATGGCTGGAAGAAACCTTTTCCTCTATAATGGACAATAATGGCAAGGTGACGAAAATTATGACCATAGCTCACGATATCACCCAGACAAAAAATCAACAGGAAGCCCTCGTAAAACAGGCAAACGAAATATTCAGGAGAAGTATGGAAATGGAATCGCTCTCAACGGCCGTTGACAACTCTATGATTCAGTGTGAAATTCTTCCCGATGGGATCATCTCGGCTGTTAACGGGAACTTTATCAGCGTAACAGGCTATTCAAAAAGGGAAATTCTTGGCAAAAACAATCGGATGTTTCTTAAAGACATTGAAAAAGAACAGTTTGAAAAGATATGGGCCGAAGTAATGAAAGATAAAACTTACTCGGGAGCCATCCGCAGAACCAGACCCACGGGTGAAGAAGTATGGCTCATGGCCACTTTCTCACCGGTGAAAGATGAACAGGGGAACATCTACAAGATATATTTCCTTGCACAGGATATAACTGAAAAACGACTGAAATACCAGTTACTCGAAGAAGCAAACAAAGAAATTGAAAGACTTAATGAACAACTTACCGGGTTGGAAAATCAATAACTCATTATGCCTGTAACAAACATTGTTGAAGCAAAAGAAGTAATCAGAACTTTTAAATTAAAGTATAAGTATGATCTGAATATATTTTCACTGACTTCGTTGAGATATAAGATTGATAAAACAATCTCCCTGCACTACCTGAGGTATGCTGATGTATTATGTGCCAGGATTAATGAAGATAGCGAGTTCAGGGATGAATTTCTGTACGATATTTCCACACCCTCCACTGAAATGTTCAGGGATCCGGAATTCTGGAAAACCTTAATGAAACATATCCTCCCAGAACTAACCGGTAAAAATACTCCCTCTGTCTGGCTTCCGGGTACAACGGCAGGAAATGATCTGTACTCCCTGCTTATCATTTTGAACAGTTCCGGTTTGTATGATAAATGCCTGCTTCATGCTTCCTCCTGCTCGCAAAAAAGCCTTGAACTGATAAATAGCGGCTGGTTTGACAACAGACACCTGGAACAAAGTCTTGATAACTTCCATAAAGTCTTACCCGGGGAGAATTTTAAAAAATACCTGGAATTTAAAAATCACTCCTTTTACAGGCTTGCGGAGCCATTGAAAGACGTCAGGTTCAGTATTCATGATATGCATTTTAAACCTGCACCGGCCAGGGTAAATCTCATCCTGTTCCGGAATAAACTGATATATTTTACCAGGGAATTTCAGAACCGGATCCTCGATTTCTTCACAGAAGTACTGGAACCCGGAGGTTTTCTGATTACCGGATACCAGGAAAATGTGGACAGGTATATATCTGACAAACCAGGTATGACCATTTATAATAAAGAAGAAAGAATATTCAGGAAAGTTCATTCCTGACCCCTATGCAAAACAAAAAGATAATACTGATAGGAGGCTCGGCAGGAAGCTTCAGGGTAGTTAACAGGATCATACCTGTATTTCCTCCCTATTATGAAAATTACGTTGTTTTTTGTCTGCACAGGCTGAAAAATATAAGACACGGATTCGTTGAAGCCCTGTCGGTGAATGCACTACTCCCTCTTAAAGAACCACTGGATAAAGAGCCTGTTAAAACAGGCATACTCTACCTTGCTCCTGCAAATTATCACATTATGACAGACCACAGTTTCCATTTCTCCTTATCAGTGGAAGAAACAGTAAATCACAGCAGACCGTCCATTGATATTCTCTTTGAAACGGCAGCAGAAGTTTACGGGGATAAATGCATCGGAATAATACTCTCAGGAGCCAACTCCGACGGAGCCAAAGGTATGGAGAAAATAAAACATGCAGGAGGTGTCACGGTCATACAGGATCCGGAGGATTGTGAAATGCAGGCAATGCCAGATGCCTGTCTTCGTTTATTTAACCCCGATCATATCCTGAATGCCGATAAAATAATTAATTTTATCCGCAACTTAACCTGAATGATTTGCAGAAAAACAATATGTTGACTGACAGGAAAATACAAAAATATCTGCTGATATCTGCCTTGCTGGTAATATCTGTCACCTGCCTGTTCCTGTCAGCCTGGAACAGTTATATAAGAAATTCGGGCAATAATATCCTGCCTGTCATCTTTTTCTGCATCTCACTCTTTATGATATTATACCTTGTGTATACCTTCCTGTTTTACTCTGAAAAATCACCGGAACAGGACGAATCCGTCACCGGACAGAATAAGGATGATCAGCAGGAGAACAAAGAAACTCAATACCTGACAGCTGATGATATTGCACAAAGAATTATACAGAAAACTATAAAAGGGCATAATAAGGGTAAAAAGCTCCTGCAGCAGCTCGCTGCCGGGTTCGATGCCATGCAGGCAATCCTTTTTACATATAACCCCGGCACCTCCCGCTTTGAAGTGAATACCAGCTATGCCATAACAAATGAAGCAACACCGCAGCCTTTCATTCCGGGCGAAGGACTGCACGGACAAGCCGTGCTGGAAAAAAAAGTCGTTCAATTATCAGACCTCCCGGAGAATTTCAGAATTGTTTCCTCAGGACTGGGGAAGACGCATTGCAGGTTTCTTTACCTGCTGCCAGTGCTGCATGATGATAAAGTCATCGCCCTCCTGGAATTTTCAACACTGAAAGATATTGGAGTAACCGGAATTTCGGTCCTGAACATACTCATGAAAAAACTGGGCGATGAACTGAACCCGCTGATTACCGGAAGTGATGAGAAATGAAAAAGTAAATAGAAACCTTATACTTATCTTGTCAGCCTTTTCAGGGGCAATATATCTTATTCTGTTATTCACGGTGATACTTCACATTAACCGGATGGACTTTTCATTTTCTTCGGTTTTCGCTTTGCTTCATAAAGACCCGGCGCTGATAATAGCCACTTTGCTACCCTTTCTTTTTATCGCTTTCTATGATTATTTCCAGAGGAAATCGGACAGACAGGAAATGGAGTACTTCGGTGAAATTCAAAAAAACTGTCACCTTCTCGAAAAACACGCTGACCAGGCGAAAAGAATAAGTACCGGGGATCTTACCGGTCAGGTAGAAACACTAGGCCCCGATGACAAACTTGGCAATGCGTTGATCATGATAGAAGGATACCTGCGCTCCAATAAAAAGAAGGAAACACAGCAGTTCTGGATCACTGAGGGAAAAGATATGATATCCAGGATCCTCAGAACCTATACAAATATAAATGAGCTGGCACTCCATATCCTTAGAACGCTTAGTTCATATATCGATGCTATCCAGGGAGCTTTTTATGTTTACGACAGTGAAAGAAAAATCCTGGTGAACACAGCGCTCTTTGCCTATAACCGCAGGAGGTTTATTTCCCAGGAATTTCGTCTTGGCGAAGGACTTGTAGGCGAATGTGCCTATGAAATGGATTTTATTTACCGCACTGAAATACCTGATGATTATGTAACGATTACCTCCGGCATACTGGGTGACAAAAAACCATCGGGCATAGTGCTCATTCCGCTTATCTCGGATGACACCCTTCAGGGTGTTATGGAATTTGCCTTCCTGCAGGAGAAAGTACCCAAACTCACCATCCAGTTTTTACTGGAACTGGGAGAAATCATAGGGAGAACCTTACTTAACCTGCAATTAAGCCGGAAAACTGAGATCCTCCTGGAAGAATCAAGGAAAATGACTGAAGAACTCAGGTTAAATGAGCAAAAGTTACAGGAGAACGCAGCTATCATGTCCTCTACCCAGGAAGAACTTCGCAACAGCAACGAACAGCTGGAGGCAAAAATTGCGGAAGTCCAGAATGCACAGGGAAGACTGCACTGGCTGCTGGAAAATGCGTCTGAAGTTATTTCAATATATGACCACGAACTTAAAATGGTGTATGTAAGCCCTTCCGTAACCAGAATATTAGGATATACACCTGACGAAATGATGCAGGGGAAAGATTTTGAGAGACTCACCAGAGAAGGGGCCGACAGCCTTCGTAAGCTTCTCGGCATGACACTCACCGACGAAGAACTGACACCTGTGATACAATACTCCTTCATTAAAAAAGAAGGAGAACGTATATTCCTGGAAACATCTGCAAAAAATTTGCTTAATGACCCGGCAATCAGGGGTATTATCCTAAACTCCCGTGATATTACAGAAAAAATAAGGGCTGAAAAGGAAGAAAGACTCAAAACCAGAATGCAGTCACTTTCTGAGAACTCACTGGATATCATTCTCAGAATAAGCACTTCCGGACAATTTCATTATGTGAATCCAGTGGTGGAAGATTATATTCCGTATGAATCGAAACATTTGCTGAATAAATCACTTTCTGAAGTGGATTTTGTCATGGTTTTAAAAGAATATTTTAACCATACGCTTTTAAAAATATCCGAGAATCCCCGTAAACTGAATACTGAACTGGCAATTCCGGTCAGGATGGGAGAAAAACTTACAGAAAGGATCATCAGCTTCGATGCGATTCCCGAATTTACCGGTGATGAACTGGAAACTATACTGTTTGTCGGTCATGATATTACTGAAGCCAAAAGAATTGAAAAGGAAATACAGGTAAAAAACAAAAATATTGAAGACAGCATAAACTATGCGAAAAGGATACAGGGAGCTCTATTACCCGACCTGGTACTTTTCCGCAAATACTTTCCCCGGAGTTTTGTGTTTTATAAACCCCGTGATGTTATCTCCGGTGACTTCCCGTGGTTTTTTGTTAAAAACGACTTTTTATATATTGCAGCGATCGACTGCACCGGGCATGGGGTACCTGGTGCCCTGCTCTCCTTTATAGGATTCTTTCTTCTTAATAACATCGTTGATCATGAGAAAGTTCTGAGCGCAGCAGAAATACTGGATTCCCTTAATGACACCGTGAGGCATACGCTCCGGCAGGATACTAACAGATCAGATGCGCGCGACGGAATGGACATAGCTCTTTGTAAAATAAATATGAAAAAAACAGTGGTGGAGTTTGCCGGAGCACACCGACCCCTGTTTCTCCTTAGCGAAGGTGAACTTAACGAATTCAAAGGCGACAGAAAAGCTATCGGGGGCATGATAACTGAAAAAAAGATGGATGAACGTTTCTCTAATAATGTGGTGAACATAAGACAAGGTGATAAAATCTTTTTCTTTACCGACGGACTTACAGATCAGCTGGGAGGTCCTTACGGAAGAAAATACTCGCCAAAACGGGTGCGTGACCTAATCCTTGAAAACCCGGGGTATACCATGCAACAGTACCATTCCCTCTTTGAAAATGATTTCACTAATTGGCAGGAGGGTTTTAAACAACTTGATGATCTTTTAATGATAGGTATTGAATTTTAAATATTCTTTTCTATCTTCACTTGATAATTTTTCATTTAATGAGCACCGTATCAGATAAACAAAGCTTCCTGAAATTCGTATATGATTTTTATGCGGGTATGAAAGCATATGAAGTTACCCTGGTATATGAAGGAGATATTAATCACCAGATAATAAAGGCCTTCACCTCAGTAACGGAAGAAAAGCTATCGAGAGAGGCTGAATCGGAAGCCGTACAAAAGAAGGTTTACCATGTTATGGTTGAGTGCCTCCAGAATATCGCCAAACATGCAGCAGAAACAAAAATTAAGGATAATGAGAAAATGCACCGGGGTATCCTCATGGTAAGCGTCAGCAAATCAGACTATCATGTAACCACAGGAAACCTTATTGATAATTCACAGGTAGCTCATCTGAAAGAAATGCTCGAAAATATTAACTCATTGAATAAAAATGAGCTTAATGAATTATATAAAAAACAACTGAAAGAAGGCCGTATTTCAGATAAAGGCGGAGCAGGACTTGGATTTATTGATATTAAAAGAAAGACAGGTAAAAACCTCGAATTCCAGTTTATGCCGCTTACGGAAAATTCAACCTTTTTTCTTTTTACATCAGCCATTCCAAGAACAGGTAAAGAGTAAATAATATGGAAATAATATAACCCCCTTTGTGTCTTTTGTGAAATCCTTCGTGTCCTTCGTGGTAAAATAATAACCACAAAGGGACACAAAGTACACACAAATGGCACACAAAGGAAAAATACGAAAACCCTTATCCTACTTATGAATTCATTAAAAATACATGCAACAGACGACAGTCCTGAGATAAACTTCGACATCGAAAATAAAGTTTTTGAAATATCAGGAAAATCCCTGCCTGAAGATGTAAATGCTTTTTATTCTCCGGTATTGGAGTGGCTCTCTGAATACTCAGGGAATCCACTCTCCGAAACCGTGGTGAGCTTCAGGTTCAACTATTTCAATACGGCATCATCAAAAATAATCCTGGATATATTGCTTATCCTCGAAGATATCAGTAATAAAGGGAATGAGGTTAAGGTTAAGTGGTATTATCCCGGTTATGATGAAGATATGAAAGAAGCCGGGGAAGAATACAGTGAGATGGCAGAAATCCCTTTCGAACATATCAGATACTGAAATTTCCACTGAAATGAGTGAAGAGATCCTTAAGGCCCTGATGCAGCTCTTTGCCATTCTCACCAAACAGGATGGAGGAGTGGAAGAAGATGAAAAGAAATATGTAAGGGGATTTCTTAATCAGCAGCTGGGCGAAAAATACACTGATGAATATTACGCCCTGTTCATCGAATTCTCCGCACAGGATGAAAACAAAGCTGCAACAGACAGCGGTGACAGTAGGCCCAAACTTACCTCTGTACTTGACAGTGTCAGGATCCTGGGGATTTGCAAGAAAATCAACAAAACCCTGAATCAAAGCCAAAAAGTAGTTGTCCTGGTTCGTCTCTTCGAGCTGGTATCTGCTTCCATGAAACTCACTAAACAAAGGCTTGCCATTATTGACACCATCGCCGATGTCTTCCGTATTCAGAAAGATATAAGAAAAAGCACTGAACTGTTTATTCTGTATGATCCCGAAAAAGTACCCGACCCGAATATTCTGGTGATAAGTGATGCAGCAGATGTTTCCGGATACAGGCATATCCGTGCTGCCAGGCTTGACGGCATTCTCTCGGTATTGCGCATTCCTGATGTAAATCTTTATTTCATAAAGTATTCCGGAAATGATGATCTTTTCCTTAATGGCCTCACCATTCATAAAAACAGGATCTACCATTTTGCCAAGGGCAGTACTATTAAAGTTCCTAAAGGGAAGCCCATATACTACAGTGACATTTCCTCCCATTTCCTCTCGGAAATGGTCGAAAACCGAATATCTTTCACCGTAAAAAACCTGGAATACCATTTTAAGAACGGCGATAAAGGTCTTCAGGATATTACCTTTTCTGCCATGCAGGGTAACCTCATGGGAATACTTGGTGCCAGCGGATCGGGAAAGACTACTCTCCTAAACGTACTTTCAGGCATCAACAACCCGTCTGCAGGAGAAGTTCTTATCAACGGCATTAATGTCCACTCCGGTCAGGAAGAACTCAACGGAGTCATCGGTTACATTCCTCAGGATGACCTGCTGATTGAAGAACTTACCGTATTTGAGAATCTCTATTTCAATGCCAGATTATGCTTCCGTGATATGGATAAAAAGGTCCTTACCGGGAAGGTTGATGCTGTCCTCTCCAGCCTCGGACTCGAAGGAAAGAAAAACCTGAAGGTTGGGAGTCCTTTTAATAAAACCATAAGCGGGGGACAAAGAAAAAGGCTGAATATTGCCCTTGAACTGATCAGGGAACCTTCTGTGCTGTTTGTGGATGAACCTACTTCCGGACTCTCATCCAAGGATTCTGAAAATGTCATGGACCTCCTCCGTGAACTAACATTGAAAGGGAAACTGATTTTCGTTGTCATACACCAGCCTTCCTCAGAGCTCTTTAAAATGTTCGATAATGTCATCATCCTGGATGCAGGAGGACATATGGTATATTCAGGGAATCCCGTGGAAGCCGTGATGTATTTCAAGCGTCTGGATGCACAGATAAACCATCACATAGGGGAATGTCCTGTTTGTGGTAACGTGAACCCTGAGTTAATATTTAACATCCTTGAAGCCAGGGTAGTGGATGAATATGGAAATTACACGTCCCAGCGAAAAGTAAGCCCCGAAAAATGGCAAAATTACTATTATCAGCATGCAGCCGGCACAGAACCAGTACCCGAAGTGACAGTGAAACCTCCTAAAATGCTCAATATCCCCGGGTGGATAAAACAACTGCGGGTATATACCGTAAGAGACTTCCTCTCAAAAATAAGTAACCGGCAATACCTTGCCATTACCCTGCTGGAAGCACCGCTGCTGGCGTTTATTCTTGCATACATCATACGCTATATTGCCGATCCTGCCACTAATCGTTACATCTTCAGGGAAAATGAGAATATACCCATCTATATTTTCATGGCGCTTATTGTAGCACTATTCCTCGGTTTAACCGTAAGTGCCGAAGAAATATTCCGCGACAGAAAAATAGTAAAACGTGAAAAATTCCTCAACCTGAGCCGGTCAGCATACCTTGTCTCTAAAATAGGTATTCTTACCTTAATATCTGCCATCCAGGCCGCAGCATTTGTTCTCGTAGCACATAGTATCATCGAACTCCGGGACATGACATTTTATTACTGGTTTGCCTTTTTCACCACAGCTGTGTGTGCCAATATGTTAGGACTAAATATCTCAGCTTCATTTAATTCCGCGATCACCATTTATATACTTATCCCTCTGGTTATCATTCCAATGATGGTACTCAGCGGGGCAATGTTCAGCTTTGACAAGCTTAACCGGAATATCAGCAGAATTGATAAAGTTCCCCTCCTGGCCGAATTTATGCCCACAAAATGGTCGTATGAAGCCCTTATGGTCAGACAATTCAAGGATAATAAATTTCAGGGAAGCTTTTACGATGTGGATAAAAAAATAACGAATTCCGATTTTCAGCTTTCCTACTACCTTCCCGAGCTGGAGAACCGCCTGAGTAAGTGTAACGACGATTTTATGAATAACGGACAACTCTCCCTCTCCCTTAACGATTTTTTACTTCTTAAAAACGAGTTGCTGAAGGAACAGGCAGCAACAGGGATTGCTTTCCCCTTTCCCCCGGAGAACTTGTCTCCTGAAAACTTTAATCCCGACATGGCAGAATCAATACGAGTTTATCTCTCCGACCTCTATGATCATTATCTGCAGATATTCACTATTTATGACAGGGAAAAAACCAATCGTTTGCGATATATTATGGAAAACCAGAAAGACTTGTATTTCAGGTTACTTGATGAGTGTCACAATGAAAGTGTGTCAGATCATGTGAGAAAAATTTATGAAAAGAACAAACTGGTAGAATACAAACTCGGACTGGTAAGGCAGACTGATCCGGTATTTCTTGATCCCCGCCCCGACTCATTTATTGGTATACGGTCGCACTTTTACGCTCCGCAAAAATATTTCATGGGCAGGTACCATGATACTTACTGGTTTAATATGTCGGTAATATGGATACTTAGCCTCCTTCTTTATGTTGCACTCTATTATGGATTACTGAAAAAATTAGTGAGGAATTGAATCTTTTTTTACATTTGTAACAAGAAACTTCATCAGATGATAAAACAACTATTTATTCTGCTACTTGCAGGTGTTCTTATAACCTCCTGTAAAAGCCGTCCAAAGGAAGACCTCAGGTTCCCGGGTACTGAGATGGAGCCTGGTGAACTCAGGATATCTTCCCAGGCCATGGAGGAGATTGTTCAGAACATTTCCTCCCCTATTGAAATGGCAGCAATCATTAAAGACCTGGGGGTACCCTTCTCCTCTCAGCATCTGTCAAAGATCAGTACGGAAGACCGTTATTCCACCAGTTTTAATATGGCTCTTTCCCTGGGAATTCTGGGTGCTGACCTCGGATATCTCAATGTATATGAGAAAACAGGGACCTCGGTAAATTACCTGAGCGCTATTAACAAACTTGCTGACGGACTCAGGGTGAGCCAGTTCTTTGATTTTAACACTCTCAAACGCCTGGCTACCGGCAGCACTAACATTGACTCTCTTATGTTTCTCTCAGTTCACAGTTTTAACCAGATGGATGAACACCTGAGAAATACTGACCGGAATAATCTAAGTGCACTGATGATTGCCGGTGCATGGATCGAAGGAATGTACTTTGCCACTCAGGTAGTAAACCAAACAAAGGATGACTTCCTGGCCGAATATATTGCAGAACAGAAAATCACCCTGAATAATCTAATGGTAATCCTGAAAAACTTTGCTAATGATCCCGAGTTTGCAAAGCTTATCAAAGAGCTCGAATTAATAAAAAGCGAATTCGATAAAGTCAGGATCACTTACGAAATGGGAGACCCCCAGGCTGTAGAAAAGGATGGGATGCTTATGATCGTCCAGCAGGAAAACAGTATTGTAGAAATCTCCGATGGAGTTTTAAATAACATTATTGAGGCAACTGCAAAAGTTAGAAACCGTCTGTTAACCATGTGAACCGATGAAGAAACCGCTTAACTATCTGTTAATATTATTATTACCGTGTATTCTTTTCACAAGCTTACCGGTGATGAGTCAGAATATCCAGGAATCTGTCCGGCAATGTGCAGTCAGTGCCGGAACAGATGCTACGTATCTGAAAGATTTTATTGTAAAACTCGACGGTATAAGACCCAATGAACGTCCTCCTGTTTTTCGCACCACACTGGTATTGAGAAAAAATGTAACATACCGCTTTTCACTTTGTAATCTTGAAAATTCCGAAGGAGAAGCCATTCTCCGTCTCTACGATGAAGCCAACATGCTGGCCAGCACATACTATCCCGAAACAGGGAAAGAATATAAATCAATTAATTTTTCCTGCCAGAAATCCGGCGTTTATACCGTAATGATAAGTTTTAAAGAAGGAAAAGCGGGGGAAACCATTGGAATAATGTCGTATATTTCTAAATGAAGGTACGTGGGTACGTGTTTGAGTGGTTGAGTGGTTGAGTGGGTGGGTACATGGTAAGGAATCACGGGACAAAGGAGTCGAAGAAATCACCTGACCACGTAGGGACGCACGGCTGTGCGTCATTGTGAAAAAATCCCGGGATCACCTGACCACATAGGGACGCACGGCTGTGCGTCCTTGTGAAAAATGCCCGATGTTTAATATTGAATAACCAATAAGCCTGTCCGTCTCCCGGAAACAAATCAATTTTGAAAATTTGGCGTAAAATTTTGCAGGTCTGCTGCAATTGTATATTTTTGCTCTGCCTGTCTGAACCGGCTTAATGAAATTGTTCCGGAAGTCAGGGATTTCATATTATGAATATTATTGGTGAGGTGGGTGAGTGGCTGAAACCAGCAGTTTGCTAAACTGCCGTACTCTAACGGGTACCGGGGGTTCGAATCCCCCCCTCACCGCTCTTGATGAGAGAATATCGTTGATTTTCCGGATACATTGAGCGGTAAATAATCAATTTAAATATAATCAGTTTATCAATTATTATGCTGGCACCACCAGCAGAAAGGAAATTTCATGAGGTTAATGGATTATTTGAAAAAGGCACCAGCTGCTGAACCGCTACCTGAAGAACAGGTCGCATCTTCCTACCGGAAATTCAGAATGCAGGTTTTTATATCTGTTTATCTTGGATACGCTTTTTATTACCTGATCCGTAAAAACCTGTCTATCGCATTACCCTCCATGATGGAATCGCTGGAATTAAGCAAAACCCAGATGGGAGTGATACTTTCTCTGTTTAGTGCAACGTATGCCTTTGCTAAACTAATAAACGGCCCGCTATGCGACAGGTCAAATCCAAGATATTTCATGGCCCTTGGGCTCTTTGGGGCAGCTGTGGTTTCAATTTTTTTTGGTTTGAGTTCAAGTATCCTGTTTCTTGGGATCTTCTGGATAATGAATGGATATTTCCAGTCCATGGGCAGTCCTATAGGGCCGAAAACCATAGCAAACTGGTTCAGTCAGAAAGAAAGAGGCCGGTTTTACAGCATCTGGAATACATGTCATAATATGGGTTCATTTGCTATCCTGTTTGCCGGCGGTTTTATTATAGAACAAATGGGGTGGCGTGCGGGCTTTTTCCTGCCAGCCGGATTCTGCATAATAGGAGCGCTTCTTGTTGCATGGAAAATGCACGACAGACCGGAATCCGTTGGTTTGCCCCCGATTCAGGTGTATCATGGCGACGTGGTTAAAGGTACAGTTATGGATACCAATGAAACCGGAAAAGAATTGTTCAGGAAATATGTATTGAAAAATTCCAGTATCTGGCTGCTTGCATTTTCATGTATGCTTATTTATATGGTAAGATACGGACTGGGTGACTGGGCTGTCACGTATTTAACAGAGGTAAAAGACGCCTCCATCACCTCCGGCGGAATAACCTCAAGTTTCCTTGAATTAATGGGTATTCCCGGTACCATACTGGCAGGCTTTATCGCTGATAAGTTTTTCCCGAGAAAAAATCTCGCTGTGGGCTTGATCTATATAATAGGTATTATTGCTTCGATACTTTTTATTTTCTATCTGCCGAAAAATGTAGGCATATGGGATTCCGTTGCATTCGGAATGGCTGGATTTTTCATTTATGGCGCCCAGATGGTCGCTACAGGCCTTGGCCCTCTCGCACTGGTACCAAGAAGAGCTGTAGCATCTGCTGTAGGACTCACCGGGGCTCTGAGCTATATTGGAACATTCCTGACATCAATCATCAGTGGATGGATAAGTGATAACTGGGGATGGGCAAATACCTTCATGTTCTGGATAATCTGCGCAGTACTGGCATTTTTAATTTTAATACCCCTGGTGATAAAGAAAACTACAGGAGAAAGTTATTAACCAAAGTTTTGCATATGCTCATCATGTCCTACAATGAAAAGAATAGTTAAACATTTTTGTTATTAATAAACATATTTAAAAGATAAAATTATGCAGGAAATGAATAAAGATCTTAAAACAGTATTTTTTGATGTTGGAGGTGTTATACTCATCGATTTTATCGACTGGAAAATTAAGGATCTGGCAGTAAAATATTCTGCCGACGAGAAATTGCTCTTTGAGGCTAAGAAAAAATTCCGTCCCCTGGCTGACGGAGGCAGGATAAGTGATCCGGAGTTCTGGAAACGTGTGCTGGGATCCATAGGAGTTACTGCCGACGATGATGATATTGACCTGGAACCTTATATGAAACCCGTCGAAGGAGGACTGGATATTGCGCTCGATTTAAAAGCCAAAGGCTACAGAATCGCTATCCTTTCCAATGACTCTGTCGAGATGTCAAATCACCGTCGCAGGAAATATGACTTTGACAATATCTTTGATCATATTATTATTTCCTGTTACCATGGCATTATCAAACCCGACACCGGCATCTATGAAATAGCATTAAAAGAAATGAATGTAAAACCGGAACAGGCTGTATTTATTGACGACAGGCAGGAAAATATCGATACCGCAAACAAAATAGGAATATCAGGTATATTTTTTGAGAACTCGAGCCAGGTCAGAAAACAGCTGAAAGAACTGGGGATTGATATTTAATTGGAACATTCGAAAAACAAGGTTTATGATCATGATGGGGCAACCCTGTCAGTCTCCCTCAAAACAAAAACACCACCCCGCCCCCGAAGATATTCCATGCCCACTCCGACATGGGTACATCCACCTCAAAGATAAAGGCTGCATTACGTTTAAAGATAACCTCAACACCCAGGGGAACCCATGTGAAATGCTCCATCTGATCATTAAAAACAATGTCCGCATCAACACCTGAAAAGATGGTGGCATAATGAGTTACCGGAAAGGATACCGCTCCCCCCAGATCTAATCCAAGGTCCTTCCTGATGTGCCCGCCGGTAACCAGTGATATATCCAGTTTACCGACCTTTCCCAGCCCCCATTCCAGGTCAGCACCGATGTAATCAGCCCCATCAAGGAATCCGTATTTCAATGCAATGTCAATCTTTTTATTTATTCCATATCCCCCATGAATAAATATCCCGGGATTCTTCTCGTATAATACAGGGTTGATCCCCAGTGAATAACTGCGCGGATTTAATAACTGCGCTGTATTGAAACTCTGCGAAAAAAGGAGGGTGGAGAAAGCGGTTGGTAATAGTAATAATAAAAGTTTCTTCATAATATGCTTAAATAGTGGTTATAACGTTATAAGGGATCACGGGATCACGGGATCGCGGGATTACAATTTCTTGATGTGTGCACTGTATCGTCCTAAAAAATCATTGTCCGTAAAGGGACTGTTCTACGAACTGTCCCACACAGTTATGTGAACACTCCCTCCGTAAATTAACATTTCCTTTTCCGCCTCAACAAGCCACTAGATAAAAAGAACCGGTTTCTGTCCGGCTTTTTCTGCCGGACAGCGTCGAAAAAGGCAGCAATAAAACCTTTACTCTGTACTCATTTACTCTCACCCACTCACCCACATAACCACTCATCCACTCAACCACTTTACACTTTCTGCTTCACATTCTCCGTTACAATATGCCCGTCGAACAACTGAATTACCCGGTGTGCCTTATCCGCTTCAACAGCTGAGTGTGTAACCATGACTATAGTTGTGCCTTCCTGGTTAAGCTCTGCCAGCAGGCTCATCACCTCTTCCCCGTTTGCCGAATCCAGATTGCCGGTAGGCTCATCGGCAAGAATCATCAATGGTTTGGATACCACTGCCCTGGCTATGGCCACCCTTTGTTGTTGGCCACCCGACAGCTGCTGCGGAAAATGTTTCCTCCGGTGGGAGATCTTCATCCGCTCCATCGCTTCCTCAACACGTTTTTTCTTCTCAGATGAAGATACCTTCTGATAAAGCAAAGGCAATTCAATATTCTCATAAATATTCAACTCGTCAATAAGGTTAAAACCCTGAAAAACGAAACCTATATACAACTTCCTGTACCAGGTCCGCTCACGCTCAGAAAGTCCGGATACTTCCGTATCCATAAAAAACAACTTACCTGAGGTGAGCTTTTCGAGTAGCCCTATAATATTCAGAAGTGTTGATTTACCACAGCCTGAAGGACCCATGATGGCAGCAAACTCCCCTTTACTGATCACAAGATTTACATTTTTAAGGGCAGTAGTCTCTACTTCCTCCGTTCTGAATATCTTATTCAGCTCAACAGTTTTGATTATTTCCATAATTATTTCAAAATTATGATAAAAATACAATTTCAAACATTAAAAAAAAACTTGTAATATTGAATGTTAAAATTTTTGCTATGGTAACAACGGAAAAAAACGGTAAAATACTTGCCGTTGACGATAATGAGGATATACTGTTCGCCCTCAGACTTCTTCTTAAACCCATTACTGAAAGGGTAGAGACAGTAAATAATCCGGAACTTATTCCCGAATTAATGGCTAAGGAGAACTGGGATGTTATTCTTCTCGATATGAATTTTACCAAAGATGCCATAAGCGGACAGGAGGGATTTGACTGGCTGGGAAAGATCCTTGAGATCGATCCACAGGCAGTGGTTATCTTTATCACCGCTTATGGTGATGCGGAAAAGGCAGTGAGAGCGATAAAAAACGGGGCAACTGACTTTGTCCTGAAGCCATGGCAAAATGAAAAACTCATGGCCACAATAAATTCCGCTGTTAAATTAAGGCAATCTAAAAATGAAGCCGACAGGTTACGGAGAAAACAGCGGGAGATAAGCGCAGTACTGGATCAACCCTTTACAGACTTTATAGGTCAGTCGGAGGAAATGAAAAAAGTATTCAACACCATCCTGAAAGTATCCGCCACCGATGCCAATGTTTTGATACTGGGCGAGAACGGAACAGGTAAGGAGCTTGTAGCCAGAGCATTATACAGAAATTCACACCGGAAAGATGAGGTGTTTATTAGTGTTGACCTGGGGTCAATAACCGAATCCCTTTTTGAGAGCGAATTATTTGGCTACGAGAAAGGAGCTTTCACCGATGCAAAAGCCATGAAACAGGGAAGATTTGAGATCGCTTCGGGTGGCACACTCTTTCTTGATGAAATAGGGAATTTGTCCACCCAGATTCAAACAAAACTACTTACCGTCCTGGAAAGAAGGGAAATAACCAGGGTGGGGGCAGTTAAATCCATACCCATTGATGTTCGGCTTATCTGTGCCACAAATAACAATATCCATGATGATGTTGCAGAAGGAAAATTCAGGCAGGATTTGTTGTATCGCATCAACACAGTAGAGATACCCCTTCCGCCCCTGCGGGAAAGGACCGGCGATATTTCTTTGCTGACCAGCCATTTCCTTAAAGTATATGCACGTAAGTATCGTAAAGATATCAAGGGAATCCAATCTACAGCACTGAAAAAGCTCAACCTTTACCATTGGCCCGGAAATGTCAGGGAACTGCAACATGCAATTGAAAGGGCAGTAATTATGACAGATTCCGATATGCTGACACCTGATGATTTTATCCTTAACCCGGTAGCAAAAAAAAGTGGTGAGTTTGAGTTCGAAACCTGTAATCTCGATGAAATTGAGAAAATAATAATAAGTAAAGTCCTGAAACAGACCAATGGAAACATAACCATTGCCGCCAGGGACCTTGGACTTACCAGAACATCTCTTTACAGAAGAATGGAAAAACATGGTTTATAAAAATTTCAAAATAAATATTACTATAAGGATCATCCTTTTTGCATTAACAGTTATACTGTTTTTCTACTTTGTGTATACCACCACATACATAACTCCTCTGTTTATCGCACTGATTATCCTTTTGCAGGTCTACGCCCTCATCCGGTATGTGGATAAGACCAACAGGGATCTTGCAAGTTTCCTTGAATCAATTAGATTTTCAGAATTTACCCGTACTTTCCAGGTGGAGGGCATGGGCGCATCATTTAATGAACTGAATAAAGCTTTCAATGATGTTATAACCGATTTTCAGAGAGTGCGCGCTGAAAAAGAAGAACATTTTCATTACCTCCAGACAGTTGTCCAGAATATTGATGTCAGCATACTCGCTTTCACAGCTGACGGGAATATTGAAATGATCAATAAATCGGCAAAAAAGCTTTTCCAGCAGGGATCACTGAAGAATATTTCAAAACTGTCGGAGCTCTCACAGGAACTGACAGACACCCTGTATACCATTAAACCCGGTGAAAATAAACTGGTTAAGGTTCAGGATGACGACGACATCCTGCAACTTGTGATCAATGCCACGGAATTTAAAATTAAAAACAAGCAGGTTATATTATGCACTATAAAAAATATACAGAATGTTCTTGAAGGACAGGAGACCGAAGCATGGCAAAAGCTTATAAGAGTTCTCACCCACGAAATAATGAACTCTATAGCACCGATTTCAAGTCTTTCTTCAACCCTGGATATCATGCTGAATGATATTCGATCTTCGGGGGAAAGCAGTTTTGAACTTACCGGGGAAACCGCAGATGAAATACACCAGGCTCTTCAAACTATTAATAAAAGGAGCAACGGACTCCTTCATTTTGTGAATACCTACCGTAACCTTACAAGAATTCCCAAACCCAGCTTCAGGCTTGTCAAAGTGGCAGATTTGTTCCATAACATTGAATCTCTTATGGGCAAAGAATTGGCAACCCATAATATTACATATTCTATCTCTGTTGATCCGCAAGGCCTTGAGGTATATATGGACGATCAGTTAATTGAGCAGGTTCTGATCAATCTGATTAAAAATTCAATGTATGCTCTCGAAGAAAAACCGGCTGCAGAGGTTAAACTGAAAGCTTTTTACAACAAGAGAGGCCGGCCGACAATCCAGGTATATGATAACGGTACCGGTATCCTTCCCGATGTAATGGATAAGATATTCATTCCTTTCTTCACAACAAAACAAAGTGGTTCAGGTATTGGATTAAGCCTCTCCCGCCAGATCCTTAAACTTCATGGTGGAACAATATCAGCACAGTCTGTTCCTGAACAGGAGACTATCTTTACGTTAACGTTTTAGAGGGAAGAGTTACTTACAATCCCCTCCATCTCCCTCCTGAATTCCCTGAATGTCAGCGGTTTGCCAATTATCTTCCGGTTCCTGTCGAGAATGAACATGGAAGGTGTGGCATAAATGTTATAGTCAGCTGCCACTTTCCCTTCCCATCCCTTGAGGTTGCACACATTTATCCAGGGGTAATCATGAAGCATCAAATGCTCTTCCCAGTCAAAACGGCTTGTATCAATGGATACTGAGTATATCCCAAGGTCAGTTTGCCGGTTATTTAAATACCAGTTTTTAATTTCCGGTAACAATTTTGTGCAGTGAGGACACCATGTTGCCCAGAATACCACCAGCACATACTCATTTTTAAGTTCGGTGAGCCGCCTTGATTTTCCTTTCAGGTCAAGTAAAACAATATCGCTCACAGTGTTTCCGACAGCCATTTTTTTATAGCCGCTTAGACGCTGTTCCATGATCTTCTTACTGTCTGTCTCACATCCTTTCTCCACGTAATTTTCAGCAAGGTGAACAAGTACATTCTCCATTTTTAACCTGTCAAATCCATCTACCAGAAAAGCAAGCACAAACTCAAATACCTTTTCATTATATGAAGCTCTTTCCATGATTATATCCACTGCCTCAACAAATTGCAACTCCAGTTCAGACTGAGTATTGCTTGAGTTCCTGAATAATCCCAGGTATTCAATAATTTTCCGGGTAATCACCTGGCTCCTGATCAGCCTCTCATCGGTAAACGAAACCAGGTCAAAATAGTGTTTTTTCATAAAATCCGTCATCTCGGAAAATCCAACAGAGGGATCAACTGCAGGGAGCAGGCTGAACTGCATTATGGATGATGCCAGCGACCCGGGTAATTGCTCTGTCAGAGCCAGAATGCGTTCGGAATAATCTTTCTGAAGGCGACCCGTCTCCGTTTTCACATCACTGTAAAATTCATCCTCAGGGGAATATACGCCAAAGAGGGGTATCATGTGTCCGAATTTATTTCTGTAATCCTGATACAGCATAAGAAAATCATAATACATCCTGTTTTCTTCCGACCGTATAACATTCATCTCTTCAACCGGAAAATGAAAGTCAGTCTCCAGCTTAATCTCATCTTCCCTGTTAACGATAATATCAAAATACTGAGGATCGTCATTATAAAAGTCAGCTCTCAGGGATTTCCCCAGTGTAATACGATACACTCCAGGGACGGGTTCTTTCATGGTAAAGCTTATAACACTGCCTGTAACAAACACACTGTCAATAAGTCTATGTTCCTCACCTTTTATCTCACTGAGAAATACTTTACCCGGAGGTAAATGTCGCACGGCAGCTTCAATTTTTAAGGGCTGTGCATACAGCAGGTTAATGGAAAGTATTCCGGAAACACAAACTAACAACAGATGTCTGGGCATAATAATAATTTTGGTTCTACCATGAATTTAACTTCTTTGTAATAAGACGACCACTTCTGCTGCCACTCCTTCTCCTCTTCCTATGAATCCAAGTTTTTCGGTGGTAGTGGCTTTGACAGATATATTATCGACATCTGTCCCAAGCACTGCAGCCATGGTTTTTCTCATTTCATCCACATAGGGTCGTATTTTGGGTTGCTGCAGGATTATTACCGCATCTATATTAATAATTTGGAATCCCTTTGAACGAATAAGGTCAGAGGTTTTCTGTAACAGCAGAGTACTGTCAATCCCTTTGTATTCTTCGGAAGTATCGGGAAAATAAAGTCCAATATCTCCCAGTGCGGCTGCCCCGAGCAATGCATCGCATAATGCATGAATTAATGTATCGGCATCTGAATGTCCTTCTGCCCCTTTATGAAAAGGCAGGGTAACACCTCCCAGGCGAAAAGGAATTCCTTCCACGAGCCGGTGCACATCATAACCAAGCCCTATCCGGATATTCATCATCTGACCAATGAAATTACTATTTATTCCTATTGTAGTATTTATCGAACTCAAACCCCAGGGTAAATCTCAGTGTATTTGCCAGTGGATTATTCTGATAAACAGGCACAAGGTATGAGAAGTCGAGTGAAAAAACATTTAATTTCAGTCCTATGCCAAGAGTAAAGAATTTTCTGTTTCCCTTTGTTGCATGCTCATGAAAATAACCTCCCCTGATTGCAAACTGATCGCGGTACCAGTATTCGGTACCGGCACTTATAGCAATTTCCCTTATTTCTTCGAGGAAAACATTTCTTGATCCATTTTCTCTTTCCACACCCGGCGCATCATAAAAAGATCTGAAAATCCCGACGGCGACAGGAACATTCGGGTCTTTACCATACGCAAGGTAAGGAACACCGGCAGAGTCTTCCGCATAAACCGGGGGTGTAGGCACAAGGAGTTTGTTAAAATCGGCGGTGAACATGAAAGAATTATAATCATCGAGGTCAACTTTCAGGGCGCTTCCCAGTTTAAGATTAACAGGAATAAATGATTCTTCCTGCGTTTCGGTATAGGCAATTTTTGTTCCGATATTGGAGATATTCATGCCGAATGATAATTCGCCGTCGCGTCCGGATAAATCAACGGGTCTGTAATAGTACGCTGCCAGATCTGCAGCGAAAGATATGCCTGCTTTAGTTTCCGAGTCGCCAACAAATTGTCCGCCGGTAAGGTCAGAGCGGATAAACCTGAAAGCAATCCCACCTGAGAAATAATCGGAAAAAAGTCTGGAATAGGCCATATCTATTGCGAATTCATTGGGATTGAACTGACCCTGGGGATCACCTTGAATATTGGTAAAAATAATATCTCCCAATGAGAAATACCGGAGAGAAGCACTCACAACCTGTTGTGGGTCGAGTCTTTTATAACCAACAAGATATGCCAGATTTATATCATTAATAAGCCGTCTGAGCCAGGGAGTATATGAAAGGGCCACACCTCCCTCATGGTCAAGGAATGCATATTTAGCAGGATTCCAGTGCTGTGAGTTTATATCAGGGGAAGTGGCCACACCTGCATCGCCCATGGCGCCACCCCTGGAATCGGGAGCTATTGTTAAAAAAGGTACAGCTGACAATATAACATTCATCTGTCCTGTTAACTGACCCGTAGTAATCTGTCCGATAGCATTATAGTTCAATACAAAAAGTATAACTGCCGCAAGGAAAATATTTTTTACCAATGATCTGAAAAGCATTATTTTTAATTTAAAACACAAATATATAAGATAAAATTAAACTATTGTAATTTTTATTCTAATTGACTATCAAAAGCTTGCCAGATTTCTCCGCAACTTCACCCTGGGAACTTTTTACCCTGATACGGTAAATATACACTCCCCGTCTGTTAAAATTACCTGCTTCATCCTTCCCGTCCCACATAACTGGCTCAGATCTGAAACCACTGCCATAATCCCTGGCCTTTATGGTTCTGACAAGTTCACCGGTTGAACTGAAAATATCGATGGTAATGTCAAGGTCGCTGCCAGCCCTGTTATGACCAAAGCTGAACCAGGTAATGTCATTAAACGGATTAGGATAATTAAATATTTCATTAAGCAGCATTTCTTTTGAATTTACCACGATAAATTCAACAGAACCCTCACCCGAGTTATTATAAATATCCCACACCTTAACACTTATTTTATGATTACCTTCTTCCAGGTTAAATAACGGATATTCTGCAATTCCTCCTTTATAACTGTCGATGTCAGCCTGATAATAATCATTCAGCACATATACCGATGAGGAATTGTCATTGAGTATGGCAGTAATGTCATGTCCCACTCCATTTCCGGAAATATTGATCCCGCTTTCATCAAATACCCGAACGTAGAGTATGGGGTCAGGAGTAGTAATATCTCCTGATCTGAAATTTTGATCATTAAGAAATACCTTAACCTGCGGGCCTTCAAAGTCGGTCATATAATTCTCAGCTGTGCCACCGACAATGAAATTATTAAAATATCCTGTTGCGTCTCTTTCCGCATTGTGAGCGTAATAGCTTAAGCGTCCTTTCCCAAGACTGTAATTCATGTCCTTTGGAACGATAAAGCTAAAACGGAAGTAGCCGTCTGTAATACTTGCCTTGCCTTTATACAGTATACTGTTCTGGTAAGAGAAAGTCATTGTGTTTCCCCCGTCATTTGCCAGAGTAGTTAGCTGTGCAGGCTTGTCATAAACTGTTGAAAACAATGTACCGTTCATGTCATTAACTATATTACCCAGGTGATCTTCCACATGACCGGTAATCGTAATATGGCTGAAAGCTTTTAACGTATCCACCAGGCTTGTGACAGAACTATCGTTAATGGAGTCGGTAATGATCTTTAACCCCGGATAGGCAAGTTGCATGGAAGGATCTCCGAGAAGGGTGAAATTTCGTTTATTTATACCGGATCCGGTTTTATTCTTTGTGTATTGCATTATACTTCCCAGGCAATAATTCTCACCATCAGGTTTCTTCTCAAAAACAATCTCATATAATCTTTCGTTCAGTGCATGATTTGGTCCTGAATAAACGAGCCTGGTAGTTGTAAGGAGAGCTATTCCGCCTCCGGCAGGATTAAGAATGGATTCCTCTCCTGCGGTAATTCTTTCGTAATCATCAAACCGGCTGAAGTCACAGGTTGCCGTTACAAACAGCGGATATTTCCCCTTATTACCCCAGGAAGTTATGTCATTCAGAGTGAGAATCTTTTCATGAGCAAGTCCATCAGTTCCTCCATGCCCGGTATAATTGATAATAAGAGCTCCACGTGTTACCTGATCATTTATAGCCCTGTTGACATCAGGATAGCGTTGACCAACCGGTGTGGCGACCTGTTTAAAGGCATCAAGTAAAATCTTATTGATATTAAAGGAAGGATAGCGCAAATTAACATATTCGGCCAGCTGATTTGCCTGCTGCATGTGGATATTATTATCTTCATCATCACCGATAAAACAAACCATATTTCTCCATGTTCCCATGTTGGCAGGGTTTTCATACTCCATAATTTTATTAACCATGGCTTCAGCCTGTTCTAATGATGAGACAGGCAGACGGCCAACACCAATATCCAGTAATCCTGTTATCATCTGTTCACCGGGGTCCAGCATGGCAAAAAAATCGTCAGTAAGATAGGATAATATGGGAGAAAGGCTGTTTTCTGACTGATAAGTTGGAATAAAATTTCCGGGATTAGCTGTAATACCCTTGTTGTCGTATGAACCATCACCAAAAAGCAACAGGTTTTTCAGTCTGCCAGCTGTGCCATCTTTTTCACAGAGCATGACCATAAAATTACGGAGAGCTGTAACATCCGGCGTTCCCGATGAAAATTCATTATAAATTTTTTCCGGTGTGGTAACCAGAACCACAAAATTATTTTTTTCAATCCTGTAAGATGCCAGTCTTTCAGCCTGGGGTAAAAAATTATCATGTGTGATGATCACAAGATCCGGAACTTCGGCTCCATGTAAATTCTGATTTTGCACTTTTCCCAGACCCTCCCCTGTAAATTCGGGTACAGGAAAACTGCCGTTAACCCTGAAGATGGCAAATTCCCTCAGGGTTTCTGTTGATGAGGTGAATGACAATTCACCGGATTGCAGTGAGTAGGGTAACTGGCGAATATGATTAGGATCAGTGACATCCCATACCAGTACACTGTTATCCGCGCTGCCCACGTTAAACTGTGTTATACCGTCCGGGAGTACAGATGTATAATTCCGCATTATCAGCTGGTCTGAAGTAAGTGTAAGCCTGGCTTTCGCATTAACCGTAATAAAATCAAGCCACCCTTTTGCTGTTGCATCAGGTTTTATGTAACGCAATCTTACAGAAATATTATCCGATGAAAGACTGAAAGTGTCTTTCTTTTGCAGGTTGCTGGCATGAATGCCCGTATAATCATTAAGATTAAGGGGGCGTAACCTGAAAGTCTCTATATCCTTCCCGCCGACATTCAGGATAAATGTAGCCGAGTCTTTCGCACGGCTTAACACATTAGTGAGAATACTTGCAGGTTCAGCAGTGACAAGGTTTTGTCCCTGGAAATCAATTGTATATTGTGTGACCAGATCAAATTCTTCCCCGTACCATTTCCTGCCGGACTTGATAAGGTTCCTTACCTGCAATTCATGGTGCATGTAAAAATCATATGTACCCGTAGTGAACGTCACTTCCCCTTCAGGGGCAGTGTAATTCAGAGGGATATCAGTATCTCCGTTTTTACAGGTCAGAAAATAATACGCATGATCTGCATACGGATTTTTTTTACAACGGAACATTTGGGTTCCACCATCAAATTTCCAGGTATCAGTCCCTACACCATAGAAAAGAATATAGTCGCCCTGGTTAAATATATTATCCGCACCCTTATTTATATATATCTGTACCGGTAAAAGATCATTTTTACTGCCCAGTCTTATATCTTCGGGAAGGGTCCTGCCTCCGTAACCAAAAACCCTCACCGTGGCAGGGTCGGATAATCCGATGGATTTCAGCTGATCAAAGGTAAGTTTGTATATGCCGTCTGAAGGAATTCTTATTTTATACCATTCACCGGAGGAAAGGACTGATGTGGCAGGAGAAGTATATATATTCTTTTTAGCCGCCTCTGCTTCAACAGGATTAGAATCTATACTCAGAACAAACTCCCTGAGCCTTTCAACACGGCCGGTTTCAGCATTTCTTCTGAACGGGGTCAGGCTTATGATCAGATAAGGTTTTCGTCTTTCATATGAAATTGTATGCTCAACAGGTATCTCTGCAGGTAAATCATTAAAAACCCTGTCACCTGATATATTTTCCGGAACAGGTTCATACGTTGCGGAATAAAAAGTAACCGTCACAACAGGGTTTTCCGGATGCCACTCCAGCACATCAGAATAACCAGGTAATGAGAGTTCATGTTCATTATATACTGCAAATCGAAAATGAATCACATCCCGGATGGCAATATCTTTTGAAGAGATATCCTTGACCGTCCAGTCAATTGTTCTCTTAATGTACCATGATTGTCCGAAAGCCTGATTAAAAACAAAAACCAACAACAAAAAAAGAAATCTCATTATTTTCTTATACCTTTATTTCTTCAAATTTTGTATTTCCGCAACTTTTTTTGTTCAGATACGTTAGAAGTAAACGATTCCGTTAGCAGAATTATTGTTACATCATGAAAGCTCAAAAATAAAGTTTTTCTTTTAATGTCAGCTTACGTTAAAATATGGATTCACATTTTATTTCTCACATTATCTCTTCTTGCCGGGGGGCAGGATCCGTATTTTTCGCAGTTTTTTGCCAACCGTCTTTATCTTAATCCTGCATGGGCAGGAGTTGAAGACAACCGGAAATTATCCCTGAACTACCGGAACCAGTGGCCATCGGCAAACAATGCATATGTAACCTATGGTGTTGCGTATGATCAGTATATTGAGCCGATGCATGGAGGCATGGGGTTGATGCTGTTTGGCGACAACCAGGGAAACGGGGTCTTAACTGAATTCGGGCTTTCGGTTATCTACAGCTATCATTTGTATGCAAGCAGAGAGCTGACAATCAACGGGGGCTTCCAGGCATCGTATGTACAAAGGAAACTCGATACGAATAATTTTATTTATGGTGATATGCTGGGCCCTGATGGTACTGTTCAGCCTGTGGGAAGCGAAAGTTACGGAACATATCGTACCGGCTATCCCGATTTTGCGGTTGGTTTTACGGGCTTTTACCGCGGATTATATACCGGGGCAGCAATGTATCACCTGTTAAAACCCGATCATACCATGAGTTCGGATCCGGAAACGCGTTTAAGCCGCAAGTTAACCTTGTTTGCAGGAGGAATGATTCCCGTTTATGAGCGCAGACTGGGAAAAGAAGTTTTACAGCTTTCGCCAAATGTTATCCATATAAGACAAAAAAAATTTAACCAGTTAAATTACGGTCTTGAAACACATTTAAAGAATGCTGTTGTTGCCGGAATCTGGCTCAGGCAAAACCTGGGAATTAAATACAGTTCTCTCATATTTTCAGGAGGTTACATAACAGAAAAAGTACGTGTAAGGTACAGCTATGATCACCAGTTGACAGCTCCTTCTGTGAACATTACCACCCTGGGTGCACATGAGATTTCCTTTATCCTTACATTGGATACTGTTAAGAAAAATTCACACAGAGCAATAAAATGTCCCAAAATTTAGTTATTTTTGAGAATTAATATTATTTTAGAGCAAATTTTGTAGTCAGTCAAATACACATAAAACTATGAAAATCAAGTTGAATCTCCTACCCTTACTATTTTTAGCAGCACTTTTTGCAGTTTCCTGCGGAAAAGAGACCCCGACAAAAACCGGCAAAGAGTCAACAACTACTGGTTGGACATACAATGATCCGGCACATGGAGGTTTTGAAGTTCAGCCTGCTATTGAGCAACCCACTGGTCCCGGACTCGTACTTGTTGAAGGAGGTACATTTACCATGGGAAGAACCCAGGATGATGTAATGTATGAATGGAACGCAGTGCCCCGCAGGGTCACCGTATCATCATTCTATATTGACGAAACCGAAGTCAGGAATGTAGACTACCGTGAGTATATCTACTGGCTTGAAAGAATCTTTGCGGATAACAATTACCAGGTTATAATCAATGCATTACCCGATACTCTGGTATGGAGAGATCCTATGGCATTCAATGAACCTTATGTTGAATATTACTTCAGACATCCTTCTTTTAATCAGTATCCTGTTGTAGGTATTAACTGGCTTCAGGCTAATGATTACTGCATCTGGCGTACAGACAGGGTCAATGAACTTCTTCTGGTCAATGAAGGAATCATTGAACTCAGTACTGATCAAAAAGGAGAAAACAATTTCCATACAGATGCTTACCTGGCAGGCTTATACCAGCCCGTTATCCGGAATCCCATCCCAAGTCTTGACCCCAATAAGGATTCCCGCGGGATTAAAATTGAAGATGGTATCCTCCTTCCCAAATACCGCCTTCCAACCGAAGCAGAGTGGGAATATGCTGCTCTCGGACTTGTTGGAAACACTGTAGACGAACTTATCTGGGAAAAGAAAGTATACCCATGGAATGGTCATAATGTAAGAAATGACCAACCGAGGTACATGGGTCAGATGATGGCCAACTTTGTCAGAGGAAGCGGAGATATGATGGGTGTTGCAGGTTACCTTAACGATGCCGGTTCAATCACCGTTCCGGTTAAATCTTTCTGGCCTAACGATTACGGCCTCTTTAACATGGCCGGAAATGTGAACGAATGGGTACAGGATATCTACCGTCCGCTCACCTTCCAGGATTTCAATGCATTCAACCCTTACAGAGGTAATGTTTTTGATAAGCAGTTCGTGAATGCAGACGGTATGCCGGAAATAGACAGCCTCGGCAGAATACGCAGAGAAGTCATCACCGAAAAAGATGCCGAAGGAAGATTTAATTACCGTAAAGCAGACTACAGAAATTACAGGGACGGTGATATCATTTCTTCCATATTCTATGAACAACACAGCGATACTGCCAGTGAAGCTTTTGCCAAGGGAACAAACAATATGTATGTAAATACCCCGTATGAAAAATCTTCACTCATAAACGACAATGTGCGCGTTTATAAAGGCGGTTCATGGAAAGACAGGGCATACTACCTGAGCCCCGGAACCCGAAGGTTCCTGCTTGAAACCGAATCACGCGATGATCTGGGATTCCGCTGTGCCATGATCAGAGTGGGAACACCAACAGGTTTTTAAAGAAATATCCCATAAAAAATATTACAGACGCTGTCCGGCTGAAAAATGCCGGACAGGTTTGATTATTGGTAATAATTACCATTTTGTAAAACCTGGCTTTGCCGGCGTGAAACAGGGAAGACATAGCACTTTGCTTTCTTCATTGACGCTGTCCGGCTGAAAAACGCCGGACAGGTCGGACTGCTGGTAATAATTACCATTTTGTTAAACCTGGCTTTGCCACTTGTCATCTGAAGCTATTGCGAAAGATGAGCGTTGAACAGGAAAGACAAAACAAAAAATACTGTCTCCTATTTTCTTATGCGTATGCATACCATTGAAGAATTATATAAAGTGTTCCTCCTTTCTGAAGGTATTACAACCGACTCAAGAACCAGGGGGAATAATAAAATATTCTTCGCACTGAAAGGAGAGCGGTTTAACGGCAATGTTTTTGCTCCCCAGGCTCTTAAAAACGGATGCCGCCTCGCTGTTGTCGATGACCCGGGCTATGTTGCTGGAGACGATTATTTCCCTGTAAACGACACCCTGCAGTGCCTCCAGGAACTGGCTGCATTTCACCGTCAGAAGAAAAAAATACCCCTGCTGGCTATTACCGGATCCAATGGCAAAACAACAACCAGGGAGCTGATCACCTCCGTGCTTTCAAAGAAATATAAAGTACTGTCAACACAAGGAAATCTGAATAACCACATCGGAGTACCCTTAACTCTCCTGAACATCAGAGATCATGAAATGGCTGTCGTGGAACTGGGCGCCAACCATCCGGGAGAGATCAGAAAGCTTTGTGAAATTGCTCTCCCTGATTTCGGCATTATTACAAATATTGGAAAAGCACACCTTGAAGGTTTCGGAACTATGGATAAGCTCATACATACAAAAAGTGAGCTTTATCAATACCTGCAAAAACATAACGGCAGCATTTTTGTCAATTTCAATGACCCGGTTCTAAAAAAAATAACCGAAAAAAACTTCCCTGATAAAATCATATACGGAAACCATCCTGATTCTGTCTGTCAGGGAAAAATAACCGGTGATGAACTAATGGTAAAAGCATCAGTAACATGGAACCATGAACATAGAAAAGGAATTGCCGGCATACAGACGAAACTTACAGGAGCCTACAACCTGGATAATATCCTGGCTTCATTTACCGTCGGATTGTTTTTTAACGTGGAGGAAAATGACATTGCAGATGCCATCAGGACTTACGTTCCTGCCAATAACCGCTCCCAGCTGGTAACCACTTCATTAAACAACACTATCATCCTTGATGCGTATAATGCAAACCCGACAAGCATGCATAATGCGCTTATGAATTTCGTTACCCGGAGAAATAGCAATAAAACAGCCATTCTTGGAGACATGCTGGAGCTGGGTGAATACTCTTCCCGTGAACATGAAATCCTCATTGACATCCTTAAGGAACATAAAAACATCAGTGCATTTCTTGTTGGCAGGGAATTCATGAGGGCTGATAAAAATAATGAATTCAAAACATTTAAGGATACAGATCAATTGAACAGCTATCTGAAGGCTAATCCTGTTTCCGGCCATCTGATCCTGATAAAAGGCAGCAGGGCCATACGGCTGGAAGAAGTTGTAGTACAGCTGTGAGATATTTGGTGATGTGGAATGGATCAAGTGGTTGAGTGGTTACGTGGTTACGTGGTTGTGTAATGGCTAAGTCGTTGCCCTTTAAAGGGATCACGGGATCAAAGGGATCAAAGGGATCACGGGATCAGGCTATCAGGCTATCAGGCTATCAGGAAATCTATTACTCGATTAATCAATTACTCAATTACTCTATTACCTAACCACGTTCTTCGTCCCCTTCGTCCCCTTTGTCCCCTTCGTCCCCTTCGTCCCCTTCGTCCCCTTCGTCCCGTTATCCCTTCCAACTACCTCCTCACCAGCAGCACCGTCGCCTTCTTCCGTATCTTTTCTCCTTTAAGATTGAATGCATCGAATAGAATAAGGTAAATGCCGGTTGCCGCCAACTGCCCCCTGTCGTCGGTTCCGTCCCATATAAAATGACCGTTAAATCCAAGAATCTCATTTCTGGCAAGGTAACGCACCTGTCTACCCATGGCATTATAAATATAAATATTCCCGGTAAAATCTCCGCTCCCGATATGGAATGAAATTACTGCCACATCATCATTTCCGTCATTATCAGGGGTAAACAAACCGGGGTCAACGGTTAGAACCCCATCTGTGGGCAGGATTTCCACCATCTGTGAATTTGTATAACCAGGGGTGGCAAAACCCGACAGGGAAGAAGCGGAATGCCATCGGCTGAGATATCCGGGTGACGGGCATATATCCATCCGTTCAAGAGAAACACCATGATCGTCATTTAGCAGCGGATAATGCGCATTTCCTGAATAACAGTACCGGTCAATTAGCTGAAGTGATCTGTCGGCCAGCTCAATACATCCTCCGCCATCCCTCAGCGCAGGCATCTTTTTCATGGTAAATAACCGTTCAGGATAAGGAACATGGTAATAACCGGACAATGACAGCGGGTCAGGAGATATAACCAGGTATTCCCCGGGGAAAAACAGGTATTGTTCACTGGTAAGATATTCACGTTTTACTTCCGGTTGTTCCCCGTATGTAAGGCTTATGATTATGCCCGAGAGATCGAGCAGACAGGTAGTGTTGTTATATATCTCGATGAATTCAGCACAACCGGGAAAAGGGGCATAAAGGACCTCAGTGAGGATGACATCAGTAAAACCGGAAGGTAAGGGCTTCCCGAAACGCAGCGTTAAGGGCTGAGGTGGTTTGTTTCCCGAACAATCACAGAAATCATCATTTACAATGATCCGGTATATCTCCCCCTCAATAAAAGACTTTTCAAAATGCAACCTGCAGGAATTATAAAAAGGAAAACAGGGTGTGATCCGGGTGATGGTGTTATTTCCCTCCGTAATACTGAAAGGATTATCAGAAGTGAAGAAATTCCGGTCAATAGTTTCACTGAACAGAATATTGATTTCACACTCAGAAATTAATTGTACCCCTGTAACGTAAGGGGATGCTATATCAGGGACAGATGCATTGACAGAATTCGTTTTTCCCGGAGTTCCTCCCTGAGGAGATACGGATACTGTCCAGTTTTCTTTTCCCGCGCATGGAAGTGAATGATCAATCCTTTCAAGTGACCATCCTCCCTGCATTTTAAAAGTATCACCATACCAGGAATCAGCGTATTGTACCGCATCAATGAGATTCCCATCCCCATCCCTGAGGATCAGAATCTGTCCGGTATTTGTCAGTGCTGTGGAAGAAGTGAATAATCCCAGTATCTTACCATAAATCCGGAAGAAATTTACTGCCGGAATATATGTAATGATAAGAAACTCTCCCTCATCCATCTCTCCGGATAAAGAATAAAGCTTCGTTCCAACTTCCAGCGTCCAGCCTTCCAGGAAAACAGTTTTCCCCGAAATGTTGACAAGCTCAATGTATTCATATTCCGGAAGGTATACACCGGGAGAAGGGTCAGGCATTATTTCATTTATGAGGATGTCGAACAGCCGGTAATCATTGGTTTTTTTATCTTTGCCATTATGTTCAGAGACATCGGGCGGAACATGTTTCCTTTCGGAAGAATGGTTATCCGCAATACCTGCATCATGCCGAACAGAATAAATGCACAGCCATGCAGAAAAAAGCCATATAATACTTTTCACTACAAAAAATTTTTACGATTTTTGTCAACTTAAAATCCGGAAAGAAAAATTGAAAAATTGGGGATAGAAGACAAATATACAAAAAAGATTTCAGATTTCAGATTCAAAATTCCAGATTACTCATTGCTTAGTCAGGCCAATGTGCAATAATTCAGCAATAACCTGGAATCAGAAATGTGAAATTTGAAATCTGGAATCTGGAATCTGGAATTTGAAATTTGGAATTTGGAATTCGGAATTTTAAATCTAATGATTAAATAAAGGTACATAATAAGCAACAGTTCGTTAAATTAAAATAAAACGCGAAGGCGCAAAGGCGCAATATATTGTATATCAACAATATAGGTAATTTACATCTGAATTGTTAAAATATTCATTATCAACGCAATAAAAAAGTTTAACGAACTATTGTAATAAGTATAAGTCACTAAAAATTAACATTATGAAAATTGCTGTTGTTGGGGCCACCGGGCTGGTAGGTCAGGTCATGCTCAAAGTTCTGGCTGAAAGGAACTTTCCTGTTTCCGAATTGCTGGTTGTTGCATCAGAGAGGTCTGTAGGAAAAGAAATAGTATTTAAAGGGAAAAAGCACATTGTAATTGGCATGAAACAGGCTATTGAACTGCGGCCTGACATAGCTATTTTCTCAGCCGGAGGGGGCACTTCACTTAAGTGGGCTCCTGAATTTGCCAACGCAGGAATTACAGTGATTGACAATTCATCGGCATGGAGGATGGATCCTGGCAAGAAGCTGGTGGTTCCTGAGATAAATGCAGGTGTACTCACTCAGGATGACAAGATCATTGCTAACCCGAATTGTTCCACCATACAGTTGGTAGTTGCGCTGGCTCCGCTACACTGGAAATATAAAGCAAAAAGGCTGGTTGTTTCCACCTATCAGTCGGTTACGGGAACCGGTGTAAAAGCAGTACGTCAGCTTGAGAACGAGAGGAATAATATCCAGGGAGAAATGGCTTATGCTCATTCTATTGACAAAAACTGTATTCCCCAGTGTGATGTGTTTACTGATAACGGGTACACTAAGGAAGAGATGAAGCTTGTAAATGAGACCAAAAAGATCATGGGTGATGATTCCATAAGGGTTACCGCCACTGCTGTGCGTGTTCCGGTAGTCGGGGGTCACTCTGAATCGTTAAACATAGAATTTGAAAAGGATTTTGAACTGGAGGATGTCCGCAGGCTGCTTTCGGAGATGGAGGGTATAATAGTCCAGGATGATCCTGCAAAATCCATATATCCTATGCCCAAAAGCAGTGCTGACCGTGATGAAGTGTTTGTAGGCCGCATACGCCGGGACGAGACACAGTCCAACACGCTGAACATGTGGGTTGTTGCTGACAACCTGCGTAAGGGAGCTGCCACCAATGCTGTTCAGATTGCGGAATATCTGGTTGAGAAGGGGTTGGTGTAGGGAATGGGAAGTGGTTACGTGGTTACGTGGTTGAGTGGTTACGTGGATACGTGGATATGTGGATACGTGGTTGAGTGGTTACGTGGTTAAGTTAAGTGGTTACCTCAAACAACAAATCAATAAATCAATAAATCAACAAATCAATAAATCTAACCGAAGGGATCATGGGATTACGGGATCGGACATAATTGAATGGTTGCGTAATGTTGTAGGGACGCACGGCTGTGCGTCCTGGTTGAGAAATTGAGTAAATGAGTGCAAATGAATAACCCCGAGGTTTCAATAAAATAGCCAGGGGGTGGAAACCTCTGGAAAAATGGCGGAATCCGCAGTACAGTCACAATATTTTGTGTCTCAACGCAATAACATCGGTTAGCTTAATGAGGCGAAACAGAGAATGTTACATACTCCACCACCCGATTCCGTGATCCCTTGATCCCGTGATCCCTCTTCCCGTCACCCGTCACCCGTCACTTGTCACTTGTCACTTATCTCCTCCCCCAGCCTCTCAATCATCTTCACCGGCTCATCGGCTGCGAATATTGTATTCCCGATCACGAAAACATCAACACCTGCATGGTTCAGGGATTTTATATTTTCAAGACTTACTCCCCCGTCGATCTCTATCAGGGTGTTAAGATTATTTTCGGTGATCATTCTTTTCAGTTTACGGATTTTGTCATAGGAGGAATCTATAAATTTCTGTGCCCCAAAACCGGGGTTTACTGTCATAAGGAGAACCATATACAGTTCGGGGAGAATTTCATCGAGTACGGAAACAGGGGTATGGGGATTAAGGCTCACGGCGGGTTTCATTCCCAGGTCGCGAATTGCGTTCACCGTTCGGTTAAGGTGCAGGCAGGCTTCGTAATGTACGGTAAGTATATCGGCACCGGAATCCCTGAACCTTTCAAGGTATCTGTCGGGTTCAACGATCATAAGGTGGACATCCAGTGGTTTTTTTGCAATGCTTTTTATTTGTTGGATAACAGGAAAGCCAAAAGTGAGGTTGGGAACGTAATTCCCGTCCATAATATCCAGATGTATCCAGTCGCAACTGCTGCTATTCAGCATTTCGATATCTTTTCCGAGGGAAAGGAAATTACCTGTAAGAATAGAAGGAGAAATTAAGGGCATTTTTTATGGTAAAGATAGTAAAAAAGTGATTACGTTGGTTACTATCGGGTTAACCGAGATATCCCTTAAGAATTTTGCTACGGGTTGTATGTTTCAGTCGTTTTATAGCTTTTTCCTTTATCTGACGTACCCTTTCCCTGGTAAGGTTGAATTCTTCGCCTATTTCTTCGAGGGTATGCTGGTGTTTGCCGTTCAGTCCGTAATAGAGCCTTACTATACTGGCTTCGCGGTATGTCAGGGTAGAAAGCGCTCTTTCTATTTCCCTCCGGAGAGACTCGGTGATCAGTCCTTTATCAGGGCTTGGAGCGTCGGAGTTAAGCAGCACATCATATAAGTTGGCATCCTCTCCGTCCTGAAGCGGTGCATCCATGGAGATATGCCGTCCGGAAGATCTCAGTGCATCTTTAATATCTTCAGGAGCAAGTTCCATAGCCTGAGCAATTTCCAGTACTGTGGGTTCCCTCTCATATTTTTGCTCCAACTCATTAAATGTTTTATTAATTTTGTTGATTGAACCGATCTTATTCAGGGGTAGTCTGACAATCCTTGCCTGTTCGGCCAGGGCTTGTAATATAGATTGCCGTATCCACCATACAGCATAAGAGATGAACTTGAACCCCCGGGTTTCGTCAAACCGCTGGGCTGCTTTGATCAGTCCCAGGTTACCCTCGTTGATAAGATCAGGAAGGCTGAGCCCCTGGTTCTGGTATTGCTTGGCAACTGAAACAACGAAACGGAGATTGGATTTAATAAGTTTTTCCAGGGCCTGTGTATCTCCTTTTTTTATCCAGCGTGCAAGATCTACTTCTTCTTCTGCAGAAATTAGATCCACTTTCCCGATTTCATGGAGATACTTGTCAAGTGAAGGAGTTTCACGGTTTGTTACCTGTTTGATGATCTTGAGCTGTCTCATAATTCAGGAAATTTATATTTATACGTATATTATCTTATAAAGGTTGCCTGTTTATTGAAAAAAAATAAAGAAAATATATTTTAATAGTAAAATATTTTGGTTTAGAAAATTAAATAGGTTATACTTGCAAAAATTTCCAATATCAATATTCTGACCAGGTTAATTCCCTGTTTACCATTTCATAACCAAGCAGACTAATTCAATTGATCATTTAATGGTGGTCTGAACTAATTGAAATCATTTTAATTTCCTATTTATTTATTATGTACGATATTACTGAATTAAATCAAAAGCTGCTTCCTGAGTTGAAGGAGATAGCAAAAGAGTTGAATATTAAACGTGCTGAATCGTTGAGAAAGCAGGATCTGGTATATAAAATACTTGATCAGCAGGCTATTGTTGTTGCAGGGCAGAAAGCCCGGAAGCAGGAAACGAATACGCAAAACACATCTGAAGGTTCAGGAAGAAAATCCGGAAGAGGGAGAAAGCCAAAAAGTGCGAAGCCGGAACAGGAAAGAGCTTCTGTTTCCAGGTCTGAACAAACCTCATCTGCCGATACCGGACAGAGTCAGGAAAAGAAACCGGAGACAGGTTCTGAACAGACAGGTCAAAAAGACCAGCAGCAGAAATCCGGTCGCAAGGCAGATTTCAGACAGGGCAAGTATGGCGCACGTAAAAGATTCAAGCCCAGACAGGAATCAGATAGAAATATTACTGAAACCACCGGGGAAGGCCTCACTAAGCCGGCAGAAAATGAGGAGTTGAAAGAAGAATGGAAGAAGGAAGATATTATCCCTGACTTGTTGCCGGAGCCTGATGATGAGCCTGTTGCCATTGAGACCCTCGTTGGAGAGGAGAATGGTTCTGTAACGGATGAGGTTATTGTAAAACCTGAAGATACAGAAATACGTCGCCCTTTTTATGACAGGAATGGATATAAAAAACCCCAGGAGCGGAGAAATGCCGATAAATACGAATTTGAGGGCATAATCACTTCCACGGGAGTTCTGGAGATCATGCCGGATGGCTACGGGTTTCTGCGTTCGGCTGATTTTAACTACCTGAATTCTCCTGATGATATATATGTTTCACAATCACAGATAAAACTCTTTGGCCTGAAAACAGGGGACACCATTCAAGGTACCATCCGTCCGCCCAAAGAAGGTGAGAAATACTTTCCTCTTATCAAGGTAGAAGAGATAAACGGCCGTTCACCCGATTTTATAAGAGACCGTGTTCCGTTTGATTATCTCACTCCACTCTTCCCTGATCAAAAATTCAGGCTTGTAGGAAATGGCCATAACAACCTTTCTGTCAGGGTTGTTGACATGTTTTCCCCCATAGGAAAAGGACAAAGGGGTTTGATTGTTGCCCAGCCGAAGACAGGGAAAACGGTTCTTCTTCAGAATATTGCCAATGCCATTGCGGCAAATCATCCTGAAGTGTATATGATCATACTTCTGGTTGATGAGCGACCTGAAGAAGTAACGGATATGCAACGGAATGTAAATGCCGAAGTTATTGCTTCCACCTTCGATGAACCGGCTGAACGGCATGTGCGGATTGCAAACATTGTAATGGAAAAAGCCAAGCGGCTGGTTGAATGCGGACATGATGTGGTAATACTGCTCGACTCGATAACCAGGCTGGCCCGCGCATTTAACACCATCGCACCGGCATCGGGAAAAGTATTGTCCGGTGGCGTCGATTCCAACGCCCTGCACAAGCCAAAACGCTTCTTTGGCGCAGCCAGAAACATTGAAAACGGAGGATCACTCACCATACTGGCCACAGCTCTTACCGAAACAGGCTCGAAAATGGATGATGTGATCTTTGAAGAGTTTAAAGGAACAGGTAACATGGAACTGCAGCTCGACCGCAAACTTGCCAACAAGCGTGTATGGCCTGCTGTTGATATCAACGCTTCCAGCACCAGGCGCGAGGACCTGCTCCTCGAAAAACCCATGCTGAACAAAATATGGATTCTCAGGAATTATCTCTCCGATATGAATGCTGTTGAAGCTATGGATTTCCTTTCCGATAAAATGTCGAAAACAGAATCGAACGAGGAATTTTTGATTTCAATGAATAGTGAGTAGGAGGCTTTACATTTTAAAAAGGAACGCAAAGGCGCAAAAGCGCCTTTAAAACTTTCCCATACATTGCTATTTATAATCATTCTGAATAAGAGTCGACCCCGCAAAAACATTCTTTAATATTCCTGAATTAATGTAATTTTGTATTTCTTCAATTTATGTTAAAATCTTAGTTTTAAAATACTTAACTTATAATCAACATGTCAGAAAAGAAAAATTTTATTACATGTGACGGTAATTATGCAGCCTCTTATATTGCTTATATGTTCAGTGAAGTTGCTGCTATTTATCCGATCACACCATCGTCAACCATGGCTGAGTACATTGATGAATGGGCTGCACATGGCAGGAAGAACATATTCGGGGATGTGGTACGTGTAACAGAGATGCAATCTGAAGGGGGAGCTGCCGGGGCTGTTCACGGGTCGTTACAGGCAGGTGCTTTAACGAGCACTTTCACTGCATCGCAGGGATTGCTTCTGATGATCCCCAACATGTACAAGATCTCCGGCGAGTTATTACCGGGCGTTTTTCATGTTTCTGCGCGTAGTCTTGCTGCCCAGGCTTTATCCATATTCGGGGATCACAGTGATGTTATGAGTGCAAGGCAAACAGGCTTCGCACTTCTTGCCACATCGAGCGTTCAGCAGATCATGGACATTGCCGGCGTTGCTCATCTCGCGGCAATTAAATCACGTGTGCCCTTTGTACACTTCTTCGATGGCTTCCGCACCTCTCATGAGATTCAAATGGTGGAAGCTCCGTCTATGGAGCAAATGGCAAAGCTTGTTGACACCAATGCATTACAGGCTTTCCGGGACAGATCCCTGAATCCTGAACATCCTGTTACCCGGGGAACAGCACAGAACCCGGATATTTATTTCCAATCCCGTGAAGCCATCAACCGTTTTTATGATGAAGTACCCGCCATTGTTGAAGAGTACATGCTGGAACTCTCAAAAATTACCGGCAGAGACTATAACCTGTTTACCTACTATGGTGCTAAAGATGCGGAAAATATCATTGTAGCCATGGGGTCGGTTACCGAAACTACCGGTGAAGTAGTTGATTACCTTATGGAAAAAGGAGAAAAAGTTGGTTTGGTCACGGTACACCTTTATCGTCCGTTCTCCGCCAAACATTTCTTCAATGTGCTTCCTTCCACTGTGAAGAAAATTTCTGTTCTCGACAGAACCAAAGAACCCGGGGCAAACGGGGAACCACTCTACCTCGATATACGGGATCTTTTCTACCTCAAAGAAAATGCACCTCTGGTCGTTGGCGGAAGATACGGTCTGAGTTCAAAAGACACCACCCCAGCCATGATCCTTTCTGTTTTCGAGAACATGAAGCTAAAAGAACCGAAGAATCGCTTTACCATTGGAATTGCGGATGATGTTACCCGGTTATCACTTCCAGGGTTACCGGAAATATCCGTGTCAAAGAAAGGTACTTTTGAAGCTAAATTTTATGGCATCGGATCGGATGGAACCGTAACAGCAAATAAAAATTCGATCAAGATCATCAGTGAGGCTACCCGGAAATATTCGCAGGCTTATTTTGCCTACGACTCGAAAAAGTCGGGAGGTGTTACTACCTCTCACCTGCGTTTTGGTGATGATCCCATCAGGTCAACCTACCTGGTAAATTCACCGAACTTTGTAGCCTGCCATGTCCCTTCATACCTCGATAAGTACGATATGCTCAAAGGGCTTAAAAAAGGAGGCACTTTCCTTCTGAACAGCATCTGGGATGCAGAGGAAACCAAACGCCGTCTGCCTGCAAAAATGAAAAAATATATAGCTGATAATGATATTAAGTTCTATATTATTAATGCTACTGAAATTGCTGAGAAGATAGGACTGGGTCATCGTACCAACACTATCATGCAAAGCGCCTTTTTCAAAATTTCCGAAGTAATACCTTATGATCTGGCAGTTAGTGAAATGAAGAAATTCATCATTAAGTCTTTCGGTCTTAAGGGAGAAGAGATAGTAAAGATGAACCACGCAGCTGTTGACATGGGAGGTGAAGCAGAGAAAGTGGATATTCCGGCTGACTGGAAAGATCTGAAAGTGGAAACGGAAGAGGATACAAGGGATATACCTGACTTTGTTAAAAATGTCGCAGAGCCGATGAATATGATGAGGGGTGATGACCTTCCGGTGAGTGCTTTCCTTGATCGTGAGGATGGCACGTTCCCCTCAGGTACCACCCAGTATGAAAAAAGAGGTATAGCTGTACATGTTCCTGAATGGATACCGGAGAACTGTATTCAGTGTAACCAGTGTGCGTACGTTTGTCCTCATGCATGTATCCGGCCTTTCCTTTTAGACGGGGAAGAAATGAAGGGTTTGCCTGCCGGCACGCCTGTTGTTCCTGCTAACGGGAAAGCTCTTGCAGGACTGCAGTACAGAATTCAGGTATCTGTAATGGATTGCACGGGTTGCGGACTTTGTGTGGATGTATGTCCATCGAAGGAAAAGGCTCTCGTAATGCAGCTTCTTGGAGATCAGATGGTTGAAGTAGAAAGGTGGAACTATATTTCAAAGAATGTCACATATAAGGATACCCTTCTTCCGAAGGATGCATCTGTAAAAAATTCCCAGTTTGCGCAGCCTTTGTTTGAATTTTCAGGCGCATGTGCAGGATGTGGAGAAACACCATATATAAAGCTCATAACACAGTTATTCGGTGACCGGATGATGATTGGCAATGCAACGGGATGTTCTTCCATCTACGGAGGTTCAGCCCCTTCCACTCCCTATTGTGTAAATGCTGAAGGTAAAGGACCGGCATGGGCTAACTCGTTGTTTGAAGATAATGCCGAATATGCTTTCGGTATGGCGACAGGTGTAAGACAGATGCGTGATCATCTAACCGCTCTTATGAAGACTGCAATGAATAGCGGCATTTCTGAACAAACCCGTGAAGCGTTCACCGAATGGCTGGAAGGGAAAAATGATGCTCAGAGATCCGTTGAGGCAAGTGCCAAAGTCATCTCTGCCTGTGATAAAGAGAAAAACAAGGTGGCAAAGGACATCCTTAACCTTAAAAATTACCTGGTGAAAAAATCAGTTTGGGCCTTCGGAGGTGACGGGTGGGCTTATGATATAGGTTATGGCGGACTCGATCATGTTATTGCTTCCGGTGAAGATGTAAACCTGCTGGTTCTCGATACGGAAGTATATTCCAACACCGGCGGGCAGGCTTCCAAATCGACACCTGTGGGAGCAGTGGCCAAATTTGCCGCATCAGGGAAGAAAGTAAGGAAGAAAGACCTGGGGATGATGGCTATTAATTATGGTTATGTGTATGTTGCACAGGTTGCCATGGGGGCCAGCCAGTCACAGTTCCTGAAAGCCCTGCGGGAAGCGGAAGCATATCCGGGACCTTCCATCATCATTGCCTATTCCCCATGTATCAATCATGGTCTGAGAGCCGGCATGGGTGCCACCCAGAGACAACAGAAGCTTGCCGTTGAAGCCGGATACTGGCATCTGTACAGGTATGATCCGTTACTTGAGAAAGAGGGGAAAAATCCGTTCCAACTGGATTCCAAAGAACCTGATTTCAGCAAATTCCAGGATTATCTCAACTCAGAAGTACGCTACACCTCTCTGAAGCAGGCATTCCCTGCCGAAGCACAGGAGCTGTTTAAAGCGGCTGAAGAAAATGCGAAGTGGAGATATAAGAGTTATGCGAGGTTGGTGACGATGGATTATTCGTAGGGGATTGTCTCATAAATGTCTTTAACCGCCGAGTAGGCAAAGGGGAGTTTCACCCCTAAGCCTCTCACAGAACCGTACGTGACAGTCTCCCGTCATACGGCTCGTGTTATTCTTGCTATACTTAACAGTACCCAGTCTCCCAATGAAAGAACA
>Ga0209269_1000241_pt1 | contig 66780 bp, 38 predicted proteins | sample MTBAKMMethaMetaG_FD_187455 | JGI IMG/M metagenome (GOLD analysis project Ga0209269, IMG submission 187455) | Enrichment culture microbial communities from Arthur Kill intertidal strait, New Jersey, USA, that are MTBE-degrading - MTBE-AKM (Arthur... | ecosystem: Environmental > Aquatic > Marine >... | reverse complement strand
CGGTCCACGGTCGTATCTTTGTTGTGCATAATGTTGTAGCGGAGGTTCTACTCCCAAATCGAATGAAGACCACCCTTCTTTTAGCATATCATATGACCATTATCAACGAATATGCGCGCAATGGGCTGCACCATCAAACAATATAAAAATATGTTTAAAATTATAAACAACAATCATAATTAAATTTTCACGGTATCATCCAAGATAATGACAAGATATATATTCGGACCAAAGTAGTATTAATTATATCGTCGGCTGACGAAGGTTCGTTCTCATTCAATCACATAACGGGGGAAAGGAACCTTGCTAATCTCGGGGGGGATGAAGCGGAGATGAATGGACATTCAATAAGGTCTACATTTGGTACCATCCCAGCTTCAGAACTCGGTCAAATGGCTATTGACACATGCGTGAATCACGGGGGGGTAACCAGATGGAGGAATGTAGAAAAAAGGTACCGCGTATTCGGTTAGGGATCATCGGCATATTGCTTCTGTTAATTATCATATCATTCTCCATCTTGATTCCAGATACTGTTTCTGCTGCAAGCGAAGGCGATTTTGAATACACGATCGCTGATGGAAATGCAACCATCACCGGATATATTGGTGCCGGTGGGAACGTAGCAATACCCTCCACCATTGGGGGATACCCGGTCATCGCCATCGGTGATTATGCGTTCGTAGAAAAGGTCTCCATAACCTCTGTCACCATACCCGATAGCGTTATCTCCATAGGAGAAGGATCTTTCAGACAATGCACCTCCCTTACCTCCGTTACCATCGGCGACAACGTCACCACGATTGGCGATCGGTCTTTCTACTTATGCACCTCCCTGACAAACGTGACCATCGGCGACAACGTCACCACTATCGGCGAGTATGCATTTCTCTATTGCACCTCCCTGGCCTCAGTTACCATCCCTGACAGTGTCACTTTCATCGGGCATTACGTCTTCGCCGCCTGTTCCGCACTTACCGATATCGATGTGGATGCCGACAATCCGAACTATGCTAGTGAGGGCGGAGTTCTTTACAACGATAACATTACCGTATTGATCGCATACCCAGGAGGGCTGCCTGGGCCGTTCATCTTCCCTGAAAATGTCACCACCATCGGATATGGCGCCTTCGCATATTCCCCCCTCACCCCTGTAATCATACCGGACACCGTCACGTCCATCGAACCCCATGCGTTCGAATATTCAACCTTAACATCTGTCACCATCGGGAACGGGGTCGCCACGATCAGCGAACGCTCATTCATCTATTGCTATTCCCTTTCCTCGGTCACCTTATCCAACAACGTCACGACCATCGGCAACTATGCGTTCTACTGGTGTTCCTCTCTGACATCCATCGACATCCCTGACGGCGTGACAACCATCGGCGACTATGCGTTCTCACATTCCACTCTCACCTCCATCACCATCCCCGACAGCGTCACCACGATCGGTGTAGATACGTTCCAAGCGTGCGAGTCCTTAACTTCGGTCACCCTAGGTAGCGGCCTAACTTCCATCGGCACGGAGGCGTTCCTCTACTGTACTTCGCTCACATCGATAGAATTCCACGGACTCACCATGCCATCTTCTGTCGGCTCTAACTGGATCAGTTACGCACCTTCGACCATCCGCGGTCACGCCTACTACTCCTCCGACTTCCCCGCTCAAGGGTCAAAGTTCAATGGCCTGACCATGGGTGATTACATACCCGAGTACACTTACACCGTGGCAGATGGCAAGGCCACTATAACCGGCTACATAGGCCCGGGCGGGGCGGCCAAGGTCCCTGCGACACTGGGGGGCTACCCGGTCATAGCCATCGGTGATCATGCATTCGATCATAACGTCAACATAACCTCTATCATCATTCCCGAAGGCGTGACCACGATCGGGATCGGAGCTTTCGCGTATTCCTCCATCACATCCATCACCATCCCCGACAGTGTCATTTTCATTGGCAACAATACGTTCTCCTATTGTTCCGATTTGACCTCCGCTACCATCGGCAACGGGGTCATCTCGCTCGGTGTTAGCGTGTTCTCTCACTGCTCCGCGCTAGGATCCATCATCATCCCCGACAGCGTCACCTCCATCGGCGGTTCTGCGTTCTATTACTGCACCTCTCTCACTTCCATAACAATACCCGACAGCGTCACCTCCATCGGAAGTTTCGCGTTCTCCTCCTGCACTTCTCTACCTTCCGCAAACATCGGAAACGGGGTCATAACCATCGGTGATCAAGCATTCAGTTATTGCACCTCCCTTACAACCGTGACCATCGGCAATAATGTCACCACCATCGGAAACGTTGCGTTCTTCAATTGTATGGTCCTAACCTCGGTGACCATCCCAGACAGCACCATCTCCATTGGGGTCTCCGCGTTCTATAACTGTTACGCCCTGAGCTCCGTCACGATTGGTAATGGATTGACCACGATCAGCGACACTGCGTTCAAAAGGTGTTTCGAACTGACCTCGATAACCTTCCACGGGCTAACGGCGCCGACCACCGTCGGTACGGATTGGATCGCTGACGCCAATGCAAGCATCATGGGTCATGCCCTCAGAGGGTCGAATTTCCCAGCCCCCACCGGTTCTTTCAACGGGTTGCTGATGGGCAGCTATGTTGCTAGTGACTACGTGTACGTGATCGGCTCTGGACAGGTCACGATAACCGGATATGTCGGCGCCGGAGGGGACATAATCATCCCTTCCACCATCGGAGGATATCCTGTAACCGTCATCAACAACAACGCGTTCCGATATCTCACCTCCATCACCTCAGTGGTCATCCCTGACAGCATAGTAACCATCGGTGATGGTGCGTTCGAGCATTGCACATCCCTCAGATCCGCGACCATACCTGGCAGCGTCACTCTCATAGGGCCATACGTGTTCAATGAATGCCGCTCCCTTGAATCCGTCACCATAGGTTATGGGGTCACCACGATCAGTGGGGCTATGTTCGCCTACTGCACATCCCTCGTCTCCATAACCATACCCATCAGCGTCACTATTATTGGCAATGCAGCGTTCTACGGATGCTCGGCTCTGATCGCATTTTCTATTCCAAACAATGTGACGACGATCGGCGACAGGGTGTTCTACTCCTGCAACGTCCTTACCAATGTCACCATTGGAAAGGGGGTCACGTCCATCGGCGACAGAGTGTTCTACGAATGTGTCTCCCTGACCGCCATCAATGTCGATCCAGAAAATCCGAACTACACCAGTATCGATGAGGTGTTGTACAACAAGAATGTTACCAAATTGATCGCATATCCCGGAGGGCTGTCCGGGTCCTTCATCATCCCTGATGGTGTGACCGAGATCGGGGACTTTGCGTGCGCAGTGTCCGCTCTCACCTCCGTAACCATGCCCGACAGCCTCATAACAATAGGAAATAGTGCTTTCGAACGATCCATCATGACCTCCGTCACCATACCTGACGGTGTCATAACGATAGGAAATGATGCTTTCGAACGATCCGCCCTGAGCTCGATCACCATTCCGGACAGCGTTAGTTCCATGGGCTATCGCGCGTTCTATTACTGCCTCTCCCTGAGCTCCGTTACCATCGGTAATAACGTCACCACTATCATCGACAGTACGTTCATGTACTGCTCCGCCCTTAGCTCCGTAACCATCGGCAGCAGTGTGACCACCATAGGATGGCAGGCGTTCTATCATTGCACGGCCCTGACCACCCTGGTATTACCTTACGGCTTGACCACCATAGGCAGCCAGGCGTTCGCCTGGTGTTCTGGACTGACGTCCATAATCATACCGAACAGCGTCACATCCATCGGTAGCACCGCTTTCGGGGAATGCAGCTCCCTGACGTCCATCACCATACCTGAAAGCGTCACCACGATCGGAAACTATGCGTTCTCCAATTCCGGCCTGACGTCCATAATCCTGCCGAACAGCCTCGCATCCATATCTATCAGGATGCTCGCCTACTGCTACGATCTCACCTCGGTCACCATCGGCAGCGGGGTCACCACGATCAACGACAAAGCGTTCTATTACTGCTCCGCGCTCACCTCGATAACCTTCCTCGGACTTACCGCACCGACCACCGTTGGTTCCGACTGGATCCTGAATACCAACGCGAACGTCCGCGGACACGCCTACTACTCCTCCGACTTCCCCGCATCAGGGGAGAGCTTCTATGAGCTCCTCATGGGTGACTATATTCCCGAGTTCACCTATTACGTAGCCGATGGCAATGCCACCATAACCGGCTACATAGGTCCTGGTGGAGCGGTAAAGATCCCCGCCACCCTGGGAGGTTTCCCGGTCGTTGCCATCGCCGATTACGCGTTCATGGATTGCTCCATACTGACCTCGATCACCATACCCAGCAGCGTAACCTCCATCGGCGTCCTGGTGTTCTATGAATGTTCTGCACTGACCGCCATAGATGTCGATCCCGCCAACCCGAACTATGCCAGCGTCGACAGGGTCCTTTACAATAAGGACATGAGCGTTCTGATCCAGTATCCCGGAGGATTGTCCGGACCGTTCGTCATCCCGAACGGCGTCACCGCCATCGGCAACGATGCGTTCGCCTATTGCTCCCTGACGTCCGTCACCATACCGGACAGTGTCACGGTCATAGGTTTCGGTGCGTTCCTCTATTGCCAATCTCTAGGTTCTGTTAGAATGGGCAACGGGGTCACCGTCATCCACGACTTCGCCCTCTCATATTGCTTCGCCCTCACTTCCATCACCTTGCCCGACAGCCTCACTACCGTCGATTGGAACGCGTTCGAAGGCAATATCGGCCTAACCTACGTCACCTTCGGAAGCGGAGTGACCACTATCGGTGGCCAAGCGTTCGCGTACTGCGACTCTCTCGTTTCCATCAACTTCCGCGGGCTGACGGCACCGACCTCCGTTTCCGAATACTGGCTCATGTACACGCCTTCGAGCGTCCGCGGTCACGCCTACTACTCTTCCAACTTCCCCCTGCAAGGTTATAGCTTCTACGGACTGACCATGGGTGCCTACATCCCCGAGTACACATACACCGTCACAGACGGCTATGCCACTATAACTGGCTACATAGGTCCTGGGGGAGCGGCCAAGGTCCCCTCCACCCTGGGAGGCTGCCCGGTCGTCGCCATCGGCGATTATGCTTTCGATTTCAACGATAACATAACCTCAATTACCATTCCATTCAGCGTCACATCCATCGGCAGAGAGGCGTTCTACTACTGCACAGCCCTGACCTCCGTCACCCTAGGCGACGGGATCACGTCGATAGCCGAATACGCGTTCGCGGACACCGCACTCACGTCCATTACAATCCCCGGTAACGTCACCACCATCGGTGAAAATGCGTTCGCGTGGTCCGATCTCACATCCGTTACATTATCGAACAGCGCCACCTCCATAGGCAACGAGGCGTTCTACTACTGCCTTGACCTCATCTCGGTCGATTTGGGTGACAGCGTCACCTCCATCGGTGAATCCGCGTTCTCCGGCTGTAACGCTCTAGCCTCGATCGACATCCCGGCCAGCGTCACCATCATCGGTGATTATGCGTTCATGGAGTGCTCCGCCCTGACCGCCATCAATGTCGATCTCGCCAATCCGAACTACGCCAGCGAAGGCGGGGTCCTTTTCAACAGGGATATGACCCTTCTGATCCAATATCCCGCTGGGATCCATGGGTCGTTCGCCATCCCGGGAAGTGTCACCACGGTAGGGAAGTACGCGTTCTATGGCTGTGCCGGCCTGACCTCGGTCACCATCCCTGACACCGTGACCTCCATTGAGGCCGGTGCGTTCTTCTTCTGTGCCGGCCCGACCTCGATCGACATCCCTGACAGCATCACCACCATAGAGGACGCCACGTTCGGTGTTTGTCTCAATCTTACCTCGGTCACCATCCCCAACAGTGTAACATCCATCGGCAATTCTGCGTTCTTCCGATGCACCGCCCTGACCTCCATCACCATACCCAATAGCGTCGCTTCTATCGGAATGTATGCGTTCTATTCCTGCACCTCCCTCACCTCCATCGTCATCCCGAACGGTGTCACCACTATCGAAAACTGGACATTCGATGGTTGTTCCGCCCTGACCTCGGTCACCATCCCCAACAGTGTGACATCCATAGGCAGCTGGGCGTTCAGAAGCTGCTCCGCCTTGACCTCCATCACCATACCCGACAGCGTCATCACGATCGGATACGAGGCTTTCAGACAGTGCACCCTCCTTACCTCGGTCAATATTGGAAAGGGCGTCACAACGATCGGCGATTACGCGTTCTCTTTCTGCACCTCCCTGAACCAGATAACAATCCCTGGCAACGTCACTACCATCGGTGTAATGGCGTTCGGAAGATGCACATCCCTGAGCTCGATAACTTTCCTAGGGCTCGCTCAACCGACCTCTGTCGGTTCTTACTGGATCGTGTATACAGATCCGGCCATCCGCGGACACGCCCGCTACGCCTCCGACTTCCCGCCATCAGGAGGCTACTTCTACGGCCTGATCATGGGCGATTACATCTTTGAGGGCTTTAGTTACACCGTGACCGATGGCAAGGCCACCATCACCGGTTATCTGGGCGCAGGAGGGGATGTAACAATACCATCCTCTCTGGAGGGCTGTCCGGTCATTGCGATCGGTGACAATGCTTTCCAGCATAACACCGACATAATCTCGATGACCATCCCCGACAGCGTGACATCGATCGGCGGCTTTGCATTTGCAGCGTGTCCATCCCTCACGGCCATCAAGGTCGACCCCAGCAATGCGAACTACGCTAGTGAGGGAGGGGTTCTTTACAGTAAGGACATGACCGTCCTGATCGCATTCCCCGGGGGGCTGTCCGAACCTTTCGTGGTCCCAGATAGCGTCACCTCCATCGGGGAAGGCGCCTTCGCATTCTCCGCCCTGACATCGGTCACCTTGGGCGGCAACGTTGGAACGATCGGGGCATATGCCTTCAGCAATTGTACATCTCTCATATCGATAACGTTCCACGGACTCTATGCACCGACCAACGTTGGTGCCTACTGGATCGATGACACGAACTCAAGCATTGTTGGCCACGCCCTAAGGGGTTCCAACTTCCCCGCCCCCGGCGGGTCGTTCAACGGACTGCTCATGGGCAGCTACATTGCCACCGATTACCTGTACGCGGTCGGCTCTGAAACGGTCACTATAACCGGTTATGTCGGTCCAGGAGGAGATATCTCCATCCCCTCTACCATCGGAGGACGTCCGGTGACGGTCATAAACAACCAAGCGTTCCAACAAATCACTTCCATCACCTCCGTCATCATCCCTGAGGGCGTCAGGACCATCGGCGACTACGCGTTCCGCTACTGCACCTCCCTGACCTCTGTCGAAATTCCCGGTAGCGTCACCCTCATAGGGATCTATCTGTTCTATCAATGTACCAACCTGACATCCATAAACATCCCCAACAGCGTCACAACCATCGGGGCCTCCGCATTTGCCCACTGCTCCGCGCTCACCTCAATAAACATCCCCGAAAGTGTCACCTATATCGGAGACTACACGTTCTACGACTGCTCCGCGCTCACTTCGATAAACATCCCCAACAGCGTCACAACCATCGGTAATTCTGCATTCTACTATTCCGGCCTGACCTCAATATTCATTCCGGGCAGTGTCACCCTGGGCAACTATGTGTTCGGGTTCTCTAATCTGACCTCCGTCGACTTAGGCAGCGGGATCAGCTCGATCAACATGTATACGTTCAGCCACTGTTCCGCGCTCACTTCGATAAACATCCCCGACACCGTCACCAGAATCGGCAGGTTTGCGTTCTACTATTGCACATCTTTGACATCCATAGACATCCCCGACAGCGTCACCATCATCGACCCATATGCTTTCTCTTACTCAGGTCTGACCTCCATCACCATTGGGAACGGGGTCACCACCATCGGCGACCATGCGTTCAATCATTGCACATCCCTGGTTTCCGTATCCCTGGGCAACAGTGTCTCCGCGATCAACCCTTATGTGTTCTACTATTGCACGTCTTTGACAACAATAAACATCCCAGATAGTGTCACCATCATCAACACTAACGCGTTCGGTAGTTGCCGCGTCATGGAGTCTATAACCATATCTGCCGGCGTCACCTCCATCAGCGACAACGCCTTCACAGGTTGCAGCTCCCTGGTGTCGTTCGACGTAGATGACGACAATCCGAACTATGCTAGTGACAACGGGCTCCTTTGCAGCAAGGATCTGACCATATTGATCAAATATCCCGAAGGATTGACCGGGCCGTTCGTTATTCCCGAGAGCATAACCACCATCGGTCCTTATGCCTGCGCATCTTCCCACATCACATCATTGACGATCCCCGATACGGTAACGTCCATTGGTGTCTATGCGTTCGATTCCTGTTCCGGCCTGACCTCGGTCATAATTGGTAGTGGGATAACCGCGATCAGCGATAGGACGTTCCAATCTTGCCAAGCCCTGAGTTCCGTCACCATCCCCAACAGCGTCACCAGCATCGGAAGATATGCGTTCTACTATGCCACGTCCCTTAAAAACATAACCATCCCCAACTGTGTGACCGTGATCGGCGATGACGCATTCGCATTTTCCGCTCTCACCTCCATCACCATCCCCGACAGTGTCACCACGATCGGTGTAGAGGCGTTCTGGATGTGCGCGTCCTTAACAACGGTCAATATGGGCAGTGGTGTGACCACCATCGGTGACCAAGCGTTCCTCTACTGCACCTCCCTCATCTCCATCGTCATTCCCGACGGCGTCACATACATCCACAGTTATACGTTCGAATCCTGCACCTCGCTCACAACGGTCACCATAGGCAGTGGTATTATCTCCATCGGCAGCTATACGTTCCAAGACTGCACCTCGCTCACATCGATATACTTCCGCGGAGCCATCAAACCGACTTGCGGGGCTTACTGGATTCTTAATGCACCATCGACCATACGCGGCCACGCCACCTACTCCTCCAACTTCCCCGCACCAAACAGTACATTCTACGGTCTGATAATGGGCGACTACATCCCCGAGTTCACCTACTCCATCGCCGACGGCAACGCCACTATAACTGGCTATATAGGTCCCGGCGGGGCGGCCAAGATCCCCTCCACCCTGGGAGGTTTCCCGGTCATCGCCATAGGCGCTAACTCCTTCCAATACAACGCCAACATCACCTCGATCACCATCCCCGACAGCGTAACATCGATCGGCAACTTCGCTTTCTTCCGATGCTCCGCCCTGACCTCCGTAACCATCGGCAGTGGGGTGACCACTATAGGTCGCTACGCTTTCGCAGACCTTCCCGCCCTGACCTCCGTAACCATCGGCATCGGGGTCACCTCCATCGGAACAGAGGCGTTCCGATCCTGCACCGCCCTGACCTCGGTCACCATCCCCGACAGCGTCACCACCATCGACTTCTACGCGTTCTCCGGTTGCTCCGCCCTTACCTCCGTCACCATCGGCAGCGGGGTCACCCTCATCGATGCCGGCGTGTTCTCTGGTTGCTCCGCTTTGACGGCCATAAACGTCGATCTCAACAATTCCTACTACGCCAGCGTGGACAAGGTTCTTTACAGCAAGGACCTGACCGTCCTGATACAATATCCATTGGGATTGTCCGGACCGTTCATCATCCCGAACGGCGTCACCACAATCGGCAAGGATGCGTTCAGAGAATGCTCCGGTCTAACTTCCATCATCATACCCGATAGCGTCACCTCGGTCGGCTTCAATGCGTTTTCGGAGTGCTCATCCCTCGCCTCTGTCACCATGGGCAGCGGGGTCACCGTGATACACGACTTCGCCTTCGCACACACCAACATAACATCCATCACCCTATCAGACAGCGTTACGACCATCGACTGGAACGTGTTCGAAGGCTGCTATCACCTCACATCCGTCACCTTCGGCAGCGGGGTCACCACCATCGGCGGCTATACGTTCGCGTACTGCGACTCTCTCGTTTCCATCAACTTCCGCGGTCTAACGGCACCGACCTCTGTTTCCGAATACTGGCTCATTTACACGCCTTCGGGCATGTTCGGTCACGCCTTCATCGAGTCCAATTTCCCGACGAAATGGGGCAGCTTCTACGGACTGACAATGGGCGATTACCTCCCTGAGTACGCCTACACCGTTACCGATGGCAACGCCACCATAATCGCGTACCTGGGCCCGAACGGAGACGTCACCATACCCTCCACGCTGGGCGGCTACCCGGTCATCGCCATCAACGCCAGCTCCTTCCAGAACAACGTTGGCATCACATCCATCATCATCCCTGACAGCGTCACCACGATAGGCGACAATGCGTTCCAAGGATGCGTCGCCCTCACCTCGGTGACCATCGGCCAAGGGGTCACCTCCATTGGCCTCAATGCGTTCGCTAACTGCACCTCCCTCATCTCGATGAACTTCCATGGGCTGACAGCACCTACCGTAGGCTCAGATTGGATCAATGGCACCAACGCAAGCATCGTCGGGCACGCCCTCAGGAGCTCCAGCTTCCCAGCCCCCGGCAGTTCGTTCAACGAGCTGCTCATGGGCAGCTATATCGCCAACGATTACGTGTACGTGATCGGCTCTGGACAGGTCACGATAACCGGATATGTCGGCGCCGGAGGGGACATAATCATCCCTTCCACCATCGGAGGATATCCTGTAACCGTCATCAACAACAACGCGTTCCGATATCTGACCCACATCACATCCGTCGTCATCCCTGACGGTATAGTAACTATCGGTGATTTCGCGTTCGAGGCCTGCACCTCCCTCACATCCGTGACCATACCCGGCAGCGTCACTCTAATGGGAATATATCTGTTCAGTCAGTGCCGCTCCCTCGAATCGGTCACCATAGGCTATGGGGTCACCACGATCGGCCATTCTGATTTCGCTTACTGCACCTCCCTCACATCCGTGACCATGCCCGGCAGCGTCACTCTCATAGGGGAAAGTGCGTTCCACGGATGTTCAGCTATAACCGCTTTCACCATTCCAGACGGTGTGACGACGATAGAGCGCGGTGCGTTCCGCGATTGTTCGGCTCTGACCGCTTTCATCATTCCGAACAGTGTGACGACGATCGGCGACGCTGTGTTCCAATCCTGCGACGTTCTGACCACGGTAAACATTGGAAGGGGCGTCACCTCAATGGGCACCAGAGTGTTCAGCGACTGCGGCAACCTTACCATCATCATCGTCGATTCCGAAAATCCGAACTACACCAGTATGGATTGGGTGCTATACAACAAGAACGTGACCAAATTGATCGCGTATCCCGGAGGGCTGTCCGGATCCTTCATCATCCCGTTTGGTGTGACCGAGATCGGAGATTATGCTTTCGAACTATCCGTTCTCACCTCCGTTACCATACCCGACAGTGTCATAACCATCGGAAATAGTACTTTCAGACAATCCGCCCTGACCGCGGTCATCATTCCCAACAGCGTAAGATCCTTGGGATCTTTATCGTTCTATGAATGCTCCTCTCTGAGCTCCGCCACCATCGGTGATAATGTCACCTCTATCGAAAGCCAATCGTTCGCTTACTGCACTGCCCTTAGCTCCGTCATCATTGGCAGCAAGGTAACCGCTATAAAATATAGGGCGTTCTATGAATGCGAAGCATTGACCGCCATAACATTACCTTATGGCCTGACCACCATAATCAACGGAGCTTTCTCCTATTCCGGCCTGACCTCAATCACCATCCCTGAGAGCGTCACCACGATCGGAGATTACGCGTTCTCCTATTCCGACCTGGGATCCATCACCATACCTAACAGCCTCGTAACGATCTCCGATGGGTTGTTCTACCGTTGCTACGACCTGACCTCGGTCACTATAGGCAGCGGGGTCACCACTATCGATGGATACGCGTTCTTCTTCTGCACCTCTCTCACATCCATAACATTCCACGGGCTCACGGCGCCGACCTCTGTCGGTAGTAGCTGGATCAGTTATACGAATACGAACATCCGCGGCCACGCCTACTACGCCTCCAACTTCCAGGCGCCAGGGGACAGTTTCTACGGCCTTATCATGGGGGAGTACATCTATGAGGGGTACACGTACACGGTGACCGATGGCAACGCCACCATCACCGGTTATCTCGGCGCTGGAGGCGATGTCACAATACCCAACACCCTTGGAGGATGCCCGGTCATCGCCATAGGTGATCACGCCTTCCAGAACAACGAGAACATCACCAGTCTGAGCGTAACGAGCTCCGTTCAGACCATTGGTATGGGCGCATTCTCGAATTGCGTGAACATGACCAAGATAACGATAGGGAGCGGGGTCATAAGCATCGGCGACCACGCGTTCGATGGTGCCTCGGTCCTAACGAGCATAACGGTCGATGTCAACAATCCAGTCTACACAAGTCGTGGATATTTCTATGTCAATCCTTTCGGATGGACGTTATTGAACGTCGGGTGCCTGTACGACAAGTCATTGACCACATTGATACGATGCCCCGAAGGGCTCTCGTACCTGCCGATCCCCGGTTACACCGCGAGCATCACGACGATCCTTGATGGAGCCTGCCGTGGATGCAAACATCTCACCTCACTGTATGTACCATCGACAGTTACCAGCATCGGTGACCAGGCGTTCTATGGTTGCACTGGCCTGATCACCGTGGAGATGCTATATAACATCGCTAGCATCGGGGAGCAGGCGTTCGCCGGATGTTCCAACCTTACCACCGTGCACCTTGGGGACAGCATCTTGAGCATAGGTGAAGGGGCGTTCATGGATTGCGAGGTCCTCGCATCCATCGACATCCCCGTCGGGATCACCAGCATCCAAGCGAACCTGTTCCATGGCTGTTCGTCACTGACCGCCATCACCATACCGAGCGGAGTGACCATCATAGGGGATTCGGCCTTCGGCGATTGTACCTCACTGACCTCCATCACGTTCCTCGGATTGATAGCGCCCACGACCGGTGACGGCTGGATTGCCAATACCAATGGGGCGTTACTGGGTCATGCCTACGAGATATCCGAGTTCCCACACACTGGTTCGAGCTTCAACGGACTGACCATGGGCTCATACCTCCCATGCGAATATGCATACACGTTCGAATTTGGTCAGGTGACCATCACCGGCTATTCCGGAAGCGGTGGCGAGGTCGAGGTCCCATCGAGCATCGGCGGGTGTCCCGTCATCGGTCTATACCACGCTTTCGAAGGCTGCACCACCATCACCTCGGTGACCATACCGTATGGGGTGGTGACCATTGGCGAGAACACGTTCAACAACTGTACTGAACTGACCCAAGTCGCGATTCCGGACAGCGTGGTCACGATAGGCGCCTCAGCGTTCTCCGGTTGCGTGGGCCTGACCTCGGTCACCATACCGGACAGCGTGGTCGATATCGGTGACTATGCGTTCTATCACTGTCAATGGCTGACCTGGGTCAGCATCGGGACAGGTCTGGAAAGCATAGGGGACTCCGCGTTCGCGCACTGTTACTGTTTGGCCTCCATTCTGTTCCAAGGCACGACTGCCCCGACCAGCGTAGGGACCGACTGGATCTATCTGGCCGGGATCATCGCCCCGTTCGATCTCCGCGGCTACGCCTACTACGGTTCCGACTTCCCTGCTCCCGGGGACCTTTGGAACGGTCTAATGATGGGCACCTACCTGCCCACCGACTACACCTTCACCATCAGTCCGGACTTCGGTGAGAACTCGGTCACCATAACCGGTTACATCGGAAGCGACACCGTGATCACCATACCATCCACGATAGCAGGATTCCCGGTCACGGTACTTCATTCACTGGGGGAGTCTGATGACATCACGTCGGTAACCGTACCCGACAGCGTCACCGTCTTCGATTCCTACGCCATGTATCACTGTACCGCCCTGACGACGGTCAACATAGGCAGCGGCCTCGTCTCTCTCGGGTTCGAGCCCTTCATGATGTGCAGGGCGCTGACCGCTGTGAACATGTCCCCCTCCAACCCCAATCTCGCGAGCTTTAACGGTGTGGTTTACAGCAAGGACATGAGCGAACTGATCTACTGCCCCTACGGGATCTCCGGTGAGTTCGATATCCCCAACGGCGTGCAGATCATCCGTGACCGCGCGTTCTACACCTGCAATCTGCTGACGTCGATAACCATCCCGGACACGGTCACTTTCATCGGTAACAGCTCGTTCGAGGCATGCATGGGGCTCGCCTCCGTGATCATCCCGGACAGCGTGACCTATCTGGGGAGCACCGTCTTCCAGAACTGTCGCTCATTGACATCGGTCGTCATCGGTGACAATGTCCCTGCGATATTGGCACGTACCTTCTGGTACTGCGAGATGCTGGGTTCGGTCACGATAGGGAACAACGTGACCTACATCGGAGATTGCGCTTTCCAGGACAACTTCTACCTGACCTCTTTGAACATCCCGGACAGCGTGACGGAGATCGGGAACAACGCGTTCGATTGGTGCTTCAGATTGTACGATGTGACCATAGGTTCCGGCATCACTAGTATCGGTAACTACGCGTTCCGGGATTGCTATCATCTGTTCTCCATCACGTTCCTGGGCCTGAACCCGCCCGTCGTCGGCGCGGGTTGGGTCGAGTATGCGGGCAGGGATTACGCCTGGGGCACCGGCGCGAAGGGCCACGCCTATCTGGGATCCAACTTCCCGGCCCCGGGAGGCAGCCTGAACGGATTGATCATGGGCTCGTACATTCCCATCGATTTCACCTTCATCTTGGCCTACGGTCAAGTTGGCATCACCGGTTACACCGGAAGCGGGGGAGCGATAACCATCCCGGACCAGATCATGGGTTATCCTGTAACGGCCATTGGCAACTCCGCTTTCTATGGATGTTCCACTCTGACCTCCGTCATCATCCCCGATAGCGTGACCACGATAGGTGACCAGGCGTTCGGCTATTGCCAATCATTGACCTCCGTCACCATCGGCAGCGAGGTCACCAGTTTCGGTATGAACGCGTTCGCCTACTGCTCCGCCCTGAGCTCCGTCACCATCCGCGACGGGGTCACCGAGATCGGAAATTCCGCATTCTATGGCTGCTCCGCCTTGACCTCCGTTATCATCCCCGATAGTGTGATCACGATCGAAGGCCAGGCGTTCGGTGAGTGCCACGCCCTATCCTCCGTGATCATAGGAAATGGGGTCACCTCTATCAGCATAGGCGCCTTCGTCGAATGTACATCCCTCACATCGGTGACCATACCGAGCAGTGTGACATCGATCAGCCTCTTCGTTTTCGGAGGGTGTTCCGCCCTGACCGCCATAGACGTACATTCAGACAACCCGAAGTATGCCAGCGATGGCGGAGTTCTTTATAGCAAGGACATGACCGTCCTGATTCAATATCCCGCAGGGCTGTCCGGATTGTTCGTCATCCCGGACGGCGTCACAAGGATCGGTGATTATGGGTTCTACGGATGTTCCGCATTGACCTCCGTCATCATCCCGGACAGCGTGACCACGATAGGCGCCTACGCGTTCCTGTCTTGTGGGTCCATCACCTCGGTCACAATACCGTACAGCGTCACCACCATCGGAACATGGGGATTCGGAAAATGCGTCAACCTGACATCGATCAACTTCGAAGGGTTCGTGGCACCGGCCACAGTAGGCTCCAATTGGATAAGCGGGTCAAACCCAAGCATACTGGGTCATGCCTACGCCGATTCGAACTTCCCGGCTCCCGGTGAGTTGTTCTATGGGTTGACGATGGGTTCGTATTACCTAGGGGATTACACCTACACCTTCGACGGCAGCCAGGTGACCATAACCGGTTACACTGGGAGCGGGGGAGAGATAACCATCCCGGACCAGATCGGAGGATACCCGGTCACGATCATAGCTGATCGCTCCTTCCAGTATAACGCAAACATCACCTCGTTGACGATCCCTTGCAGCGTTGATGTCATCGGTGAATACGCCTTCGATCACTGTTCCGCCCTGCAGTCAGTCATAATAATCGGCAGCGGCTCCACCGTCATAGGGGACTGCTCCTTCCAAGGCAGCGGTGTGAAAACGGTCGTCATCGGCAGCGGTGTGAGAAGCATTGGCGAACACGCCTTCGGCAACTGTCAAATGACCTCGTTCACCATTGATGAGGGCCTGGAGACCATATGCCTGCGGGCGTTCGATTATTCATCGATATCAGAGGGACTGTTCCTGCCAAGCACCGTCACCAGCATTTCCTCCACGGATGACGATTTCCGGACCATGGGAGCGTTCTTCTACTGCATGCTGCCATCCATCGACGTAGATGGGGGCAATCCCGTCTTCTCCAGCTTGGACGGCGTGCTCTACGACAAGGCGTTCAGTAAGCTCCTCGTCTATCCGTCTGGTCGGCCCGACACCTCGTTCACGGTACCCGGCACGGTGTCCGTGATAGACAACTACTCCTTCTTCGACTGCAAATATCTGGTCTCCTTGACGGTCCCGGGAAGCGTGGACGCCATCAACATGGGGGCGTTCACCGAGAGCGACGCCCTTTCCTCCATCATCATCGAGAACGGTCTCACCATCATCGGGGTAAAGGCGTTCTTCAGCTGCTATGCACTGAACTCGGTCACATTCCCTGAAAGCCTAACCCACATCGGCGACAGCGCATTCTGGGATTGCAGATCGCTTTCGTCCATCGACCTTCCGGAGGGATTGCTGGTCATAGGGTCGTCGGCCTTCTATCACTGTCCGACAACGACCCTGGACATCCCTGACAGCGTCATCCTGGTCGGGGCTGGGGCCTTCAGCTCATGCACAAACCTGGCAACGGTGAGCGTTGGTAGCGCGGTCGTGAGCATGGGCGGGGCGTTCTCCGGATGCAGCGCCCTCACCGCCATCGATGTGGACACGGCCAACTCCTATTACGCCAGCATCGGCGGGGTACTCTACAACAAGACGATAACCGCGCTCATCAAATATCCGGCGGCCAGACCGAACACCTCTTACGCGATGCCGAACACCGTCACCCTCATCGTGACCGATGCCCTGATGGGATGTTCCAACCTGCTGTCCCTCACCCTTTCCGATGGTCTGGAAAGCATAGAGGGAGGAAGGACCATCGGCTGTCCCAACATCGCATCCCTGACGATACCTGGCGGGGTGACGCACATCGGGGCCCGTGCCTTCTCGGGGTGCACATCCCTGCAGAACGTCAACTTCCTGGGGATGACGCCTCCCGTCGGTGATCTGATCGATGGCGTTTACTATCTGATACTGGGCACTCCCTCAGGGGCGCTCGGCCATGCCTACTACGCCTCAAGCTTCCCTGCGCCGGGGGAGAGGTTCGGAGGCCTGCTCATGGGCAGCTATCTGGCCGACGTGATATTCTCGCAGACGGGGGTAGACACATCGAACGCCAACATCGTCCTCATGGTGGATGGAACGACCTACCTGCCGTCGCAACTGCCGATCACATTCATCTGGTACAGCGGCTCGACGCACTCGTTCGAGTGGTCGCAGACCGTGGAGATAGACTCTGGAACAAGGTTCGGCTGGCGGTCATCTAGCGGTCTGTCCGACGATGCATCTGGATCGATCACTGTTCCCGATGTCGGCGGAACGGTCTCAGCCGTTTACGTGACGCAGCACAAGGTATCGTTCATCGCACTAGGCCTGGACAGCGACGCGGGGGTCAACACGGTCCTGACAGTGGGGAGCACGACCTATGTTTGGAACGGTCTTCCTTACGACATCTGGGTCGATGACGGTACCGCCTTCTTCTGGTCGGACACGGTGCCCGCGACCGACGGCAGGGTCTTCACGTTAGTGCAGCACTCCAGCCTCTCCTCGCCAATAACCTACTCCAGCACCGAAACGGCGGAGTACTTCAAGTCCATGACCATCTCCGGTCACGTCTACCTATCGGGTACGACGATCGGTTCCTCCGGCTGGCGCATGCAGCTGTGGAAGGGCGGTTCCCAGGTCGGTACTGATGTCGTAACGGATTCCAGCGGCGCTTACACGTTCACGGTGACCCTCCCCGGGACCTATGAGGTCAGAGAGGTCCTAAAGGACGGGTGGACCGAGACGTCCCCGATCCTGACCTACTCTGCGGGCGATGGTTCAACGCCCGCCGTACTGGGCTATGATGGCATTACCGTGACCAGTGGGATCGACGTGGATGGAATGGACCTCGAGAACTTCGAATGGATCACCGTCTCTGGGTACAAATACGAGTATCTCGGAGAGTTCAATGATGATTTCGAGGACGGTGATTACGCCGGGTGGGTCCGCAATGACCCTGGTGACGTATCATGGTCGGCGGAGGGCAACTCGTTGGTCAGGACCTCTTCCAACGGCGTTTTCTCGAACTCGAGGATCCGCTACGACGTACCGTTCGATGATTACACCTTCGAGGCCGACGCCCGCCTGATCGGCGGAGCCGGCTACGCCCTTATGTTCAGGGCGGCCAACGACCTCAGCAGCTTCTACTCCTTCCAGTACGATCCCGGAGCCGGTTCCAAGCTCGTTCTGACCAAGTTCACCTCGTTCCCTGCCGGGTCCGATCTAGCGCCCAGCGTGGCATACCCGATGGATGACGGTTGGCACCACCTCAAGGTCACGGTCATCGGGAACCATATTCAATGCTACATCGACTCGATCAAGGTCTTCGATGTGGTGGACGCCTCATCGCCCCTATCATCAGGGGACATCGGTTTCAGAACATGGGATTACGCCACTGACGCGGAGTTCGACAACGTTCGTGTGATGAACATCGAAAACCCCCTGTCAGGATGGAACGTCCATCTGCACAGCTCCGGTGGATCTCAGTCCACGACCACGGATACCAACGGCCGCTTCGAGTTCACGGTCACCGAACCCGGTGCCTACTGGATATCGGAAACACTTCAGCCCATGTGGACGGCCATCTACCCCGTGTACTCGGTCGGGGACGGTTCCATCGACGTCGAGGTCCATGTGCACGATGTGAGCGTGGTCAGGAGCGGAGTGGACCTGGGCGGATGGGACATCTGGAACTTCGAGTGGCTAACCGTCACCGGGGTCAAGTTCTTCGATGCCAACGGCAACGGTCTGAGAGAGTCAGAAGAACCGCTCCTGCAGAACTGGGCGATCTCCATTGAAAGAGACGGCGCTCTGTACGTCGGTCCCATCCTGACGGACGCCGGCGGCCGTTACGAGCTCATCGTCAAAGACCCTGGCTGCTACATCGTGGCCGAACAGGGGAAGTACCTGTGGGTCCAGACATATCCGTTCGATGGAACATACTCCTTCCACGCACGATCCGGGCATGACGAGGTTGGTCTGGACTTCGGGAACTGGCTGGGAGGCCAGGTCATGGTCACCACCAGCGACATTTCCATGTTCGACATTGATGAGAACGCCACCAACGGAAGGCAGTTCAAGCTGCTGTTCACGCCGGACGTTCCGGACGCCCCCTCCCTGTTCGCGCTTACAGCGTCCAACCCTGGGCAGTTCTGTCTCAACGCGTTCTTCCTCGGGTCCGTCAGCGAGGGTGATACCTTCACGTTGAGCGTTCCATTCCCCTTCGTCACCCAGGGCACGGAGCCGATCCATGTGTACAGCGGCCTGAACACGGACCCGTTGGGATGGCTGGTCCCCGGCGCGGACATAAGCAGCCTGTTCGGGTTCTCCGCCACAGCGATATCCTGGTCCTACGACGGTCAGAGCGGCTTCTCCGACAGGGCCGTGATCACCCTCACCGCCCTGGACGACTACAGCGGATTCCTGTACATCAACCTGCATCTGGATTACGGGCTGAAAAAGAACATAGGGGAGCTCAGCCCCGGTGGCAGCAATGACGCCGTGGGCACCGTTCTGACCATCGAGGAAGGATGGCAGTACACGTTCTCGGTCACAGGGCCGGAAGGTTTCTCCGACGAAGATGAGGTGATGAACGTCAATTCCTTCAAGAGGAGCCCCGGGTTCGGTGGCCTGGTGCTGGATGAGGACGGAGATCCGGTGGTCGGAGCGGTCATCGAGATCTGGTTGAAGAACGTTCTGATAGGGACGGCGGTGACGGACGAAGACGGCTGGTACATGCTGGATTACAAGCACCTTGGCAAACCGGCCACCTTCACGTTGAAGCTGTACATCGATGAAGAACCGATCACGGAGATAACGGTGACGGTGAAGCCGGCCAGCTTCTCCATGGTGATATTCGATCTCAGCACACCATCGGAACCCCCACCGCCACCTGAAGAACCGCCCGAGGAGCCTCCTACTAAGCCTCCGAAGCCCCCGAAGGAGAAGTGACCCCAAACCTCTTCCAATTTTCAATTTAATTCAATTACCATCGCCTATGCTGTGACGGTGCTCCCAACGGGTTCCTGCTACACATTAACCTTTCTCACTGTAAATGGTTCAATTCGTTGAGGATCAGTGTCAATATGCCGAATATCGCAATGATCACAAATAACAGCCCTAACAGGTCAGATGCGAAGAGGATGTCGGCATATCTGTCCATAGCTTCCGTGTATTGAAAATAATTGTAATCATAATCCTCTATGGTGGGCATCCACAATGAGTAGTGAGTGACGATTTTTCCGCTAACCCACAATAGGAGCCCGAACGCTCCTAAAACCATAAAGAACCTAACAAACTCGTTAGCGCTAGGGCGCGCCCTTCTACTACCAGAACGAAGTGTCGCTCTCTCCTCATTTTTCGAAAGGTCCTTGGTCCGAGCGCTCCTTTCCATTTGATCATAGGCATCATTATCAGTACTGGCCGTCACAAAACTGTGATCAATGCCACCCATGTTCCTACGGACCAGAAAATCCTCGATGATGATCCCCACCGAGGTATGAATACAAAATTAGGGTGTATATCAGTTAAGTGGTGTTTTTATCAAGATGTAAAGAGTGCTCCCGCCGGGATTACTACCCCATATTTACCGTTATTTTTGCCAGTAAAATATTAAAGCCAGCATCGAAAATTAACGGTGTTATCACATTTTTTATTATATTTCAACTTTTGTAAGAAAATTGAGTTACATATATTTAAATTTTCTCCATTGTTCTGAGTCTTACATAGATTCTATTATACTCTTAAGTTTATAAAAATATTACTTTTAAGCATATTAATAAATTGTTGAATTGAATTTTCTAATCGGTAGGTTGTTAAAACCACTTTTAAATAATTAAATGAATATTATTCATTGTTACTGCAAGGAGGTGTCTTGATGCAAAAAATAAATTCGTTGAATAATTTTAAAGAAATGGCTCAGGCCGCCTTTGAATCTAATGAAGATTCGCTTGCAAAGTATGGTAAGACCGATTCGACTCAAATGAAGGCATATCTGATTGAAACCAACTGTAAAAAAGTTGAAGATGCTGGATGTCCGTTAGGTAGCTGGGTCAGACTCGAGGATACAGATTCTTGGTTTAAGAATGTCACCCCAGACCCGCAATATAATGAACAACTCTTTTTAGATGCGAGCAATGCTCGAATATGGAAAATATATACATTGCTCAGGGTATCAAATTCGGATAATATCATTGACAATTGGACAAAAAGGAAAAGAGGTTTAGATTCATGTTGGCTAACTCGAAATCATCTATTACAATGGGAAGGTCAGATCAATTGGGAATCTAGGGGTATGGGCATTCGTTTTGATGATGGATTATATGGTCCTGAATATTCTACCGGTTTTAGTTTAAAGGCTTGGCATGGAGCGAATGAGCGGATTCCGCAATTGTATGATTTAATTAATCAAGCAAGAAATGAATTCGCTCTTCACAGCGTTAGATGGCAGAAGAGGTCGAATGGCGGAATCTCAATATTGATGGAATGGTACAATAATGGGAAAGTAACGATAAATCGAGCTAGTGATATCGATGAAGTGCTGAATACAGTCACTCAGATGGCTTCAAGATACGGTGATGGTTTAAAAACGGCATCTGGGCTCAGGGACGAAAAGATGGCTCCATTCGAGCTTAATTTTAGTCAAAAAATTCAACCTCAAATATTCAAGGAAACGGTTGAACAGGGTAAAGGAAACATGAAACTGTGGTTGATGGAAATCGAATCCCAAAACGGATTTAGCCGGTATCGTGGGGTTGATATGCATACATGGGATCGTGTTTTACTAGACGTTGGGGACGATTTCGCGTATCTTACAATCCCAGGAAAAGGATGTGTGAACGCAGCTCCTAGGCTGGCGGCAATTCAAGGGATGGATAACTCAGGCAATACATCCATTTTATTCGATGGAGATGAAATATTTGCTTAGTGTTACCACAGATCGTCTCAATCTCTGGAGAAAATCCATTCAATTATTTCATAAGTATAGAAAAACAAGTGGGGGGAACCAATTTATTGGACCATTTTTCGCTATCGGGATGAATAAATATAAAATCGGTCCAGAGTTATTAGATAACACAGGTCATTCGTATACGCCAGACATCGTCTCTTCAAATCGCGATATTTGGTTAATATTAGAATTAACAAATAATGACAGTTCAAAAATGGAGAAATTGATTAAATATCAAGGATTAAAAAAAGAATATTTATCTAGTCATGGTTTAATTATCCCTTCTGGAGATAATTTTGTTTTCAGTGTAAGATCTCATTTCATCGATGACGGTCCTTTTTGTCAGATTATCCTAAATGATAAAGCGAGTGTAATCAATATCGATAAAATAACTTCCACACCATTAAAAAACGCATTGATTTCCATTGAGGGAAGCGCTCTTGATTCATTACCGCAAATACCCATAACATTATTACCAGAATCTAAAGGAATTGAAATTAGAATTGGGATTGTGGGCCAGGTAATTCAGTTATTCGATCCCCTATCGTCAGGAAAAAGTAGTTTAGATATTGTCGAAGAGGCTCTTGAAAGAATTAAAGATAAAATTCCAGTTACCGAAACTCGAGTATTAACTGAGAAAGTGAAAAGGGAAATGGATCAACTTATCTCAGGACCTTTGAAAGGATATGCTGAATATGAAAACGGGGTTTACAAAATAAAAAAAGATATTGCCGACAGTCCAAAAGCGAGAATGGCTGCAATGAATCGTGTAAGAGAGTGGGCTGGTTTGGGAGAATCCATCCCCAAATTTGGTTACCAATCGACAGTGTTTGATTTTGAATAATAAATTATCAATTTTATGCTTAGAACGCTTCAAACAAATACTGTAGACAGTATGGCGATAGCGCCTACAATTTCGTTCTCTTTAATGAATCTTTTAATAATTTCTACCCGGTAGTGCATCGATATCTTATCAAATTCCCCACTTTTTATTAATGAAACAATTTCAAAAAGAAGTTTACGAACGGAATCGTCATCTTTTATCTTTTCCAGATTAATTTTAATAAATTCAGATTTAATATTTTTACCTTGATTTTTTAATAATAATAAATCTTTTGGTTTTTTATCTGTAATAATTAGTACTGGGCGACCCTCGTTTACTTTAATATTAAATAGAGACTCAAATTCATAAAGACCATTGTGTAAAGGTCTCACGATCACGTTTTCTTTCCCGATATCTTCCGCCAGTTTATCAAACAATTCTATAACCGTCTTTTCATTAGTGGAGTTATAATAATTACATATTGTAAATAAATAATAAGAATAATTATTGCTAACATTTGCTAAACATGATACAACTTCTCCCATATGTGATACAAATTACCCTGTGAATAATAAATATTATCCTTGTATTTTATTAATAAAAGATGTGAATGCTTAAGAAATTTCTTTCAAATAGTTAATTTTAACTCATCCCCCTCTTTTAGATTATAATTTTTATCATTAATATGAATATTATAAATAGAATAACAATCAATTTCATAATAAGGTCCGAGAACCTCGAGGCAACACAGATTATCCTTGGATAATCCGTCCAGATCAATGGTCTGGTCGAGTGGACGATAATGAGTAGTTTCTCATCATCGTTTCATAAAAGTTCGGACCCAAAGCACCGGCAGTGGAGCAAATATCTCAGAGCATCGTTCTTTGATATTTGTTCCCGGGGAAACCCGTCTGCCTCTGTGATATAAAAAATATCAGGAGGAAAGAAATGTCTGGAAACAGGAAAAATCTCGGCATCGAAAACGGTCAGAACAGGCATGTAACGAAGCAATTTGTCGAACAATTACACAACGAACTTAGACCATTAAAACGACCTTTAGTAATAATCGATGGCAGCAATGTCGCCCATCAGGGTCAAAGGGATCCCAAGATCGAATTCTTGTCTGCAGTGATCAACGAGGTCCGAACAATAAGTAGCAGAATGCTCGTAGTTGTAGACGCAAACCTGCGTCATAAGATCGATGACAAGGCGAAACTCGAGGAGATGCTGCATGAGGGGGTACTCTATCAATCTCATCCGCGAGTCAGTGCCGATCGTATCATCATCGAAATGGCGGCCAAGGAAAACCAGAAAGGGAACGATGTACTGGTCATTTCAAACGACCTCGGTATTGAGAAAAACCTTCAAAATCATGGGTGTAGGGTCTCGATTTTTTCTGCGACCATTGAATCTGAAATCGAGGTCCTTCTCATACCCACCCATCACGTTCAATTAGTGAAGGTAGAATGCGATCCTCTTGAGGGCTGATGGTGATGTCATGGTGAAAATCGCTGTCATCGTTCCAACCCACGCAAGGACCAGGGCACTGTTCAACGCGTTGACATCTATCATCAATCAAGAACGATTGCCCGATCGAATCATAGTCGTGAGCGATACTGTTCATGACATTGAAGAGATCAAAACCTCATCGTACTTCAATTCTTTACCGGTGATGATCGACTGGCTTATCAATGATCGCACCAAGGGCTTGTCCGGTTCTCTAAATACCGGACTGTTCCATCTTATAAGAACCGGTGGGAAACCTGAAGATACGTTCATTGCCACACTCGACGATGACGATATCTGGGACCCAAGTTATCTAGGAAAATGTCTACGCGAGGCCGAATCGAAAGGCCTTGATTGGGTATACTCCGGGATAATCCGCCACGAGCCCGATGGCCAGACGATCGAAATGAGCATCCCAAAGCATCTCAATCCCGTGCTTTTCCTCAGGGGAAACCCGCATATCCAAGGTTCGAATCTATTTGTCCGATTCTCAAAGATGCTGGAGGCAGGTATGTTCGATGAGAACCTACCAAGTACGACCGACCGCGATCTATGCATCCGCCTTCTCGATCTCGGAGATTGCTCGTACGGTCCACTCGATCATCATTTGGTCCATCACTTTGCAGGTGATCATCCCCGACTCTCTACCCCTGGTTCAGAATCCAAACGACTCGGCCTAGAGCATTTCCTTTTAAAATATCGTTCCAGGATGAGCGATGAGGACGTCAAGTCGTTCATTGAACGTTCAAAAAGGGTATTTAATATCGATATGGCCCCCCAATTCAAGGATGCAACGACGCCTTCTGTACTCGCCGCCAGTGAAAACTCAATAGATTTTCAGCTCATCATTGGGTTCACTGCTTCTTTTTCAGATTGTGCATGGCGGTTGGTAAAAGATATTGTGCGCATCACCAATTTGCCCTCACCGTTGAAGGTTGTCATATGTGACAATTGTTGCGATGGACAATCCCTTGAGGGCATTGTCGAATACCTTGGGGATAACGGGATCGACATATCGTTCATCCCATCCGATCGGATTGATAAAGATGCATCCGGTGGCCTCTTTGGCGAATACTATTTACGACAAGAAAATCGGAAAGGTATCGCCTATGGTCGGACCGCTCTTCATCATTATCTCTATCAAATGAGCTACGATCTGGAGAACCCAGTGGTCTGGATTTTAGACGATGATGTTCGTTTGAACAACATCAAATATCAACAAACCCGGATCGACTTTACAGACCTCAGAACGATCATATTCAATCTCATCAACGATGGCGTTTCCGTAGCCATAGGAGGAATATCTGGTGACCCTCCGCTCCCGGTGTCGAGCTCGATCCGGGTTCAACTCTTGGAGATGTTCTATGCTCTTCGGTCGATACCGTTGATATCACGATCAAGTCCTCTTGAGTGGGAGGTGGCATATCGGAATTATCTGACGGGCACATATCCTGATTATTACTATGATACGACCCTTACCCATTATGGGCATCTTGAAACACCTCTTGATCACAGGCCAGATCAAGATATTGATATCCTGATCGAAAAAATCGGGTATTTCTATCGAGGTCACGATTCCTTCAGGCCTGCAAAGGATGTTGCTGGAACCGGTTCCACCATCATCACGCGTGGCGGAAACACCCTGGTGTTGGACGTCGATGTCCTGAAAACATATCCAAATTCCGCCCCGATAATCAATGGCATAGATTTCCGTAGGGGGGACACCCTATGGGCGATCCTGGTCGAGAACCTTGGTACGGAGATGATGCTAAGGCGGAAGAAGAAAGTGATCAGCATTCCTCTTTCGATAGAACAGGAACGACATGACAATATCGCGACTTCCTACCTCCTTGGAGACAAATTGATTTCGGATATCTGGGGCACATCATTCACGAAGGCTTTTAAAAATACGTTGAACTTTGTCGTTCAAGACAAGGGACGAAAGGACCCCTGGAACGGTTTAAAGTTCACACAAGACGAGATCTCATCGATCCTGAACGATTTCCATCGATTTGTACATGAAAGGGCATTGTTGATATCAACTAACGTATGGCGGATATCTGGGCTGGTCAAGAGCATCCGCACTCTTCTGTCAGAGCAGGCCTTCACCCTGGAAAATGATCCCAAACAGACCATACTAACAACCCAGGTAGAACAATGCCTAGATTGGATCGAATCCGAATATACCGCTGAGCAGGTGCAGGCCTTCTTCGATCGCCTATTGACCTACGACCCAGAGGACATTCGCCGATATGTCCTTCGGATGCACGAGACCCGTTCTTCGTATTCAACCCGACAGCCAATGAGGGTCAGCCGGACAGATGTTGAGCTTATCCAGAATGCAATGGATGGGATGGGCATAAAAGGGGTTCATCCCCTAGCCAAAGGGGGTGAGGGAATGGTTTTCACAGACGGGATCGATGCCTACAAATATTTCTATGCCGGGGTGACCCATTTCGATCCAGGGTCACTTTCCTTTTTACGTAATTCATTGGCCCCGACCGCAGTACCAAATCATGTCGTATCGTTGAAAAACGTGATCGAGAAGGACGGCCATATCGTTTTTAAGATGCCGCTGGTCGAAGGAACAGATTACCAAGGAGGGCAACTTTCTGATATCCTCGATCTATTAAACAGCTGCCGAGATACTGGGATTGCCATGAAGAACATCTCTCCGGACAATATGAAGGTCGGTATGTCCGGGTTAGTCTTCACGGATCTGGGCAGGGACATAAAACCATACTCGGACGGGTTGTTCCGCGAGATGTGTAAAAGGGCCTATCTGTGCTATCGATGGCATTTCCGACCAGATATCAAGGAGCTGATGAGGCGGTCCTTGCGCGATGAGGATATGCCCGAACTATTCGGGCTAGATCATTTTCTCGAAGCATTGGATGGGAACCACGATCAGGAACACATAAAAGACATCATTGGCAAAACACTATCAAGAATAAAAGGAAAGGAGATTTTGGACTATGGCTGTCGTGAGGGGGCGTTATCCAATGTCCTGGCCAAGGGCGGCTCATCAGTAAGATGTTATGACATCGACATGAGCAGGTTCTGCATGGTTGAGCACCCAAGGGATGTAGGGCCAATTACGCGCGAAATGATGGACGCACGAATCAAGGCCAACGATCCGTTCGAAATAATCTTCTGCTGCCGCGTCCTTTGTTCGGTTAAGGATGATGAAGTTGAAGACATCCTTGCTGACCTACGAGGATTGGTGGCTCGCGATGGCCGTGTCGTGATCGGGATATGCAATCCGCTCAATCTCGAAGCGGATTGGACGCCCACCCATCAAAAACTATCTGTATGCAAATACGACGATCATTCGGAATATTGTAAATCGGTTTCATCAACTGGAAGGACCAGGCCGGAACACCACAGGCCGATCTCTTGGTATATCGATCAATTCAATTTGGCGGGGTTTATCATCGAACAGATCGACGAGTCCGATGGGCTGGACATTGGGCGATTGTCCCCGAGCAGTGAACTGCTGTTCTTCACATTACGTCCCGTGAATATCCCGCCCGCATCAGAAGTGACCCTGCTCATCAAAGCATCTCCTATGGAATGGAGGACCATCGATCACCAGATTCGTCATATCGTAAAACAGCTGGAAGGACCCGAACGATTCCAGGAGATAATCATCGCAACGGATGATTGGAACGGTCCGTTCGCCAGGCAATACGATGTCCCCGATCGAGAGATCTTCACCAAGAAATTGGACACGCTAGTTTCTGATGGTATCATCGATAGGTACGTGGTCTTTAAGGAAAGTTCATCCCTAGAGATCAATCATAGATGGTTCGGAATCACTTCCTCGGCGTCTAGATCGAAGAACGATCAACCCGTTCATATGTTTTTAAACGGACTCGAGGAATGCCATACCAATCTTATCCTTCAGATCGATAGCGACTGCCTAATCGTTCGAAAAGACAGGTCCGATTCATATCTGAAACGAATGATAGGACAAATGAAGGAGGATGATCGAGCCATATCCATCTCTCTCCCGATCTATTCCGATGAGTGTAGACCATTCACAGACAGGGGGGGAGAGAAGGCTTGGAGGACCGAGGTCCGTTGTTGCCTCATATCCAAACAAAGGCTTAGGTCGATCCTCCCTCTACGTAACTCGATCATTGATGGCGCGTTATCGCTTACCTGGCATCGTTCCTTGGATGAGGCTGTCGAACGACTTCAGTTACGGTCATACCGTGGCGGAGATCCTTCGACATCTTTCATCCATGTCCCGAACGACCGAAAACGAGACCCGAACGAGTGGTTTAACATAATGCAGATGGTCGAGATCGGGCGAATACCTCACAAGCAGCGCAACTTCGTAGATCTGGTCGGGGATATTACGAGTTGGCTCGAGCCCAGGACCGAACAGCTTATCTTCATCATGCGAGGGCGTGACGTCCCAATTCCCATCATACGTAGATGTTTGAAATCCATCACAGACCAGTCTAAGGGTGATTGGGGGCTCATAATGATTGATGCAGCTTCTTCGAACGGAACACAGGATTTCATAAAAAATATGGTAATGCGCCATTTGTCTGGAAGAGTGACCTTCCTCCAAAACATTGAACCTCTGACACCCATCGAGAACATCGACGTTGCCATCCGGCGATTGTGTACCAATTCCGAATCGGTCATCGCCATGGTCGATTCGGATGATGCATTGATCGGAAAACGCACAGCTGAGGTGTTGATGGGCCTTTACAATTCTGGTGTCGATCTCACTATTGGAGGCATGCTGAGGACTGATAAATACAAAATTTATCCAGTGGATTTCATTAATCCTCGTACAAAAAGAGGAAACAGCCTCTGGCAGCACCTAAGAACGTTCAGAAAGGGTCTGTACGATCGTGTTCCACAGGATTATCTTAAATTGGATGATGAATGGGTACCAAACACGGAAGATTGGGCGTTCATGATTCCAATGGTCGAACTATCCAGCAGACCGTTCTGCGTCCAAAAACCGATATATTTCTATCAACCCTCTCCGCAAAAGAGCGAGAGATCGATCATGCAGAGGGAGAAAATAATATCTCGGTTACTGAACAAACCATCCCTCAGGGAGGTAATATTTTGAGAAAGATTATCGGAATAATCGGGGATATCAATTTCAACGATGACACGGTAAAGGAACAGGTTGCACAATTATTAGGGGAGGCGCTCATAGATAATGGTTATAGGGTCGTTCATGGGGGCCTTGGAGACATCGCTAGGTCCATTTCTACAGGTGCAAGAAACTCATCTCGCTATTCAGATGGGGATCTTATAGCAGTTCTCCCAGGATTCGATCCAAACGACGCTTCAGGAACCGCGGACATCGTGCTCGCCACCGGATTGGACATGGCACGGAACATGATCATCGCGAACAGTGATGCTGTCATAGCAATAGGTGGTGGAGCAGGAACATTGAGCGAGATCGCTTATGCGTGGTCTCTCAAGAGGATGATAATCGCCTATGATATCGATGGATGGAGCGGAAGGCTCGCGGGATCGAGATTGGACAAGCGCTCACGATGCAGCTGGCCGGAAGACCAGATATTCAGGGTGAAGAACGCTGAGGAGACATTATCGGCCCTCAAGGCAAATTTGAATAAGTACCAACGGCGCCACAACGGGATTCCAGTCACGAAATGAGGTAGAAATGAACGATTCGAATCAAAGGGAGCTACTGAGGGTTTCTTATCCAACGACATTGATTCATGGGCCTCAGTTCCACCCCGTTGATGATACAATCGAAATCGATTTGACCTATCGATGCAATCTAAAATGCATCGGATGCAATAGATCATGTCGGCAAGCACCAGATGATATCGACATTTCTACGACGCAGGTTCTCAAGTTCATCGATGAATCAAAACACGATAATAGGAAATGGAAGCGCATACGCATTCTGGGTGGAGAACCAACACTTCATCCAGATATTGGATGGGTCATGGAGGAGCTCGCGAAATACCAGGCAAATTATCTACCAAACATGATGTTGGAACTCGTAACCAATGGTCATGGGGACTACGTTCGAAAAAAACTAACAAATCTACCGTCTTGTGTAATAATCACCAACACTCATAAGGAATCTCCAATCGGTAACCGATTTGAAAACTTCAACAACGCGCCAAAGGACGATTTGCGATTTACGTTCACAGATTATTCGAACGGGTGCTGGATCATGCAGGAATGCGGGCTAGGGATGACTCCATACGGGTTTTATCAATGCGCGATCGCTGGGGGCATCGACAGGGTGATTGGATACGATATCGGTCTTAAACACATTCCTTTTCTGAAGGATGACAATCGGTCATTGAAAAGACAGATGAGGGCTCTTTGTAGGTGGTGCGGGCATTTCCAAACCAGAAATAAAATCCATACATCCGAACGACAGGAAATCATTGAATCAAATTATTCATACTCCTGGGAAAATGCGTATTTATTGTTTCACAATCAAAAACCAGAACTAAGTCAATACTAAAATTGTTAAAAGAAAGGGTACTACTCACATTCTATTCAAAGAGTGTAAAAAAGATTGAAAAAATTTGGAAATTATTGGCGTGACTTTCAGTCTTTAACAGTCCTGCAAAACAAGTCTTTAAAAAGGATTCCTACTAAGATAAAGGCCTTAAATTGAATATGCCGCTGAGATCGACTCTATGGCATATCGGATGGTCCCGTTCACAACCTTAAGTAAAAAATAGTTGGGTTCTACGCAAGAGAAGGTCCGACCGACCCTGCTTTTTATCGAGATGACACCTCAATAATGTCGTCTTGTATAACGGATTATATTTTTTATTATTAATTTAACAGGTAAACATTTATCGTATCATCGACAAATACGCAACCATGGTATTGGATGAGGAAGCTGATTCACTCTTGAAGTATTATGTTTACCTCTACAAAGATCCTATGGATGGTCAAGTTTTTTACGTTGGCAAGGGAAAGGGAGATCGCTTCATTTCTCACTTAAATAATAAGAAAGATACCGAAAAGGCAAGAGCAATTCAAAAAATTAGAGACAGAGGTGAAAAACCCGAAATTTGGTTTTTTAGCTATGGGCTAACTGAATCACAGGCGCTTGCCGTTGAAGCTGCCGCCATAGAAATATTCCGATCAGAAAAATTGACAAATATTAAATCGGGCCAGAATCATGGAAATCGACCGATCAAAGCAAATGAGTTACTGAATTACATTGAAAAGCCTAAAAGAAGAACATCGCAGCTGCATTCTAAGGATGAGATTATAACAGTGGTTAAGCCAGAAGAGGTTGAGATAAAACACAAAGCGATAATGATTACGATAAATCAGCTTTATCGCAGTGATATGAGTAAAGAAGCACTCTATGAAGCAACCAGAGGTGTTTGGAACACTGGCACAAATAGAGAAAAAGTCGATTATGCCATAGCACTCTATAAAGGCATAATAAAGGAAGTTTACAAAGTAAATGGATGGTATCATGCTGGAACTTTAAAATATAATACTAGAACTAAAAATGATGTCAATATGGAAGGCAGATGGGAATTTGATGGGGAAATCGCCTATGATATCCGGGATCAATATATCGGTCGTTATGTACAGAAAAAAGGACAAGGACCCTTTGAATACAAGAACATAGATTAATTTATTAATCTCGGCCTTGACGTCAAACCAGTTCGTTTAATTGAGATTACTCGTTGACTACATTCTATTATCTTATCATTCCATACATAATGTTCGCATTGAGCAGCGGATTGAAGTCGTTGTTCATAGGAACTAGCAACACCCGATACTATCTATTCCCGTCGGCGGTCATGAACCTTGGTATCTACATACCGATCGGGATCGCGGTCAAAATGGGGTATTATCTTCCATCGATTGATGAGATCATGACCATCAGCTTCTCGGTCTTCGTCATTGACCTGGCGATATCGGCCCTGATGGTCAGAATTCAGTATAGAAAATTGGCGCGGGAATTGAATAATCATCGCGGATAGCTGCGCATTGCGAACGTGTCTTTACAGTCTCTTCGACCATAGAGGAAATGACTCTGAAAAAATGGTCGAATTACAATGGTTATTGTCAGCTTTTTCAGTCTCAAGAGAACAGTCTATGGAAGAGTGACAAGAGTGTAATAAAGAGACTGAAAATCACTGATGAATCATGGTCTTTTCACAGTAAAAAGACACTGAGAAAGACTGAGTTTGTGGTGAGAGTGAGTTAAAGATCATCATTCATTACACGGCTTTCTCGTTACCATCACTAAAAGGCAAACCTTTTTCAAGTCTGGGACAAGGTTCTCCCCGTGGGAAAGACCAAGTTCATCAGGGGAGGTCCGAAAGAGCTCTATGATTCCGCTCTGAACGAGTTCATTAAGGATTTCAAAGAGGCACCATTGGATGTCGCGCTCATAGTTCCCCGACCAGGGATGGCGACGCACATCCGGTCATCACTGCTTGCCGGAACCACCGTCCCCCTCTTCTCGGTCACCGACCTAGACAACATCGTCGCATACCTTTTCGATCAGTATGAGGCGCAGGTCGTTCAGGTCAGCGGTATCGGTGTCAGGAACATCGTCCTCTCCATGCTGAAGGAGAACGCCAATGAATTCCCGCAATTCTTCGATGATGGCAAGCTCCGCGACGGCGTGGTCGAGGATCTCATCATCGTGCTTCACACCATCCAGGATTACGGTGCCGACCTCAGCAAGTATCAGATGGACGACACGTTCCCGGTCGACATACCGCTTCTCCTATCCCTTTATCAAGGAAAATTGAGGGAGGAAGGTCTCGTTGACCCTATCGGTGTACGCCTCAAGGTCGCATCCGATCTCGATGGCTTGTGCGCAGGGCGACCACTCTTCAAGAAACTGGTCGTCCTCGGTCCGTTCGAACCGACCGCCTCGCAAATGGAGATCCTGCGCGCATTGGCAAGGAACTGTGACGAGGTCGTCTATCACCACCCGTTCATCCCCAGCTTAAAGAAGGTGCATCTCCAGCCAACACTCGACCTTGCGAAGGAAATGGAGGTCGTCGACCTCCCATCGCTCAAGCGAACGTCCCGAAGGATGCTCATGGTGAGGGAATGGTCCGACGATCCCAAGGTCGATCTCAGTTCCGAGGTCTTCATAGCCCGATTCCTCGACCCCATATCTGAGGCCAGGCAGGCGGCGCAGCGCATCTCCCAATTGATAAAGGATGGAGTTGATCCTGACGACATCGCCATCTTCCTTCCTGAGCGACGCGAGGCCATGCCATTGATAAAGGAGGTGCTGGACGATTTCATTATACCATTTAAAACGGACACTGGACAGCCTCTAGCCACCTCACCGGCGGTCCAGGCGGCCGTCGCGGTCCTCGAATCTGTCATAAACGGTCACTCCCCCGATCACCTCATCAAGCTCCTCTCGAGCCCCTATGTTCGTTGGGAAATGAACGGGGAGAGATTGCATCATGAAGAGGTCGACCGCCTCTCACGCATCATACGGGTCAGCAAGGGTCGCGACGCTTGGCTGAAAGGAATTGATGTTCTTTTAATGGAGGTCCGCTCCCCAATCCCTGCCTTATCGGAAGGGCAAATGGCATGGCGCGAGAAGGAGGCCGAGCGGCTGTCCCGCACTCAGTATCAGCTGAAGGCGCTCTTCGATGAACTAGAACGTTTGGACGTTAATTCAACCGTTACAGAGCATATCGGAAGGTTCCGTCTCGCCTTGAAAGCGTTAGGCTGGACCGATTCCCTCGAGCGTTCCCGATGGAACGATGACGATCCCGAGAACGCCGCACGCTCCGTTCTCTTACGTCTATTTGAGAGCATGGAGGCTGGCGGAGGATATCCAAGCGATGATGTCATCCCGCTCACGACGTTCGTCTCCGAGCTGAAGAGGGAGATCGGTGGGGTCACCTATCATACCGGAGGTGCGTTCGAGAAGGCCGTGAACGTGGCCGGTTACCGCTCTCTCGCCGGTCGCCACTTTAAACATAGCTTCCTTCTTTTCACGACCGAAGGGGATATGCCTAAATTGAGCGTTAGACACCCCTTCCTGAGCATCAAGCAGGCCAAAGACCTCGGCCTCCTGTCGGAGGCGGACATCCTACGGCAGGAGAGGTTCTACTTCGCCATGGCGCTGCTGAGCGGCGATACAGTGAACATCTCCTATCCCTCGTACCAAGGAGATAAGAGGGCGCTCCCCTCGCCTTTCCTCATAGACGTCCAGAGGAATGCCGATCTGGGCGTCATGGAGGAGCTGCTCCTGCTGCACTCCATGCGCTTCTCTCAGATCTACACGGGCCGTGCCATCGCAGGTGTGGTGGTCGAGAACGAGAAAGAGTGGTTGAGCTTGTCGCGCATCTCTCCTAAGACCCTATATGAGAGGCTGAACATCGAGAGGATGGAGCGCCAGGGGCCGTACGCCTCCCCATATGACGGGGTCATCCAAGACAAGGATATGATCGCCCGCATCAACGAGGGCAGGGATACGAAGGGTTTCTCGGCCACGATGCTCGAGACCTACTGCAAATGCCCGATGAGGTACTATATGAGCTATATTCTAAGATTGCAGCCTTTGGAAGGCAAAGAGGACTCAGAGGTCATCAGGTTCGGCAACCTTGCTCATGAAGCATTGTTCCGCTTCTACCGAGAAAGGGCGGAACGCGGGATGGGAATGGTCTCCAACGACGAGGACCTTGGCCAGGTCAAGGCCGACCTTCGGGGGAAGTTTCAAGGGGATGGGTTCGAGACCAGCGCCCAGGAGGCCGCAGCACTACGGTCATTAGTAGGTGATGATGAGATGAACGGGGCCCTGGGCACGTTTGTAGATTATCAAGCAGAGATAGACCAACCTCGATGGACGCCAACATATCTGGAGTTCGGGTTCGGGATCAAGATGGATCCCGAAGGCACGGACCCGCGGTCCACTGAGGTACCCGCCTCCATATCCCTCGGTGATGACGACCTGATCATCAGGGGCAAGGTCGACCGCGTGGACACTGACGGGAACGGTAACTTCATCATCATCGATTACAAGACCGGGTCAGCACCGGAAAGGAAGAGCATGCTGAAGGGGTACAACATGCAGCTGCCCCTGTACATGATGGCCTGCGAGAGATTGTTCGGCCTCAAAGCCGCGGGAGGCGCCTACTACCAGCTCCGGCAAGGGTCAGGGTTCGGAATGAACTTCATTACCGCTGCTCGAGAGCATTTCAACGAGTTCGGCATCGGCCCTCGCACTAAGTACGACATGCGAACGGACCTTCTCAAATGCCAGGAGAACGTCAGGATGGCGCTGGACGGGATGGCCGAGGGCAGATTCCACCCGGTGACCGACCTTGACGCGGATAGGTGCAAGTATTGCATCTTCAGCAAGGTCTGCCGAATGGACGAGATGAGGGTACTCCGCATGACGCTCCATCCGGAGGGGATCTGATGACAGACGAAAAATCGATCTGTGTCGGGGCGTCCGCCGGTTCCGGCAAGACGACGCGTCTTGTCGGGCAGTACTACGGGCATGTCGAAAAGAAGATCGAGGTGCCTGCCATCCTGGCATTGACCTTCAACGACGAGGCCGCGGCCAGCATGAGGGAGAAGATACGCATGAAGGCGCTTGAGCTGAAGGACGAGGAACTGTTCGACCAGCTCAATTGGGCCCAGGTACAGACGTTCCATGCGTTCTGCAGTCAAGTGCTGAGGGAGTTCCATCTCCAGGCAGGAATGCCCTCCGAGGTCAACGTCCTCGAGGGGATGGACCTCACCCTGCTCATGGAGGAGGCCTGGGAGGAGCTCGGTTCCGAAGTATGCTCCAGGGACGTCATGGTGAAGGTGGCATCCATCGCCTCGGCGTGGAAGCTCAAGGAACTGCTCTTCTATCTGTACGAGCGAAGGGCAAGGGCGCTGCCAGCCGTGGAGGCGATGTCCGACGCCGTTAAGTTCGAGGAGCGTTACCGGGAGCTCCTCATCGGATATCTTGGCGAGGTGCGTGAACGGTTGTTCAGTCTGGAGGTGACGCAAGCCCTGCAGACGATATCTCGCCTCTGTGAGAAATTTGCAAAAGAGGATGGGGACACCGCCGAACTTTATCTTTTCCAAGCGCAACAGCTCGTTCAAGATGTTTTGAACGGAAATAGCGACGAGCTGAGATTGCTCTCCTTGAAGGGCCTTCTGGAACTGAAGGGTAACCGAAACATGGGCGACCAGAAGAAGATGAAAGGGGGAAAGCAGGAGCTGAAGGATAGCTACGCCATCCTCATGGATCTGGCTGATGAGCTGGAGGACGACCTGCTGGTCCTGGACATCGAGCTCGACCCTGCATCGGTCAAAATCGCCACGGAGCACCTGCTCGGGATCAAGGAGCTCTTCGTCCGATTCTCGGATATAATGGGTACGATGAAGAAGGAACAGCAGGCGATCGATTTCAACGACATGCTCGTCGTGGTTCAGAACCTTCTCGACCCTTCCGTTCCGGACAATAAGGTTCTGAAGACGCTACAGAAACGGTTCTCGAAGCTACTGGTCGACGAGTACCAGGATACCGACCTTCCGCAAGACCGCATCGTAAGGGCGCTGCTGGGCGATGGAAAGGATAAGTTGTTCGTCGTCGGCGACGGAAAGCAGTCCATATATCTGTTCCGCGGGGCGGACGTCACGATATTCAAAGAGATGCTCCGATTCGTCAAGGATGACCTTGAGGGCGACAAGGAGGAGCTGGGGAACAACTACCGCTCCTCGTACAACGTGGTGACGTTCGTCAACTCGCTATTCTCCAACATAATGGCGTCTGAGGAGAAGGACTGGGAGTTCCGTTACGCTCATGTCGACCCGCACCGGAAAGGCGACGCAGGTTCTGTGACCGTGGTCACCGTACCAAAGGGGGAGGGCGATGCGAAGCTGAACATGGCCCAGGCCGTGGCAGCTGAGATTGAGATACTGGTCAGCTCCGATGACAGGATGATCTATCCCTCAAAGAAAGAAGGATTGAAACAGGCAAGGAGGCCTTCGTACGGTGACATAATCGTTCTTTTACGCGCCAGGACGAACCTGCGCTACTACGAGAGCGCGCTGTCGGAGAGGAACATACCGTACATCGTGGAGAAGGGCGCAGGCTTCTTCCAGAGCCAAGAGGTCATGGACATAGGGAACGCTATGAGCTTCCTTGCCAACCATGCGGACGATATACCGCTGTACGGTCTGCTGCGCTCGCCCTATTTCGGACTATCCGACGAGGAGCTGTTCATCATCGCCATGTCCGCGCCCCACGGGCATCTGTATGGCAAGTTGAAGAGGTGCTCGGAGAAAGGTGATGATAAACTGAGGTCGGCTGTGGAGGTAATTGACGAGCTATCTCGAAAGAACGGCAGGGTCCCGGTGAGCGAGCTGATGAACATGCTCATAGACAGCACCGGGATATTCGGTGTATACGCGGGAATGCCGAACGGCAGGCAGGCCATCGCAAACGTGGAAATGCTGGTGGACATGGTCAGGCAGAGGGAGCAGGAAGGGTTCTTCGGTCTCCGCGACCTGGTCAAATGGCTGCAGCTGAACGTGGACGAGTCGGAGAATGAAGGGCAGGCGCAGCTGGAGGCGGCCGGGAACGCCGTCAGGATAATGACCGTACATGCGTCCAAAGGGTTGGAGTTCCCTGTGGTGATAATCCCTGAGATGGAGACGCCTCCGCGGGGGGAGAGTGATCCCGCCGCCGTCGATGATGACGGGGTTTGGACGGAGGTGCCAGCACCGGACCTTTCAGGGATGTACCGCCCGTATCCGTTGCGTTGCGCCAAGGACGTGCTATCGCAGAAGTCCAAGGCGCAGAACCTAAGGCTGTTCTATGTGGCGGCGACACGCGCCAAGGACCATCTTGTCATTATAGGTTCTAGGAAAAGGAAGGATGGAGAATGGGACGAGATCAAGGCCGACGGCAGGGACTGGTTCGCCCTGACGATGAACGGGCTTGCCATCAGTGATGACGATATTGCTGAAGGTGGAAAGACCATCGGTAACGAGGGCGATTGCACCATCCATCTGAGGGTCGAGGACGATCGTACCGGAAGGGGAACGTTCAATGTGCCCGAACCATGCTCCGTTCCGTCTCGATTGAGCTCGTGGGAATATCTAGCATCACCCCCTGAGAAAGGGAAGGTGAAGATCGTCAGGCCTTCGGCAGGCGACAAGGAGGAGATGAGGTTCAGAGGTGGTGTGAGATCAGAGACGAAATCGATCCTGCTGAGCAAAGGGCTGCAGGCTGCGGACTACGGGACGTTGGTCCATGAGGTGATGCGTGGCAAAACCCCATTGCAGCTGCTGAGGCCCTATCGCTTGGATATCAGTGAGGATGAAACGAGAAAGGTCGTGCAGGGATTAGAGGAGATGTACCGGATGTTCATGACCTCCAATGTGATGATGAACATCGCTGAGAGTGGTAAGGACCTCACGGAGCTGCCTTTCGAGCTCAGGGAAGGAGATGTCGTTTACACAGGGGTCATCGACAGGCTGGTACAGCAGAAAGATGGTGGATGGGCGCTGATCGATTACAAGAGCATCGATCCGTTGGCATCACACATCAAGGAGCAAATTTCGACCTTCAAGGAACAGATGGGTATCTACGAAAAAGCTGTCGGGAAGATGGTTGAAGGGAAGATAGGCAAATACATTTATCTAACGGAAACGGGCGATATGATGCCATTATAGGCACATGAACAGGTCATTCCTCTGATCACGATCATTGTCCGTACCATGCCTATTAATGATAATGAGTAGACCGTTTTCACAAGGATGCCGATATATCTCATTTCTATCCCACCTCATGATCATCGTGGGTCCTTCGAGGATAACCTTATTTTAAGATCAGCTTAATGACGAATTCTCGAGCATTATCCTTATTTGACAAATAGATCGCGCCGATTATCGCTTCGATCATCGTAGCTTTCATTTTTAAGCTGGGTTTCTTTCCCTTTAAACTTTTACCAACGATAACGAACTTACTGAGATCTTCAGCGAGTTCCGTTTCACCCAGCCAAATATTGTTCTTCCGCTTATCTCGGTGATTATGCAGTTCTTCGACGGTAGCTTCTGGATGTTCATCATAGTACATTTCAGTCGTAATTAGGTAAAGAACAGCATCACCTAGTAATGCCAGCCGTCTGTTGTTAACAAGTCCACCTTCACCTTTCCGAGATCTATGTGTTAAAGCTTCAACTAGGTTTTTCTTTTCTTCCTCTGGAAAAAAGTGGCCGATTATCCTCTCTACCTCACTCAATTCAAACTCTAATGTGTTGGGCCCTTCTGACATCTGTCATTCGCGATGGCCAGCTTGAGTATTAAATGGATACAATCGTTTTTTCTAATGTTATATAAACGATCATTAAGGAAATCACCATTAAAATTATGATATATGGACATCCAGACGTGAGCATCATACACGGAAGTTGGAGTCGCTATGAAGTACTCTTTAATGACGAGCTGATGAGCCACGACGAGACGATTACGATGACAACAGCTGAGAACAAATTTGCAGTTAAAATGAGGCAGATAATCTCTACATCAGTTTTTTAAAGGTATAATGAAATTAAATTCTATGCTGCCGAATGAGCCAGTCGACGAGGCATCGTCTGGTTTTAAGGGATTCATACGCGTAGGACAACTGATGGAGAATGGATGTTCTATCATCGATGATGCTCCTGGTGTGTATCTCATATTACGTCGTTCTACCGAGCCACCAATCTTCCTTGAAAAAGGAACCGGAGGCCGGTTCAAAGGGATTGATCCAAACTTTCCGGTGGGCGTGCTCATGGACAAATGGGTGGAAGGCACCGAGATAATGTACATCGGGAAAGCCGGCACATCCCTGAGGAAGAGGTTAAGGACGTACATGAGATTCGGAGATGGGATCGATGCACCTCATAAAGGGGGGTGTTACATATGGCAGTTGGCCGACAGCAGAGATCTATTGGTATGCTGGAAGGTACTACCATTTGACACTGACCCAGAATCATACGAGGAAATGATGATTATTGATTTCGTTAAGATATTCGGTAAATTTCCATTCGCCAATCTCAGATTTTGACATCTTTGATAAGTAGCATTGATTTATATTCATATTAATTAAATAAAAATAAAAAGACAGACGATCTTTTAACGCATCTTCTGACTGATTGTCTTCGGCAGTTCGGTGTAGAATATTTCCGTGACATGCTTCCCCATCTCCGTCAACGTTAACTGACGTTTGCCACTTTTCACTACCCAACCGTTCGCCAACCAATGGTCCATGAAGTTCCTGAGGTAATACATCTTATCGCTCTGGTCTACCTTCTTCTCCAGGTCATTATCCCGCCATATCCCAGCTCTTTTAAACTCCTTGATCATGCTGCTGTACGAACTGCTCTTCTTCGCTTCGATGTGTGATGATAACAATCTCAGGCCAACGACGAGCGATTTATCAGGTATCGGGATATTGAATATCGGAAGGTCCTCCGGGTCCCGAACCGATCTGGACTGTCCTACAGGAACACCATTGTCATAATACAGCTCCCTCAGGACCCTGTCCTCCGATATCATCCACTTGTCGGTCTTGACGGTGAACGGTCTGACACCGGGAACCATCATGGCCGCGAGAGTTGCGGCGGCAGCGTACTCGGAAGTACCGCTGGAGATGTTGATAAAGACCTCGTTACCTTTCGACCTTTCATCGTTCAAGATCGCCAGCACGGTCGCCAGCATCCTCTTGAAATCATAGACCTCGGCCCTGACCTCTAAAATGTTCTCCGCACCGACCTTTCCTGAAAGCATCTTGACGATCTGGTCGAAGAAATCGGAATAGACCGTGTTGCGATCAGGATGCTTTTGCGATACCCAATGGATGAGGTAAACCTTCCCAGCGTCCTGCAGGTAGTCGATCGGCGCTACGACCTTCCAGGTATCGAAGACGACGCACGATACGACCACCTTCTTGCTCACCTTCATCCCCTTGGTCTCTGCCATTTGTATTCCACCAATGTAACTCAAATAATAATTATAACATATATAACGTTATAGTTTTGATATCTTTCTTATGCGTATGCAGAATCATGAGCAGCATCGTAGCGACATATGACCGAAAGACCGAGTACCTGCTATCCAACGGGGACCTGCCTGCATGGACGAATCAGGAGATCTACGAGCACGCCTGGAACCTTGGCATTAGGCCGCTCAAGGAAGCCGCCTTGAAGCCGGACCTCCTTGTCAGAAAACGCCGGAGAGGACCTAGCGAGCCGACAAGGACCAGCTTGAGCGCGTTGACAGGAGGTTCGTACATTGACTAGGAAACACCTTCGCAGTCGCAAGAAATTGAACCAGGACGTCACTATCGCCCGGACCAAGGACAAAGAGGCGATAGATATCATAGCGGACCTCGGTACCCATATGCTTACGGTGTGCCAAGAACGGGATGTCGAGCCGGAGACCCTGCTCTTTGAGCTGGTGTTGCTCATGAAGATAGGCCGGGACGAGATGCTGAGGAAGTACTCAACACAGTTCAGTAACCCCGATGGAAAACCTTGGACGAAAAAGCAGAAGTCGTTGATCTACGACGATTACGACCGCCTAGGGAAAGTTATCAACGAACAATGCACTGAAGCCTTAAAGGACACGGATCAGGGAATGAGGATCGCCGAAGCGGGATCGGAACAGAGGTCCATCGGGTGCAAGAAGAATGTTGACCGTCCTTACTACATCAACTGAGCCATTGGCGAAGTTAATGGTGCTAAATTATCATCAAGGTCGATGGGAGAACGCAAACAATGACCGACTATTCACACTCAAGGATACAGACGTTCCAGCAATGTCCATTCAAATATCGTCTGATGTACATCGATAAGATCTACCGCCCGACCAGGACAATCGAGGCGTTCATGGGGCAGACGGTCCACAAGGCGCTGCACGACCTTCAGAAGAATTACAGGACGTGCCGCATCGCCTCGATGGACGATCTCATGGACATGTACCGTACCCATTGGGAGGAAGGTATCACCGACGACATCGTGGTGGTCAAGAAGGGAATGACGGTCAAGGATTACTATTCGAAGGGAGGGGAGCTCCTGCTCTGGTACTACCATCATTATGACCCGTTCGATGATCTGGAGATCGTCGGGTTGGAGACCGACGAGAGGCTCCAGCTGCCGGACGGGAACCGCTATTATGTCAGGATCGATAAGCTGGGGCGGATCGATGATACGTATTACGTTTGCGATTACAAGACCGGATGGAAGGGTATAACGCAAACCGATATCGCTTACGATACGCAGCTGGGGATGTACGCGCTTTGGGTTATACATAACTGCCCGGGCGTGAACAGGGTGATCATGAGATGGTATTCGCTTGCCACCGACGAACATTTTGAAAGAGATGGGAACGTTAACCAGCTATTCTCTCTAGAAAAGGATGTGGTAAAGAAGATCGCACACATCGAATCGTGCGAGAAATTCTTACCCAACAAGAGTGGGCTTTGCCCTTATTGTCAGTATAAGGACCTGTGCTCATAATTTAAGGATTCATACTTCGGTTTCGATGACTGATTAAATAGATTAATGATGGGCACGGGAGCATTCAGTATTGATTAACCAATAAAATTCTCCGATCATTGTATTCATCACCCTTCCAGATTAGGATTCGAATGAATTTATTATAAAAGTATAATATATTATATCACATAGGGAAATATCGATATTATGAATAAGGTTGACTTTGAAAAAGCTTATTACGTTAAGTTAGGACAGGGTGGGAAGTGGGAAGAAGATAGTATCCAAAAATCAATACTTCGTATTGGCTGGAAGGAAGTTAGAAGATTGGACTTCGAAAATGAAAATTGGGAATGTATCGAAAAGGCCATCCGAAGCGAATTTGAAGACCAAGGGGCGGCAACTCGAGATTTTAATGCATTGAAAAACTTGATGCTCTCAGATTCAAACATACTCTGGATCACATTCCACAACTCTATGCTTTGGTGGGGTAAACCGAAAGGGACTGGAGTGAAGAAAGATGAGATATCCAATTATCTGGAAATCGAAGGAAAATGGAAAAACACAGATATCAATGAAAAATTATTGTATGTCAATAAATTACCAGGGTCGATTTCTAAGATTCAAGGTTTTCGTGGCACGGTCTGCAATGTGTCAGAGGTAAACACGCTTAGAAGAGTGATATGTGCTGAAGCCAGTTTTAATTATTTGGCTGTTATTGAAAGTAAAAAGAATTTGACAAGCAATCTGGCAGCACTGATTAAAGAACTTCACTGGAAAGATTTTGAATTATTGGTTGATTTGGTTTTCAGGCAATCAGGCTGGAAGAGGGTCAGCATGTTGGGTAAGAACATGAAATATGTTGACATCGAACTCGAGGATGCGATCAATGAATATCGATATCAGGTTCAAGTGAAGTCGGGAGCATCATTGCAGGATTTTGAATATTATGTGGAGAACTTCGACGGAACATCGTTCAATCGCTTGTTTTTTGTTGTTCACTCACCCGATTGCAAACTAGAAGAATATCAGTCTGTACAAGAGGATGTAAAATTGGTTCTTCCTGAAAGATTGGCTGCAATGGTAGTTGATGCAGGTCTGATTGACTGGGTGCTGGAGAGGGCAAAATGATAAAAAAGTGTCGTAATTTGGCACAATCCCAGCGCCTTGGTTATCGATAGGGGTTCGGATAAGTTTTTCAGGGGTAGAGCATTAAGATCATTAAGCGTGGTATAATGGCTGCATAGGTAATCGTTTTAATCCGATAGTGCAAATCGTCGGGTTTTCTGAAAAACCATCTCGGCTGTGCAGGAATGGGCCGATACATCACCAGATACCGTAAGTACGAACTTTTCAGCTGTAAAGCCATTACTTCCTGCAGGTGAAGCATTTCTTATCTCGCCATCGATCAATTCCCAATACGAGCACCTCGCGGGGCATCCAGAGATCCCCGGGTCATGATTGTCGGAACATTTTCGACTCCTCAAATCCGGGTGAGCTAAACAGAAGCACCTTACGAATTCCCAGGGCGGTATGGCGTGAAAGATGCACAGCCTTCCAGCATACCGCTTATTGCACGTGGGGCAATCTTTGAAAGGTATGTTCTCGAGGGCCATCTTACCATTGTCATTGACCGTTTTGATCACCAACGTGAAATTCTGACGAAAAAGATGCACTTCTTCATCCACCAGGACATCATCCTTTCTGGCCTCCATCCATATGTAGAACGGCCACGAGGTCATGGTGATCGTCACAGAATCGCCCGTTCTCAATGCTTCCACCTCCCTTCCTGCGTTATGCAGCTTCAGGTATCCACGGCGCATGGCACAGCATAGGGCATCCTCTCCCGGCCTTCTCGAACGGTCAAACTCTGCGATTTCGTTCATCTCTTCACCTTTGTTCAAGTAATACAATGATTCGTATCGTACATAAATATCACTCGTTTTTACCATTAATTAATGGCGTTTTTCACTCATATGAGCGAAGTGCTGGCTTATGATTTATGAGGGTTAAGTTATTAATAATCATAACAATATAGTAATTATAGAATCCAACACGCCGATCACGCGCTATCCTAATTTGGATTCGGAGATTGATTTAGATGGGCAAAAAGAATGCTAGGATAATTCACGATGATGATGCGGTTTTCAATCGAGATAAGGCACAGGTGGGGGACGTAGTCGAGATCCGGTGGTGCGATGTTCACGCTTATGACAGGATTGAGATGAGTGAGATCGACGAGCTCGACGAACCGGAATCGACCGTTTGCTGGGGGGCGATCGTCCGCAAGGGCGAAAAACATCTCTTCATCGCATCTGAGATAGGTGACAAGGATTCGGACGGTGTATGGATCGAAGTGATTCCATACCGGTTAATCGAGAGCTGTATGGTGATTAGTAGCATTAAAATATAAATAAAAATTATAATTATTTTCGCGCATTCGTGATTTCCAGCGTTTTTTAATTACACACTTGATTTTTGATTAATGATTAATGTGGGGATAATGAAAATAATTGGCCATGGTGAAGATTGGTCGACCAACTAGCAAATTACCCTTTCTCCATCTTGACAATGATCTTACCATCATCGTCTTCATAGAACAATAGAAAATCCCCTTCTTTGGCTTTCAGGACATCCAGCAATTTGTTTGGAATAGTGACCCTCTTGTTGGTCATCACTTCAACTGTTCCCAGGAGCCTCATTTTTTCCACACCTTGAACGCACATTGGTCTAGGTTTACTTAATTTATCCGTTGTAGCCGGAATGTTAAACTCATTAATATTTACCGTACAAACCATTATAACCAATATGCCCTATATAACCGTACGACCCTAATATTGAAAAGGGTAATAAAAGAATGGGGGTGATGGCATGGACAGGAAAATAATCAAGATTCTAGCTGAGCTAGAAGAGGCCCTGTTTAGAAATGGTCTTAATGAGAACGATGCAAGTGAACTGGTTGATATGATCGAGGAGCAGATAAGTGATGCTCTGGATGAAGAGGATGATAACGAAGTTGCTCCAAAGGGCGCGTAAATTGTAACTAAATGGGCGATCTTTTTTTACCGCCCTAATTTTTTATTTAGTAACCCCACACTGTTGAAATTATTAAAAAAACGAAACCACATCGATATTTGAGATAAATTGAATCAAGTGTGGCCATTATTCGCTTAAGTTAATTGAATTGATTTAGCGAATAATTGGGGAATTATTAAATTTCATTGAGAGTGTTAAGAATATCTCCATGTCAAAGGGAATGCCTCATTTGGTTTCAGAAAATCTAGAAAAAGCTCGGCAATCGGCAATTCTCGCGGTCGAAACGTATAATAGACCTTCGATCGCTTTCCGGACCCATGCTTACATCGTCCTTATGCAGATTGCCTGGACAGGATTACTCCATGCAATATTTTGGAAAAATAAAATAAAACCATTCTATCGTTCTGATACAAGCTCAAAAAGATACAAAAAAATCGATGGCGAACCTAAATGCTGGGAGTTGGATGAGTGTATCAAACAACTCAAACCACCTTTGACGGAAGCGGTAAAGAAAAATCTTCAATTTTTTATTAAATTAAGAAATAAAATTGAGCATAGGGAGCTACCATCACTTGATCATATCGTGCTTGGCGAATGCCAAGCACATCTATTCAACTTTGAAGATCTACTAGAGAGAGAATTTGGAGCCGATTATGCCTTGTGTGAGTCTTTGACCATACCCATCCAGCTTACAAAAACACGAGATAAAGCAAGAATGGAAGCCTTGCGAAATGCGATGAAACCTTTGCCAGAAGACGTATACAATTTTATTAAAACGTTTAGGAGTTCTCTTTCAAATGGTGTGGCTTCGGGTTGTGAATTTAGCTATAAGATCTTCCTAGTACCAAATGTAAAGACCAATTTTACGAGAGATGCACTAGCGGTGGAATTTATTCCCTATGACCCTAGTAAACATGATGAATATGATAGCATTGTAACAGCTCTGATAAAGGAAAAAACAATAAGCGTCTCTAACCTGGATAAATTCAAACCAGGTCAAGTAGTTAAACTAGTTACCGAAGCTATTCCCGGTTTAAAATTCAACGTCAATCTTCATTCGCGCGCTTGGCAGATCTTTGGAATTCGTCCACTAAGAAAAACAGGCAATCCTGAAAGATGCAATACTAAGTATTGTGTATATGACAAGGTCCATGATGACTGGGTGTATACTAAACAATGGGTAGATTTTTTAATTCTTAATCTAAAAGATGAAAAATTCGTTGATGCTTTATCATCAAAGCAATGGGTTGATATGAAGGGCACGAGCCCCAAATAGGGGAAAAGAGGCCTTAAATTCATTGAATATGCTCCTGATCTTCCCGTCCGCACGTCGGTTATAAATCAATCACAATTCGCGATTATCCTTCGCTTATTGCCTTGATCAGTACATCTTTAATATCCGAGTAATAATAAATTGCGATTTTCGTGGCCAATTCATCTGGTAACTCGTTTAATTGTTTGCGAGAACCGACTGGCATTAAAATGGAAGTAGCACCTTTCTCTATTGCAACCTCTACTACATTTACTGCATTGTATACGGGTTCAATAGACCCGCCTAAATTTAAACCTCCAACAACAGCAAGCCCACCCCTCAGACTTTTTTGTAGTAGTGCCGAGCATAATCCCAACAATGTACCGACCCCCACCTCTGAACCGGTTCTAGATGAATCGTATGCCCTAAGTTGAATTGAGAACTCGTGCGATCGAGGATCTTTATCTCCTATGAGCATTTTGGAACGGGCGTATAGGTTCTGTTCAGCGCACTTCACACTTTCTTTAAATGCGGGGGGAGCCTGCTGATTCATAATTTTTACTCCGGAACCCGGGCCTTCATTGATCTCAATGCGATACAATCCAGGATTCTCTTCCAATGCTCCTGGGGATATCACCCAAACTTGGCCGGGTGGTAAAGGGTCAGATCCGATGCTATCCTCGCTGAAAAGTTCTGGTGTTGATACGAACTTTTCAATATCTTCCAGGTCCAAGATATAACTAAAGTGAGTACTCCTGAATTCAGCGGCTCCTATCCGTTTTTGTTGCTCCTTAACACGGCGCCTACATTCCAAGGCAAGCCTTGTTGCCCATTCGATTTTATCATCTGGGATTTGTTGACTTGGATTAGGATACATCAACTTCAACAGTCCGCTAATTGTTTTTTGAACGGCTGTGGTATCTCGACCACTAAGGGCCCCTCCAAAATGTACATGCCCCTGAAGGTGGTTTACACGCGTCTGGGTTCTAAGTTGGTTCCAACACTCTGATAGGAAATCGCTTACTAACCCGAAATGATCTGTAAGTAGCTCCTTATTGATTTTTGGTACGTCCCAACCGGGAAGATAACAGTGAATACGATCCATAAAGGCCGTATCTTCTCGCATTTCCGGGGGCAAGGGGCCAAAAAGATGTCCAATCCTTTGTTGATGCTCAACGTCAACATTGAAATTGCCCAGCATTACAATGCTGCCATCTGCCCGGATGCTTTCCTTGCCTCGGCTGAATTCACCAGATTCCATATAACCCTTCATTATATTGACGCCGTCCTTTTGATCGAAGGATACACCGGCAATCTCATCGAAGCATACCACATCATACTGGCAAACCAGACCTCGTTGGCCATTACTATTGTTCACAAACATCCTTGCGACAGTGGCTTTACCACCGGATACGAGATGTGAATATGGAGAAACCTGTTGGAACAGATGGCTTTTTCCAGTCCCTCTTGGACCAAGCTCAACCATGTTGTAATTGCGCTCGACGAAAGGCACCATACGCACCAGAAATGCATTAATTTCACGTTCGGTCAATTGCTCGGGTTCTATCCCGGTACTTCTTAATAAAAATCTTTTCCACTCATCAAAAGTGAACGCTCCTCTTCCCCGAGATAAGATGGGCAAGACATCCCTTTTTGAGACCTGGATTTCTCTGAGAGAGGTGATTCCAAAGGGACGCCCACGATTTTCCTGAGCTATCGCGGCATCATATACCAACTCTACCTCAGCATAAAAACCACCAGTGAGCATCCGCTCGTTCTCATGTACCAGCTCAGGTGAGATTCGTACATCCTTCAACTGTAGGCTAGGTAATTGTGCAACATAGGAATCGCTGTTTATGTCTAGACGAGCTGTGATCAGATCGATTATCTTGATCTGCCCTTTTTCCCTTGCACGTGCCTTGAACAGCTCCTGCTCTCCTGCTCTGACGGTTTTATCGTTTAACTGCCGTTCTACGATTCGTAATCCTTCTTGAATTTCCTCTTCCTTTATCGTTGCACAATAACGCCCAAGGAGAAATTCAGTAACATATGTTGGGACAGGATATTGTCCTTTGAAGCTGCGAACAAGGTCCTTTCGCACCACGTACCCCTCAAAGACTCGAGCAGCAATTTCGTCCAAGGTATCCATAGCAAACCCGTTCATGCTCTTCCCCCTATCAAGGTTATCACTGAGTGTAACACTTCACCATTTTTATTTAGGAGTACAACGGAGCATTCTTTACCCTCATCATCTGGATTTTCTACAGGTAGAGAAATTGAACCATCCGAACTCAATCGCTTCGGTTTTTTGCCGTCTATCATTGAAGAATCAGGGTTTGCAGCCTGCAATCGGATATCGACCGTCTCATCATTGGTAGGATTTATTATGATGATATGACAGCGTAATCCAATCCATTTATGGTCAACAATTCTCGAATCTGATGATGAACCGTCCCTTTTAACGGATATTCTCGGTACGACGAGTTCCTGTAATGAAACCCCACCGTGCGTGTATTCCACACCGGATCTGAAACAACAAGCGCTTCTTGGGGATGCAACTGCCACAGCATCGTCCCAATACCATGGAATCAGCTGGAGGTCCGTGGTCGTTAATTCTTTCATGATGGCACATCTCCCCCATTTCATGTCAGTGAGATTTTTTGGAAGGTCTAGCTTGTTAAGGCCGTTTGGTGCTAATAACCATCCATGATCTGTAACAATCAATACCTCCTCCCATCCATTCTTGATAAGGGCCTCTATTCTTAATGACAGGTCATTCAGTTCCTGCTCTATCTTTTTAGAGAGTAGCCATTGGTCAGAATGTCCGGATTGATCTATGGTTCCAGACTCGGTCCATCCCTGGCCCTTTATATTACCAGTGGATCGATCGTCGATTACTTGGATATCATTTTTCTTCAATAGATCTTCAAACCTTATTTGATTCAGTTGTTGACCCGATTCGGCAATGGATGGAGTAAGATCCATGCTGCTCGAGTCCACCCTCCCTTTCAAGAGATGAGAAATCGGCGATACGTAATACTTCGCAGTTTGTGTGATGCTTGGGAAGGGGGACCAGTCCCAATCCATTTTAATTTGAAGGCCCTGAAAAACCAATTTATGAACGAGCTTGTGCGCTAGATCCAATCTAAGGCCATCGACGAAAAGTATCATCCTCCCCGCAGATGCCTGGATACGTTCCAATCTTGGTTGTACCCTGTCCCCTTCTCGTTTGATCAACGCTTGGAGGTTTAACGAACTGTTATCCAGCCAATCGATGTATATTGCTCGTGCTACATCTCTAATCGGCTCCTCTTGATCTCTAGTAGTGCTGCAAGCAAGTGTCTCAAGAAGCTCTGAATCGATCTCCCATCCCTTTTCATAATATAATTGTGCAAGATCGTTCATGCTTGATGAGTTCAACGGTTTATCTGTGCTCCGCGCTAATTTGAACAGATGACCGAGCGCGAGAGCCAATTGGGAGCGTCCCATCTTCGCCCAGACCCATTCTCGACGATGACCATGAATCTTTTCGAGCTCAATGATTTGGGAGGCTACCTCATCACAACGTTTATTCCTTAGTTCAATAAAGGATCTTGATAGCTCCTTTTCTTGGGCATCATTGAATTGGGCATACGGTTCAAGCATATCGTTATCTGAATAGCTTGATGGCGGATCTAGACGCAATAGTAGTTTTATGACGTCCGGATAGTTTTGAGGTGCTTCCTTGAAACGTTTCCACACGCGATCCCATGGATCCGAACGTTGAGCGAGAAGCCGTGCAGCTGTGAGTTCACCATCCTTTCCTGGATGGAATCCGAATTCATTCTCGGTTTGTTCCTCAAACGCTTCCAACTCCTCCCTAGTATTCTTCTTTATTACCTCTGGGTCATTCATCCAAAGCAGTATTGCTTGGATTAAATCAGGGGCGAGAAGATGGTTGATGTAGTCAGCGTCAATATGGTCCTTACCAAAATATCCCACGCTTTTAATTAACAAAATCGGCAACGCCCTTTGTAATGCATTTCTTGTAGCCGCATCCTTTGAAATATCCAATTCCAACCCCATTTGCTCAGACGAGAGGAATGCAAAAGGTGTCCAATCTTTTCCGTTGGGGTGATGCCACAATGCCCCCCGATACTGATATTCTACTAGTGGTTGAATTTCTGGGGGGCAGTTCTCGGCATCATCGAGTTGTTGTTTTGAAACCCCTGGTAAATAAAAAATTGGAATGTTACGTAAAGGATGAGGCGCTTCAATGCTCCTTGATTCTATGCATTTCAACCAAATCGATGGGCCAGTCCTGTGATTAGGTGAATATGGTCCCAAGGAATATAGTTCAGGTATCTGTTTCTTCATGTCATCAATGATACATTCCCAGAGTCTATCCGGATCTGTCCAGAGGATGACACAAGGAGCAACTTGATCCCCAGTTGCATAAGATCCCGTATTTCTGATGCGCTGAATCAGAATCTGACAAATGGTCTCATTCTTATCGTAGGATCCGTAATTGGAAAGATTGACGGAGGTTATTTGCCGGTCAGTCTTCTTTCTTCGGCTCATTTATTGACCTCCATTATCCCCCTAGCTTTTCTTTTCTCATCAAGTGTTAGGTGGTGATCATTGATGCGTTCCCCATTAAACAGATAATACCACGGAGCAGATTCAACGTCCTTGCCACGATCCTTGCTCCAATTGATTTTTGGGTTCTTACGCAATATCCCCGCCTCAACAAATGGACGGATGTTGATTCGAACACCATCGTTCAGATCCGGTTCCCATCCAATGGGCTGTTTCTCGATTGGTTTCCAGCGGATGAAGATGTCGAATGGTTTCTCGCCTTCAATGATTTTTATCAATTTAGTTCTTAGGTCGATTGCTGCAGTTAATCGAGCATCGCTTCCCTCTTCGCCTGCTTCGACGGAGATCTTTTGCCGGGCGATCCAATCGTTGAGATAGGTATAGGTAAGCTTCTCTAAATTTGACTTGTTTAATTTATGATAATTGACGAAGGCGCTGAACCCATCCTTACGGCCATCCCATATTTGCCATATAAACGGACGCTGAAGGAAAAGCTGGCAATGCTGTTCAAAAAAGGCGTTTCGCAACCAATCTTCGAAGTTATTTATTGCATATCCCGATTGATTAATTAGTTCCGTCTGCTTAGTTGCGCTCCATTCTAAACCAAAGGCAGCTACCAATAATGCATGCAACCGCTCAGGCGCTGACAGTTCCCCCTTGATTGAGTTAATACATACAATTCCATCATCATCCGTATACTTTTCTAACCCATCAGACCTTATCATTGAGCAATCTAGGAAATTCACACCTTTTTGCCGTGGCCATTCATATCCCAATAATCTCGCTACCGCTACCTGTAAGGGGAATTCGGATTCCCTCGGGTGTCCGTTAAAAATCCATTGTGTTGCGTTATTTGAATGGGGTTTAATAAAACCATCAGGATGTTTAATTGATGCAATTTTTTGCCATTTTTCAAGATCGAATGGGATGGAAGCAATGCTCTTTCTTGCTGCACAAATTTTTTGATCCAAACGGCGAACTTCTTTGGAAAATTCTTTTGAAATACAAAATTCCCACAATGCAGCGAGACAGTCAGAATTTCGAGGGACTATTACAAACGCGCCATGTGTAAATAAAGATCCCATATAGATAGTAGGACGTAAATCTCCCATGGCACTCACGGCAATACCCATACGCCCCCACACATCATTTCCTTTTATCCATCTAGTAATTATTTCATTATTCAATCGCTCTTTTACAAATTTAATTAACTCGCCATTTCCATTTTCCCAAAAAAGAATTGATTCCTTACCTCCATAATACGCTTCATAGTCCGATGCCGTTTCAAGGAATGCCCATCCATTATTCACGGACATCAATTCCCAAAAATTTCTTCCAAATCGTGGATAATCTCCTGTATGTAGGCCCTCTGAAACGATCGCATATTTTTCGAGAATATCGAATGTCCGAACTCTTGTTGATAGAATTATTTTCGTTTCTGGGTTTTGAAGCTGGAGTGATTGCGGAAAAATATCGCCTTTACCTCTCGTAATTAATTGCGCCTTTTCGATAGAATTTTTTCCTTCAGATGCATCTAGGCCATAGAAAAACGTATCTTCAACAGGTTTTTGTCGAGACAAAATTAGAAGTGAAACATTTACAACTTCTCCATTGATTGTATCGAATGCTTTTGTTCCAAGTTTTCCAACCATATTCCAGGAATAATTTGTTAATAATTTTACTCGTAACTTTTTATAGGAACCTAGAAACATCCAATTTTGCGGTGATACGAAGGCAGCACTACAATTGTTCGAACATAATTCAAGGCATCTCTCAATGAAACACGTTGCAAGGTCAGCTTTTGCTTCTGAATAATGACAGTCACAATACTCCCTGAGAATCTCATTCTGCTTTCCCCGACCAAGATATGGCACATTTGTGACTATTAGATCATAACGAGTAGCCAAAATTTCTGCTGCCTTAACAAGACCTTGCGCAGTAACAGCCATTTCATACTCATTATCGTCTTTTAATTCATTACTCAATGCCTTTTCCAGAAATGGGCGGAGTTCGGAATAAGATGCTGAAAAAAGATCACTTTCCTTCGGCTTAGATTTGCTGAATTGGATTGTTACCGGGTTGATTAGGCTGCCAAGAATTGGAGCTTTCTGAAATAAAAAGTATAATTTTTCAAGTCCCACCACGAGCCTCTCGTCGCCGTTTGCCAATTTTAACCATTCTTCTTTTTCGGCATTAATTCCAAGGCCACAGCAAGCAATGTTGATGGATGGTAGTGCGCGATACCCTGCCATTTTCCATGCTTTAAGAGCAATGTTGAACGCACCTATTTGTGTACAACGCATATCAAGTTCCAAACCGAAGATATTGTCACCCAATGCGGCGTCGCATGCCTGTTGAATAGTCAGACCTTCTTCTTCCATGCGAAAAGCTACAATTATTGGTAATGCAAAAGTGAGGAAGTGACCGCTCCCCATGCAGGGATCGAGAATAGTTATTTCTTTTACCGACTTATGCCAACCATTAAAAATTCCAGCTGCGGGACGCCATCGACCATCCTTTTCGTCCTTAGTAAACTGGAGATAATTCCATTCAATATCATTAATAGCCAATGCTTTTCGGCATTCGATTTCCGATGCCAGACCATTTAGTAAATCTAATTTTTTACTAGCCCACCAAGCTCCTAATGTATTATCGAGCAAGAACTGCACCATATAATCTTCTGTAAAAAGTTGTGTAACTGGAGCAAGTTCATCCGCACCAATCTTCTTTTCAGATTGATTGACTTCATCCTTCCTTTTAGACTGCCAGAATTGATATACCCAACCGAGGGCATCATCCGAAAGGAATATCTCCTCTGGGAGACCCGTTACTAATCGTTCAAGATTCAAGTGATCTTCCAAAGGGAATACTATTTGCCCTGCTGGATCATTTGCTCGGAATATTTGGGGCAACATCTCCGCAGCGAATCGGGCAGCCACTTGCCATCCATCACGAAGATCGAATTCTGGTGCGAGGTCGGTGCATTCATCTAATGTGACAGCGACCTGATGTTTAGGGGAAATCAGAAGACCATTTTCCGCAAGGAAACGAGCGAAGAGCATCCGATGCCATTGATCATAGGCAATCTTCTCTATCAGGTGGTAAATGGGGGTTGAACCTTTCTGTTCAGAGTAACAATAATCCCCCAGCTGACGGGATTGGGCTCTTAAAGCACGTCTGAGCTCACGCTGCTCTAGCGTTAGGTGTGATGGTGCATCGGATTCATCAACTCCCAATGCATGAAGTGCCTTTTGAGCTCCAACCTCTGCCGCATCGCGTGCATCTATTACGGTTTTGGCGAGTTGGTTGCGCAAATCTTTAGTGAGTGTTCGCATGTAATTAAGACCCCACTCAAATTAGTGCTGGACCGTCCTTGAGGCGCTTTTTTACGAGATCTCGAACTTCATTCAGCCATCTTTCTAAGTCCTTTTCATTATTTATTGTGGCAGAAGGGAGAGTAATGGGGGCCGCTCTCGGTTCAAGAATTTGAGCCGCCTCTTCCAATGCCTGTTTGAATCTTTGAGGTATGGCTTCTATAAGAGTGCGACGGCTCGAAAGATTTTGCTCATTCAAAGTGTAGAGGACATCATCTTCATTTGCAACCTTGATCGTATTTGGGTTTTTAACAGAATGCTTCTTGAGAAGAATTGACTTCTGTTCCTCTTTTAATCTGACCCAGAACTGATTTGCATTGAGCTTCCCCCACTCCTTTGAATAGACAGATTCCAACTCGGATTGGTAAGCATTTAATGAGGACCGAAGTGAATGAATAAGATTTTTGATTAACGGCTCGACCGGGTCTGCTTTGTCTAATAGACTACGATTGCTACGGATCGCAGAAATCGAGGCACTAATTGCCTCCATTTCCGGGATACCTTCCGCGTATCCAAACAGCTCTTCAAGTCTTTTCCACCGTGGCCATCGTTTGGTGATGACCTCTTTTAATTTGCCCCACTCCTTTATCTTCGCCTCATATTCGTTTCTCTTATTGAATATCTCGAGGAGCTGAGCATTCCCGCTCAATCCCTGCACCTCTTTGATAAATGAGATATCCGGCATCTCAGGCAAAGGCGCTTCTCCGCCAGCCGCCTTAGCTAGTTCACTCATAGTAATTAAAAAGGTAGTGGCAGCGCTTGATTCCTGTCCTGAGACAGCATCGACATTGACCTTCTTGAATAACGCTTTGAGATCGAGTTTTTGTGTGGCGGTCAGTGGTGGGATGTCTACAGTGAAAACACATTTCCCCATCTGGCCTTGATTTAAATCAACAGGTCTCAAAGGCTGTTCATTTAAACTAGCTCGGAGATTACCTGATAGAGTGATTAACGTCAGGGAGGCATCAATGGCATCCTTTGGCCAACCAAATGGAGAGGACATATAGTATTCTCGGACATCCTTTCCACTTTTCTTAGGGTTGACATAAGCGTATATTTGTTTGCATACTGGGTGGTTTAATGGTTCACCAGAGTATCCAATTGATTTCAACGCTCCGAAGTCCCCGCTTTTTGCCTTTGTAAAGACCGACGACCAATTCACGTCATCCGCATCAAGGAATTTAGGATAAAGTCGCTGGAGGGCATCTTTCGCGCCATTCTTAATTTTTTCTTGGATAGAAAGACCACTGACCTCGTTCCCCCCGCCAAGGTATATCTTGGTGCTGTCCATGATTTGCTGCATGCAGGCTCTTATGCCAGATTCAGCCACATTCTTACGCGTTTTAATAGTATCTGCCGCCTGAATCGCTTCAGGAGTGGTAGGTGTGTTTTGCGTGTTTAATACCTGCTCCGCCGCTAAATACGATGCGATGAACTTCTTAAGATCATCGTGGGCAATCCGAGGCAGCATCCCAAAGAGAATGGGTGATTCAGTTCCTGCTGCCATGGCATCATTCTTTACAGTTTGTTCATCTTCCGACCAGCCATGTCGCATCCAAATGGTGAGCTTACTGGGGTCCTGAGGTTTGGAGTTCGATAATGATACTTCGATTTCACGTGGCTGCCTCGAAACACCCTGCGCACAGGATATTCCTTTCAGTTGTTCGTTTAAAGCGGCACGAATCAACTCCTCTCGCTTTATGCCGATAATCGAGTCGTCAGCCAGGATCTGGGTTCTTCTTTGGTTGAAATTATGATTCCAGTTAGCTCCCTCTGTGGTCTGGAGCACAAATTCGTTGTTGACAGGCATAATCTTGCCCTGCTCTGCCAGTTCATCAAGCATCTTTGGAATTTCCTGTCGCAATCGGGCTCCGTCCTTTTTAAGATCCTCCAACAATAGATCCGCAATCGTTTCAGAAGTGGCCCGTATCCCATCATCCGCACCATGTGCTCGTGTCAATTGTGAGATGAGGAATAGTATCGCACAGATTCTAGACTTCAATTCACCCTCATGGCTGCCGTCCTTTAAACCAACTATCGTTTCGTGGTATTCTCTCTGGAGAATGCCACTGTTAAGTAAATCGTGAGACAACTGTTCATAGATAAAATCGGCTGGCACGACCACCCCGATGTCCAGGTCGGCATTTTCCCGCGCTGCATCGAAGACAATCTTCAGTTGCGTCCTCAGTTGAGATGTCGCACCACTGACATCGACGTTGCGCAATACCTTTTCCCAGAATCTTCTTCTAACAGGTAGGAGTGGGTAATCAAGCGCATAATCGGCCTCATCATCACTATTTGGGGCGATTCTAGTATTTTGAAGGTGCCGACTGACTTCACCATGGTTACTGTCAATCACTTTAATGATATCGGCCACTTTCTCCGGCTTCTTCGCTAATACTGTGTTCCTTGTGACCTTCTCAACATCGGTGTCCGAAAGTGAAACAGGTATTGTGAACCTTGCCTGGAGTTTTTGAAGAATGGGGGTGCTGGTCAGTGCCGATTGCCCAGTCCCCACTAACAAGACGCGACTGTCCAGATCCTTGCAGATCTTCTCCGCTATCTCTTGAATCTCCATCGCCCTGGTAATCTTGTCCCCGATGTACTGTTGGACCTCATCTATGACGATCAATGTGCACGGCAGTCCTTTATCAGTAGTGAATATCTGACGAACGATATCCACAATATCTTGTATCGTTGGGGAATCGGAGGTTGGGAATTGCGTTTTAATATAGTTCAAGACGTCCTTTTCTGACCCATATTCAGGATAGATGGCCAACATTGCTTTCGCCAATTGAACGGAGACGTATAGGTTCCTCATCTCGTACTCTGGGTCCAATCCTTTTTCAGTCAGGAGCTTAATTATTTTATCATATTTCTTCTCCTTTTTTAGCCATAGGACGAATTTTGCGGCCGAATACTTTTCTGGAAGCCCCTGCGCTCGGAATAATATCTGAAGGAATGCCAAATTGACGTTCTCTGGGCTGCCCTCGTTCATGCTTCCAGAGACGGCTTTTAGTCCCCCATATTTTTTTGAATTGGTATTCAATTCTTTTAATTGGTCAGAAATTTCAGATGGCAATCTCAATAAGGAACGTGCCGAGGCTCCATCATTAAAAGAATAATCTTCCCAGAGATACCTTAGCATTTTCACGAAGTGCGACTTACCGCTTCCGAAGAATCCACTAACCCAAACTGCCTGCTGTTCAGGTTTAGAAAGATTTCGAAGATAGGCGGACAAAATGCGGTCAAGCCCTTTGGCATATTCACCTTCACAAACGAACGACTCCAATTCGAATCGAAGCGTCATTATCTTCTTCTCATCATTTCCAACCTCCCCGACCTTTGATACACCATTGTTAACCAGGGTGAACGTGGTCGGGTCCCTCAGATAGACTTCGCGATTTTTCATAATATGATACCTTCGTCACAAGTGATTGGAATAGCCATGTAATCGAAGCCTTCCCTCGCGTCCATGAAACGATACATGTTCTTCTCATATACACCAGGGAAAAAGATTAGCAATCTTCCTTCGATGTAACTGTCGATTGAGGCAAGGATGGGAGAAATGTGGGTGAAACCAAAAAGACTCCCAGTGCCTATTACAGCTATCACGGTATTCGCATCGGTCTCAGATGATGTCAATTCCTTTTTTAAAAATGAGATGATATCATCCTTTAAATCCTCATCAATACTCGCAATAGCATCCGGGTCTTCAAAATATGATTCTCTATATTTATGGTTAGATATGAATTTTGAAGAAACATGGGTAATATCGATTAGATGCCATTCGTGTCTAGCATCTCTCGTCGCATAATCAAACTCAGGAATATGTGCCCTTAGCCTTCGTTCCTCTGCAGGTGGATACACTGCAAACCACACTCTTTGACATCCTGAAATGTTCGTTGACCAAGGAAGTTTAACGAAACTTGAATAGTTGTCAATTAATTGCTTAATGTGCTTCAATTCAATCCCTCGAGATATGGTTTGAATTGATTAAATGAGATATCGATGATGTCCCCTATTGCCTTGTATGTAAGAAGATTTTCTCGATGAGCTCGTGATGCTAGAAATCGGGCTTCGGATGGGTTGAGATCGAGCAGTTTAACATACGGGGATGTGAAAAGGTACTCTCCCCGGATTCCACAAATATGACCAAGCAACAATGAAAATGCAACGGACGATGGTCTGGCAACGACCCTCTGTCGTACTTTCAATATTTTACCACAAAGATGACCAGATTGGGTCCATGTTGATGCACAATTACGCGATGTTGTACCAAGGCTCGATTGACTGTATCTATCAGGATATGCCTTAGTAATTGCATCTAGAAATGCTTCATTCTTGATGGTATCCCCATAGTTTACATGATATACCGTCTGCGTCGTCGCTCTAAGGAGAGGGTCGCGTACCCAGGAAACGAGTAGTGATAGTAGTGGCGCAGATTGAATGTCGCTGAGGACTAATTTCCTATATATGGTAAAAATTGGTATGGCTGCATCTAATCCATATAATGATCTTAGGCGATTATACGTCTCCCGTCTTGTTGAATCGGTTGATTTTGCTAATATATTCTCTTTTACTACAGCATTATAATAATCGTTGAGTGTTGAATCAATAGGGCTGTCGATTAATAGTCTGGTTATTTCCTTTAGCATCATGGTTTTACTGATATGAGCGCCACCGCTGAACTTATAACCAAACCTTTCTGATTGTTGGTTATCATTTGATATCGAAAAATTTGATGATATTATTGCTCTCAATATCCCACTCCACCTTACGAAGTCCCCTGATAATTATTAAAAGTATATTGGATTATTCCATTTATATCCTCACATCAAATTATTTGATCATAAATGCATATGACATAGGAAATTGACGTAATACTAACCCGATGAAAATGGAATATCTTTCGCCCTCTTTCCGTTCTTCTTGCTATTTCCCATAATATCACCTCGTTGAACCCAATCCCAACTTCGGTATGAAAGCTAGATAGGCCAAACGGAGGTCCTCAGGGTCGATGTGATAATAGATGTCGATGGCGTCCGGACGAGAGTCGCCCCTTAGCTCCTGTATGTGCTCTCGCTGCATCCCCGCCCTTCTTAGGTGTGTGGTGAACCAGTGACGGCAGCAGTGCGGTGTGAAATGCTCATCCAGCTTGTCCGAGCTTGCATCGTGTAGGCCGACCAGTCCCGCATGCAGGACGACGATATCGTAAACATGGTTCTTGTTCAGCCTTCCACCGCTCTGGCTGATGAAGAGGGCCTTGGAATCCGGACGAGCGTACAGGCGGCGCATGTTCATCCATTCCATCAGCACCTGTTTCGTCTCTTCGTCAAAGAACACCAGTCGGTTGCTCCTCTTGGCCGTGGGCTTGAGCTTGATGGACATCTTCTGCCAATCGATGTCGTCCACGTCCAGACTGATAAGCTCGCCCCTTCTGACGCCGGTCTTAGCTAGGGTGACCACGATCGCCCGGTCGAGCAAACTGACGATAGACCTTACGAGCATGGCCATCTCCTCCACGGAGATCAGTTTGCGGCCCTCTTGCTGCATCCCTTCCCCGTTCTTGTACCGCTTCAGATATCGTTTCCGAACTGCCTGCACCGGGTTCTCCTTGATCTTGTTCTCGAAAAGCAGCCATTCGTAGAATGCGGCCAAGGCAGAAAAGTTATAGCTCAGCGTCCGGTAGGCGATCTTCCTCTGGTTGATCAGGTAGTCGATGTAAGACTTCAGTACGTCCTTGTCCACTTCGAAGACCGTTTTGCGTTTGGACATCAGGAAGAACATGAAGATGCGCATCGACGAAACGTAACTTGTCGTTGAGCTCTTGCTCATGCCTTGCAGGTTGCATTCGGTCCTGAAGCTGTCCAGCAAGTCGAACATGTCCGGGTCGAGAAGAACGCTGCTCATCATCTCTCGCTTTTCGCTCACTTCAGCGCGCATCCTTCCACCGCATGTTCCCCCGCGCATCCTTCACAACCAGTCCTACGTCCAGAAGGAAGTTCAGTCCGTCGCTCCATCTGTTGATCATGTCGTTGTCGTTCTTGTCGAACTGCATCGATTCCATCAGGTCGATTATGTGCATGCCGCCCTTCGGACCTCTCTGCAATACCTGGATCAAACTCCTGACCATGGTGACGTCCACGCTTCCGCCCTTGGCGCTCTGATAGGCGCTAGACAGCCGAGAAAGCTCCACCTCCTGATTGTGGAAAGCCAAGTTCAGCGTATCAAACCGCATCTGCAAGGCCGCTAGCTCCTTCTCCAGTTTGTTGGCTTTTTCTTCAAGCAATGCCGGGGGCATGGTGACCCTCACCGCACCCATGCGGTGCTGCTCCACCACCTCCAGGATGTATTTGGATAGGGGCATACCGGACGTCTCCGCAGCATGCTTCCACTGCTGCATGAGCTCGAGCGTAGGCAGATAAACATCAATTTTCCGCTGCCTTATCGTCTCGGTCTTGCCCTGGTTAGGGCGGCCGGAAGCCTTCTTGTCCGACGGTTTGTCTGACGATTTTTTCCGGTCTTCCATGATAGGAAAAACACGTCTGGCTATATCAATTTTTTGACGGTAAAAAAGTGCTCCCGCCGGGATTCGAACCCGGGTCTTCGCCTACCTTCCACCGCCTTTCAGCGATGTCGAAAGGGCGGAATGATTGGCCGGACTACACTACGGGAGCGCGGGTTGCCGCTTGATATTTAACTTTATACTTAAATCTTGGCGAAGGGTGCCTCGACCAGGTCAGCGGTATACCAGGAACTGGGCGTCTGAATGGGAGCGATCAGAACGGGGTCCAGAGGCCCCTCGATGATAGTATTTAATAATCGCAAAATCGCTCTCGCCTTTCTGTGGCAGAGACTACGAGCAAGACTGCGAGCAAGAACGTTTGTTCCAAGTGCGGCAAACCTTTCATAGGCATAATAATCGCAAAAGCGACGGCGTTACTGATCGGGCTCTACCTGTTCGCAATGTTCTTCTTCAACCTGCTCGTAGCTGGCGATGATTGGCTTAGAGAGCAGCTTTCCTTCATGGAACCTTTCATGCCTTTCGGTCTGGAATACATCGCTATTTCCTTCATCCTACTGTTGATCATCTTACCCATAATCATGGCCGGCATCGTTCCAGCCCTTGAGAAGAGGTACAACATGGGCAATGGGGTCATGGCCTGTTCCAAGTGCAAGGAACTTGTCAAGAAGGAGCGTGAAGATGCTGCCAACATGGCCAAGGCCAAAGAGGAGGCTCAGGCCTACGCCCACCTGGCGAAGGTGGAGGGGCTGGAGCAGAGCGACCCCTGGCTGGGAAAGCTCATCCGCTCTTGGAGGAATGAGAACGACAACAAGCTTCCTGATGAGGCCATGCTCAACGAGCTCATCATGGCCCGCAACATGGAGAAGGCTGGCAACTACGAGAAGGCCGCTGTCCTGTTGGAGAAATATCACTTCTGGGAGGAGGCCGGGCGCATGCGCAAGCTGGACGATCAGAAGGTCATAAAGCACATCACCGTGGACATGAACGAGCTCATCGACCAGGTGGGGACCAAAGGACTGGCCATACCATACAAGTGCTCTTCATGCGGTGCCACGATCACCATCGACAAGGACTCCAAGCAGGAGGGCCTCAAGTTCTGCTCCTACTGCGGAACGGCCTACAACATCGATGACATGACCAAGATAATCCAACACGCCCTCGAGTGAGCAACGAGGTTCGTTCCAGTCATACGCCACATTAACCCCGTTGCACCAATGTTATATAGAGGAACGGTTTTAAAGGAAACCTACCATTGGAGGCTTCCATTGAGCAACCAACCTTACAACCAGGGAAATGGCGCTGAGAGCGAGGAGATCCTTCGCTGTCCGTATCCGAACAAGAAGGAGGGCGAGATGTTCGGGATAGCGGACCAGCTGCTGGGCGCCTCCCGCATCAAGATCATGTGCGCCGATGGCAAGTCCCGCATGGGCCGCATCCCCGGCAAGATCAAGAAGAGGATGTGGATCCGGGAAGGGGACCTGGTCATCATCCGCCCCTGGGACTTCCAGGAGGACAAGTGTGACGTCCTATACCGTTTCACCAAAACTCAAGCGAGCCATCTGAGCCGCAAGAAAGTTCTTCCGAAGAACCTGGATATATTCTGAGGGACATATGCCGCACGAGGACAAGCACATCCTCAAGCTGGACCGCAAGGTTGAGGCCTTGCGTCTCACCCGCTCCTTTGAGAGCTCCTCCGAAGGGCGAAAGGTCACTGAGGAGGTCTTCGACCGCCTCACGCTCAGCGTGATCTACAAGCTCTCCTGCGAGAAGCGCATCGCGACCATCGATTTTCCAGTTTCCACAGGTAAGGAGGGAAACGTCTTCCGAGCCACGGCGCCGGACGGGACCTTTGTGGCGCTGAAGATATTCCGCACCTCCAACGCCACCTTCAAGACCATCGCCCGATACATCGAGGGTGATCCACGATTCACCGGTCTCTCCGGCAACACCCGAAAGCTCATATATGCCTGGGCCACCAAGGAGTTCAAGAACCTGTGCCGGCTGGAGGCCGCCGGGGTCCGTGTTCCGCATGCCAGGCGTTTCATCAAGAACGTCATCGTGATGGATTACATAGGCGATGAGGTCATGGCCGCACCTCAGCTTCGCTCCGTTCGTCTCGAGCAACCTCAGAAGGTGTATCGAGAGATCGTGCGGTTCATGAAGCGGGCCTATCAGAAGGCCAAGCTAGTGCATGGCGACCTCAGCGAGTACAACATACTGATGCACGAGGGAAAACCTTTCATCATCGACTGCGGTCAAGCTATGTTGGCCGATCACCCCAACGCCCTCGAGTTCCTCAGGCGGGATGTAAAGAACATCAACCGTTACTTCCGAAGCGTCGGCGTAGAGGTGTGGAGCGACGAGACCGTCCTGAAGTACGTGAAGGGGGTCAGAAAGCAATGAAGATAGTGAAGATCCCGAAAGAGCGCGTAGGCGCGCTAATAGGCCAAGGCGGCGAGACGAAGAAGTACCTGGAGGAAAGGACCGGCCTCAGGATACACATCGACGCCGTGGAGGGCGAGGTGTCCTTCGATGAGACGAAGACGGAGGACCCTCTCCTGCCGCTCAAGGTAATGGACATCGTCAAGGCCATAGGCCGCGGGTTCGCCCCGCACAAGGCCTTCCGCCTGCTGGAGGACGATGAGTACCTGGAGCTGATGGAGATCGACGATTACGTTGGCAAGAGCAGCAACCAGCTCGTCCGGGTCAGGGCCAGGGTCATCGGTTCCGGCGGGAAGACCCGCCGCATCATCGAGGACCTTGTCGGCGTTCACATATCCGTCTACGGTGACACAGTGGGCATCATAGGCAACTCGGTCCAGATGCCCGTCGCGCGAACGGCCGTGGACATGCTGCTGAGCGGGAGCGAGCACGCTACGGTGTACCATTATCTTGAAAAGAAGAGGGCGGAGCTGCGCATCTCTGAGATGGGCTTCGAGCTCTGATCTTCTGGTCAGTGATGACTACTGCTCGTGCTCCATCAGTGCCAACAGGTTCCGGGGGAACAGCTGCAGCTCCAGTCCCAACGGCTCCAACGTGGCCGCCATCTTCTTGGCCCGGGGACCGGAAAAATCTCCCTTGATCAGATAGGCGGTATCGTCCTCATCGAACTCGGTGCAATGGGCCATCCAATTGCGCACCTGTGCGTTCACCGGGCAGACCTTCTGACATATCATGCAACCAACGACGGCGTTGTGCATGCCCTCCAGTACGTAGTCCGGGAACGCCCTCTCGTTAGGCATCTCGTTGTGATAGGTCAGGCATCGCTCAGCATGCAGCAGGAAACGATCATCGCCTATGGCGTGGGTCGGGCAAGCCTTCACGCATGCGCCACAGTCCTCGCATCTCTTCATGACCATCCTCTCCTGCCAATTGTCCGGCAGTTCACGGTTGGTGAAGAAGCTGGTCAGCCGATGGAACGAACCGTACTTGGGCACGTAGGTGATGTTATTTCGCCCGTACTCCGCAAGACCCGTGCGGGTGGCCAGGGACTTGTGCGGCAGTATCGCCCGCATCAGATGCACACCATCACCATCGCCCTTCTCCAGTGTGTCCATGATCTCCATGTCCACTTCGACCGCTCTGGCATAGGTCGGCGGGACGATGGTCCGGAACTTGCGCCCCTGGTGAGCGAAGGTGACCTCGCAGATGGGCTGTGGTATCGAGACCACGATGACGCTCTTGGCCTCCGGAAAGGACTCTGGCACCTGATACTTGAAACGGAAGAGATATTCCCGATAGAGCTCCTCGTCCAGCAACCCCTCCCTATGGAGCCCCTCCACGTCTTCCCTGAGGTCGCCCAGGTGGGAGATGGACATGGACCTGGCCTCGTACCCTCTCTCGCGCAAAAGCCCCAACATGTCCCCCTTCTTCGCCATGGGTGTTCGTCCCCAGGGGCATGCTCGCCATAGAATTAATGACTTTTCCCCGTTAACTAGGTATATTTTATCTAGGCGAAAGAGGTAGGCCGGCCGAACATGAAGGAAGTGCTAGAGCAAGCCTTGAAGGTGCAGGACCGAGACCTGTGCGATCATTGCCTGGGGCGTCTGTTCGCCCACGTGGGCACGGGCACCACCAATCTGAAAAGGGGAGAGGAGCTGCGCAAGCTCATCGACCAGGAGCTCGCCCTCCGGGATCAGGGACCTATGCTGCACGAGAGGTGCTGGCTCTGCGACGATATCTTCGACCAGGTCCCTCGTTTCGCCGAAGCGGTGGCCCTCAAGCTGCAGGAGGTGCAGTACGACAACTTCCTGGTAGGCACGAGGGTCGACCCAGCGGTGCAGGCCCGCGAAGAGGAGCTGTGGTCCGTCGTGGGCCAGGAGCACGCCGAGCCGATCAAGTCTGAGCTGAACCGTGAGATAGGCAAGGCCGTCTTCGCCCTGAACGGCAAGGACGTGGACTTCAAGAACCCACAGGTGGTAGCGCTGGTCGATACCCGCTTCGCCCACGTGGAGCTGGACGTCGCCCCCCTCTTCATCTACGGCCGTTACCGGAAGCTCTCCCGGGAGATCCCCCAGACCAAATGGCCCTGCCGTGCATGCCAGGGCAAGGGGTGCGAGAGGTGCGGAGGTACCGGCAAGATGTATCAGACCAGCGTGCAGGAGCAGATAGGGGATGTGATATTGCCGCAGGCCCAGGCCAAGGAGCACTTCTTTCACGGGATGGGCAGGGAGGACATCGACGCCCTGATGCTGGGCACCGGGCGCCCCTTCGTGATCGAGATCAGTTCCCCGGTGGTCCGCGAACTGGACCTCAAGGCCCTGGAGAACGATATAAACGAGAAGGGCAAGGGGCTGGTGGAGGTAGAGGGACTGCGTCCGTCCACCCGTGAGGAGGTCCGTAGGATCAAGGATGCCACACCGGAAAAGGAGTACCGTGTGCAGGTGTCCATTCACGGTAAAGTTAATAAGGGTAGAGTCGATGAGGTCCTTCGCACGTTCAACC